>Ga0214182_1000020_pt1 | contig 95443 bp, 79 predicted proteins | sample TroBogEpilimnion_8_FD_153020 | JGI IMG/M metagenome (GOLD analysis project Ga0214182, IMG submission 153020) | Freshwater microbial communities from Trout Bog Lake, WI - 14NOV2007 epilimnion | ecosystem: Environmental > Aquatic > Freshwater > Lake > Epilimnion/Euphotic zone | place: Trout Bog... | reverse complement strand
TGATCGCCAAGCTCTTACCAGCACCAACCACCGTGCCTAAACTTACCGATGTACCATTTAGCGTCGTATCAGATACTAAATTGACTCTACCGTTATAAGTCTGAGTAGTAGAAGTTGTGATGCTGCCTGTCTCAATCGAAGTGTTACCTGTGACTGTCAAGGCGCTCACATTCGTAATCGCGCTATTAGCTGCATTAGTATGATCGCCTAATACCGCATCACCAGTAATCGTTAAGCTATGGTTTGCACCTGCAACATTACCAAATGTAGTCACCGTACTACCCGTGAGGCTCGCATCTGCAGCAAGCGCTAAAATACCGTGGTAATCCTGTGTGCCAGTTGTCTTTACCGTACCGTTATTTAACGTAATATTGCCAGCACTTACGTTCAAACTCGTTAATTGCCTGCCTGAACCAACTGCACCGTTGAACGTTGTATTGCCACTGTCTGAAATACTTAAGTTGTTACCGCCATTCAAAGCATTAACAAAAGTAATATTTGTTCCTGATAAGCTGGTATCAGTCGCTAGACTGACTGCACCGTTATAGTTTTGTGCTCCAAGCGTACTAATGTTACTTGTGTTAATCGTTGTAGTACCGCTAACGTTTAATACACTCACATTTGTAATGGTGCTATTAGCAATATTACTGATATTACCAAATGCGGCATTACCTGAAATCGCAAGGCTAAGGTTAGCACCAGCAACATTACCAAGGGTGTTAATAGTTGTACCAGTTAAGGTGGTATTGACTGCAAGATCCAAAAGACCTTCATAGGTCTGTGTCAGTGTCGTGTTGATATTAGTTGTTGCAATCGTTGCCTCACCAACTACATCCAATGCGCTAACGTTTGTTATTGTGCTATTGGTTGGGTCGCTTGCATTACCTAATACTGCATGACCAATGATCGTGAGGCTATGGTTAGCACCCGTCAAATTGCCTAAGGTGTTAATTGCTGAACCAGTTAATGTCGCATTAGTACCAAGCGTGACATTGTTGTGATAAGTTTGCGCGCCTATGGTGGTAATGTTGCCTGTAGCTAGGGTAGTAAGGTTGCTTGTGATATTAAGACTTGAAGCACTCACATTTTGCAATGTCGTGCGATTTGCCGATGTCACATTTAAAGCGCCAAGCGTCACATTCGCCGCAACACCAGCATCACGTAGGAAGGTCACATTTGCAGTGCCTGCAGTAATCGTTAAGTTATTAGTGCCGGCGACATTACCATTAACCGTACCATTAAAGGTGACAGCGCCACCTAAGGTTCCACCTAATGTTGTGTTAATGACTGTATCACTGTAAAGCGTGACATTACCTTCGAAATCAATCAGACTGCCCGCTGAAGTATAGTTGCTATGCGTTGCAATATTTGCAGCTTGATAGACCTGCGTACCAGTTGAATTGACATCATGCAGACTCAAGTTGCCCGCTGTGATATTTACAGAAGCAAGACCCGTCACGCAACCGATAGAACCACACAAAGTAACATTCCCTGTACCAACAGCAATGCTAAGTTGTTTAGAAGTGCCACTAGCACTATTAATTGTCTTATTAACTGTTAAATCGGAACCACTGAATGCGCTATCTGCATTTAATAGGACAGAACCGTCATAGAATTGCGCGCCAGTGGTATTGACTGTGCCGTTATTTAAAGTGATGTTCCCTGCAGTTACATTTAAGCTTGCTAATTGAGTAGATGCGCCGACTGCCTTATTGAAAGTCGTATTCCCACTATCTGCAATATTTAAACTTGCGTTACCATCCACAGTACTGACGAAGGTAATACCAGAGCCATTCAAGGTAGTGTTTGAAGCGGTAATATTCACTGCGCCGTTATAAGTCTGCGTACCTGATGTAGTGATATTGCTTGTGCCAATCTTTGCCGTGTCACTGACACTCAACGCAGTTACATTAGTGATCGTACTATTACTTGGGTTGCTTGCATCACCCAATGTCGCATTACCGGTAATCGCGAGGCTGTAATTTGATCCATCCACGTTACCTAATGTCGTAACTCTAGTGCCTGTGAGCGATGTATTAGCTCCCAGTAATACGCGTCCTGCATATCTTTGCGTATCAACTGCAAAGTTTCCGCCATTTAATATCGCGATACCACTCGCACATGCCACATTCAGTGACTTTAAGATATGGTCATGACCGAGGGCAGAATTAAAGACTGTCGAGCCCGAATCGCTGACTGTTAAGTTATAAGAAACATTGGAAACACTATCAACATTTCCGCCAAACGTAACGTTGACTCCAGTTAAATTAGTGTCAAGTGAGAGCACAGATGCACCGTTGTAGGTCTGCGCACCCGAAGTGACAATACTATTGGTATTAAATATCGTTTTATTACTGACGAACAACGTGCTCACGTTTGAAATCGTGCTAGCACCTGGGTTGGTCAAGTTACCAAACGTCGCGTTACCGGTGATGTTCAAACTATTACCTGAACCATTCACGAGACCTAAGGTCGTGATTGTGCTGCCTGTTAAGTAAGTGCTCGTTCCTAGAACAAGACTACCATTGTAGATTTGAGTACCCGTTGTGTTAATCAGGCCATTATTAAGGACTGCTGTGCCACTGCCGCATGCCACATTTAAATTCAATAATGGGGTGCTTGAACCAACAGCCCCATTAAAGTTAGTCGTGCCAGCATCTGATATCGCTAAACTTACCGTTTGTCCGCTTGCACCGTCAATTTTTTGAGCGAACGATACGTTGTTACCTGTGATGGTACTTGTCGAAACTACGATTACATCGCCATTATACTTTTGAGCACCAGCTGTCGTAATTGCAATCGTATTAATACTTGTTGTGCCATTGACTGTCAGTGAAGAAAGTCCTGTCACTGTGCTATTCGATGGATTTGATGCATTACCTAAGACAGTGGAGTTTGCTGTAATCGCTAAACTGTAGTTACTTCCAGCTAATGCGCCCAAGGTAGTAATGCTGTCGCCATAAAGGCTCGCATTAGCGCCCAATGTGAGATTGCCTGCGTAGCTTTGTAAACCACTTGTGGTCACATTTTGCGCATTTAAGCTAATCTGGCCAGTGCCATTTAATAGCTGGAGTGATGCCGCGTTGACCGAACCATTAATGGTTGTCGTGCCACCACTTGAAATTGCAATTGCTGTTAGCGCGTAATTTTGACCAATTGCACCAGAGAACGAGACATTACCGCTACCATCATTAATGGTGAGCGAACCTGGCCTGCTGCTTGAACTGTCTATCGTGCTACTGAAAGAGACGTTAGCCTGCCCTGCACCAGGTTGAAGAATGATGTCTGAAAGCAAAGTCGCTGCGCCAGTAATAGCAATATTGCCGCCTCCAGTACTGTTAGCACCACCAGAGGTGGTAATTGCACCACCGAGGTTAACTGTAGCACCAGTTAACACAACATTTCCACCAACGTTGGCACCCACACCTGTTGCCAAGATCGTGCTCGTTTGCAGTGCGCCATTAGCAACTAGAGTCACATTCGCTGAAGCTGCATTGGCGGCAGTACTATCACCAGAAGCGTTAATTGCACCAACATTAATCGAAGCGCCGGTCGCATTAGTCACAATGCTAATCGCGCCGCCACCCTTATAGATACCGCCTGCGTAGGTAATATTACCGAGGGTCGATAACGCAACCGCGCTCGAATTAAATCCACCAATGTTATTAGCCGTGAAATTACCACCTAGAGTAGCAATTGACTCGCTCGCTGAGATCACCACAGCGCTGTTACTTAAAATAACATTACCACCTTGTGTGGCTATACCGGTCACATTGGTTGCACCACCACCAATGGTGTAATTCGCTGCACTTAAATATGTGAACGATTGGCCAGTACCGGTAATATTTGCCGCAATATAGTCGGCAGTATTATTAGTATCTAAGAATGCAGAAGCGTTGAGCGCCTGCGTTCTTAAATGACCCACATTAATAGAGTTTGATCCACTGCCATTAGTTTGAGATACCGCGCCATTTAAGACGACTAAGCCTAGCGTGCCAGCAGTACCATTGGACGAACTACCTGTTGCACCCCTTGAGGTGATTAATCCAGAAATATTTAAGTAGTCACCAGTAGAAGTTAAGGTGATTACACCACCTGCACCGCCAACACCAGAAGAAGTATTACCGCCAGAAGCCGCAATGTTACCTACTACCAATCTGCCTGCAGAACCATTACCTGTGGTAGTAAGCGTCACTGCACCGCCTGCAGCACCAGAACCTGCAACCGCGGTTGTGTTAATTGTATAACCTGTCGTGGTGATGCTTGGGGCAAGTAAACTTAGCGAGCCTCCTTGTGAGAGCACACCGGCATAACCTACATTACCAATCGCTAGCGCCACACTAGAGTCAAAGTTGACAGTGCCGGTCGCATTCGATGCAAATGTTGAAACATTGTTAATTGGTATATTAGAACTGAGGTAATTTAGTACAAAATTTCCAGACCCAGAAAGCCCTAAACCTGGAGACAAAATCGCACCTGTTTGGCTAACGTTTGCAGTTTCCGTCAGGATTGTTTGGTAATTGGTATTAATGCTTTGTACAGTTAAATTCACCGTATCGGTGAAACTAATAGCGCCAAGATGCGTTGTTGCATTACCACTAATATTTGTTCCATCTGTCGTCACTTGCGCACTTAGCAATGTGACAGCGTTATTAACACCAGTGAGCGATATGCCTGCACCGCTAGTGTTAACCGTGCTCACATTTAAATAGTTTGCCGTGACTGTGCCCGTGCCATTGACGGCATCAGTCGTAATATTACCTGTCGAAACAAAAGTAACATTCCCAAGCGTGCTAATGCTTCTTACCGCGACCGCCCCATTATTATAGAAAGATAAATTACCGGTACCTGTGGCGTTTGCACTTGCATTTGTAGAACCTAAATTTAGGTAATTAACGGTATTATTAGTATTAGCTAACGTGACTGAAGAGTTGCTTGAAGCAGATACGCAAAGCACGTTTGCAAACAATGCTGCGCCTGTTAATTGGCGTATGTTACCCGCAGTATTAATATTAACCGTACCGTTTGAAACGATATTGGAAATTTCCGCAGTTGACCCTGAGGTAATAGAAATCAATCCCGTATTCGCTTGGTAGCTGTAATACTGACCCATCACCAGACCGGAGGTGCCAGTCGCATTTACCACGATAGTACCGTTTGAACCGGTTGATAGACTGAGCGGCGTGCCTGAGGAACCAGTACTATGAGTAATTGTTTGACCAAGTACATTAATGTTACCGGAGGTTGAGCTAACGCTATCCACCAGCGAAACTTGGTTCGCTGCGGTAATGGTAATGTTGCCGCTTCCCGTCGTAATGCGGCTATTTACTTGCGCTTGACTCGCAGAACCACAAGAAATCAAGGTCACATTACCTGATGTCGTAGTGATATTGCCTGGCGTAGAAACAGTACCATTCAAAGATCTAAAATCAACACTACCACTGGTAATACTAATATTCTCAGAGCTTAGCGTAAGAACTGTCCCTGCCCATGCTGTGAGGGAAGTTGTGTTAGCCAATTGCCCACTAATACGATTTAAAGACAATCCAGCAGCGTTTTGAATTTGTACACTTGAGCCAGTTGCATTTAATGAAACTTGGCCTTGGAAAGCATTTAGGGTACTAAATAAAGCGATATTACCCGTTCCACCAAATACTTCGGCTGTACTGGTGGTAATTTTGGATGCAGATGTTTGTGAAATACCAATCGCGCTTAAAACTAAATCTACACCCGCACCATTTGATGACGCATTAAGCGCAAAATCGCCAATATTTAAAGCGCCATTTGTAATCGTTAAGTTACTTGCCGCTGCTAAACTCGAATTTCCAGAGAATGTTAGGCCAGCTGCACCAATATCATAAAGATTAAGAGCGCCAGTTGACCTAAAGTCACCTAAATAATTAATCGTATTATTATTAGTGAGGGTAAAACTACCACCGTAGGCGGCTAAGGTATTCGCAGCGATCGTACCGTTTGTGTCTTGAGAAACTGCGCCACTTAATGGCGCGGCTGAAGTGCCTAAACGTACAGTTCCATTTGTGGCATTTAAATTATGCAGTACGGCGTTGGTCGCATTAATTAAATTAATTGCTGTAGTTGCACCATTTAAGGTGAGGTTGCCGGAGAGGGTTAAGGTAGTAGAACCGCCAGCACCGTCGATTGTTATATTACCGGCAGTGCCTGAACCATTTGATTTGGAGTTAATGATCGACGCATTTGACTGCGTAACTCCAACACCTTGGAGATAAATGTCCCCATTCGCAAGCACACTGTAATTACCAGTTGCAAGTCCGCCTGAAGCACCACCGCCTTGCGTAGTGATCACACGAAGACCACCACCACTGGTGATGTTACTTCCCAACAAAAGACCACTGGTCGAATCATAAATGTCTAGCGCATAGGTTAATCCATTGGAAGTACCACATGCCGCTGAAACGTTAGTGAGGTATGCGATCTGGTTACCAGTATTCGTTAACACAGCCGAGCTGTTTGCATTATTAATCGTTAATATACTGACGTTGATCGAACTATTCGTACTTTGGGTAATGGCACCAGAAATAGATAAATTAGTGGTTGCGCCGCCCAGAGTTAAAATACCCGCAGTCGCAGTAACGTTTGGCAATGCTAATGCAGTAGTGCCTTGAATCGTAACCGCAGCAGTCGTATTGCTAGAGAAAGCACTCGTAATATTACCGCTAAGCGTGATTGCACCATTTGCCGTTCCATCAAAGCCAGTTAACGAAATCGTGCCGCCAGATGAGTTGCCATTACCAATATTGTTAGAGCTAATTAAACTACCAAAAGCCTGGGTAATCCCACGACCTGTAAGAGAAATATTGGCCCCTGTATTAATAACACCAGCGCTCAGTGAGTAAGTGCCAATAATTAGCGCTGAGCCAGACTGATTAATCGTAATGCTGTTATAAGCGGTAGTAATGTTGCCTGATAAGGTTAAGTTACCCGTACTATTATTTCCGAATAAGAAAGTACTGTTCGAAGTGTTTAAATAAAATGGTCCTATGGATGCCACATTATTAGATTGGTTTAGCGTGACGTTTCCTGCAGATGACGGATTTGTGGCGCCTGGATTGCTGCCCCCATAAATATCTAAACCATACAATGCACCATTGGTAGTGAGCACGCCAGCCGTTTGATTTACGAAAGTACCAGAGTTAATACCAATACCACCAGCACCTGCTGTGATATTTCCGCCTAATGTCACACTTCCGTTTAGTGAGTCAGGGGAAAAAATCTTGACATAGCCAGTGCTTGTCGCATTAATATTTCCAGTCGCATTATTCACGAACGTACCGCAGGAATTGAAGATAATCCCTGCTGAACCGGCTGTAATATTCCCGCCAACATTAATATTATTGGTAGGATTTGTGGTGGTGATATTGACCGTACCGTTGGTCGCATTCGCTAGAATTGCTCCAGTGGCATTATTAGTGAAAGTACCATTGGAATTGACATAAACACCATAGTTGCCAGTGATGTTGCCGTAGACATTGACACCATACCCAGAATTGGTTGTATTAAGCCTAATGTTTGCCGCAGAGGTCAAGTTACTACCTGAGTAAGTAGTAATCCAGCCACCTGCAGTCACGGTTAAACCACCGCTACCAGCGCTTACAGAGCCATAGAAGTTATCTGCATAGCCGCCAGATGTACCACTAATAAGGGTAATATTTCCCGTTGAACCGGTGGTAATTGAACCATTAGAGTTCAGATTAAAAGCATAAGGAACATTAAAATTAATAAAGCCAGATGTGGAGGCTAAAGCACCGTTCACAGAAACAGGATTTTGATTGGACCACAGAGAAATATTTCCGCCAGCTTTTAAATTACCAATGGTATAAAAACTATTACTGTTATTATTTAAAGTAATCGATCCGCTCACATTGCCAGAGATTAGCGGGATTCGATCCAAATAATTACTTTGCGTCACATTGCCTGCAATTACTTCAGCTGCAGAGCCTACAAGCACGTTCGATGCAGCAGCGTTCGATGCAACGCTAGTAACGGTTGCGAAGTAATTTGTGGTTGCAACCGAACCAGCATTTGCGCCTGTTACATTTTCTGTAATGGCCTGACCAAACATATTGGTGCCGGTCACAGTGAAGGAAACGCCACTTAAATCAGAGGCAGAAGAAATTCCAACGCGCTGTCCAGTTGTATATGAGACGCTTCCATTACTTGCACTGCTACCATTAATTGTCAGATTGCCAGCAGCACCAATACTTTGATTAGCCGCAACTGAAGATGCTACTGCAGCTGATCCAAAAACTAAGCCCGTAGCATTTGATGAGTACAAATATCCTAACTGAACGTTATTACTGTTATCAATGATAAAAGCTGACGCGTAAGAATACCAATTACCAGACAAGCTAACATTACCGCCGTTCGCTCTTAATTCAAGGTTGTTGTAACCGTTATTCTGAACAGTTGAACCACTCTCAGTAATGTTGGCCCCAGATAAAATAATTCCATAGTTGGCCCAAATATCTGCGCCGCTAATAGTTAAATTTTGGGCAGTTTGAATCTTTATTGACTGATTAGTGCTCGTAGTGTTATCAAAATTACTATTGATCGTGAGGGCAACTGAATCATAAAGTGAAAAGTTTCCAGCTTTATATGTATAACCCAAGGTCTGAATAGCGTTATTCGCATTCAGTAACGTTAAGTTACCGGAAGTTTGAATCATTCTAAAGTTGCCAATAGTCAGACTGGTATTGGCATATTGGGATACATTGCCGTTAATATAGGACTGATTGTTATTCCAACCTTGTCCATTCCAGCCATTTCCATCATCAAGCTCAATGCCGCCTCGACTAGAGACGTTACCCAACGTAATATTTCCGAAAATAACATTGGTTGCTCCATAGACTCGCATCGCATTTGATGCAGTGGATACGGTCGTGATCGTTCCGGCCAGATTAACATCACCACGACTACTGCCGTTATTCACATCCATCCCAACAAAGTCAACTCTTCCGGCTGAAGAGATAATAGAACTAACGTTTTGCGTTACTCCTACCCCTCTTAAAGTAATATCGCCGGTTGTCGAAGTAACACTTAAATTGCCTAATACAAGCGGGCCTTGACCAGTTTCTAAATCTACAGAAGTCGCAGAAACATTCCCAGTGAGTACCATGCCGGTTGTTTGACCAGAGGCATAAACTTGGAGGCTTCCACCCAACTGGAATTTATCGAGCGTGTTAACAATATTAGAAGAACTTGTAATACTCAACGAACTCGTGGATGCGACTGACAATGCATTCACTTGGATCGCTCCACCCCAACCAGTCCAGGGCTGACTAATTGCTCCAGTTAAGTTCGCTTGAAGCCCTACAGATACTGAGCTTGGTGTCGCTGCATTTGAGGAGATATTAGTAATGCTGCTAAAAGCAGTTGTTGTATAGACTGTACCGTTATTCGGCCCAGTCAGCGTTTGAGAGATTACAGAACCATTCGCAGCAGTGCCTGTTACATTAAAGCTGACAGTTGAGTCATTACCAGAGCTTGTCAAAGCAATTTGACGAGGCACATAAAAAGATGTGTTACCAGTTAAACTTAAATTGCCTGAAGCACCAAGCGTTTGTGAAGAGGCCAGCGCTGTATTGTCAGTTGGCAAACCAATCTGCAAGGTCCCATTCAGTGCATTCACACCAAACAATTGGACGCTCGTTACGTTATAAATCAGAATGGCTGGCGTACCATTTGTATTGGCATTAGTTGAATTTAAGTAAGCATAAGGGTATGAAGAGTAAGTCCCGCCCAAGGCATTAATGACAATCTTTCCACTTCCTGCATCAACTTGAGAACTCCAAGCATTGTAGACATTGTAACCAGTAATACTAATCGCGCCATTGTTACTATAAAGGCCATAGTTAATACCCTCTTGTGTAGGTAAATTTAAACCATAACTTGTGTTACCTGCATAGATGGTAATATTGCCACCAGCAGTCGTCACATTAGCGGCACTAAACGAAATGCCACCCACTGGGGCATTCATAATAATTGGTGCAGTGGTATTAGTTAAAATTACACCATAACTAGAGATGGCACTACTTGAAGTTGAGTTTGTAAAAACATTGAACCCGGCACTACTGCCGCAACTTAAATAAGTACTACCAATGCTTGCTGTTCCAGTTCCGCTGGTTGACACAAGACTCTTTGCAATAACGCTTTGACTAAACGCAAGATTGCGCACGCTATTAATTGTGATGTTGCCTAACGCACTGGTATTTCCAGCTGCGGCCCCACCAATGTCTCTTAGGACAGAAATGTCGCCACCGCCTACAGTTCCGTTGGCAGAAGAGCCATTAAAAGTTAAGTTGTAGGCCCCATTCGCAGCGCTATAAAGATAACCACCGAAACTAATTGCACCGGACCCACGAACAAAAGTGGTATTGCCCTGCAGGGTATCAACCCCATAAGTGGTTAAGTAAGCATTAGGGGCAAAGGTCACCGTGCCGTTACCTAAAGACGTATCAATGGTGATATTACTTAAAGCGTTACCAATATTAATTTGACCCACTGTGGCGCCTGCGCCAGCAACCAAATACACCCCAGATGCACCAGAAGTCGTGACGTTGCCACTCACATTGATTATGGTAGAAGACGCAACGTTAATGGCCGAAAGCGCTGAGCTAGTGCCAATATCGCCGCCAAGAGTCACATTACCAATCCCCGCAGTAATATTTAAAATTCTTGGGGTTGCATCAGAGTTAATACTGGATGAAAACGTAATATCACCGGTAGTGGCACCAGTAGTAACAAGCGTATTGCGATTTAAGATAGTCGCGCTTTTAAGCCAAATCAAACCACCTAGACCCTGACCTACGCCTGAGATAGATAAGTTACCACCACCAATAGACGATAAATCACCATTTAAGGTAATCGTGCCAGAAGTCCCAGCTTGAATCACAATATTGGCAGCATTACCACCATTGCTTGAGTAGGAAAGATTCTGAGTATTACCACCAGAGGCAGTCGCAGCACCTATTGTGACATTACCCCCAGAGGAAGTAATAATAATTGGCGAAGCGTTACTTGCAGGACCCGCATTATTATCTGCACCCATAGAAGTTAATGTCTTCAGGGTAATATCAGAAGTGGCATTCACAACAATATTGCCAGAAGAAGAACCCGAGTTAACTTGCGCAGTAGTCGTAATGGTTCCGTTAGTGCTGGTTGTGACAGTGCCATTGGTCGCGTTTAAGAACACACCACCACCAGCGGTTACAATCGGACTATTAAGTACGATTGATGAGCCAGTAATATTGACTTGACCACTCGCCTGACCCGCACTTCCTGCGACACCAACCACTGAACTTGTTGTACTGCCATTTCCGAGCGTCAATACACCGGTTGATGCATTACCTAGAGTAATCGCACCGCCAGCAGTGACTGAATTAATCGTCGCATTCCCTACGATACCTGCAACGGTGACACAACCAGCCCCATCAGCGTTAAATACTAAAGGTCCTGATGATGTAATGGTCGACCCAGACTTAAGGTTAATTGAACCCGCAGATCCAGATGCAGTAGCAATATTAACGCCCTGACTTCCCGCTGTAATATTTCCGAGCTTGGTCGTTAGGTTATTAACGAGGATTAAACCACCCGTTGTATTAGCATTAATCGCACCAGTAAATGTATTTAATGTCGAAGCTAAAGTAATGTTAGCGCCTGAAACAAAGGACGAGGTACCAGAAATCTGGAATGCGCCAATCATTCCATTACCTGTTGCTGCGGTTTGGGTAATATTGCCTGTCGCATTCGCAAGCAATGAACCGCTCACCAAGAAGATAGTAACGTTATTACCGATGTTAATTGATTGGTTTGCCGATACCGCATTAGCATTTCCATATCCGGCGTAAAGCGATAAATTACCTACCACACTGGTGATGTTGGCATTTAAATTTAAATTGTTATATGCCTGTAACGAAAGCTTAAATGGATTCACCCAGCTAATATCGCTAGAAACCGTGATATTGCCGCTTCCACTTTGAGAGTCTAAACCAGTTTGCACCACCACGGCTGAGCTAGATAGGGCATTTTGCAGAGTACTTACTGATAGATAAGATGAACTGCCAGAGGGTGTAAATGGTGTAGAGCCGCTAATGTTCGCATCAGAGGTACTTGAGATAATCAAGTCGGCCGGATCTAGAAGCAATGTCCCAACGTGACCCAAAGCCGCCGTTGTATTCACTTGACCAAGGTAGTTAAGCTGTCCATGACTTGAGACTTCAACAAAACCACCATCACCACCTAATGCGCCACCTTGCGCAGAAATATTACCTAAATACGTGGTTAAACTGTCTGACCAAACAACAACGTTACCCCCATTACCGCTTCCGAGTGCATCCGCATTAATGTTGACATTTTGGCCGACATAAACCGCATTTGAATTCGTGACATTTGGGTCTTGGCCATGCAAGCCTCCACCTATAATTGCTGTTCCGCCACCAAGCTGGCCTGATACATTGATATTGGTGTTATCTAATAGTCCAACTTGATTACCAAGCACATCTACAGATCCGCCTTTACCGCGGCGACTGCTTGAACTTAAGACTGTATTACCAAATAGCAATACTGAATTTGGCGCGGTTGGTGTACCAGGGAAACTTGGCGGGGTTGGCGCACTTTGATTGCTTGCGCCGCCACTGATTAGAATTGAACCGCCAGCTTGACCGCCTGAGGCATTAATAACCGCAGAATCTAAGCTAATATTACCGGCTGAATTGATCACAACTGAACCACCAACGCCCTCATTTGAGGTGACGTTGATTTGACCAGTCATATTGACCGATTTTTCAGCATTGATTTTTACAGAGCCTGCATTCACGGACACTGTCACTGGACTAGAAATATTGACAGTATTTGACTGAGCTGGAGGCGTTACATTCGCCGGCGCATTATGATTATGTGCTTCAGCTGCTACATTTGCAGTCGTATTAATTTGGGTTGTGCCACCAACCGCAGCAATCGTGCCGGTATTGGTGACGTTTGGCGCTGTTAATTCAATCGTACCTGCAGGGCCAGATTTAGAGGCATTGGCAGAGATAACACCAGTATTTTCAATCGTATTAGAAGCGGTTAAAACAATTTTTCCGCCACGATTAGCAAGCCCTTTGGCTTCAAGACGGCCCGAATTATTAACCACACCACCTTGCAATTGATCGAGCGACTGCGCAGATAAAATGATGGTGCCGCCAGGGGCAAGAACCGCGCCTTTATTTTTAATCAGCGCGCTAATCTTTGCTGGATCAACAATAATGCCAGAAAGTGACTTACTGCCAGAGAAGTTAAGCGTAATGGACTGCCCTGAAGCTAGAGCAACGGTACCCAAGCGTGCAACAATCAAGCCCTGATTGATGACCTCAGGCGCAAAGAGGGCAATGTAGCCTTCTAATGCTGCGCGAATCTTACCTTCATTGACAACAACACCCGTCCCGTTATTGGTAAAGGTCATATTGCCTGACATAAAGTTGCTGTCAGAAATATTACCAGTACCCGCATACAAGCTACCCACATCTACGGTGGCTGTTTTACCAAAATAGATACCGTTCGAGTTAATCAAGAATACTTGACCGTTCGAAGTGATCGTACCCAAGATTTTGGAGGCTTGCGTGTCGTTAACCCGGTTCAGTGTTGCTGAACTTGTCGAAGGCTGGTTGAAGTTGACGCTCGCTTTACTACCAACGTCAAAGGTATTCCAATTAATGATCGCTTTGTCGGTGGATTGCTGCACCGTCATGGCTGCGCCAGATTGGGTAACAGCGGCCTGACCTGCGGAGACTGTCGCACCCGTTGGCAATTGCGTTGGCACAGGGTCTGCACCATATGCAACGCCCGCACTCATCCCCAACAATAGAAGCAGGTTAGGAATGATTCTAGATTTTAGATTGAGCTTGGGCGGATCTAGCTCTTTAGCAAAGGCAGATGCCTCTTTTGAATCCGCTTTAGAAGTTGCGTCAACAACAGACGAAGACTTGCCACAACGCTTGGCAATTTCAGATACGACTACCCAAGCGTTCTGCGAACGGCTCCATACCAGCTTGTAAATTTTATTTAACATGCGGCATTCCTAGGGTGGAAGGTCTTCATCATCGTGTTGATCATTATTTGCTTTATTTTATCTTAACTGACTCAATTTTTATCGGAATTACTTAGTTTTTTCTCGGCATTTTTTTGCCTAAAACCGTATTCTTTTTAGGGCTTGCAATCTGCTTGTTATCTGCCGCATCACTTGCGTCAGAAACGCCAGTTGTATCTTTGCTCTCAGTCAACGTCTGATTGAGACGTAATAGCTCCAAAATATTGCCTAATGAGTGCAGGTGGGCATAGATCAATTCCAACTCACCAGTTAAAAAGAGTTCCTTGATCGTTTCATCTGAAATCTGACGAAGCTTATCTAAGTCCACCACTAAAAAGCCTGATAACTCTACCGCTTCACCATTAGGTAAATTTGCTTTAGCAGTTGATTCAACAAGCACACCTAAGGCATCTAATTTTTTTGCAAAACCCGTTGTCAAAATGTGTTGACGCTGATACTCAGACACCATTTGCAACGCATTATTTACAAATTGACTGGGCTCAACATTGCCAGCAACCGTCTCAAAAAGAGCTTGCCCTTCAGTTTCATTCAAGCCTGAATAATCCATGTCTAAGCAAAGCGTTAATTGATCAGGGCCTGTTTCGGCAAAAATAAATGGATATCTGCGCACAAAAGCCGGCACATAAGACGTCACCCAGTTTTGGTTTGCATCAAGAAATACGTTCTTCTGATTAGGAAATCCAACCAATGCAACCGGCAACAAGCCGCCATCTTCAAGACGTAAAAAAGCAATTGGCATATGCTTTGATATCTCAACAAATTCTGAAGCAACAATTGGGATTACCGTTGTATTTAAAGCATAGGATGCGTTACTAGAAGCTTTCAACTTCAAGTTCGCGTGAAGGTCCTTATTCAAAGGCACAACATTTTTATAAAATAGTAGTGAAGCCATTTTTATCCTTTAAAACGGGTAAGAGATTGTTAACCAAAATTTATCGAGTTGCAAAGTACCATCAGGATCCTGGCCTGATGCTAGTCTTAAAGGGTTATCCCCAATACGATGAGACCAAGCAAGACTGCCATTAAACCCATAAAAATCATTGACTGCTAAAGATAGTCCTGCACTACTAAGTGAATAGTTATTGACAATAGCCCCGCCAGCAAAATTATTATCTTTATTGACAGTGCCTTGGCCATAATCATAAAAACCAGCAAAGGTTAAATAATCTGTGAACGCATGCCGCAATTCTAAATTAATCAAAAAGCCTTCAGAACATCCAGCAGCAGAAGAGTAACCCCTGACTGCGTAAGGGCCTGACAAATAGAACTGCTCACTTGAATCTAAATTTTTAGATGCTAGCTGCGCTGAAAAATTTGCGTAGAGCGTATTTTTGCCAGAAATTTGTTGTAATCGACTTATTGAACCAAGCATTTTTACATAAAATCCAGCAACTTTTGGGCCGCTCGAATCGCTTGGCTGATTCGCAGAACCTTCATAATTCACATTACCTCCAAAGACAGACAATGAGGCATTAGTCAGCCCCCCCCCCATTATTCCATCATATTGATTTCCAACAAAAGTTGCGGAGGCGACATCAACCGTATAATTGCTAGTGTCAACCCCCATTGATTGGTTTGATATCATTTTATGATCGCCCGCGAACTTCACAAACAAATTACGCTCAGTGCTTCTAATGACAGGATAAGTACCAAACAAACCAAGACTTAATGAGTCACCCTGAATAGCAAGTGATTTAAAAGTTGGATCAATGTTCTTAAAATTGAAATCTGCCATATACATACCAGCTTGCCAGCCTGCAAAACCAATAGGAATAGATTCTTCAACTCTGAAATAATCACTTCCTTCAGTATGGATGTAATTAACTGTAGTTAAATCTGCCATACCAAACAAACTGTGCGCCGACACCGTTCCATTGGCTCGCAACACACCAGTACTAATAGAGCCGTAATTATCAGCTGTCACTAACCACTGAAGAAGCGGTTTTGATTTGAGTGAAAGAATCAAATCAGTTTCAGAATCAGCATCTCCTTTAGCTAAGTTGCCTTCAACTGAAGCAAGCCCTAAATCCTGAAAAATTAACAAGGAACGATCCATAGCACTTTGCTTAATGTAGCCCCCCAAAGGTTGAACATCAAGCACGTAATTCCGAATCTTTTGGTCGCCAAGGCGCACGTCACCCTGTTTATCAATAATAATTTTACCTAGCGTGGCCTCAACAACCTGAATGGTAATAACCCCTTTTGATACATCTTGCTCAGGTAAATAGGTTCTAACCACCCAGCCCGAGTCACGATAGGCATTAGCAACTGCAATAGATGCATTTTGTAAGTCTTCAAATGTGTTGTCTTTACCCTCCCATTGTTTGACGTATTGAGTTAAGGCTTGGTTACTCACCAATGTATTTCCTTGGAACCTGAAAAAAAGCACATGAACTTTCAGACCATTAAGAGATTTTAGTTCTTGAATTGGATGCGTTTCCGGGGGCCTTGCCTCAGGAAGCGGAGCCTGAATACCTCTTTCCATTTGCAACATGAGAGCGCCAGCATCCGGTGCTATCTGCGCGGGCACTGGTGGAGCGGCATTTGCTGAGTTGTCAGAAAAAAACGTCGCAAAAATAAAAATAATTGCAACAATGGTGAAGGTTGAGATGTGACTTGGCGAAGACCCTTTTTGAGTCCCTTTAAAAGGCGTACATTTTGGTACAAAGATTGCCAATCGATGCATTTGTCAGGAAGGTTCTGTCAGTGATTTATCACTATATCTTATCGAGGTAAAATTAAATACAAAAAAAAGCAAAAGTGAACAAAAATAATCAACTATTTTTTGAGGTGCTATTAGAAAATTTTAAGTTGACGCGAATTTTTTAAGTTGACGCAAAAAAATGAAGATTAAATTTCACTAATTTTTTTATAAAATCGTATTCCATGTTTTAATAGATAAAAAATTAGTGATTTTTCATTTAAACTATTTTTGGTGGACTAGGTGTCACTTAAATTAAAGATCAATCGGGTGGCTGAACACCCTAATTTTTTTAATTTAACCCATTGATCATAATAAAAAATATAGGAAAAAATGCTGTTAAGCGTTAATAAAAATTCCAATAGCAAAACGGATAAGTTCAAAGCTTTCATGGCAGTTTTATTTGCACATGCGGTCATTTTTTATCTATTGCTTCATGTTGTCACCAATAGAAATCACGCGACCCCACAACCAATCCCTGAAATTGAAATCACCATTTCTGAAATGATGCCGGATTTACCCGAGGTTATTAAAGAGCCACCTCCAAAAGAATTACCAAAAGAAAAAATAAAAAAAGATAATCAGCATCCGTCGAGTAAAAAAGTACGCGAGAAAGATAAAGAGCCAACCAAGCAAGAGAAGGCTGCTGAAACTCCTCCAGCAAAACCGACGCCTCAACCTCAAGAAACGCCACCCGCTCAAAAAATTATCGCCCCACCTGAGCCAACTCCGCCCAAGGCTGAGCCTGCGCCCCCAAAGCCCGAGCCAACTCCGCCCAAGGTTGAGCCTGCACCTCCAAAACCTGAGCCAGCTCCGCCCAAGGTGGAGCCTGCACCTCCAAAACCTGAGCCAGCTCCGCCCAAGGTGGAGCCTGCACCTCCAAAACCTGAGCCAGCTCCGCCCAAGGTTGAGCCTGTTGCAAAGGCAGCGCCAGAGGGACTACCAAAAGAGGACCTGGCCCGTAAACCCTCACCTGAAGGCGCACCTAAGCAAGAACAAGCAAAAAAACAAGAGTCCAGTGAGGCTGGTTCAACCCGGCCTGCCGCCTCCGCGCCCCAAGCAAGCTCAAAAGAATCAGCATCACGCAGCAATGCGAAAGATGGTGCATCGCAATCAAGCGCTAAAGAGTCAGTCTCAAGCTCAACTGCGCCACCAGGCCCTGTGGATAAGATTGTGATTGTCGCAGCCCGCATGGATGTGAAAATTGGATGCCAAAAACCTGTTTACCCTCAAGCATCATTACAGCTCGAAGAAGAGGGCACCGTTAGATTAGGATTTTTAGTTGCTGCTGATGGCACCATCCAAGACAGTCGCATCGAAAAAACGAGTGGGTTTAAAAGGTTGGATGAGGCAGCCAAAGATGCACTTGCCCTTTGTAAGTTCATCCCAAGAACTGAGAACGGTGTCGCAGTATCATCTTGGGCTCACCTTATGTATGTTTGGCACTTACATTAATTTTTAATTAACATGGACCATGATATGAAAAAAATAAACAAATTCACATTCAAAAATATACTGATCGGACTTCCTCTTATGGCTTTTATTCCGATGGTTTTCGCAGAGGAGCTTGCGGATGAAATCATTACGCCATCCGCGGTTAACACAAATGTCTATGGATTAGAGAATATATGGTCACAAGGCGATTTTGTTACCAACTTAACGATCAGCATCCTGCTCATCATGTCAATTAGCTCTTGGTATATCAGTGCAACCAAACTGAAAGAGCAAATCGACATCATGAAAGGACTTAAGAACATCTCCCCTGATTTTTGGAAAGAATTATCTAACAATCAGGTGATTACCTCCTTCAACTCTGGCGAAGCCTTTAAAAACATTGCAAGTGAAGCTTTAGCCACAAAAGGCGAATATGTTGGCCCGCTAACCAAAAACATCCCATTCAATATGTGGATTGAAATTGGAGTGACGCTTCCATTTGAAGAGTTTCAAGAAAAGTTAGGTAGCGGTATGAATTTCCTTGCAACCATTGGCTCAACAGCTCCATTTGTAGGGCTTTTTGGAACAGTATGGGGCATCTATCATGCACTTACTGCGATTGGCGCCTCTGGAGAAACCTCCATCGACAAGATTGCTGGTCCTATTGGCGAGGCACTGATCATGACTGCTCTTGGCCTTGCCGTAGCGGTACCTGCTGTATTTTTCTATAACTGGCTTCAAAAAAGAAACAAAAATATTATCGATGCGCTTCATCGCTTTTCATCGAAAGTAGAAAAAGTACTGTTAAGCAGTCCTGTCAATTAATCATGGATATTGTCGAACTGGCGCTCAATTAAGCTATGGCTATTAAAATAAAAGACTCTGAGGAAGTAATTTCTGAGATTAACGTGACGCCCCTTGTGGACATCATGCTGGTCATCTTTATTGTTTTTTTGATTGCAATTTCTGCCGTGAAGATTAATCCAGCGATTCATCTTCCGAAAGAAGTGAATCAACACAAAGCCCCTGACGCGGTCAATGTCAATATCACGATAGACCAAAAAGGGACGTTGTTTCTTAACAATCAAGCCATCAATGAAAATCAACTAGCCAACAAAATTGAAGTGATTTATGCGAACTATCCTAACGTGACGGTGCATGTCACCGGTGATGAAAATGCAAAATATGAATATTTAAGCAATTTAATCAAAATCTGCCAAAAAGTGGGCATCAAAAAGTTGAGTTTCATCACTGAAATTCCTACTAGTCACTAGAAAGAAAATAGCCATGATTCGGAAAGAGGTAGATGAAACAATATTTACGACGATCAATATCACGCCGCTGATTGATATTTTGTTGGTCTTGGTGGTGATGTTAATTATCTCGATTCCCATCAAGCTCAATTATTATAATCTCAACTTCCCGACATCAGGCGCCGCCGCAAAGACAGAAGAAAAAAAGGCGATCGAGCTCTCGATTAATTCAAATGGCAACATTTACTGGGATAACACGTTGATTAATGATAAAAAAGACCTTGATGAGCATTTTATTCAATTAAAAGAGCATAACTCAAAACAAGAAGTTTCTTTATCTATAAGCAAAGATACGCTCTATAAGCAATTCTCAATGGTCATGTCCTCAGCACAGCGAAACAATGTGCATAACATTCACATCGTGAACAAGCATTAATGCGAGTGTTATAATTAGCGCTAAATCCATCGCCAATAAAAAAGCCCGCAGATTAGCGGGCTTTTTTATTGGTTTTTTGGTGCGGCTGGAGAGACTCGAACTCTCACGACTTTCGTCACCACCCCCTCAAGATGGCGTGTCTACCAATTCCACCACAGCCGCGAAATCTAATTATTGGGGCACTTCCTTATTTTGCGATACAGGCACAGCTGGCGCTGCAGCAGGTTTTTGAGCTGCCTGCTCAGCGGCTACAGCCTTCACTACACTCAAGCGGTCAGCGCGATGGCTTCCCAAGTAAGTCAATAAAAGGCTGGTTGTAAAAAAAACCGCGACACAAATTGCTGTTGCTCGACTCATAAAGTTTGATGAGCCGCTCACGCCAAATAGGCTACCTGATGCACCGCTACCAAATGCTGCGCCCATATCAGCACCTTTACCGTGTTGTAATAATACAAAGCCAATCACACCGGCTGCAGCCAATAAATGAATTACTGTGATTAAATTTTCCATAATCTCTTTATGTTTTCCACAAATGCTTGACTGAACTTAATGCGTCGATGTCGTAAAAACAGACGCTGCAGCAAGACAAATTTTTTCAAAATCGTTCGCATCTAATGAACAGCGACCAATAAGACCGCCATCAATATCCTGCATAACTAGTAATTGTGACGCATTTATAGGATTTACGCTACCCCCGTAGAGGATACGAAGCGTATTGGCTGCCTTTTCATCATAGCCCGCAATGCGACCACGAATGAACTCATGCATGCTCTGCGCCTGTTCTGGCGTAGCACTTAAGCCAGTACCAATCGCCCAAATGGGTTCATAAGATACCACCGCATGATCAAAAATTGCACCCCCTTGACTTAGCAAAATAGCATCTAACTGCTCTGCGACCACCGCTTGCTCCATGCCCGCTTCACGCTCTTGCAAGGTTTCACCTACACACAAAATAGGCGTTAATCCTGCATTTTTTGCAGTGACAAATTTAGCAGCAATATTCTCACCACTTTCGCAGTAAGCCGTGCTGCGCTCAGAGTGCCCCAGAATCACGTAACGTGCGTCAAAATCACGCAACATGCTTGCTGCCACTTCACCAGTATAAGCGCCGACAGGATACTTCCCAACATTCTGCGCGCCCCATGCGATGTTAGTACCACCTAGCACGACCTGGGCTTGAAAGAGATAAGGGTATGGCACACACACCGCAAAGTCGACGTGGTCAATATGCGCGAGCTTTTGCTTGAATGCCTCGAATAACTGCTGGTTCTGAGCAATTGAGCCATGCATCTTCCAGTTCGCAACAACAAGCTTACGGCGCATATTTCACCCCTTTAAATGTGACGCGAATTCTACGCTTGCACTCAGCATTACTCAAGCCGTATCAATCAACTGGTAAGCAATGGCGGACGTTAAGCTGCACGCCTTGTCGACCATTAAATTCATTCGTTTGTAGCTCATACACCACCTGTACCTTCGGCGGCAAAAAGGTCGCCTGCTGAAAGTAGATCGCATCCAGCAACCGGCCGGTGGGATCATCAGCTTTCTGGAGTGAGAGCTTCAAATGCCGCTCACCAACAACCTTTTGCAACTTCACAACAAATTCATCACTAAATAGCGGCACTGGAAATCCCTGCCCCCAAACTTGCTTATCAAGTGTGGCGGCAACTTCCCAGTCCATCTCATGGACGGCAAGTGAACCATCGGTTTCAATCACAGCGTTCAAATCAGCCGGTGTGAGTAAACTCGCCGCAACCTCTTCAAAAGCTTTCTTAAATCGATCAAAGCCGTGATAAGGGATCGTGAGACCGGCTGCCATTGCGTGACCTCCAAATTTTAAAATTAAATCCGTATGCCGTTTCGAAACGAGGTCCAAGGCATCGCGCAAATGCAAGCCCTTAATCGATCGGCCAGAGCCTTTGAGATTGCCATCACCCCCCAATGCAAACACAATCACCGGACGGTGATATTGCTCTTTGACACGCGAGGCCAAAATGCCAATCACCCCTTGGTGCCAATCAGGCTCAAAAATACTCAAACTAAATTGGCCACTGACATCCACTTCTTCCAAAGAAATATTCGCCGCTTCCTGCATATCTGCTTCAATGGCCCGGCGCTCTAAATTCATGGTATGAAGTCGCTGCGCCATGACCGTTGCTTCGGTTTCATCATCCGAAATCAAACAGGCAATGCCGAGCGCCATATCATCGAGCCTCCCTGCAGCGTTAAGCCTTGGACCGACGCTAAATCCTAAATCCTGCGCGTTGGCTTTTGAGGCATCTCGCCCGGCTAATTTAAGAAGCGCGCGAATGGCTGGACAGGCCTTACCCGCGCGAATACGGCGCAATCCATGCTCGACCAGAATACGATTATTGTCATCAAGTTTTACCAAGTCAGCAACCGTGCCAAGCGCCACGATATCAAGGAGCTCGGTTAGATTAGGTTCTAGCTTGTTAGTAAACGCGCCGCGGGCGCGAAGCTCTGCACGCAGCGCCAGCATCACATAAAAAATCGTGCCGACACCTGCTAGGTTTTTACTCGGAAAGTCACACCCTCGCTGATTTGGGTTCACAATACAGGTTGCGGCTGGTTTTTCATCCCCCGGCAAATGGTGGTCTGTGACGAGCACCTTGATGCCTAGACTATTCGCTTTTTCGACGCCTTCTACGCTCGCAATACCATTATCGACCGTGATGATGATATCGGGATTCGACTTAGCAGCGAGCTCAACAATCTCAGGGGTTAAGCCGTAACCATACTCAAAACGGTTGGGCACTAGATAGTCGACCGATGCGCCCATGCTTCGCAGCCCACGCATCGCAACCGCCGTGGCCGTGGCGCCATCACAGTCATAGTCCCCGACCACCAAGATGGACTGCTTCTGTGCGATCGCATCAGCAAGTAATACCGCCATCTGGGGCGCATTAGTAAGCCGCTCGGGAGGAACCAGTTTAGCGAGTGATACATCGAGCTGTGCGGACTGAGCAATGCCCCGCGCCGCCAATACCCTTGCCAAGATCGGCATCACACCATCTTTGGCCAAACCATCAGCCACATCCATATTAAAAGAACGTCTCACAATACTGACCATTGTTTAAGCGTCCACTACATTAAAATAAGAAGAGATTGGCGATGCCTTCCGCCAGAACTTCCAAGTATCGAGCGGTTTAAGGTGTAGCGTAAACGTCATGCCGTGCACATCAAAATGAAAGCGCAGGGCCTTAAGCTCTTTTTTCTTGAGCCTTTGCAATAACGGTGCAAACCAATCCCGTTCCAAGTCATGTTTATCCGTCACCACCACCGCATCACCTGCTGGCTTTAATGCCCTATCAGCTGCCGCTAATGTTTGGCAAGGGATGCCAGCCCACTTGGCTACTCCTAAACTAAAGATGTCGCTCGCAAAAAATTGAACGCTTAATGCTTTCGCTGGCTGATTCATTGACGCAACACGTCCGCCACCAGAAAGCCAAAGGCTATTCACGGGCGACAAGGCTTTTTTCTCCCGCGCCTGATTCATTGGATGGTCATGCAATAGCATTTGCACTTCATTGAGTAAAGCCTGAAGTTTCATGCCATGCTTGCCTTGCGGCATCAATTTCCCCACATCCCGCCCCATGGCTTCAGACAGCAAAAACGTGGTGACATCCACATCACCATTCACATGCAAATATAGAAAATCACCCGCCTTACTTGGCAAGAAACTGAAGCCCTCTTGCGCGAAGTGTTGATTGAGATCTGCTGACAATGATTTCACTTCATCCGTGCTTAAACGCACTAGATCGCCTAGCGTAAAGAAATCCCGCTGCAACACAAAATGCACGGGATGCGCTAACAACCAATACCCTGTTTTTTGCTCTTCGCCCTCACCCATCAATGCAAGCGGTGCCAAAGGCCAATCCGCCTGCTTTTTTATACCAAACTGCTTGCAAAGGCTTGCCTCGATGGGATGCTTGGCATCCACCTCCCATGTGCCGACTGCGCATAGCTTAGCAAAAGCTCTCGCGTCATCGCCGCTCAGCAGGAACTGGGCAAAACGGGGTAAATAAACATCCAAATTCAAATCATCACTCATTTCTCGAGACAAAGCGTTTACGGGCCAATCAGGCGAAAAATTGCTTTCAAAAAATCAATTTTCGCTATACCATTTTTACACACATTTGAACGAAATCAATCCCGACGATGGAACTAATTTTATGGCGTCACGCGGAAGCCGAAGACGGCTACCCAGATGACGAACGTGCACTTACTGAAAAAGGTCATGAGCAAGCCAAAAAAATGGCGGGCTGGCTTAAATCCCGCCTGCCTAAAGATACGCAGATCTTAGTGAGTCCTGCCAAGCGCGCCCAGCAAACCGCAAGCACACTTGGACTCCCATTTACAACCCTTCCAGAACTTTCGCCTGACGGCTCCCCTCACGATTTATTGAAAGTAGCCAACTGGGATACGAGCAAAGGCTCCGTATTGATTGTCGGCCACCAACCAACCTTAGGTGTGGCAGCGGCCATCGCCATGACACGTAAAACTCACTTCTGGTGTGTGAAAAAAGCCTCCATCTGGTGGATTGCGAGTCGCATACGTGCAGAGGAAGAGCAAGCGATTATTCGTGCGGTCATCTCTCCTGAGATGCTTTAGTCATCTTAGCCGTCTCGCTTATGCCACAATAGCAACTCATGGCCAACGAAATCGAGCTGAAGCTTCGCATTGCTGAGTCAAGCGCACATCTCTTAAACAACCATCCTGCCATTACTGAGCGCTTAACAAAAGCGCCTTGGACACTAAAACTCGTCAGCGTTTATTACGATACCCCGGACTTATCTTTGCTGGATGCAGGACTTAACTTACGTGTTCGCAGTATGTCTGGCGGCTGGTTTCAAGCAATTAAAAGTACTGGAAAATCTTTAGGCGGCTTGCATCAACGTCTAGAGTGGGAAGATTTACTGTCAAAAAACGAACCAGACTTCGATAAGATTACTGAACCACATTTAGCGAATATTTTTGCCAACCATCAATTAAGAGAATCACTAAAACCTGTATTTATTGTAGATGTGATGAGAACTGATTGGTTACTTCAATACTCTGATGGGTCAGTAATTGAAGTTTCAGTGGACATTGGCGATCTCAAAAGCTCATCAGACATTGCTTGCGAACATATCCGCCCAATAGAGGAACTAGAAATCGAACTCAAACAAGGGAGTACTTATCACCTTTTTGAACTCGCCTTAGCCTTACAACAAGATATCCCAATGAGTATCGAAAATGGCAGTAAAGCACAAATGGGCTATCTTCATTTGCGTCCAGAACCTATAATTAAAACACACGCACAAGCGATGAATATTAAACGCTACAAAGAGCCACCAACAACCAAGCAAATCATGCAGGAAGCACTGAGTAGTATGCAAGACAACCAAGAGATTTTAAAAAAAGTGAATCACACACCGGCTATTTACCACATGAAACTTGCTAATAATCGGCTTGCTAGCGCATTAGCTTATAGCGGCTACCGAGCGACAGAAAAAAACACACTCAGCATCATTCAGGACTTAGAATGGCTATCACAATTCTTAATCTCGCCGTGCGACAATTTTGGCTACCAAAATCTCAATGCTATTTTAAATGGTCAGCGCTACCAAAAAATACTGCTTAGTCTGGGCGCTTGGTTGCATAAATAATAACGATCCCTTCTTAATTACTTAAATTTGTCACAGATTACTAAAATATGAAAAAACTTCACTTCACCTTTGTCGCATTAGGCGCTTTACTCTCCACCACGGCACTAGCAGCACCTGACGAGGTTCAAGTTTATACAGATGAAATGAACGCCCCAGGAGAATATGGAGTAGAACTGCATCTTAATTATGTTCCACAAGGATCAACAACAGTCAGTCATCCAGGAGAGCTTCAATCGAACCATCGATTCCAAGCAGAACCAGAATTTTCATACGGAATCAATCCAGAGTTTGAAGCAGGGCTTTATGTGCCCGTTGTAGTCTCAAACGAAGGCAATGTGTATGCAACAGGACTTCGTCCACGCCTTAAATATATACACCAACAAGCCGATGGTGAAAGTTTCTTCTGGGGACTTAACACAGAGTTTGGTTACAGCACTCTTAAGATTACCGACAGCATGTGGAATATGGAACTGCGTCCGATCATTGGGTCGAATATCGATGCTTGGACAATCGCATTCAATCCGATTGTTGATATTCCTATTTCAAAAGGGGGAATGCACACTGCAAGCTTTGAACCGGCCCTAATGATAAAACGCAAAATCAATGAAGACTTAGCCCTGGGAATTGAACACTATAGTAACCTAGGCCCCATCAGCAATCTCCAAGGATGGGGAAATCAAGAGCATACAACTTATGTTGCTGCAGATTTCAAAGTCTATGGTCTAGACATTAACTTGGGCATTGGTCATGGCTACCAAAAAGCAGAAGACGACTGGGTGATTAAATCCATCGTCGCCTTCCCCTTTAATTAAAAATGCTTTATCAACTCAAATGCCAATGCTACGCCGAAGCCGTTTACATCACTTAAAACAGCACCCAAACCACCCTTGCGATTGTATGAGGACAAATCCACATGCAACCATGAGGTATCGTTCTCAATAAACTTAGCTAAGAAACGAGTGGCATGAATATGATCAGCGCCACCCTCTAAAGTACACTGCTTAACATCGGCAATATTACTTTCAAGATCTTCGTCATAATCATCATCAAAGGGGAATGCACAAACACGTTCTCCTACCTCGGCGCCAGCAAAGACTGCTTTGCAAACTAGTTCAGAATTGTTACCCAGCACACCGCTATATCGATCACCTAAAGCAGCCACCATGCTTCCCGTGAGGGTTGCAAAATCAATCATCCAGTCGGGTTTTTCACGCGATGCTAAGGTCAATGTGTCTGCAAGTACCATGCGACCTTCTGCATCGGTATGTACAATTTCAATCGTTGTACCGTTAAGCGCCGTGACCACATCGTTTTGTTTATAGGCAAGGGGTCCAATATGGTTCTGTGCAATCGCGAGCCAGCAATCAATCTTGATTGGCAATTTTGCTTTTGTTGCAGCAAGCAAGACCCCCAAAGCTACCGCAGATCCATTCATATCTTCATGCATGCCATTCATGTATTTAGCGGGCTTTAAGTTATGTCCACCAGTATCAAAACAAATACCCTTCCCAACCAGCGCAATGTGCTTACTAGCATCTTTTGGCGCGTAAGTGAGATGCACAATCGCCGCATCTTGCGGATCTGAGCCTTGCCCTACAGCGACAAAGGCGCCCGCGCCCATTTTAGTCAATTCATGCATATCAAGTTCTAGAAATTGCCAGCCATTTGATTTTGCAAGCTCGGCGATTTTAGATCGATATTGGGTAGGATTAAGCTCATTCGGTGGCATCATCGTGAAATTTCTTGCCAGTACGTTTCCCGCGACTAACGCTTGAATCTCCGCAAAACCATCCGCTTCTTGCCAGCCATACATTTCCACAGCATCAAACACTTGTGACTTAGGCTCTTTTTGCGATTCAGCACCCTTGCGCTGCGGCAATTCAGCGGCATTCACACTTACCACGTAAAACGCATCTTTGGCGGATTGCCTGCGCACTTCTTCAGTGCCAAAAACTGCAATTGCTAGGGCTTTCGGCTTTTCATCTAGCAAAGGCTTAATCGCCTTACGCAATAAAGTCTGACGCTTGAACATAGACAAATCAGCTTTCAGCACGACCCAGCTTGCCACAGCGCCGTTAGGTAAATCAACCACAACAGCACCTTTGCTCAAATCGGTATATTTCTTGCTAATACGTTTTAACTTAGCGTCCAATGCAACAGAAAACGGTAAGTTTTCAGGGCGCTGAGCAGGCAAAATAAATAAAAGATGGGTTTGCGATTCCAATGACTTTTCATCAGCAATGGCTAAATTTTGTTTTAGGGTGATGGGCATGCAAAAACCTCAATAAATTCGTTTAAATGTCGTTAAATTTCACTAAATTCGTTAAATAAACCATATTTACGTTATTGATTAATCTAGCAAAATCCCGCCAAAACTTGACCAATCTGGTCAAAAAAGCGATGATACGAGTTAGCCAATCAATCACTTATTGATTTAAGCATTAAATGATAACGAACTAGCGTTGTAATACGTCTAGTTGATTATACCTTTTAGATAAGCCTAAAAGTTTCCTGGAGAACCACCACATGGCATTTACCCCCGATATTGACCCACAAGAAACCCAAGAGTGGCTTGAAGCCATTGATGCGGTATTGGCCAACGAGGGAACCGAACGCGCGCACTTCCTGCTTGAAACTCTGATTGATAAAGCGCGCCGCTCCGGTGCTTACCTACCTTATAACGCAACCACTGCGTATGTGAATACCATTCCTACGCACTTGCAACAACGATTACCAGGCAATCCCGATATGGAGCGCCGCATTCGTGCGCTGATTCGTTGGAATGCCATTATGACCGTGCTTCGCGCCAATGAGAAATCACCTGGCGTTGGTGGCCATATTGCCAGCTTTCAATCTGCAGCGACTTTATATGACGTGGGCTTTAACCACTTCTTCCGCGCAGCAAATGATAAATTCGGCGGCGACTTGATATTCTTCCAAGGCCACTCATCACCTGGTGTCTACGCACGAGCATTCTTAGAAGGCCGTTTAACTGAAGAACAAATGGATAACTTCCGCCAAGAAACAAGTGGGAACGGCTTATCAAGCTACCCGCATCCATGGCTCATGCCTGACTTCTGGCAATTCCCAACAGTCTCAATGGGCCTAGGTCCATTGCAAGGGATCTACCAAGCACGCTTCTTGAAATACTTACACGACCGCGGCATTGCAGATACTTCAGACCGTAAAGTTTGGGTTTTCTGTGGCGATGGAGAAATGGACGAACCTGAATCACTTGGTGCAATCTCACTCGCTTCACGCGAAAAATTAGATAACCTCATTTTCGTGATTAACTGCAACTTGCAACGTCTTGACGGCCCTGTGCGTGGCAATGGCAAAATCATCCAAGAATTAGAGTCCGACTTCCGCGGCTCCGGCTGGAACGTGCTGAAGGTCATTTGGGGTTCCTATTGGGATCCACTTCTTGCTATGGATAAAGATGGCTTGCTCAAAAAACGTATGGAAGAGTGTGTGGACGGCGAATACCAGAACTTTAAAGCTAAGGGCGGCGCGTACACACGTGAACACTTCTTCGGCAAATATCCACAATTGAAAGAAATGGTCGCTGCGATGTCTGACCAAGACATCTGGCGCTTAAACCGTGGCGGTCATGATCCTCATAAAGTGTATGCAGCTTATGCAGCAGCAACACAGCATAAAGGCCAACCAACGGTTATCTTGGCCAAGACTGTTAAAGGTTATGGCATGGGCGATGCAGGTGAAGCGCAAAACACAACTCACCAACAAAAGAGTATGGATATCGCTTCACTGAAAGCATTCCGAGACCGCTTTGATTTGCCACTCACAGATGAACAAGTAGAAAGCTTATCGTTCTACAAACCACCTGCAGACTCTCCAGAGATGATCTACATGGCAGAGCGTCGCGCAGCAATGGGCGGCTCAGTGCCAGCGCGTCGCCGTAAAGGTAACGAACTTGTTGTGCCTGAGCTTTCAGCGTTTGAAAATATGCTTACTGCGACTGGCGACCGTGAAATCTCAACCACGATGGCATTTGTACGCATTCTTTCAACCTTGGTACGAGACAAACAAATCGGTAAATACATTGTGCCTATCGTGCCTGATGAAGCCCGTACATTTGGTATGGAAGGGATGTTCCGTCAACTCGGCATTTACTCCTCAGCTGGACAATTGTACGAGCCACAAGATAACGACCAAGTGATGTTCTACAAAGAATCTAAAGACGGTCAGATTCTAGAAGAAGGCATCAATGAAGCTGGCGCGTTCTCATCATGGATTGCTGCGGCAACTGCCTATAGCGTCACTGGCACACAAATGATTCCGTTCTATATCTTCTACTCAATGTTTGGTTTTCAGCGTATTGGTGACTTAGCTTGGGCAGCAGGGGACTCACGTGCGCGCGGCTTTGTACTTGGAGCAACGGCTGGTCGCACCACATTGAATGGCGAAGGCTTACAACATGAAGATGGCCATAGCCACTTGATGTCAGCAACGATTCCAAATTGCGTGTCTTACGACCCTACCTTTGGCTATGAGCTTGCAGTGATTGTTCAAGAAGGGATGCGCCGGATGGTGCAAAATCAAGAGGATGTGTATTACTACATCACTTTGATGAATGAAAACTACAGTCATCCAGAAATGCCCAAAGGCAGTGAAGTTGGCATCTTGAAAGGTATGTACGCATTTAGTAAATCAAAAGCTAAAGGCCCTAAAGTGCAATTGATGGGCAGTGGTGTCATCTTGCGCGAAGTGATTGCAGCGGCTGAGATGCTCGAAAAAGACTGGGGCGTATCACCAGACGTGTGGAGCGTGACAAGCTTCACAGAACTACGTCGTGAGGGCTTAGATGCTGAACGTTGGAATATGCTTAACCCAGAGAAAAAACCAAGACTAAGCTATGTAGCTCAATGCTTAAGCGACGCTGAAGGTCCTGTGATTTCATCCACAGATTACATGAAATCATTTGCTGATCAAATTCGTAACTTTGTGCCACAACGTTTTGTGTCACTCGGCACGGACGGTTATGGCCGCAGTGATAGCCGTGAAGCGCTCCGTAGCTTCTTCGAAGTGGATAGATATTATGTGGTGCTTGCCGCGCTAAAAGCATTAGCGGACGAAGGCAAATTGCCTGCAAGCAAAGCAGCTGAAGCGATTAAGAAATATAAAATCGACGCAAGCCGCCCTAACCCAACAACAGTTTAAGCAGCAATTTAGCTTACCCAGAGAAGACTCTCTTAAGGAATAACAGCATGGCAATTAAAGAAGTTCTTGTCCCGGATATTGGTAACTTTGACAGTGTTGATGTCATCGAGTTACTCGTCAAAGAAGGCGACACTGTTGCAAAAGATGATTCGCTCATCACGTTAGAGTCTGATAAAGCCTCGATGGACATCCCTGCACCATTTGGTGGTGTTGTAAAAAGCATCAGTATGAAAGTCGGCGACAAAGCTGCGCAAGGCGGTTTAATTTTGACGCTTGACGCATCTGAAGATGCGCCTGCAGAAAAACCTGCTGCGCAACCAAGCGCAACGCCAGTTGTTGCCACTGTAACAGTTGACGAAAAACCTGTCGCTATCCCCGAGCCATCTCGGCCAGTTCCTGAAGTGCCTAAGGTCATTCAACCACAAGCAACACCTAATCCTATTGGTGCAAGCGCAGTAGCTGCAGATGGAAAATTGGCACACGCTAGCCCTTCGGTCCGTAAATTTGCACGTGAGCTTGGCGTAAACTTAAGTTTAGTACGTGGCACCGGCCCTAAAAATCGCATCAGTCAAGAAGATGTGCAAGCCTTTGTCAAAGGAGAGCTTGCAAAACCTCGCTCTGAAAATATGGGTTCAGGATTAACGACCTTAGCAATGCCAGTGATTGATTTCAGCCAATTCGGCGAAATTGAAAATAAACCACTTTCACGCATTAAGAAATTATCTGGTGCAAATTTGCACCGCAACTGGGTGACTGCACCGCACGTTACACAATTCGACGAAGCAGATATTACCGACTTGGAGGAATTCCGTAAGTCGATGTTAGCTGACGCTGAAAAACGTGGCGCTAAATTAACGCTCCTCGCTTTTTTGATGAAAGCTGTAGTGAATGCACTTCGTACGTATCCAAACTTTAACGCATCGCTTTCAGCAGATGGCGATAACTTAATTATGAAGAGCTATTTCAACGTGGGCTTCGCTTGCGATACCCCAGATGGCTTGGTAGTACCTGTAGTGCGCAATGTTGATAAAAAAGATGTGCTCGATATTGCTCGTGACTTAGCAGACTTATCTGGTAAAGCACGTGAACGCAAGTTGAAAATTGAAGAGATGCAAGGCGGTTGTTTCACCGTCTCTAGCCTAGGTGGGATTGGTGGCACTATGTTTACTCCAATTATCAATTGCCCTGAAGTGGCCATTTTAGGGGTATCTCGCTCTACATTCCAACCGGTTTACAACAAAAAAACTAGCAGCTTTGAGCCTAGGCTCATCTTGCCGATGTCTCTTTCATACGACCACCGCGTAATTGACGGTGCAGATGGCGCGCGCTTCACTAGCCATTTGCGCATGATGTTATCCGACGTTCGTCGCTTGTTACTTTAAGGGGTTCGCATGAGCAATTTAGTAGAAGTCATCGTCCCCGATATTGGCAATTTCGATAGCGTTGACGTTATTGAGGTATTGGTCAAAGTTGGTGACACCGTCGCAAAAGAAGATTCATTAATCACACTTGAGTCTGACAAAGCCTCAATGGACATTCCATCCTCAGATGCTGGCGTAGTCAAAGAAATTAAAGTTAAAGTAGGCGATAAGATTGCAAAAGGTTCACCAATTTTGGTACTTGAAGCCGAAGCTGGAAGCGCTGCTCAGTCAGAAGCACTTAAAGCGGAAATGTCGCATGCTGAAGCTGCCCCTTCGACGCATGTAAGCCAGCCATTACCAACAACAGGCACGCATCAATGCGATAATGATATCACTTGCGAAGTCGTCGTTTTAGGCTCCGGCCCTGGTGGTTACACCGCCGCTTTTCGTGCAGCTGACTTAGGCAAAAAAGTAGTACTTATCGAACGCTATCCAACCCTAGGAGGGGTTTGCTTAAATGTAGGCTGCATTCCCTCTAAAGCACTTTTACATACGGCCAAAGTAATTACTGAAGCAGAAGAAACTGCCCATCATGGCGTAGCTTTTGGTAAGCCAAATATTGACCTTGAGCAACTCCGCACATGGAAAGCCAATGACGTTGTTGGTAAGCTAACGGGCGGCTTGGCTGCGATGGCGAAACAACGCGAAGTCACGGTGGTGCGAGGCTTAGGTAAATTCACCACTCCCAACCAAATCGCCGTAACAGACACTGATGGGAATGTAATTAATGTAGGCTTTGAAAATGCGATTATTGCCGCTGGCTCGCAAGCAACGAAATTCCCTGGCGCACCAGAAGATGCTCGTATTATGGATTCAACGGGCGCTTTAGCATTGGCTGATGTACCAAAACGCATGCTTGTGATAGGTGGGGGCATTATCGGCCTTGAAATGGGTACAGTTTATGATGCACTAGGCTCCAAAGTGAGCGTGGTGGAATTTACTGACGGCCTCATTCAAGGCTGCGACCGTGACTTAGTGCGTCCACTGCAAAAGCGCATGGAAAAGCGTTTTGAAGCGATTATGCTTAATACCAAAGTAGCAAGCATCGAAGCCAAAAAAGATGGCATTCATGTGAGCTTCGAGGGCGTCAACGGGAACACCGAAGCGCCTAAAGGCGTGGAAGTTTATGACCGCGTTCTAGTCTCAATTGGTCGCCGTCCGAACGGTCTCAATATTGGCGCTGAGCATGCAGGCGTAGCGGTTGATGAGCGTGGCTTTATCAATGTCGACAAGCAAATGCGTACCAACGTGCCACACATCTTCGCGATTGGCGATATTGTCGGCCAGCCGATGCTAGCGCACAAAGCCACACACGAAGGCAAAGTAGCTGCTGAGGTGATTGCCGGTCATAAGGTTGAATTCCAAGCCATGGTGATTCCATCAGTCGCCTACACCGACCCGGAAGTGGCTTGGGCTGGTATGACAGAGATTGAAGCGAAAGCCAAAGGTATTGCGATTGAAAAAGCTAGCTTCCCTTGGGCAGCTAGCGGACGTGCGCTTTCTATTGCACGTACCGAAGGCTCTACTAAGTTGATTTTCGATAAAGACACACATCGCGTGATAGGTGCGGGCATTGTTGGCGTGAATGCTGGCGAACTCCTTGCAGAAGCTGTGTTAGCGATTGAGATGGGTGCGGATGCACATGACTTAGGCTTGACGATTCATGCTCACCCAACGCTTTCAGAAACAGTATGCTTTGCAGCTGAAATGAAAGAAGGCACTATTACTGATTTGTATATTAAGAGACGGTAATCGAGTGAATTAAAAAAAGGAGGCTTAAAGCCTCCTTTTTTATTACCTAAAGCCCTAGCTCACTTAGTCCTTCGTGATCATCTGGCCTTCTGCCTTGCGGCCAATGAAACAAACGGTCTGATGCTGGAATTGCCAAATCATTAATGCTTGCATAACGTTTTTGCATCAGGCCATTTTCATCAAACTCCCAATTCTCGTTGCCATATGACCTCCACCACTGGCCTGCATCATCATGCCACTCATAAGCAAAGCGCACTGCAATGCGACTCCCTTCAAACGCCCATAGCTCTTTAACTAAACGATACTCATGCTCTTTTGTCCATTTTCGTTTTAAGAATTCAACAATCTCAGCGCGTCCTTTGAGAAATTCATTACGGTTTCGCCACTGACTATCCGGCGTATAGGCCAGAGCCACTTTTTCTGGGTCACGATTATTCCAGCCATTCTCTGCCATACGCACTTTCTGCATGGCTGTTTCACGGGTAAAAGGTGGGAAAGGTGGGCGATTTTCAGAAGATAAAGTCATATCGATTACTCCGCGGAAGATGAGGTTGAAACTTTAGGTAGTTCTTGGACTTGCTGATCACTAAGCAATTGAACTTTTTCAGGATGCAATTCTGGCAAAACTTGTTGAGCGTTACCTGATGTCGCATCTGGCCATTGAAAGTAGGCAAAAATAATGATTTCGAATAAGACGAGGAAAATGATAGTTCGCTTCATCATGTTGCGCTTCCCATCAAAAACAAACCTTCTAGTACCAAATTCTCAGCTAGCACAGGCTTTGCACCGAAAACCTGCGTCAAAATGGGTAGCAGCAGTGCGGCATCCCCCCCTGTGATTACAACAGTCGGAATATCTTGGCAATGCGCTTCTAGCTTATCTGCCTGCATGACAATCGCACCAACAATTGCCGTTAAAACGCCGGTATAACTCGCATCAGCCGTACTGAGTGGAAATGTTTTAACTTGACCGTTTTGTGGATTAACCGCTGCCGTATTTTGCAATAAAGCGTTTTGCATCATGCTAAAACCTGGCACGATCAAGCCCCCAATAAAAGCGTTCTGATAGATAGCATCGATGGTGAGCGCGGTTCCCGCATTCACTACCAAACAAGCCGGCTGATTAAGATAGCGCTTAAATGCTGCAACCATCGCTGCCCAGCGGTCAACGCCTAAAGTTTCTGGCGCTTCATATTTGTTTTTTAAGCTTAGTGTTTTAGCTTCGGCATTTGCCCACACATAAGCAATCTCTGCTTTTTTTAATAATGCCGTAATGCTTGTAGCAATGCTATCACCTGCCACATTAGCAACAATGGCCCGTTTGCAAGATTGCCAACTCGCAGGAACGGCAAACTTTGTAAGCTCGGTGTTTAAACAAACGCCAATATCTTGAATGCATCCATCATCGGCAAATACCGCCCACTTGGTACGTGTGTTGCCAGAGTCTATTGCTAAGATCACAGAGCACTCCTCAAACTAATTTCACCCGCTGAAAAGCGCTGCTCGCCTTGCGGTGTATTCACTAGCAAAATACCATCTCTTGCAACACCAATCACTTCACCCAAGACCTCACGGCCATCTGGCATGAGCATACGCACCGGCTCTTGATGATAAGCATGATAACTCATCCACTCTTCACGCAAGGCTTCAAAGCCGCTTTGTTCAAATACGCTCAACACCTCAGCCAAGTGTTTTAACAGCGTGCCAAGCAAGAGATTCGGGTTTGCTGCTTCAGACCTAATACGATGAATATCAGTAAATGGCTGATCAATATTTCGTGCCACACTCTCTGGTAAACGAAGGTTAACCCCAACACCAATCACAGCAGCACTTGGCCCATCCATATCGCCTTGTAGCTCAATCAAAATACCCGCTAACTTTTGTTTACCCGAAGATGTTTCAATAAGCACATCATTCGGCCATTTCAGTTTTGCATTAAAAATGCTTAATGATTGAAATGCACGAATCAAAGCAACACCTACCGCCAAACTTAAACCAGAAAGTGCAGAAGCCCCCATTTGGAAACGCCACAGCAAAGAGAAAGTAAGGCTTGTGCCCAAACCGGCTTGCCAAGCTCGGCCGCGACGACCCTTACCTGCTGTTTGTAATTCTGCCACCACGCATGTGGCATGAGCTGCAACTCGCCCGCCCAACATCTGAGCTTGGTTCTGGTTGGCTTTTTTCATCAAGTAAGTGTTGGTTGATTCTAACGTATCGTGCAGTTCCAATGTAAACCAAGCTCGCGCCTGACCAATAGCGTCAAGAATTTCTTGTTGATTAAGCATAGTAATTGGATCCGGCAATTTATAGCCGCGACCACGAACCGAAAACACTTCAACTCCTAAAACTTGTGCTTCTTGAATAGCACTCCAGACCGTCGTACGCGTTACCTTAAACTGGTGTGCAATTTCCTCACCCGAATGAAAGCGGCCATCAGCAAGCAAGCGCAAAATTGGAAATGTGAGTGAATTGATCATATTGAATGAGAGTTTAGCATGGCTTATCAATGACATCATGAAGGAACCCGCCACGTAAAACCTCTCAAGGTGTAAAATAACGACTAATCTATTTAATTTATTTGATATGTCTTCAGAAAAAACACACATTGCGCCAGCCTCTAACTTTATACGAGGAATTATTGAACGTGATCTAGCACAAGGCACCAATGCAAGCCGCCGCTGGGCAGGAACGCCTGGTGATGCCGCGCATCATGCCGCAAGCCAAGCTGATCCCGCAAAGATTCGCACGCGCTTTCCCCCGGAGCCAAATGGCTACTTACATATTGGTCATGCAAAAAGTATTTGTTTGAACTTTGGACTAGCGCTTGATTACGCAGGCGTTTGCCACATGCGCTTTGATGACACAAATCCCGAAAAAGAAGAACAAGAGTATGTTGATAGCATCACTGAGATGGTTCAATGGCTAGGCTTCGGCTGGGAAGCTTTTGGAAAGTCGCATTTATATTATGCGAGCAACTATTTTGAAATGATGTATCAAGCAGCCGAAAGTTTAATCAGCGCAGGTAAAGCTTATGTGGATGAGCAATCCGCCGACGAGATGCGCATTAATCGAGGCACACTTACTGAAGCTGGAAAAAACTCTCCTTGGCGTGACAGACCTATCGAAGAAAACTTAAGCAAGTTCCGCGAGATGCGCGATGGCAAACATGCCGATGGCAGTATGGTACTGCGTGCCAAAATCGATATGGCTTCACCTAACATCAATTTACGCGACCCAGCGATTTACCGCATTAAACGTGCGCATCATCACAACACTGGTGACAAGTGGTGTATCTATCCGATGTACACCTTCGCACATCCACTTGAAGATGCCTTTGAAGGCATTACCCATTCGATTTGTACGCTTGAGTTTGAAGACCAGCGCCCATTCTATGACTGGGTCTTAGAGCGATTAGCTGAAGCTGGCATGCTCGCGCATCCACTTCCAAAACAATATGAGTTTGCACGACTAAATCTCACTTACGTGGTGCTGTCAAAACGTAAGTTAATTGATTTGGTTGAAAATAAACACGTATCAGGCTGGGACGATCCACGCTTACCTACGTTAGCTGGCGCACGTCGTCGTGGCTACACACCGGAAGGTTTCCGTTTGTTTGCTGACCGCATTGGCGTTTCAAAGTCAGACTCTTGGATTGAATACACCATCCTTGAAGACTGCATGCGCGAAACGCTCAACCTTTCTGCAGAACGACGTATCGCGGTACTCGACCCAATTAAATTGGTGATTGATAACTACCCAAACGGTCAATCAGAAGATTGCTTTGCACCTAACCACCCGCTTAAACCAGAACTCGGTAAACGAACCGTGCAACTCACCAAAGAACTATGGATTGAACGCGAAGACTTTATGGAAGCACCAAGCAAAGGCTTCTTCCGTTTAGTCCCCGATGGTTTAGTGCGTTTACGCTATGGTTATGTAGTGAAATGTACAGGCTTTGACAAAGATGACAACGGCAAAATTACCACAGTGCACTGCGAATACCTGCCAGACACCAAATCAGGCACGCCAGGCTCCGATAGCGTGAAAGTGAAGGGCAACATCCATTGGGTATCCACTAATCATGCCTACGAGGCTGAAATTCGCATGTATGACCGACTATTTAAAGAAGCGCATCCAGGCGCTGGTGACCGTGACTACTTAGATGACATTAATCCAAATTCAGTCACCACAATTACTGCACAATTAGAATTAAGCTTAAAGGACGCAAAACCTGCAGAAAGCTTTCAATTTGAACGCCATGGTTATTTTGTGGTCGACAGAAAAGATAGTATTGCTGGCAAGCCTATATTTAACCGAACCGTAACACTCAAAGATACATGGCAAAAGTAACTTGTTTTATAAAATAAACCAAAAAACTATGTTGCTTGGACAGACACGACTTCAGCAATCTCTTTCGCTAATTGATTAACCAAGCTTCCGTCAACGCCTTCCACCATCACACGGAATTTCAATTCCGTACCAGAAGATCTTAATAAGATACGACCATTGCCATTGAGTGTGTGCTCAGCTTTCTTAACAGCTTCCTGCACAGCAGGATTAGCATCTAAATCAATACGCCGTTTTACAGGGATATTAATTAGTACTTGGGGATAAAGCGTCAGCAATGTGCCGACTTCCTTCAGTGTTTTATTTTGTGCATTTAGTGCAGCCAGAACCTGAAGAGAGGCAATAATGCCATCCCCACTAGTATGTTTATCAAGGCAAAGAATGTGACCTGAATTTTCGCCGCCAAGTTGCCAGTTATTTTCCACCAGCATTTCACGCACATGCCTATCACCTACTTTTGCACGGGTAAAAGCAATTTTCGATTTTTGGAAATGATGTTCTAACGCAAGGTTAGTCATTAAAGTGCCAACAACCCCGCCGCCAAGCTCACCTTGCTCATGTCTATGCTTGGCAATGATATAGAGCAGTTGGTCGCCATCGAGCAGATTGCCTGCTGAATCCACCATCATCACGCGGTCGCCATCCCCATCAAACGCAATCCCTAAGTCCGCTTGATAATCAACCACCGCTTTGCATAAAGCTTGCGGATGCGTGGTGCCAGAATCTGCGTTGATATTTAAACCATTTGGCTGATTCGCTATTGAAATCACTTCTGCACCAAGCTCATGAAACACTGGCGGGGCAACGTGATAAGTGGCTCCATTGGCACAATCGACGACTATCTTTAAACCACGTAGATCTAAGTCATTAGGAAATGTGCTTTTGCAAAACTCAACATAACGGCCTGCAGCATCATCAATCCGCTTAACACGACCTAAAGCGGCGGAAGGCATGACTTCCATTGGCTTATCAAGCTCTGCCTCTATTTGATGCTCAATATCATCAGGCAACTTTGTTCCAAGACTAGAGAAAAACTTAATTCCGTTATCTTCAAATGGATTATGCGAAGCTGAAATCACTATCCCCGCTTGCGCTCTCAAAGCACGGGTTAAATACGCTACGGCAGGGGTTGGCATTGGCCCTGTAAGGCGAACATTCACACCAGCGGCACACAAGCCAGCTTGTAAAGCAGATTCAAGCATATAGCCCGAAATGCGTGTGTCTTTACCAATCAATACCGTTGGATGACCATCTTTGGCAATATGACTATCTGCATTCGCTAGCACTCGACCAGCTGCATAACCTAAACGCATCACGAAGTCTGGAGTGATTGGGCTGATGCCAACACGACCGCGAATACCATCTGTACCGAAATATTTTTTACTCATTTTTTATCTTTTTTTAGTCTGTTAATTGCTCATAACAGCTGCAACAATTTTCAAGGCATCAACCGTTGGTTTTACATCATGCACACGCACAATATTAGCGCCTTTCATTACAGAAACAACGGATGCCGCAATGCTAGCATGGATGCGCTCACCTAAAGAGGATCCGACAACCTGCCCTAATACCGACTTACGTGAAAGGCCTACCAACAAAGGAAAACCCAAAGATTGTAGACTTGATAAGTGATTAAGCAAAGTAAGATTATGCGCTGTGCGTTTACCAAATCCAAAACCTGGATCTAAAAGGATACGCGCGCGATCAACCCCCATCGCTTCAGCGGCTTTTACGCGCTCGGCTAAAAAGCTGCTCACCTCGGCAACAACATCTTCATAATAGGGGTCGACTTGCATAGTTTGTGGGCGACCTTGCATATGCATTAAACACACACCTACTTGGCTAGCCGCAATCATCTCAAGTGCCCCATGCTCTTGCAAGGCACAAACGTCATTGATAATATCTACTCCAACATCAATCGCAGCACGCATGACTTCTGGCTTATAAGTATCAATGGAAAGAGGAACGCCCGCTTTTTCTAATGCAATAATGACGGGAATCACACGACTTATCTCCTCTTCGACCGGCACTGGTGTCGCGCCAGGGCGGGTGGATTCACCACCAATATCTAGAATATCAGCCCCCTGCTCTAACAATTGCATGGCATGGGCAACTGCTTTATCTGTAGTGTTGAATTTTCCACCATCAGAGAATGAGTCAGGGGTCACATTAACAATACCCATGACAAGTGGCGTTGAAAGATTTAACTGGAATCTACCGCAGGTGAAATGCATATTAATTAAGCCATGTAGCGTAATGGATTTTTAGCCCAACACTCCACATGGCTTACCGTGATTAATATCTTAGTTTTTAGCAGCAGGCTGAGGCGCAGGAGTTGGCTGACTGCCTGTTGTACCGTTATCACCCATAGTCGCTTTATTACTAGCTTGACTTGGTTTAGGGGCTCTTGGTGGCTGACCAGACATAATATCGTTAATTTGCTCAGCATCAATAGTTTCCCATTCAAGCAATGCTGCTGTCATTGCTTCCACTTTATCACGATTATCTTCTAATAATTTCCGAGCGATTCCATATTGTTCATCCAAAATGCGACGAATTTCAGCGTCTACTTTTTGTTGTGTAGCTTCAGAAACAGTTTTAGAGGACATACTTCCAAAGAGGGAATCTTGCTCATTACCCGCATACACCATTGTTCCAAGCGCATCAGACATCCCATAACGCGTCACCATATCACGCGCTAATTTAGTCGCACGCTCGAAATCATTCGATGCGCCAGTAGACATTTGATGCATGAAAATTTCTTCAGCGATACGACCACCAAAAAGAATCGAGATCTCTTCTAACATCTTGTCGCGATAATTACTGACGCGGTCAAACTCAGGCAATTGCCATGTCAAACCAAGCGCCCAACCACGCGGCATAATCGTCACTTTATGAACTGGATCAGCCTTAGGTAACAGTTTGGCCACAACAGCATGGCCTGACTCGTGATAAGCGGTATTGCGACGCTCCTCTTCACGCATGACCATTGATGTCCGTTCTGGACCCATGAAGATTTTATCTTTCGCATCTTCAAAGTCTGACATATCGACTGTGCGCTTATTACGACGAGCAGCAAACAAAGCTGCTTCATTCACTAAGTTAGCCAAATCAGCACCTGAGAATCCAGGCGTTCCACGAGCAAGAATGTCCGCTTTAACGTCAGCATCTATAGGCACTTTACGCATATGTACCAATAGAATTTGCTCTCTGCCACGAATGTCAGGCAAACCAACCATCACTTGTCGGTCAAAGCGACCCGGACGCAATAAGGCCTTATCCAATACATCTGCACGATTTGTTGCAGCAATCACAATGACACCTGAATTTGGCTCGAAACCATCCATCTCCACAAGCATTTGGTTTAATGTTTGCTCGCGCTCATCGTTACCTCCACCCGTTCCAGCACCACGATGACGACCCACTGCATCAATTTCATCAATAAAGATAATGCATGGAGCCGCCTTTTTTGCTTGCTCGAACATATCACGCACACGAGCAGCACCGACACCCACAAACATTTCAACGAAGTCAGATCCAGAAATCGTAAAAAATGGTACTTTTGCTTCACCAGCAATCGCCTTAGCAAGCAAGGTTTTACCTGTCCCTGGAGGCCCCACCATCAATACACCACGTGGAATACGACCGCCTAGCTTTTGGAACTTACCTGGATCGCGCAAGAACTCTACCAACTCAGAAACTTCCTCTTTGGCTTCATCACAGCCGGCAACATCTGCAAATGTTGTTTGATTTGACGCTTCATCCAATTGGCGAGCTTTGCTTTTACCAAATGAGAATGCACCACCTTTACCGCCACCCTGCATTTGGCGCATAAAGAATACCCAAACAGCAATCAACAAAATCATTGGGCCCCAATTAATCAAAAGGCTCATCAATAATGATTGCTCTTGCTCTGGCTTCGCTTCAACTCGGATATTGTTTTTTAGCAAATCACCCATCATGCCTGGGTCATAAGGAGCGTATGAATTAAACTTCTTACCATCACTCATTTCACCATGCAAAACACGACCCTCTATAGTCACCTTGGCCACATGACCTTGTTTCACTTCATTAATGAATTGTGAGTAAACAATTTGATTGTCTGCCCCGTTTTTATTCGCAAATTGGTTAAAAACTGTCATGAGGATAATTGCAACAATCACCCATATCGCGATATTTTTGACGATGTTATTCAAGATCACATCCTTTTAAAGATTGCATTTTGCACAATTAAATCTTACCACTAAAAAGCACTTGGATTCGTTCAAACATTTCCGAGCCTAAACATTGTTAATTTTACGCCTTAATCCAAGCAAATAAACCTCTGTACTTCGATCACGTGACGCTTTGGGTTTGCGGGTAACGACCTTCTCAAAACTATTTCGCATGATTTTTACGATATCTTCAAAACCAGAACCAATGAATACTTTGACTAAGAAGTTACCCTCGGGTTTCAGCCATTTCAAACTAAAATCGACAGCTAATTCGGTCAAATATACTGCATTCGGCTGATCCACTGAAGTTATGCCACTTATATTGGGAGCCATATCAGAGATTACAAGATCTATTTGCTGCCCATTAAGTTTTTCTTCCAACTGTTCAAGAATTTCATCCTCACGAAAATCACCTTGAATAAATTCCACACCTGGAATGCCCAACATAGGCAACAAATCCAAAGCAATCACGCGACCATTACCCTTTAGACGCTGAATAGCAACCTGTGACCAACTGCCTGGCGTTGAGCCTAAATCAACCACCACCATTCCTGGTTTAATGAGTCTATCTTTATCATCTATCTCTAATAGCTTATATGCTGCACGTGCACGATAACCGTCTTTTTGAGCAAGCTTTACATATGGATCATTCACATGTTCTTGCATCCAAGCTTTACTGGTTTTGGTTCTTTTCATGGCCTAAGCTTCATGTGATAAAATATTGTCTTTAATCGATCAATAAGATAAGAATAGATACTGCGTGAATACTAAACAAATTAGCCACCTTCGTGGCTTGGCACATAAACTAAATCCAGTCGTTATGATCGGTAATAACGGCCTAACACTAAGTGTTTTACAAGAGATTGAAAACAGCTTAAACGCTCACGAACTCATCAAAATCAAGGTATTTGGTGATGACAGAGAGATACGCGTTGCGATGCTAGAAGAAATCTGTGAAAAAACAGGTGCAACTAAAGTCCATCACATCGGCAAACAACTTGTGATTTACCGCCAATCTGAAAGTACAAAAATCGTTATTCCTAAGTAACCTCCCTGATAAAAGCGAATAAAAATTATCGAGTCGCTTTCAACACCAATATCAGTCCCAATAAGCTTTGCATGGCGTAAGCGACGCTTGCCACGCCGTGCCAAGTTTCAAATCTGTTAGCAAATACACTATGCATCACATCCGCAGGCATCGCATCAGCCTTTAACTTAGCAATAATAGGGGCAATCCCAAAATGACCGGCCAACGTGAGGAATAACATAATTAAGACGGCCCAAAAGAAACTTTGTTTAAAGGCTTTTCCACCAAACTTAGATAGGCGATTGATCAACAAATAAAACCCACAGACCATGCCAATATAAGCAACATAAGTAAACATCTCACCTGCTAGAAGACCTGCCAATTGCCTATCAGGCAAATGATAAAATAGCGTTGGTGCTGCTAGATAGCCAATTGCCCATAATGCGCCAACCCACAAGGTGATTGAAATTAACGCTAGTTTATCTGCGAATTGGTTCATAGCATAACCTCCAACAATTTAAATATACTGTACGCTCAAGACTTCATATGAACGAATACCGCTAGGAGCAACCACTTCAGCAACATCACCCTCTGACTTGCCAATCAAGGCCCGAGCGATTGGTGAGCTGATTGAAATCTTACCAGATTTAATGTCTGCTTCGTCATCACCAACGATTTGATAAGTTGCTATATCTCCAGCATCCAAATCCTCCACTTCAACCGTTGCACCAAATACACAACGACCTTCAGCATTCAAGGTCTTAGGATCAATGATCATCGCATTTGAGAGTTTAGCTTCAATTTCAGCAATACGGCCTTCGATAAAGCTTTGCTTTTCTTTAGCTGACTCGTATTCTGCATTTTCAGATAAGTCGCCTTGTGCACGAGCCTCAGCTATCGCCTCAATCACTGCCGGGCGATCCACACTTCTTAATCTTTGCAACTCAGCTTTTAAAAGCTCTGCGCCGTTAATGGTGACTGGAATTTGATTCATGTTATCTACCTTGCTTCTTCTTCGTTTATCGCTATTTGCGGTCTATATAAAATAAAAACCACACCTAAAAAATAGGCGTGGTTAATTTAGAGATTATGTTATTACTTAGTAAGTGTTTTATGCAACTCTTGCAACGACTTTACTTCAAGCTCTTGCATATGCCCCATGCCCATACAAGCAGCTTTCGCACCAGCTAAAGTTGTATAATAAGTCACTTTTTGTTGTAAAGCATTACGGCGAATTGCGTATGAATCATGAACTGCACGCTTATCCTCAGTCACGTTCACAATAAAGTTAATCTCGTTATTTTTAATCATATCCACAATATGTGGACGCCCTTCAGCCACTTTATTGACTGGGGTAACTATCAAGCCGGCATCAGCCAAAGCCCCTGCTGTGCCACGAGTTGCTAGCAATTGAAACCCTAGATTTGCTAATGCTTGAGCGATTTCTACTACACGTTCACGATCTTCACGGCGCACGCTAATAAAGGCCTTGCCACCTTTAGGAAGCACATCACCAGATCCCAATTGTGACTTTACAAATGCTTCGGCAAAAGTACTGCCTATGCCCATGACTTCGCCCGTTGATTTCATCTCTGGGCCAAGAATCGTATCTACACCAGGGAATTTAATAAACGGAAATACTGCTTCTTTCACCGAGTAATAAGAAGGCACGATCTCCTTGCTTACACCCTGATCTTTTAGTTTCACGCCCGTCATACAGCGTGCAGCGATTTTCGCTAATTGCAAACCACAGGCTTTAGAAACAAATGGTACTGTTCGTGAGGCTCGCGGGTTCACTTCAAGCACATAAACCGTTTCACCTTGAATCGCAAACTGCACATTCATTAAGCCAACCACGCCAAGTGCTTTAGCCATTTGTACTGTTTGTAAGCGCAACTCATCTTGGAGCTTCTTAGATAAGCTATAAGGCGGCAATGAACAAGCAGAGTCGCCTGAGTGAACCCCTGCTTGCTCAACATGCTCCATGATACCGCCAATAATTACTTCTTCGCCGTCGCACAAAGCATCAACGTCTACTTCAAGCGCATCGTTTAAGAAACGGTCTAAAAGCACTGGTGATTCATTTGAAACCTTAACCGCCTCACGCATGTAGCGCTCGAGCTGAGCTTGTTCTTGTACGATTTCCATCGCACGACCACCAAGAACATAAGATGGTCTTACCACCAAAGGGTACCCAATTTCTTGAGCCAAACGTAATGCTTCATCAGGCGTTCTTGCTGTACGATTAGGCGGTTGTTTCAAACCAAGATCTTGCAACATTTGTTGAAAACGTTCGCGATCTTCTGCACGGTCAATCGCATCTGGGGAAGTCCCAATAATTGGCACACCAGCCTTTTCTAAGTCACGAGCCAGCTTCAGTGGCGTTTGGCCACCATACTGAACAATCACACCAACTGGCTTTTCAATGGCCACAACCTCAAGTACATCTTCCAATGTAAGTGGTTCGAAGTACAAGCGATCAGAAGTATCGTAATCTGTAGAAACAGTCTCAGGATTGCAATTAACCATAATGGTTTCATAACCATCTTCACGCATTGCAAATGCGGCATGAACGCAGCAATAGTCAAACTCAATGCCTTGACCAATACGGTTTGGACCGCCGCCCAATACCATAATTTTCTTTTTATCATTAGGCTTAGCTTCGCACTCTTCTTCATAAGTTGAGTACATATAAGCCGTATTAGTCGCAAATTCAGCAGCACAAGTATCTACGCGCTTATAGACCGGTCGCACATTCAATGCTTGACGATACGCACGAACTGCATGTTGGTCTGTGCCTAACAAGCCGGCTAAACGACGATCTGAGAAACCACGACGTTTTAACTGAAACAAAGCATCTTTGTCTAAATCTGCTAAATGACGACCCTTTAGAGCCATTTCACGCTTGATGATGTCTTCAATTTGCACCAAAAACCAATGGTCAATTTTAGAGTGTTCATGCACCTGCGCTACCGTCATCCCAGCGCGGAATGCATCACCAACATACCAAATACGCTCAGGACCAGGCTCGCCAAGTTCCTTTTGAATTTCATCAACATCTAAAGTCTTTTCATCTAGACCATCTACGCCAACTTCTAGACCACGCAAAGCTTTTTGAAATGACTCTTGGAAAGTCCTGCCAATAGCCATAACTTCACCAACAGACTTCATTTGTGTCGTCAAACGTGAATCAGCTTGAGGGAATTTTTCGAATGCAAAACGTGGGATTTTAGTCACAACATAGTCAATGGATGGCTCAAACGAGGCAGGAGTTGCGCCGCCTGTAATCTCATTTTTAAGCTCATCGAGCGTAAAACCAACCGCGAGCTTCGCAGCTATCTTTGCAATTGGGAAGCCAGTCGCTTTTGAAGCCAAAGCGGATGAGCGAGAAACACGAGGATTCATTTCAATCACAATCATACGACCATCAGCTGGATTAATCGCAAACTGTACATTTGAACCGCCAGTATCAACACCAATTTCACGAAGCACGGCAAGCGATGCATTTCGCATAATTTGATACTCTTTATCAGTCAATGTTTGAGCTGGCGCAACTGTAATTGAGTCACCGGTATGCACACCCATTGGGTCTAAATTCTCAATCGAGCAAATGATAATGCAATTATCCTTGGTGTCGCGCACCACTTCCATCTCATACTCTTTCCAACCAAGAAGTGACTCTTCAATCAACAATTCCTTAGTCGGCGAAGCTTCAAGTCCACGCTCACAGATAGTGACAAACTCTTCACGATTATAAGCAATACCACCACCACTCCCACCCATAGTGAATGATGGTCGAATAATTGCTGGATAACCAATACTAGCCTGAACCTGCAAAGCCTCTTCAAGACTGTGCGCCATTGATGAACGGGCTGATCCAAGACCAATTTTGGTCATTGCCTCTTTAAACTTTTGTCTATCCTCTGCCTTATCAATCGCGTGCTTACTTGCCCCAATCAACTCAACATTATATTTTTTCAATACCCCATGTTTATCCAAATCCAAGGCACAATTTAAAGCAGTTTGACCGCCCATTGTTGGCAACAAAGCATCTGGGCGCTCTTTAGCAATAATTTTTTCAACCACTTGCCATGTCACGGGCTCAATATAAGTTGCATCTGCCATCTCAGGATCCGTCATGATGGTCGCAGGGTTAGAGTTAACCAAAACAACTCGGTAACCCTCTTCTCGCAACGCCTTACATGCTTGAGCGCCTGAATAGTCAAACTCACAAGCCTGACCAATTACAATCGGACCAGCGCCAATAATCAAAATACTTTTAATGTCTGTACGTTTTGCCATAATTTTCTTATTGCTTGTGCTGTTTCATGGATTCGACAAATCGATCGAACAAATAACTCATTTCAGTTGGACCAGGACTTGCTTCAGGGTGACCCTGAAAACTAAATGCAGGTTTATCAATACGAGCAATACCTTGCAAACTAGCATCAAAAAGTGATACATGTGTAGCTCGTAAATTAGATGGCAAGCTATTGGCATCTACGGCAAAGCCATGGTTTTGGCTGGTAATAAATACTCGCCGGTCATCCAGATCTTGAACAGGGTGGTTAGCGCCATGGTGGCCAAACTTCATCTTGAGTGTTTTCGCGCCTGACGCCAAAGCCAATAACTGATGGCCCAAACAAATACCAAATGTCGGCACACCTTGTTCAACAATAGTTTTAATCGCAGAAATTGCATAATCACATGGCTGCGGATCACCGGGGCCATTCGACAAAAACACACCATCCGGTTTTAAAGCTAATGCTTGCTCTGCAGTTGCTTGTGCTGGCAATACGGTCACTCTGCAATGACGTGAAGTCAACATTCGAAGTATATTGCGCTTAACGCCGTAATCAAACGCGACTACATGGAAAGTGGCGCTAGGTGGTTTTGCATAACCTGAAACCAAACCCCATTCGCCCTCAGTGAATTCGTAAGACTCTTTGACACTCACCACTTTTGCCAAGTCCATTCCAGATAAACCTGGAAAGTCTTTTGCCATTGCCAATGCTTGAGTCTGATCGACTTCACCAGCGATAATACAGCCAGCTTGCGCACCTTTCTCCCGAAGGATACGAGTAAGTTTGCGAGTATCAATATCTGCAATAGCCACCACATTATTGGCAACCAAATAATCAGAAAGAGACTGTTCGCAACGCCAATTACTATGAATCAACGGCAAATCACGAATAATTAAACCACTGGCATATACTCGACTTGATTCAACGTCTTCAGAATTTACACCCGTGTTACCAATGTGAGGGTAAGTCAATGTAACGATTTGTTTGGTATAAGATGGGTCTGTGAGAATTTCTTGATAACCAGTCATAGAGGTATTGAACACTACCTCACCAACGGTTTGGCCGGGAGCGCCAATTGAAATACCACGAAACACTGTCCCATCAGCAAGTACTAACATGGCTGGCGTGTGTTGCGGCACTTATAACCCCTTGTTTTTAAATATTTATCGCCCGAAGAGAAGCGGATGTGCAAAGCGGGATGAGTTTTGCCCTCGTCCCGCTCAATGATAATGTAATTATAGCTGAAATCGGCGAGGCCATCAATCAGCTTTATTGCAGTCTTTATTATTAATTTACTTACTTTAAACCCAGCACATCCTGCATATCAAATATGCCTGATTTTTTATCTCGTATGAACTTAGCGGCACGTAAAGCACCAAGGGCAAAAGTTGCACGGCTACTTGCTTTATGCGTCAACTCCACACGCTCACCAAGCCCAGCGAAGAGAACCGTATGGTCACCCACCACATCACCTCCACGCACAGTTGCAAAACCAATCGTGCTTGAGTCACGTTCACCCGTCACCCCTTCACGACCATAAATCGCACACTCCTCTAAATTACGACCCAAAGCACTTGCAGCAGCCTCTCCTAAACGCAAAGCCGTCCCCGAAGGTGCATCAACTTTATGACGATGATGTGCCTCAATAACCTCTATATCGTAGCCTTCATTAAGCACCTTAGCCGCAGCTTGTACAAGGTTAATGAGTAAAGTCACACCGACACTCATATTAGGTGCAAACACAACCGAAATGTCTTTAGCTGCATTCTCAATCAACTTCTTTTGCTCAGCACTAAACCCAGTTGTGCCGATGACCATATTTACGCCTGCTTTTTGGCAAGCCGCCAGATAAACTAGGCTTGGCTCTGGGCGCGTAAAGTCCACCAAGACATCTGCTCCATTTAAGGCCTCATCAATATCATGACTAATCAATACAGCTGATTTTTTGCCCAACTGCTCACCCGCATCACGGCCAATATGCGGACTATCCGCTCTGTCCAAAGCACCGTGCAAGACAAATTCGGAGTCTTCGAAAACGCCTTCCAAAAGCGCATGACCCATACGACCAGAACAACCTGCAATGACAACCTTTAACATTTCAAACCATTTCTTTCTATATGCTCATCACCATATTTAGAATCACTAGAAGCCAATTTTCTCGAGCATACGCTCAAAATAACCTGGCGCATCCTCAGCAGGCAAAGGCTTATCTTTATTAGACTCGATCTTACTTACCTCTGAATTAGTATCAGTCTTAATAGAGTCAACTGGCTTAACAAGTGACTTAGCCATGGGCGCTGGAGTAAGTGCTTTATTAGCTGACTCTTGAATCATCTTCTCTGGCATCGCTTCTGATCTCTCATCACTGGTGACATCGCGAATCTTGAAAGTTTCAACTGAAGATGCGTCATCAGCCATCACTGGTTTAGAAGGCTTAACCACAGACTCTTTTACAATCAGCCAATGATTTTGCTCGTTGGTCAAACTTAATACCTTAGTCACATGATCATTCAACTTATTACTTGAGTAATGCTGAAGGAACTCAACGCTTGCAAACTTACCATTCACGTCCACTTTCACACTTTCAATGGTCAATCCAATTGAGCCAGATTCCCCCTCGATTCTTTGCTTACGTTGAGCAGCCCATACTTTACGAGTCATACCCTCCGGAACAAACTTGTCTGAATAAAAACTCAAATAAGCTTTCACATTTTTAGTGCGCCAAGCATCAGCCCAGGCATTCAACATCGAATTAATTTTAATCTTCTGATCAACAACAAAAGCCTCTTCAACCACTTTTAGCTGCGTCTGGGAGTCGCCGACATCTTTTGCTACCTCAACTGAATCTACAGGCGGCGTCGATTCTACAACGTTAGACTGTTCAACCACTTGCGGTTGCTCAACCACTTGTGGCTGCTCGACTAAAGCTAGCGCAGGCTCTGCGGTCTTTTGCGTTTGTTCTTTAGCAAGCTCAGCAGGCTTAGCACTTACTATTTGCGCAGCAGGCTTTTCCTTGCTTTCCCAGAACTTCAGACTGTCAAACCAGCTTTTTTCAGAGTCAGCAACTGGCTTTTTAATCTCAACAGCAGAGGCGGTAGCTGCTTTTTTATTATCATCAGTCCAAAATTTAAAGCGATCTAACCAGCTTGCTTTACTATCTTCAGCCAATAAGGTTTTATCGCTTTTTGCTGACTTAATATCCTCAATGCTCGCTAATGGCACATTTTCCGCACCAGGTGATCCAGCAGGAATAATATCACCCCTCACAGAAACCAAAACATCATCTTTAAACTCAAGAATCACACGGCGGCGCTCAATCAATTCACCGCCTTTATTCATTTGATATAGATAATCCCAACGATTTTGATGGAATCCATCTTGCAACAGTGGCGTGCCCATTACATACTTAACTTGAGATTTGGTCATCCCAGGCTTGAGCTGCATCATCATCTTTGATGTAACCACATTACCTTGTTGAACATCCAAATGATAAGGCTTCAATGAAGGGAAAGTGGATGTGCAAGACGCACACATGAGAGCAAGCAATAAAACTAAGTAACGCATCACAATGACTTTCATAAGAATTAGCGATAATATACCACGACTTACAGTCCCATAAGTAGCGACAAAAGGGCGCTACCCTTAAACCAAGGCAATGTGAACAACGATGAATATAAGCGAACCCGATGAATTAAAAAATGCTGGCCTAAAAGCCACCCTGCCTCGACTTAAAATCTTAAGTCTATTTGAAAATAGCAAAGACAGACATATGTCAGCTGAGGATGTTTACAGAATTTTGTTAAGTACTGGCGACGACGTAGGCCTTGCAACAGTTTACCGAGTGCTCACCCAATTTGAACAAGCAGGCCTATTAGTGCGCCATCACTTTGAAAGCGGCAAAGCAGTGTTTGAGCTTAATCAAGGCAGCCATCACGACCATATTGTATGCATACAATGCGGCCGAGTTGAAGAGTTTTGCGATGAAGACATCGAAGCATTACAACACAAAGCCGCTGAAGAACGAGGCTTTAAGATTAATGAGCATTCACTCTACATTTACGCAGAGTGCACCAAAAATCCTTGTCCTCATAAGTAACAATATATAAAGGGGCGTAAGCCCCTTTATATATTGTTACAACATCAAGACCAATCACTTCCGCCGCCATCGTCCCACGAGCCGCTATCGGTCACACCAAAATCATTACCACCCATATCATTGCTATCTGTCCAAGAGTCACCTGCATTAGCATCTGTAATGACGCCATTATTGTGGATATTGCCGTCCCCATCAGTAAAGTGATGCATGATTGCCTCACCGGCGACCATGCCAGCACCGAGTGCCGCACCTGTCGCCAATCCACCCATAATACCAGAGCCAATACCACCACCCATCGGTGCGCCGCCATATGGTGCACCTCCGTAAGGCGTCCCTCCATATGGCGCTTGGCCATATGGAGAACTACCTCCATTAAAGCTGCCCTGCGGATAAACGACAGGATTATTACGACGACCCATCGCACGTCCAACAAAGAAAATAAATAGAATTAAAGCCAAAATGAGCAACATTGATCCAACACCAAAACCACTTTGTACTTCTTGATGTCGCACATGATTGAGATTGCCTACTTGCCCAGCAATCACTGCCTTAAGCTCTTGTACTGCTTGTGGTTTTTCATCAGGCAATCCAGGCTTGATACGCTCTGCCGTGCTGAGCTCAGCCGACGCTGCAGCCAACTTACCTTGCTTGGCAAGCAATTCCGCCTCAACATAATGGGCTTTTGCACTATCCGGATGGTCACGAAGCACTTGCTCCATCATAGCTTGTGCTTTGGCCATATTGCCGGAATCAGCCGCTTGATAAACATCATGAATTGAAATTTGGTCAGCCGCATAAATTGGCGTGGCCACATTAAAAGCCAGCACTAAAGCAAGAGTGCCTATTAAGGATTTCATTCGCATTCTGTTTCCTTTTTTAAAAATTAGCGGTTTAAATAAAATTGATTAAATAAACACTTAGTTATAGATTGTGACTCAGCCTATGGATTTCAAGTTCAAATATTAATTAATTTCAACCTGCCAACATTTCTCTAGCATGCTGACGCGTGGTTTCCGTAATCTCTACACCACCCAACATACGGGCGATTTCTTCAACACGGGCAATGTCATCTAAAGGTTGAATTGAACTTAAGGTGAGATTACCTTGTTGAATTTTCTTCACCTTAAGATGCTGTAAACCTTGCGATGCAACTTGAGGGAGATGCGTAATTGCCAACACTTGGCGGCCTTCGCCTAATTGTCTCAAAAGCTGCCCCACCACCTCCGCAACACCCCCACCAATTCCTACATCCACCTCATCAAAAATCATCGTAGGCACTCTACCCTGCTGCGCAGTCACCACACGAATTGCTAAGCTAACTCGAGAAAGCTCACCGCCAGAAGCCACTTTATTAAGCGCCTTAGCCTCAACACCTACATGACCTGCAACCAAAAACTCCACCTGCTCAAAACCAGTGCTAGCTGGGGTTTGTGAGGTTAGTGCAACTTGAAATTGCCCCCCCACTAGTGATAAGCGTTGCATCTCACCTGTAATCCTTTGACTTAACTCGGGCGCTTTTAGATAACGCTCCTCGCTTAATCTTTTGGCCAAGGCTTCATATTCCAACTTGACCGCGGCTTCTTGTTTTGCGAGCTCACCATCCGAATTAACACTGTCAAGCTCAGCCATACGTTTTTGCCATTGGATTAGCAAATCAACAAGCCCTTCCGGTCGGACGCGATACTTGCGTGAAATCGCATGAATGTTTTGAATGCGCATCTCAACCCAAGCCAATCTTTCTGGATCCAACTCGGCCCGCTGCAAGTAACGATTCAAAAATCTGTTGGTTTCATCAATCTGAATAATCGCAGAGTCTAAAGTCGCTAAAGTCTCATCTAATCGAGCGTCATAGTCTCGCAAACCCTGAAGTTTAGATTGGACAGATGTTAATTGGCGCAATGCCGAAATCTCACCCTCAGATAATAACTCTCGGCATAGTTCGCATCCAGATAACAAACTTGCACCATGCGAGAGACGGCTGTGCTCCTGCTGTAAACTTTCCCATTCATCCACAGCAAAGTCCAATTGAGTTAATTCGCGCACTTTGTCGCGAAGCTCTACAAGTTCATCTGCAAATTTATTTGCATTTTGCTCCATCTCAACACGACGCTGATAAAGCACTTGCCATTTCTTATAAGCTTGTGATGTTTCTGCAGCAAGTAAACTCAAGCCACAGTAATCATCAAAAATTTCACGTTGCGTTGCAAGCTTTAGTAATGAATGGTGGGCATTCTGACTATAGATATCCACCAAAAATTCACCTGCATCTTTGAGTTGCTGAATAGTCGCTGGCTGTCCATTAATAAAAGCACGTGATCGACCATCTGCATAAATGACACGCCGACAAAGCAATTGATCATCGTCGTTAGGAACCTCATTTTCTTTCATCCAAGCTTTAAGGCCCTCTTGGTTAGCAATATAAAAACTTGCACTGATTTCGGCCTTTTCACAACCGACGCGCGTAATACCTCCCTCACCTCTAGCGCCCATTGCCAAAGACAAGGCATCAATAAGTATTGACTTACCCGCTCCCGTCTCACCAGTAAGCACTGTAAAGCCACTTGAGAACTCAATGTTGAGCGTTTCAACAATTACAAAATCTCGAATGGAAAGTGTTTGCAACATGCTTAACTAACCCCAATTAAGCTTTTGTCTAAGCATGTCGTAGTGACTATGTCCTAATGGATGAAGCAGAGAAACAGTTTTTTCGTCGCGCTTAACTAGCAGTTTATCACCTGCTTCTAGGGCTAGTTGCAAATGACCATCCAAGTGCACGCCAGCATCTTCACAATGCACCAAAGTAATTTCAACTTTGCTACTGCTACGAATCGCAATGGGACGGTTACTCAAAGTATGGGGACAAATTGGAACTAAAGTAATCGCATCTAATGTTGGATGCAAAATGGGACCCCCCGCAGAGAGCGCATAAGCCGTTGTCCCTGTTGGAGTTGTTAAAATAAGGCCGTCAGAACGCTGTCTATGAACAAACTGACCGTCTATATAAACTTCAAGCTCTATCAACCTAGACATACCAGATTTGTTAATCACTACATCATTCATCGCGCTTCCCGCACTGATTTCTTTTCCATGGCGAAAAACAGTCGCATGAAGCAAAATTCGCTCCTCTATCGTGTAATCTCCAGCAAGAATTTTTCGCATTTCTTCAAGCATGTTTGCCGAATTGATATCCGTTAAAAATCCCACGCGACCTTGATTAACCCCGATAAGTGGAATATGGCTATCCGCAAGCTTACGCGCAACACTTAACATGGTGCCATCACCACCAAGCACTATAGCCAAATCCACATGACTGCCTATCTCATCCATGCTAAGCGTCGCAAAACCAGAAATATTACAATGGTCAGCCGTTGCAGCTTCTAGAAAGACGATGAGCTTTTCGGACGCCAAAAAAGCGCACATCGCAAGGATGCTATCGCGCATTTCGGACGCATTGTATTTGCCAATAATGGCGACATTTTTAAATGCTTTTTTCATTCTTTGCATTTAATCATATTCAAGCCAGACATAGAAGTGTTGCTTAAAAGCTTTTGAATTAAGAGCAGGCTTGCTATGATACAAAAATGGATTTTTCGTCCACATTACAGTGACAAGCATGATAGATAAACGAGCGCAAATCTTACTGAAAACACTTGTTGAACATTACATTAATGATGGTCAACCGGTAGGCTCACGTACACTTTCACAATGTTCTGGCTTGGATTTAAGCCCAGCCACTATCCGAAATGTGATGTCTGACTTAGAGTCTCTCGGATTTATTACTAGCCCGCACACTTCGGCAGGACGAATCCCTACCCAACGTGGGTATCGCTTTTTTGTGGATACGCTGCTCACCGTTCAGCCTATTCAAAGCCAAGAAATTCAGAGGCTCAAACATGAGTTCCGATCACCAGACCCTCAAGAGCTAATCTCGTCAGCAGCAGGCATGCTTTCTGATTTGACTCAGTTTGCCGGGCTAGTGATGATCCCAAAGCGAAAAAGTATCGCTTTTAAACATCTCGAATTTTTGCCTTTATCTGAAAAACGCATTTTAGTGATTATCGTCACTACTGATGGCAATGTTCAAAACCGTATTATCTTAACTGACAAACCTTACTCAACAACCGAGTTGGTGCAAGCAACAAACTTCTTCAATCAACATTACACTGGCTTTACTTTTGAGCAAGCACAGCAAAAGCTGCATGAAGAGCTTAAACAAATGCAATCCGACATGACTCACCTAATGGCCGCTGCACTGGATGCTAGCGGTAAAGCACTCGATGAGGACAAAAATAATGTCGTTATTTCAGGTGAGCGCAATTTATTACAAGTAGATGATTTATCCACGAACGTCACATCGCTCCGCAAGCTTTTTGAGATATTCGAGCGCCGAACTTCGCTCATGCAACTACTAGATAATAGTCAACGTGCTGAAGGGATCCAAATCTTTATTGGCGGCGAAAGTGGCTATCTACCACTCGATGAATGCAGCATGGTCACAGCACCCTACGAAGCCGACGGCCAAGTGGTTGGCACACTTGGCGTGATTGGCCCAACCCGCATGGCCTACGAACGAGTCATTCCAATAGTTGATATCACTGCAAAACTTCTTTCAAACGCCCTATCAAATAATTAACGATAATCACTTAATCATAAAAGAACTCGAAAATGGCTTATTACAAAACAGAACCCCCCTACCAGCACGGCGACCAAGCAAAGGTCGGCATTCTGCTTGCTAACCTAGGCACTCCTGATGCGCCAGATGCCAAATCGCTCAAACGCTATCTCGGCCAATTTTTGATGGACAGACGCATCGTGGAAATTCCACGTTTTATTTGGTGCTGGATTTTGCACTGCATTATTTTGGTTATACGCCCCAAAAAATCAGCAGAAAAATACGCTATGGTGTGGACTAGCGAAGGCTCACCTTTGATGGTCAACGCTCAAAATCAAAAGAAATTACTTGCAGACTTTTTAAGTCAACGGATTGCATCACCCTATGTAGTTGAGCTTGGTATGAGCTATGGAAATCCAAGCATGGCCTCTGCAATTGAACGACTTAAAGCGCAGCATTGTAATAAAATCTTAGTATTTCCACTTTACCCACAATATGCTGCAAGTAGCACGGCAGCCTCTTTGGATGCAATTTGGAAAGTCTTACTCAAAACACGTAACGTCCCAGCGATTCGTACCATTCGCAATTACCATGACCATCCTTCCTATATCCAAGCATTAGCTCAAAGCGTGCTCGAGCATTGGTTCAAGAACGGCAAACCAAGCAAGCTCGTCATGAGCTTCCATGGCGTCCCTAAAGTTCACCTATTAAAAGGCGACCCTTACCACTGCGAATGCATGAAAACTAGTCGTTTATTGGCCGAAGCATTAAATCTAAATAAAGAAGAATATCAAATTGCTTTCCAATCACGTTTTGGCAAACAAGAATGGCTAAAGCCCTATTTGGCTAGCACATTAGAGGCCTTAGGCAAGGCAAAAACAGATCGTATTGATGTCATCTGCCCAGGTTTTAGTAGTGACTGCTTAGAAACCCTAGAAGAAATCGCAATCGAAGGCAAACATATTTTCCAAAGCAATGGCGGCGGAGACTATCAATACATTCCATGCCTAAACGGTCGCGAAGCTTGGATCAACGCAATGTGTGACATCGTCATGGAAAATCTACATGGTTGGACGTCAAGCGAATGGGATGCACATGCTGCTGAAAGACAATCCAGGCTGACTGCACAGCGCGCTCAGTCATTAGGCGAAAAGGCCTAAATCTTGCCTATAAGTGTTTATAATGTTGGAATTAGTTTGCTTTAAGCAAAATAGCTAACCCCAAATTAGGTAACCTAAAGATGATAGTAATTACTGGCGGCGCAGGAATGATTGGTAGCATAATTGCCTGGCATCTCAATAACTTAGGGCGAGATGACTTAGTAATTGTGGACGACATTCAGCACCCTGAACAATGGCAAAATCTTGTTAAACGTCGTTACGCTAATTATTTAGACAAGAGCGAGCTTGCTTGTTTTTTAGCGGGCAAACCCAAAATTGAAGCCATCATCCATATGGGTGCAATTAGCGCAACGACCGAGCGCGACTTCAATAAACTAGTCCAAAACAATATTCGTTACAGCCAATTTCTTTGGAATTGGTGTACTGAAAACAAAGTACCATTTTTATATGCGAGCTCAGCTGCTACTTATGGCGCGGGCGAGCATGGCTATGACGATGCTAGCGATATCAATAACCTCCGCCCACTGAACGGCTACGGTTACTCGAAACAATACTTCGATCAATGGGCTTTTCAACAAGGCACTCACAATAGCCCGCCACAATGGCAAGGCTTTAAGTTCTTTAATGTATACGGGCCAAACGAATATCATAAAGAGCGTATGGCTAGCGTTTCATTTCACACCTTTAATCAGTTTAAAGCTGAAGGTAACGTTAAATTATTCAAGAGCCATTTAACAGGCTATGAAGATGGCATGCAACTTCGTGATTTTGTGTATGTTAAAGATGCGGCAGCAGCTGTGGTTCATTTTGTCAACAATCTTTGCGAATCTGGAGTCTATAACATTGGTACAGGCCAAGCGCGCGCTTTTAAAGACCTCGCCTGCGCAGTGATGTCTAGCATGGGAAAAGCCCCAAACATAACCTATATCGACATGCCAGAAGATTTGCGCGGAAAGTATCAATACTTTACTGAAGCTAAAATGCTAAAACTAGCAGACGCAGGCTATACAAAAAAATTCCATACGCTAGAAGAAGGAGTTCGCGATTATGTGCAAAACTACCTCTTACAAGCTGACCCTTATTGCTAAAAATATATTTAAACCATGACTGCATCCATAAACTTACAAAATGCCATCGCTGATCATCAAGCAATGTTTGCCAAGCTAAGCGATTTAATTCCACAAATTAGCATCGTTGCTGAGGAACTTAAAGCCTGCATAAAACGCGGCGGTAAAATCTTGCTCATGGGCAATGGCGGTAGCGCGGCAGATAGCCAACATATTGCGGCTGAAATCGTTGGGCGTTTTAAAAAAGAACGTCGTGGGTTAGCCGCAATTGCGCTAACAACTGACACATCTATCATCACCTCTGTTGGTAATGACTTTGGTTACGACTATATTTTTGCGCGCCAAATTGAAGCATTATGCCGACCCGAAGATGTGGTGATTGGCATTACCACTTCAGGTAACAGCAAAAACATAGTGGCCGCTATTGAAGAAGCTAATAAATTGGGCGCAATAACAATTGGCCTTACAGGCGGCACAGGCGGCAAACTTACAGCTTTATGCAAGCACAACTTAATTATGCCATCTAGCGAAACTGCACGCGTGCAAGAAGCACATATTTTTATCGGTCATAGCTTGTGCGACTTGCTAGAATCAGAGTAGAACGATGAACCAAGATCTCATTAATACTGTTAAGTTATTCAACGAATCTGATAAATGGGTACTAGTTATTGGCGACCTTATGTTAGACCGCTACCTAATTGGCGATGTACAACGCATCTCACCTGAAGCACCTGTGCCCGTAGTGTTACTCAAAAAACAAAATGATCGCGCTGGCGGCGCAGCCAATGTGGCAGCAAACCTTGCTAATCTAGGAATTAATACCCGCATTGCAGGCTGCGTGGGTGAAGATAAAGAGGCAACCACGCTTTTAGCACTGATTAACCACCTAGGCATTCAATCTGAAGCTGTGATTCAATCATCGACCCGTCCAACGATCGCTAAAACACGCATAATGAGCTCACATCAACAAATCGTGCGAGTTGACCAAGAAAGCCAAGTAAGATTTAGCGCTGAGGAAAATGCTGAACTCCATGTACTAATCACACGCGCCCTTCACGAAAAACCATCGATTGTAATTTTGTCAGACTATGACAAAGGGGTGCTAAGTGATGAAGTGTGCCAGTCCATTATTCAAGCCTGTAAAGATGCGAGCATTCCTGTGCTAGCAGATCCGAAAGGCCACGACTACAGCAAATACAAAGGTGCAACTGCGCTCACCCCAAACAAGAAAGAAACAGCTGAGGCTTGTGGTGTGAACATGAACGACACCGAAGCTCTATTAACTGGCGCCAAAAAACTAAAAACTGATCTAGGCCTTGAGTTTTTAGCTGTGACACGGGGCGAGGAAGGCATTACGCTACTTGGTAAAACCAATGAGCATCACATCGCAGCAACGGCCAAACAAGTATTTGATGTGTCAGGTGCTGGAGACACGGTGATTGCCACTTTAGCGGCAGGCATTATTCATGGCCTCAGTCCACAAGATGCACTTAGCCTTGCGAATACTGCAGCTGGTATCGTCGTTGGCAAGGTAGGCACTGTACCAATCACGCTCGATGAATTACTTCACGAACTCACCGCTAAAAATACCAGTGAGCAAGCAGACAAAATCACGGATTTAGCAGGTCTAAAACTAAAAGTGGACGCATGGCGTGCCGCTAAAAATAAAATCATATTTACCAATGGATGCTTTGATTTACTTCATGCAGGTCACGTGACTTATTTAGAAGCGGCTAAAAAGACTGGTGACAAACTAATCCTTGGCCTTAATACCGATCGTTCAGTTAGCGCATTAAAAGGCCCTAGCAGACCAGTGATTCACGAGAATGATAGAGCACGTGTTTTAGCAGCGCTAGAGGCAATTGATGCTGTGATTTTATTTGATGAAGATACCCCGCTAAACCTCATTCATGCAGTTAAGCCTGATGTGATTGTCAAAGGCGACGACTACACCGAAGAGCAGGTCGTAGGCGGAGCCGAGGTAAAATCGTGGGGCGGGCAAGTTAAGCTTATCCCATTGGTGCAAGGGCGAAGCACAAGCAAAATCATTGAAAAAATGGCGCAATAACTATTTTCTAGCATCAATCTACTCCGTGCAAAAAACTCCCTCAGCTTCTGAAAAAATCCTAGTTTTAGGTCCAGCCTGGGTGGGCGATATGGTGCTAGCACAAAGCTTATTCATCACACTCAAACAATATCACTCTAACTGCCAAATTGACGTTGCAGCACCTGCTTGGACTTTGCCACTTTTAGAACGCATGCCAGAAGTCACAAATGCCATCGCACTGCCATTCAAGCATGGGGAATTTGCTTTTTGGGAACGCATTCGCTTTGGCAAAAGCTTACGTAAAGATGATTATACGCAAGCCATTATTCTAACCAACTCTCTTAAGTCTGCCATTTTGCCTTTTGCAGCGAAAATTCCACGGCGGACTAGTTTTTTAGGCGAAATGCGTTATGGCTTAATTAACGATATCCGTCGATTAGATAGAGCCAAACTTCCAAGAACAGTGGATCGTTTTGTGACATTGGGATTAGCCAAAAATATCGACTTGCCATATAAGCTATCCAACCCAAGAATAATCGCTAATCATAAAAATGCCTTAGCCTCATTAAATAAACTTGGCCATACAAAGCCATCTCACAAAGTACTTGGCTTATGCCCGGGTGCCGAATATGGCGAAGCTAAACGCTGGCCGATTGAATACTACGCAGAAGCAGCGAAAGCCGCGCTGGCCAAAAACTGGGAAGTTTGGATTTTCGGCTCAGAAAAAGACGTGCCTTACAGCCAGAAAATCAATCAATTAACAGAAAACCGTTGTTTAGATTTGGGTGGAAAAACCAAACTTGGAGAAGCGATTGATTTGATGGCTTTATGCGATACCGTGATCAGCAATGACTCAGGACTAATGCACGTTGCTGCAGCTTTAGATAAAAACCTTATCGCCATCTTCGGCTCTAGCACACCGCACCACACGCCGCCGATGAGCGAGAGATCTCACATTAAATATCTAGGTCTGCATTGTAGCCCTTGTTTTGAGAGAAGTTGCCCGCTAAAAAATCCAGAAGAACATATGCAATGTCTAAAAAAAATCACGCCCGAAAGCGTGATTAATTCGATCCAAATAGCTCCAAGGCACTAGGCCTTATTGTAATAAACTTTATACCATTTCGCGAAATTAGCAATGCCGTCTTTTAATGGCGTGTAAGGTTTAAATCCCACCCAAGATTCCAAAGCACTTGTATCAGCATAAGTAGCTTTTACATCCCCCGCTTGCATCGGTAAAAATTCCTTTTTGGCGGTTCTGCCAAATGCAGTTTCGAGAATACCAATAAAATCCATGAGTTTTTCTGGTTGATTATTGCCGATGTTGAACACGCGATAAGGCACACTGCCATTAATTTCTGGAGTTGCAGGCTTATCGGCCACGCGCACTACACCTTCAACAATATCGTCGATATAAGTGAAGTCACGCATCATATCGCCGTGATTAAACACTTTGATAGTTTGGTTATTCAAAATCGCATCAGCAAATAAGAAGGGTGACATATCAGGACGTCCCCAAGGACCATAAACGGTAAAGAAACGCAGGCCTGTGGTTGGAATGCCATATAAATGGCTATAAGTATGCGCCATTAGCTCATTGGCTTTTTTAGTGGCCGCATACAAGCTAACAGGATGATCAACAGTATCTTGTTCGCTAAAAGGCAACTTGGTATTACCGCCATATACACTCGATGAGCTAGCATAGACTAAATGCTCAACTTTGTTGTGACGACATCCTTCTAGAATATTAGTGAAAGCCACTAAATTGCTGTGCACGTAAGCGTGTGGGTTTTTCAAAGAATACCGAACCCCCGCCTGTGCCGCAAGATGAATGACCCGATCTGGTTGCTCAGCTATAAATAAAGCTTCTGTTGCCGATGTGTCGGCTAAATCGAGCTTAACAAACTTAAAATTGCTAGCTTGAGGATGCTTTGCAGTGTCTAGTAGCCGCGCTGCTTTAAGGCTTACATCGTAATAATCATTGAGATTATCCACGCCAATCACCGTGTCGCCACGCGCTAATAGTTTTAGCGTGGTTTGGTGACCAATAAACCCAGCGGCACCTGTTAAAAGAATTTTCACGCAACATCCTTTTGTAGGTCACGTTGAGATTTTTCATGGCGCTTAATCAATATCAAATTTCTGGCGTAAACAAAAGTGCCAGGAAGTTGCCCAAGAATGATTACAGGCTCTAACTTATGAATACCGTAAAGCAAAACAGTTAATCCACCAATTAAGCTGAAATACCAAAAACTGACAGGAATAATACTTTTTTGATGGCGTTCGCTATGCAGCCATTGCACGATAAACCGCATCATAAAAAGAACCTGCCCTAGCAGACCCACACAGAGCCAAATCAAATCACCCTGTGATGTTGTGTCAAAAAAATGCTGCGCTGAAGCCACAATATGCTCAAGAAAAGAAGTGACGCCGTATTCCATTAGAGTTTCCTATTTGGTCTTTTCATCAATAATGACAGGCAATTTAGCACGACGTTGTAACCAAGCCACGCCAAACAAATCAACTATTCCGACCATCAATCGATCCAAGGTACCATAATTAGATTTGCCAAACTCCCGGTTACGATGACTCACATGCACAGAGCGAATCTGACCGCCAGCACGCTTAATCAAGGCAGGCAAAAATCGATGCATGTGGTCAAAATAAGGCAAATCTAGAAAAGCAGCTTTATTGAATAGCTTTAAGCCACAGCCTGTATCTGGCGTATCGTCCCGTAACATTTTGGATCGCACTGTATTGGCAATTACCGAGGACATACGCTTAATCCAAGTATCGCGTCTGCTTTTGCGACGATTTCCGCCTACTAACCAAACGCCTTCTTCTAACGCATCAATCAACTTAGGAATATCTGCCGGATCATTCTGACCATCCCCGTCCAGTGTTGCCACCCAATCATACTTCGCAGCCTTTACCCCTGAACGCACTGCTGTGCTTTGCCCACAACTACTAGCATGGCGCACGATACGCAGTTGTGGGTACTGGGTTTGCAATTGTTGCAAACGAGCATGGGTCTCGTCCGTACTACCATCGTTGACATACACAATCTCATGCGTAAAGCTTTTAAGCGCAGCATCAATTTCAGAAATTAACGGCGCAACATTATCTTGCTCGTTACGCACGGGCACAACAACTGAAAGCTTTTTAGGTGATATAAATTTCGTCATGAAATTAGCTTAGCCTTTTAAAATTAGATCACGCTCAAATCAAACTACCAAGGTGATTAAAAACTGTAATTTGGTGGCTGGAACAATATTCTTGCCAACCCTCAACATCTGTCCATCTACTCAAAAATACAAAGTCCAACCCAGCATTTGTGGAAGCTTGATGGTCATATTTACTATCACCTATAAACAACGCAGGTTTGGCAATGTTACCTATTTCTATTTCGCGAGCCAAAATAACATCTTTATTATCTGGGCTACCGTAAATGCCCGCATCAAACAGTTTATCAATACCACGCTGCTTAAATATGTCACGCAACTCTACTTGGTCGCCCCCTGAAATAATCATCCATTTCGCATTAGGATTCGCCTCGCGAACAGTCATCAAATCTGGCGCAATTTCGCAGTCTGTCAACCGCCTTTTAACTTCTTTAGTAAAGCTACTAAGCAGAGCTTGCATCGTTTGATCCGTGACTGATTGGTGCATAATTTCGTACAAAAAATACTCAAATTTTGGGTAACGCGAAACACCACCTAGCATCACATGATAATCAACCAAAGCTTGAGCCTGCGCTTCAGTTGCACCAAACTTAATTGCCACGTCATAGTAGGCTTGTATTTTAAGTTGATTGGAGTTGAGGACAACGCCATCGCAATCAAACACAAGCGTCTTGTATTCAGATAAAGCTAGCACTAAATGTCTGTCTGATAAAAACTCAAAAACCTATACCCAGCAATTGAGCTGAATATAGGTTCAAATGTGAGGTCAAAAAATAACAAACTTAAGCAGGCTTAATCGCGCTAGCTTCTTTGGCTAATTTTGTAATGTGCGCCCAATCCCCTCGCGCGACAGCATCAGCAGGTGTAAGCCATGTCCCTCCACAGACCACAACGTTAGGTAATGACAAGAACTGTGGGGCTGACTCAACCGTTACGCCGCCAGTGGGACAAAATTTCACATCACCAAATGGACCTGCAAAGCCTTTAAGTAAATTGATACCGCCTACTGCAACTGCTGGAAATAGTTTCAAGAAGTAGTAGTCATCAGCATTGGCCATCATAATTTCAGAACCTGTTGAAACGCCTGGCAACAATGGCAAGCCGATTTGACGTGCAAATTGACCTAGCTCGCTTGTGTAGCCAGGGCTAACGGCAAATTTACAGCCAGCGTCCTTAGACGCTTGCGCATCCTTGTTATTACGGACAGTACCAGATCCCAAAATCGCATCAGGCACAGCCTTAGCAATCGCCTCCATCCCAGCTAATGCGCATGATGTTCGCAAAGTTACTTCAAGTACTTTAATACCGCCTTCAAGCAAGGCTTCAGCCATCGGCACCGCATCCTCAACACGGTTAATCACGATCACTGGAATGACTGGACCTTCTTTAGCTAAATCTAATGTATTCATGTTTTATCTACTTTTAGTTTTTAATTAATAATCTTTATAATCTCTAGAAGCTGTTTCAAACAGCTTACAACCAGGTGACTGCGCCTTCTTCAGCAGTTAGAACGTTGTTACGCATACCGCCAAACAACTCGCGACCCATACCATGTGAATTTGCAAAGCGTTTTGAGTCACTCAACTCTTCAATTTGACGCGCTTTCCAAGTGTCCTCATCTACCAAGGCGTTCAGCGTACCAGCAATCACGTTCAAGCGAATAATATCGCCAGTACGAATTTTACCAATTGCACCACCAGCGGAAGCCTCTGGAGACAAGTGAATTGCCGCAGGCACTTTGCCGGACGCCCCACTCATACGACCATCGGTTACAATCGCCACTTTAAAGCCTTTACCTTGAAGCACTGACAATGGCGGCGTTAGTTTGTGTAGTTCTGGCATACCATTCGCTTTCGGGCCCTGGTAGCGAACAACTGCTACAAAGTCTTTTTCCAGTTCACCGCGCTCGAAAGCTTCTAACAACTCTTCTTGTGCATCAAATACTACTGCTGGCGCTTCAATAATGTGACGGTCCTCAGGCACTGCTGAACTCTTAATTACTGAACGACCAAGGTTACCTTGCAACAATAGCAGACCACCAGAAGCACTAAAGGGTTTAGATGCTGTACGTAAAATAGTTTCGTCAGGGCTATCTTTAGGCAACTCTACCCATGACAAGCTCTTACCATCGGTCTGAGGTTTCTTACAGTAATCGCGCAAGCCGCCAATCACGACAGATTGAACGTCTTCATGCATGTAACCCCCCTCAACCAACTCACGAATCACAAATGATGGGCCGCCAGCTTCTTGGAATTGGTTTACATCGGCTTTACCGTTTGGATAAACACGCGCCAACAATGGTGTATTTTTTGAAAGCTTATTAAAATCGGCCCAGTCAATGATAATCCCTGCAGCACGTGCAACAGCCACCCAATGGATACAATGGTTAGTACTGCCGCCCGTTGCTAATAAAGCCACAATCGCGTTCACAATCACACGCTCATCAACCATTTTACCGATAGGCATATAACGATTTTGATAAGTATTTTCTAAAACCACACGAACAGACTCGCGGGTTAGACAAGCACGCAAAGGGTCATGGGGATGAACAAAAGCCGCGCCTGGAACATGCAAACCCATCGCCTCAAGTAGCATCTGATTACTATTTGCAGTACCGTAGAACGTACATGTACCAGCACCGTGGTAAGCGGCTGACTCAGAGGCTAACAACTCAGAACGACCCACTAAACCTTCAGCGAATTTTTCACGTACTTTAGACTTTTCAGTGTTGTCCAAACCAGTACTCATAGGGCCAGAAGGTACGAATACACAAGGCAGATGACCAAATTGCAATGCTCCAATCAATAAACCTGGAACAATCTTATCGCAGACACCAAGTAGCAATGCTGCATCAAATACGTCATGGGAAAGCGCAACTGCTGTGCTCATCGCAATAACATCACGCGAGAATAAGCTGAGCTCCATCCCTGGCTCACCCTGTGTGATTCCATCACACATTGCAGGCACCCCACCAGCCACTTGCACTGTGGCACCATACTTATGGGCTTCAGCACGAATCACTTCTGGGAAATTCACATAAGGCTGATGCGCTGAAAGCATCTCATTGTATGCAGTCACAATGCCAATATTTGGTGCTTTTTCAGCTACCACTCTTAATTTGTCATTCGCTGGCATCGCCGCAAATGCGTGCGCCACGTTAGCACAGCCCATACGGTCAGGTCCGCGAGTACGCGAAGCCATTTTCTCAATACGTTGCAAATAAGCATAACGTGTAGGCGCACTGCGCTCACGGATACGTTCTGTCACTTCATTTAGGATTTGTTTCATAGTGTCGCTAAGTTGATTGAGTTAGTCTTCGATTATCCCCAATGCGGGGCTTATCGTCAAATCAAACCACCTTGAGAGCCAACCGAAAAAGGCGATTTGTAAACTGATTTAAGCTTGGTAATTTTAGTTTTTTTAGTATACTCAATCATGAAACTTATAAATGCAAAAATAAAATGAAAATAAGCGGTTTTACCTTTATCAGAAACGGGACCCTTTTAGGTTATCCCTTTATAGAAAGCATACTTTCTGCTTTGCCAATTTGCGATGAATTTATTGTTGCTGTTGGAGATAGCGAAGATGATACGCTCGATCGGATTCAAGCAATTGGGTCTGATAAAATCAGAGTCATTTCAACCCAATGGAATGAAAAAATGCAGGATCGCGGCTTTGTGTATGCACAGCAAAAAATGATTGCACAATACAACTGCACTGGCGATTGGGCATTCTATCTTGAAGGTGATGAAGTCTTACATGAAGACGACCTACCGAAGATTAAAGCTTCAATGGAAAAGCATCTCAATAATCCAGAAGTAGAGGCCCTTGCGTTTGATTACTACCACTTCTTTGGCAGCCCTGACTGGCTAGCAGTTAGTCCCGCCTGGTATCGCCAAGAATGTCGGATTATTCGCAACACCGTCCGAAGCTGGGCACCTGACGGCCTTTATTTTGTGGTGATGGATAAAAACAAAAAAGGACGCTACCCAAAAGCAGCATTAGTAGGCGCTCCAATTTATCATTATGGTCACGTCAGAAGTGTTGAAACCATGCGCAAAAAGAATGAGCGAGTGGGCAAATATTGGAAACATGATCATCCACTTTTTAATGGCTATCAAATAGACCCAAAAGCCATCAAACCTTTCACAAAAAATCATCCAACGATCATTCAGTCATGGCTAGAAAATGAAGCAGAAAAAGAGTTTTCTCCAAATGAAAATCAAACACTCACATCGAGAGAGAGAAAACATAGGTTAGCAATGCATTTGGAGCAATTCTTTAATTGGAATTTAAGTAAAAAACACTTTCGTCAAAGCAGATAAAAATCCAAATCGTCTTAGTAATTATACTCGATCAATTGATCAACAGCAGCTTTTACACTTTCATAGTCGTAACCTTCAAGTGATTTATCAGATTTTGAGAAAATCACTCTAAAATGATCTGGCAAATGCAAGGGCTGCCAATTCTGGTATGCGTCAGGCGCATTAGGATAAATAGCAACTAATCTCGTATTAAATGCACAAGCAATATGAACTAAGGAGGTATCAGGGGTGATTAATAAATTTAAATCAGCAATTATAGCTGCAGCATCCATGACGTCGTCTGTCGGATGAACCACATTAACAGCTAGATTATTAATTTTTAAGGACAAAGCCTTTATAATTTGATAACTACTAGGCGTTGCCAAAAGCCATATTTTTGCACTGGGATACTTCCCCAAAATATGAGTACATAATTTTATACAATCAAATTCTTTAAGCTCCCAGCCTGCCTTGCTACCTAGCAGATTAATACCAACATTTAAACCACAAGTTATATAGCTTTTCGCAAACCTCTTCTGAAGCTCTGAAAGAACAATTGAATAATGCACATTATATTGCGCATTATTAAGTCCCAAAGAATTAGCGATTCCTGAGTATATTTCATAAATCATGTGTTTTTCATTAACATTTCCTATGAAATCAAAAAGTCTAAGATCTTTTCCATCAACACCATATCTACTCTTTTTATAACTACTAGCAACCCACAATGGATTTATAATTCGAATCGCATAAATCGCGTGCCAGATAATGTCATGATGTGTATCAACTACCATTGATACATTTTGATGCCGAAGCCCTAACAAAATCTTCATGCGCCCCATAATATTTTTAGGGAAAATTATGATTTCATCAACATCCGGATTATTTACAATAACACTTGCATTGGTAGGACTAGCCAGAACAATAATACGAGCCTTTGGGAAGCCATTCCGCAAGGAAGAAAAGAGAGGTGTAGTAACGACCATATCTCCAATGCGATCGTATCGCAATATTAAAATGGTTTTTACCTCATCTAGATTAAAAAGCCTCCTTTGCTTGAAACATAAGAGCTTCAATAAAGTAGCTTTCAAGCTGATGAGAAATTTATTTTTTTTATTACTCATTCTTAAAACTCAAAGAGATACCATTAATAAAATCAGCATTTGGATAATCGTTTAAGCAGACGCATAAAAGCTAGATGTATCTCTGATGGTGCAATATTTGAAACTTGAACATCGTCGTAAAGCGTTTCACAAACCATTGCTTTCGTATCACGATTTACCCGCATTCCGGAATCATTAAATAATGGCATTGCTGCAAACAATGCTATGGTAGGCTTATTTAAAGCACATGCCACATGCCACAAACCCCCATCAGCTGCAAAAATGACTTTTGCTTGAGATATAATCGAAACAGTTTCTGAAAGGCTACAGATCCCAACAAAATTAAGACAGTCTGGAAATATTGAAATGATTTCAGCCGCTTCTTGAACACCATTACTAGAACCGATTAAAACAACCTGGTAATCGTTTTTCAACTCAGAAATGACAGCACTCCATTTGTCATAATGTCTAAATTTCCACTCAGCCCCAACAACAAAAGCCACTAATGGCTTGTTGGATTTATTCGAAATTTCATAAAAATTTGAAATGGCAAGAATAGGTAAAATCGGCTGCCCTTTTGAAGAGTGATGTCCGAGTAGCCATTCTATTCTTACAAAGCTGAATACAGTCCTATGTGTCTCAAAACCATTAAGATAACCCCACATACCAAGGAAAGGGGTCAATGGAGCAATTTCTTTTTTTATACTTATTATTTTAGGGCTAAAAGCATCAATGATAATAAGATCATATGCGTGATAAAGATGCGCACTTCTAGCATCTATTACACGATGAAATACTTTTTTAAAAAACATATCATTTTGATATAGGCCATAATTCTTTACATCTGTCAAAAGATCGACTTCAAATTCCTCAAGCAATACCCTTCCAGAAAGATCCATAATTGAATCCCCTAGACTGGTGGCAGAGAGATTAATCCATAAAATTCTTTTTGTGTTTCTGGGAATGGCGTCAACTATTAACCTTTCTTGCAAGGCTAATTTCATGAAAAACTTACGCTTTAGATACTTAAATACCCATCTAATTTTCCAACCCTCATGCTTCAAAAAATAAGCTTGATTAGATGGAACAAAGTCTGATGTGACAAAAAACCAACTAGGTTTAGTTATACGTAACATTGAGCTTTTCCAAAAGCCAAGCTCATTGATTAAAAAATCTTGATTTATGTTTTTCATAACAACCTAATATTGAGATTAATACCCATTCTTATCTCGAATTATAACTTTTTAATTTGAAAAAAATTAATTACGCTAAAATAGAAAAATACTATGCAAAAGATATTGAGTGTGCCTCATTTTGAAATGCTAACTGAAGCTAAAATACTACTTTGCTCTCTAATTAAAGATAAACTACTCAACATTCAAAAAAATAAAAGTGTTATCTGAAAATGACTATTTCCGTAATTATTATTACAAAAAATGAAGAGCACACAATTAGTGATTGTCTTGCATCTGTAAGCTGGGCCGATCAGATTGTAGTTGTTGACTCTGGAAGCACAGACAAGACAGTTGAAATTTGTGAGTCATTCGGTGCTTGCATAGAAATAACAAAAGATTGGCCGGGATTTGGCCCACAAAAAAATCGCGCGCTAAACCTCGCAAACTGTGATTGGATATTATCTATTGATGCAGACGAAATAATATCCAAAGAGCTTCAACAAGAAATTCAAAAAGCAGTTAAAGTCACGGAAAAGAACCAAGCTTTTTGCATACCCAGAATGTCAAGTTTTTGTGGGAAATTTATCAAGCACAGCGGATGGTGGCCGGACTATGTACTGCGTCTTTTCCCCAACGACAAGGAGCAAGCACGATTCACTGACGATATAGTGCATGAAAAAGTGATATTCAACGGTGCAATAAAAACTTTAACCAATCCCATCATACATATCAGTTATCGAGATCTTGAAGAAGTTTTGATAAAAATGAATCGTTATTCTACCGATGGTGCAATAATGGCATCTACAAAAGGTAAAAAAAGTTCTTTAACTAAAGCGATAAACCATTCTCTTTGGGCTTTTGTTCGCACTTACATATTTAAACTTGGTTTTCTAGATGGAAAAATGGGGTTTATTTTAGCTATCTCAAATGCCCATACGACTTACTATCGTTATCTAAAGCTAATGTTGTTAAATAAACAATAAACCAGCATCGATGCATAAAAAAACCAAAATCCTCGCAATTCAATTTAAATATCTTGGTGATGCTGTATTTATAACACCAGCACTAAAAGCAATGAAGAAAGAACTCCCAGAATGTGAGATTCATCTCTTAGTGCCTTTAGAGGTTGTTCCATTATTTTCAAATCTTGAGTGGATTACAAAGATATGGGGAATGCCAAGAAATCGAGGCAAAAAAAATCTCAGTCAGTCTATACCTCTCATCAAAAAATTACGTGAGGAACATTTTGACAAATCTGTAGATTTTGGAGGAAACGATAGAGGGGCCATATTAAGTTTACTTGCTGGAGCTAAAAGTCGAATCGCATTGACTGAACATGGCCCCTCACTTTTACAAAGATTGGCTTATACAAAAACTGAAAAAGTGTCTGAAATGTCTAGCTCATGGGTAGATCGACATCAAGAACTTCTTAAACTTGCCTGGAATATTGAAAATACACACAATAAAAAATTGCAAATCTCATCTAATCCAGCCCTCAAAAATGAAGCTAAGGCTATCTTAAAAGATCACTCAATAATTTGTCATATTGGAACATCACAAGAAAAGAAAGAGTGGCCAATTGAAAAATGGCATTCTTTTTATAAGTTAGCAAAAGATAATGGTTACAAAATTGCATTCTCTTCAGGACCTAATGAGCGCGAACAGAATCTAATCCGATCACTAAAGATTTTGGACTCTAATATCCACAGCCTACCTAAAAATTTAGACCTGTCACTTTTCTTGGCCATTCTTAATGAATCAAAATTTGTCATTTCTGGAGATACTGGGCCACTTCACTTTGCAGCAGGATTGGGTAAGAAAGTAATTGGATTATTTGCAGTTGATGATGGAGTTCGACATTACGCACCAATATATTCAAAAAGTGAAATTATTATCGGAAGCGCTTGCACATGTATAGGGGATTTAGTGCATTTCCCCGTTTGTAAAAGCAAAGTCCCTTGCATGAACTCTATTTCTGCCAAACAAGTTTTTGAATTATTGCAAGAACGCTATCCACTAAAAATCAATGATCTTTAAAACGAAAAAACCTTTTACGGAATACTTTACTTGCGTATCCTCATAGTCAAAATTTCATCAATGGGCGATGTAATTCACAATATGCCCATTATTGCAGACATTCATGCAGAGTTTCCTCACGCCCAAATTGATTGGGTCATTGAGGAAGGCTTTGCGGATATGCTCAAACTCAACCCCTCCATCAACAACATTATCCCTGTTGCAATCCGCCGTTGGCGCAAGAGTCTTTTTAGCAAACAAACTTGGCAAGAAATCAGCCATTTCAAAAACCAACTACAAGCGCAACAGTACGATTATATTATTGACACACAAACCTTATTAAAGAGTGCGGTGATTGCCTGCTTAGCTAAAGGTAAACGTTATGGACAAGGCCCAAACACAGCAAGAGAATGGTTGGCTGGCTTTTTCTACAATCGTCGTTTTTCTGTATCACGAGAGCAACACGCTGTTGATCAAAACCGGCAATTAACAGCGCTAGCACTTAATTACAGAGCCCCAACTAGCGCACCTGATTATGGCTTACCAAGAACTGAACTGATTAAAAAAATTGATATCGCTTTACCCGAAAAATACGTAATGGTTTTTCATTCGACAAGTCGCGATTCAAAGCTTTGGCCGATGGGCCATTGGGTATCTTTGGGCTTGTTATTAGCAAAACAAGGGATAACGCTTTGCTTACCATGGTCAACCGATACCGAAAAAAGCCGCGCCAATATTATTGCTACGCATGTTCCGCAAGCTGTTTTACTACCAAAATCGAGTCTAATAACACTCGCGCACATTACAGCTGCCGCGCAAGCTGCTGTTGGAGTTGATACGGGGCTTATCCATCTAGCAGTGGCGATGGATGTACCATCAATTGCAATCTATACAGACACTCATCCCGACTTAAATGGCGCTTATGGCGGACCTAATGCACTTGCAATTAATTTAGGTGGCAAAGGTCGTCTGCCCGATCCTAGCGAAGTGTTTAGTGCGTTTGATAGGTTGGGAACATTTTGATGTTTAAGCACAAAATATTGACACTTTTACTAAAGCTGTTAGCAACGCTACCATTACCTGTTGTTCACTACTTAGGCTCTGCACTTGGCTGGGCAACTTATTTAAGTTATAAAAAATACGCTAACTTAATTATCACAAACTTAACGCTAAGCCAGTTAAATAAAGATAATGTCGGACTCAAAAAAACTTTACACTGCAACATTAGTGAAACAGGCAAATCCTTCTTAGAGACCTTCGCAATTTGGTTTAAAGATTACTCAAATCTTAAAAAATGGTATGAAGGTTGCACTGGCTGGGAGCACGTTGAGTCAGCTTTGGCTAAAGGGAAAGGTATTATCTTTCTAACGCCACACCTTGGCTGCTTTGAAATCACTTCCTTGTATTATGGGCAATTTCACCCGATTACCGTGCTATTTCGCCCACCTAGACAAAATTGGCTCATGCCGCTAATCAGCCAAGGCAGGGAACGCGGAAAAGTAAATCTAGCTCCAGCAAATGCGCAAGGTGTGAAGTCATTATTACAGGCCTTAAAACGTGGTGAAGCCATTGGCATATTGCCAGATCAAGCCCCGCATGAGGGTGAGGGTGAATGGGCCCCATTCTTTGGACGCCCCGCTTACACGATGACACTAGCTTCTAAGTTAGCGAAGAAGTCAGGCGCACAAGTACTGATGGCATTTGGGGAAAGGTTGGCAAATGGTCGAGGCTACCACATCCATATCGAGCCAATCATTTCGGGTGGTGTAAGCTCACCCAAATTACTTAATCAAGAAATTGAGAAGGCAATTGCACAATGCCCATCCCAATACATGTGGGTCTACGACCGCTATAAAGTTAGAAATTAAGCAGCAACCCCCAGTGACTTGCCTTTGATTGACTCTAGTACCCTAATCGGAGAGGTTTCAGGCTTGTAAAGCGCATCCGGTGGAAGATGGAAAGTTTGTTCCATCATGTATTGACCAGACATCGCCGCGTGTAGCACTTGATCCGAATACACAACCCAAGTGGTGCCAGGCATCAAATCCACACGCTGCTGTGGTGCGTTACGTTGGTAATCCATATCACCCTTCACCAAATCATGTAACTGCAACATCAACTGGTCATAAGGCGTACGTTCTCGCTTAGTAATACCTAACTTGCGCATCATCCATGCCTGTCCTGGCAACATGCTTTTTGCTTTTGGAAGGTACTTTGCCACCATAGACTCAAAGGGTTCACCTACGCGCCACACCCTAGGCTTGCCGTGCGGATTAACGTTATTAAACACCCGCAGCAAACGGGTTCCCTGCGTTGGATTCGAGGGAAATGCATCCGTATGCAGACGCTTATCATCCTTACGGTAAGAGCTTACGCGCCCTTCTACCTCGAACGGGCGAAGGCTTGTGTTAGCTGTGACAAGGTTAGGTACATAATCAGGAAATAAGGCTGCCACCAACTGCGTCGCTTGATCTCTGTAGCGCTGAATCATCGCACGCAAGGCCTTCAAATCAGCATCTGAACCAGCAGCACCTTTTAAGCCACCTTGTGGACGTAGTGAAATGTTTTTTGATTTTTGGTCTGACCAGCTCTCCGAGAGAAAACGCTTTTCATCATCGCTCAGCACAAAGGGCAGATGCGGCAAACAAATCATATGACCACCCTCTAAAGCAGCAATTGCTTGCTGACTTTGAGCTTTCGATATTTTTGGATTCCAAGAAGTAAAATCAAACTCTTTAATTAGACTCATAATTGCCTCACCATCGTTTTTAGCCATTATCGCAAACAAGCCCAAGTATAGCCATTGCGCTTGATCAAACCATGCGAAAAAAATTATTAGAAAATATTAACTTTCACTCTTGTAATCATCTGCATCATCCCCATTTAAAAATTATCGTAAAAACAAATCACTAAAAATAAGGGATTTTTATGTCGCAAGAAGAGCAAAACCAAACGCCTGAAGCAGAAAATGTAACAGAAACTTCTTTAGAAACTGAACAAACACCTGAGGTGCGCATTGCAGAATTAGAAGCACAACTAGCCGAGCAACAAGCTGCTGTGCTTTACGCAAAAGCCGAGGGCGAAAACATCCGCAGACGCGCGACCGATGACATCGACAAGGCGCGAAAGTATGCGCTTGAGAAATTCTCTGGTGAGTTGTTAGCAGTAAAAGACAGTTTGGATGCGGCACTTGGTGTAGCGAATGCAACAGTTGAGAGCTACAAGGATGGCGTTGAGCTAACTTCAAAACAGCTACTCAGCGTATTCGAAAAATTCAACATCGCTGAAGTAAATCCTGTTGGCGAGAAATTTGATCCAAACAAACATCAGGCGATTAGCGCGATTGAAGCCGAAGGCGAGCCAAACACCGTGCATAGTGTTTTACAAAAAGGGTACACATTGAACGAGCGTGTGCTTCGCCCTGCATTGGTGATGGTCATCAAAGCAAAAGAATAAAACTAATTTGAGTGGGGACTTGAAAGATACAAACATACGCCCCATTAACAATACATAGAAATTTTGAATTAACTACTTATTTAAAGAGGAAATCGTCTCATGGGTAAAATTATCGGTATTGACTTAGGCACCACCAACTCTTGCGTTGCCGTGATGGAAGGCGGTAAACCACGCGTGATTGAAAACGCAGAAGGCGGCCGTACTACACCATCTATCATCGCTTACCAAGATGATGGAGAAATCTTAACTGGCGCACCTGCTAAGCGCCAAGCAGTGACCAATCCTAAGAACACATTGTTCGCAGTAAAGCGTTTAATCGGTCGCCGTTTTGACGAAAAAGAAGTTCAAAAGGACATCAACTTGATGCCTTACACCATTGCGAAAGCTGATAACGGCGATGCATGGGTTGAAGTGCGTGGCAACAAGATGGCGCCACCACAAATCTCTGCTGAAGTTTTACGCAAGATGAAGAAAACTGCGGAAGACTACTTAGGCGAAGAAGTAACAGAAGCTGTCATTACAGTTCCTGCTTACTTCAATGATAGCCAACGTCAAGCGACTAAAGATGCTGGCCGTATCGCTGGCTTAGAAGTAAAACGTATCATCAACGAACCAACTGCAGCGGCATTAGCTTTTGGTTTAGACAAACAAGAAGGTGACCGCAAAATTGCAGTTTACGACTTGGGTGGCGGTACTTTTGACGTTTCTATCATCGAGATTTCAAGTATTGATGGAGAACATCAATTCGAAGTACTTTCAACCAATGGTGACACATTCCTTGGCGGTGAAGACTTTGATAATCGCATGATTGATTTTCTAGCTGATGAGTTTAAGAAAGAAAACGGTCTTGATTTGCGTAACGACTTGCTTGCTAAGCAACGTCTAAAGGAAGCAGCTGAAAAAGCGAAGATTGAATTATCTTCAGCGCAGCAAACTGAAGTGAACTTACCTTACATCACTGCAGACGCATCAGGCCCTAAACATTTGGTTGTAAAAATTACACGTACCAAATTTGAATCTTTAGTTGAAGATTTAATTGAACGTACAATTGCACCTTGCCGAACAGCGCTTAAAGACGCAGGTGTAAGCATCGATGAAATTGGTGATGTGATTTTAGTCGGCGGTCAAAGTCGCATGCCAAAAGTACAAGAAAAAGTAAAAGAGATTTTCGGCAAAGAACCACGTAAAGATGTGAACCCGGACGAAGCAGTGGCTGTTGGTGCTGCAATTCAAGGTGGCGTTTTACAAGGGGATGTGAAAGACGTGTTGTTACTTGATGTGACTCCATTGTCACTAGGTATCGAAACGATGGGTGGCGTCATGACTAAACTCATCAAGAAAAACACAACGATTCCTACTAAGGCATCACAAGTATTCTCAACCGCTGAAGACAATCAAAACGCCGTCACGATTCAAGTCTTGCAAGGTGAGCGCGAAATGGCGGCTGGAAATAAGAGCTTAGGTCAATTTAACTTAAGCGACATTCCTCCAGCACCACGTGGCATGCCCCAAATTGAAGTGACTTTTGACATCGATGCTAACGGTATCTTGCATGTATCTGCAAAAGATAAGGCCACTGGCAAAGAAAATAAGATCACGATCAAAGCTAACTCTGGCTTGTCTGAAGAAGAAATTAAACGAATGGAAGAAGACGCAGCAGCCCATGCAGATGAAGACAAGGCACTACGTGAATTGGTAGATGCTCGTAACGCTGCAGATGGCATGATTCACAGCGTGAAGAAATCTTTAACTGAGCACGGCGATAAATTAGATGCAGACGAAAAAGCAAAGATTGAAGCTGCAGTGAAAGATGTTGAAGATGTAATTAAAGAAGGCGACAAAGAAACAATTGAAGCTAAAACAAATGCTTTGATGGAAGCATCACAAAAGTTAGGTGAAAAAGTTTATGCTGAGCAACAAGCCCAGCAAGCTAGCGGTGCTGAAGGACAGCCACAAGGCGAAAAGACAGTGGATGCTGAAGTTGTTGATGCTGAGTTTGAAGAAGTAAAATCTGATAAAAAATAATCTTTTTATTAGATGAGATTAAGCACATCCTTGGCAAAAGCTTGGATGTGCTTTCTTACATTTTTAGCCCAACCTAATAAGCGACTACATAATGGCAAAACGTGATTACTACGAAGTTCTTGGTGTTAACCGAGATGCTTCCGAAGAAGAGATTAAGAAGGCTTATCGCAAGCTTGCGATGAAGCATCATCCTGACCGCAACCCAGACAATCCAAAAGCGGAAGAGCAGTTCAAAGAAGCAAAAGAAGCTTACGAGATTCTCTCTGACAATCAAAAACGAGCTGCCTATGACCAATATGGCCATGCGGGTGTTGATCCAAGCGCGGGGCCAGGCCCAGGCGGCGCTGGCTTTGGTAATTTCGGCGATGCTTTCGGTGATATTTTTGGGGATATCTTTGGCGGCGGCAGTGGCGGACGCCGTTCTAATGTTTATCGTGGCGCTGATTTACGTTACAACATGGAAATTTCACTTGAAGATGCTGCACGTGGAACAGAGACTAAGATCCGCATCCCCGTGATGTCTAAATGTTCACCTTGTAATGGTACTGGTGCAAAAGCTGGAACATCACCAGTCACTTGTACCACATGTCAAGGCCATGGCCAAGTGCGCATGCAACAAGGCTTCTTTTCTGTGCAACAAACCTGTCCAAAATGTCACGGTAGTGGCCGTATGGTCAAAGACCCATGCCCAAGCTGCCATGGGGATGGACGTATTAAAGAACACAAAACCTTATCCGTTAAGATTCCTTCAGGCGTGGATGAAGGAGATCGCATTCGCTTGACAGGTGAAGGTGAAGCGGGTGTAAATGGTGGCCCAACAGGAGATTTATATGTGGTTGTTCACTTAAAACAACATGAAATCTTTCAGCGAGAAGGTGGCGACTTGCATTGTGAAATGCCTATTAGCTTTACTACTGCAGCTCTGGGTGGCGAGATTGAAATACCAACACTAGATGGCCACGCAAAAATGAAAATTCCTGCAGAGACCCAAACGGGTGCAACATTTAGACTGCGCGGCAAAGGTATTAAGCCATTACGCAGCAACCAAAATGGCGACCTGATGTGCCACGTTGTGGTTGAAACGCCCGTGAAGCTCAACGAGAAACAACGCGAGTTATTGCGTGAGTTAGAAGCCATCAATCAACAGGACTCCGAGAAGCACAGCCCACGGGCTAAAGGCTGGCTGGACAAGGTGAAAGACTTCTTTGAGTAGTTGAAATTAGCCTCAATAAAAAAGCCTGCATATGAACTGCACCCCAAAAGTTGGACACAACCTCCAACTGATTAAGGTGCAGTTTTCATGTCTAAATATACGAAGTCATTCAAGCTACAAATAGTTAAAGATTACGAAACGATCCATTTGGGTTTCACTAGTTTAAGTAATCAATATGGGGTGCCAAGATCGGTTATACAGAAATGGGTCTATGATTACCGTCTTCATGGATCTGCTTGCTTCGACAAGCGCTCAAAGAACTACTCCGCAGACTTCAAATTAACAGTGCTCAAGTACATGAAGCAGCATTCCTTGTCTTTGGTACGCACTGCTGCATTATTCAACATTCCAGGCGCAAGCACAGTGCTTAAATGGCAACGGCTTTATGATGCAGGCGGTGCGTCAGCTCTGCTATCATCCAAGCTTGGGAGGCCTGTGATGAATCAAGCAAAAGATAAAGTAGATAAAGCACCTAAGGACATGACACAAGAGGAGTTACTTGAGGAGGTTCTGAATCTTCGAGCAGAGCGTGATTACCTAAAAAAGTTAGAGGCCTTGATTCAGCAAAAGAAATTAGCCGCAAAGCACAAGTCGCGCTAATTGCTGAGTTAAGGGATAAGCACGAGCTGTCACGTTTATTAGCGGTGAGTCAGTTAGCCAAAAGCACTTATTTCTATCACTCCCATGTTCGTGCTGACCGCTATGCTGATGAGAAGCAGTTGATATCATCTATCTACCATCAACATAAAGGGCGCTACGGCTACCGCCGTATCGGTCTAGCTTTGAAGCGCCAAGGCGTTCATCTCAACCACAAGACCGTGCAAAAGCTAATGCAGCAACTCCAGTTAAAGTCGATAGTAAGGGTATCTAAGTACAAGTCCTACAAAGGCAACCTTGGTAAAGTAGCCCCTAATCATTTATCTCGGCACTTTGTTGCAAAATCACCCAATGAGAAGTGGGTCACGGATGTGACTGAGTTTAATGTTTCAGGAGAAAAGGTCTATCTCTCCCCAATCCTGGATTTATATAACGCTGAAATCATTTCGTATGAGGTCACTAGTCGGCCACAGTACCCGCTAGTGGGAAACATGCTCAGCAAAGCAATCGCTAAGCTGAGTGATAATGAAAGGCCTTTGATTCATTCTGATCAAGACTGGCAGTATCAGATGACACAGTACCAGCAGGTACTGAAATCTAGAGGATTGACACAAAGCATGTCAAGAAAAGGCAACTGTTTGGATAACGCTGCCATGGAGAGCTTCTTTGGCGTACTTAAATCAGAATTCTTTTACCCTCAGAAATTCACAGACGTGAAGACCTTCATCAAGGGGCTCAAGGAATATATTTGGTATTACAATCATGAAAGGATTAAGACAAAATTAAAAGGACTGAGTCCTGTAGAATACAGAAATCAGTCCTTAGCTTTTAAACCCAATTAAAAGTCCAACTTTTGGGGGTCAGTTCACATATGCAGGCTTTTTTATTTAAATCCAGCAAAGTTTAGTAGGTGCCCTTTTGGATGAACTCCACTTTGTATCCATCAGGATCTTCAACAAAAGCAATCACCGTTGTACCGTGCATCATTGGTCCCGCCTCACGTACTACTTTACCACCAGCTCTTTTTACTTGTTCACAAGTCGCATAAGCGTCATCAACCTCAATCGCCACATGACCATAAGCTTTACCCATATCGTAATTTTCAACGCCATAGTTATAGGTGAGCTCTAATACCGTGTGATCTTTCTCGTCACCGTAACCTACAAATGCTAACGTGAACTTGCCATCAGGAAAATCATGCTGACGGAGCACCTTCATACCTAAAATTTCAGTATAAAACTTGATGGATTTTTCTAAGTTACCAACACGTAACATGGTGTGCAGCATGCGCATGATTGCTTCCTTTTAAATAAAAACTATTTAGCCGCCATTAGGCGCTGATACTTTTCTTGGAGCTGGTCTTTAGTTTCAACCATCTCGGGGTTAAATGGGATACAGTCTATTGGACAAACTTTTTGACATTGGGGCTTATCATAATGCCCGACACATTCAGTACATAAATTAGGATCGATCTCATAGATAGCCTCTCCTTGATAAATCGCACCATTCGGACACTCAGGCTCACATACATCACAGTTGATGCACTCATCGGTAATCATTAATGCCATAGTATAAACCTAATGACTTTCTTTCTACTTTTTCAACTTATTATCAATACATGATTGGATATGAGGCGAAACGAATTGCCTTACATCACCACCCAACATTGCAACTTCACGCACCAAGCTTGAAGAAATAAACATAAACTGTTCTGATGGCGTTAGGAACACCGACTCAACTTGTGGGTATAGCTTACGGTTCATACCAGCCAATTGAAATTCATACTCAAAGTCCGATGCAGCACGCAACCCACGTATCACGACTCGTGCTCCTTGGTCTTGCACAAACTGCATGAGTAATCCTGAAAACCCGATCACTTTAACGTTAGCGCAATCTTTGAGCACATGACTCGCCATTTCTACACGCTCATTCAAATCAAAAAATGGCTTCTTTCCTGGGTTGCTCGCAACCGCCACAATCACTTCAGAAAACAAACTCGCAGCGCGGCGAACAATATCTTCATGACCCATAGTGATCGGGTCAAATGTTCCTGGATAAACGACTTTTAAATTATTTTGCATGTTGTCAGCCAAGTTACGACCAGCGTTTGCTTAGTCAATAACTCAATTCTAACAGGCTCTATAGGTTTTATTAAATGGAAGCTTTTAATAAATGAAAGAAGACATTGCCGGCTTTGCCGGCTTTATAAACTTTCCAATCAGGGCTGTCCGTGAGCGCAAACTCTGCCTCAACATACAACAGTCCATCCACGGACAAAGCCGTTTTAATCTGGGGTAATATTTGATCCAGCATGCTTTGATGATATGGTGGATCTAAGAAAATCAAATCAAAGGATTGCTGGTTTTGCTTGAGGTATTGCAAAGCATCAAGGTTTAGCACTTGGGCATTACTCGCTTTCAATGCTGCCTTGCTGTCCAACAATGCCTGATAAGCAGAGCGTGACTTTTCTATCATCACCGCCTGCATCGCGCCGCGAGATAGCGCTTCAAATCCCATCACTCCAGTGCCCGCAAAGAGGTCCAAACAGCTTAATCCATGGAGCTCTTGGCCCAGCCAATTAAACACCGTTTGGCGAACACGATCTGGCGTTGGCCGCAAGCCATCGACATCGGGAAACTTGAGCAAGCGACTTCGCCACTCCCCCGCACTAATGCGGACAGTATTATTGGCTTTCTTTGTCGCCACCCACCACCACCGTCACCATGTTATTAGGATTGATGCGACGACTAAACGCATCTTTAATCTGTGCAGTCGTCACCTTACTGATGTTTTGGTTAAAGTCATCCAAGTAGGTTAGTGGCAGATGGTAAAAACCGATCATCGATAAATAATCCAAGATTTTTCCATTACTATCAATCCGCATTGGGAAGCCACCCATAATATTTTGCTTTGCTGCTTTCAACTCAGCTTCTGTCACACCATCCTTGATAAATTTATCCAAAGTTTCACGCACCAAAGTCAAAGCCGCATCCGCTTGGTCACGCTTAGTTTGAAGACCAATCTGGAACGGGCCCAACTCGGCCATTGGCATGAAATAGCTATAAACACTATAGACCAAACCACGTTTTTCACGAACCTCTTCCGTTAAGCGCGAAACAAAGCCACCACCACCTAATATGTAATTACCTACATAAAGTGAATAATAATCTGCATCTCCACGCTTCATCCCCGTATAACCAATCAGAATATGCGCCTGCGTCGCCGGATGAGCAATGCGCTCTTCTAATGGCGCATTAGGATAAGCAACCTTTGGTAAAGGTTCAGGCTGATTCGCTTTAGGCAGATCCATAGAGATTTGATTAGCAATTTGCTCGGCTTCTGCAAGGCTCATATCACCAATTAAGGCAATCACCGCGCCCTGCGCACCGTAATGCAATCGATAAAATTTCTCAACATCATACCGATCAATTTTTTCAACATCTTCAGGTTCAGTATCCAAACCGTATGGATGACTGCCAAACAGAGCTTTGCTAAAAGCCTTATCACCAATTGTTTCTGGTTGTGTAGCCGCTTCTTTTAAGCCCGCAATTACTCGCGATTTTTCACGTGCTAACACATTCTCAGGAAAGTCTGGCTTTTGCAAAATTTTCATGTACAAACTAAGTGCTTTGTCCCGCTCAAGCGCACTGCTTAATGTGCGTAAATTCAAGCTAGATTTGTCATCATCAATGCCTCCGCCAAGCTGCGCGCCTATATCCGCAAACTGCTGAGAAATCCTTTCCTCAGACAACCCAGCAGCACCCAGCGTCATGAGATGTCGAGTAATTGCAGCGACACCAGGTTTGTTGACATCATCCCTCGCGCTCCCTGCATAAAAGCTGGTGCTAATATCGATGATCGGCAAATCATGATTTTCAACAAAATAAACGGCTGAACCATTGCTAGTTTGCCATTGCTGTATCTTAAGGCCAGCTTGCGCTTGCGCGGAAAATAAGAAGAAAAGGGATAAGAAACCACGAAAAAGCGATTTAGTGAACATGTGGCCTTCCTTTCGGAGTGTTGTCATTTGGATCAATAGGCTGTGGATCGAGCGTTGCAACGGTTAAATTATCTTTATTAAAGTATTTTTTTGCGACCGACTGGACTTGCTCTGCTGTCACTGCCTGAAGCTTTGCAGGATAGTCTTTCAAAATTCGCCAAGAGAACCCTGCTGTTTCTAAATTGCCAATTTGCATAGCTTGGTAAAACATCGAATCGCGTTGATAGACATCCGTCGCAATCACTTGCGCCTTGACGCGTTGCAATTCATCTTCCGTCACCCCGCCTGTTTTAATCTTCTCAATCTCATTCAAAATCGCTACCTCTAGCTCTGAAACTGACTTACCTTCTGAAGGCGTTCCATCAAGGACAAAAATAGACTGACGACCACGTTGCACCATGTCGTAGCCAGCATCCACATCAATCGCGAGTTGGCTTTGGCGAACAAGATTTTGGTTTAAACGCGCTGAATCATTGCCATTAAGTACCGCAGCTAAAATCTCTAGCGCATAAGGGTCAACATCTTTATCTGTATCTTGCAGCGCAGGGACATGGAAGCCCATTAGCACGTATGGTAGTTTAGCTTGAGCTTTCACCACGACGCGACGCTCACCCTTTTGTTCAGGCTCTACTTGTGGTTTACGTGCTGGAATAACATGGGACTTTAATGGACCAAAATACTGCTTAGCAAGTTTGAGCACATCTTGTGAATTCACATCCCCCACTACGACCAGAGTAGCATTATTGGGAGCATACCAAGTGTTGTACCACTCGCGCGCATCAGCCGCCGTCATGTTCTCCAAATCATTCATCCAGCCCACAACAGGACGGCCATAAGGATGCACGTGGTAAATCGTTGAATTGAACTGCTCATTCACTTTTGATTGAGGCTTATCTTCTGTCCGCCAACGCCGTTCTTCCATGACAACCTTAATCTCTTTAGCAAACTCTTCATCGGTGATATTTAAATTTGCCATGCGATCCGCTTCAAGTTTCATTGAGAGGGGCAGATTAGACTTTTCTAGTTGCTGATAATAGGTCGTATTGTCTTGGGCAGTAAATGCATTTTCCTTACCGCCTGCAGCAGCAATCAAACGAGAAAATTGACCCGCGGGGACAGCCTTAGTGCCTTTAAACATCATATGCTCAAGCACATGAGCCACGCCTGTTTTACCATTAACCTCATCAAGGCTTCCCGCACGATACCATACCTGTGAGACCACTACAGGTGACCTATGGTCTTCTTGCACGACAATCTTTAAGCCATTATCCAATGTAAACTCTTTCACTTCGGCGGATATCGCCAGCGTCGAAAAAAACAGGCTTGCTAATACGCACCATGACAAGCTTTTTAATTTGAAAATTTGCACGTTTTAAATCTCCTTTAATACGTTCTATTATAGCTGGCAATCATTATTGAGCCGGAGTTATCTCTTAGCGGATATGACCAAAGTGCCTTAAAGTAAGTTCGACATCAAGACTGATATTCTTTTACTACTAATATCGCTTTATGAGGTAGCAAGACTTTAATATTCCCTATATAGTTTATTTCATGAAGCTGAAAAAGCTTCTAATTAAAATTAATTAAAAACCAAATAACGAGGGGTAATAACATGGCAGGATTCTTTTCGAAAGAGCGGATTATCGCATCGCCTTCTTACAACCGATGGTTAATTCCGCCCGCAGCATTGGCAGTTCATTTATGTATTGGCATGGCTTACGGCTTTTCAGTATTTTGGAAGCCTCTAGGTAAAGCCTTAATGGGCACAGATGGCAAACCGCTTGCTGAATGTGCTGCTGGCGCAACGACTTTTGCGGAAAAACTCAGTGGCACGAGCCGTGCATTATTCGCAACTGATTGTAATTGGACTCAGTTCGACTTAGGCTGGATGTATACCCTGTTTTTTGTAGTACTTGGATGCGCTGCAGCACTATGGGGCGGATGGCTTGAGCGCTCAGGTCCTCGTAAAGCTGGCACTATTGCTACTTTATGTTGGGTTGGCGGCTTAATGATTTCGGCGTTTGGTGTTTATACCCACCAACTTTGGATGATGTGGCTTGGCTCAGGCGTAATTGGAGGCATAGGTCTTGGTTTGGGATATATCTCACCTGTATCTACACTAATTAAATGGTTCCCTGACCATCGCGGCATGGCAGCAGGTCTTGCAATTATGGGTTTTGGCGGGGGCGCTTTAGTAGGGTCCCCAATCGCAACTAAGTTAATGGCCTACTTTGCAACTCCAACAGATGTTGGTGTATGGCAGACATTCGTAGTATTAGCTCTCATCTATGCTGTTTTTATGATATGCGGATCTTTGGGTTACCGAGTACCTCCATCAGGATGGGCGCCCAAAGGATGGATACCTCCTACTGCAAAAGCCAATAACGGCATGATTGCAACACGTCACGTGCATCTTAACAATGCCCATAAAACCCCGCAATTTTGGTTGTTGTGGCTAGTACTTTGTATGAACGTGTCAGCAAGTATCGGTATCATTGGTGCAGCTGCGCCGATGCTGCAGGAAACCTTTGGTGGGATCTTAATTCATCAGCCTAATATTGGGTTTGCGGACATTAAAGCAGACGATGCACTAACTACAGCTGCAGCGGCAATTGCGGCTGGCTTTGTGGGTTTAATCTCAATCTTCAATATTTTTGGCCGTATCGCTTGGGCAACATCATCTGACAAACTAGGTCGTAAACAGACATACTTCATCTTCTTTGTATTGGGCGCTATACTCTTCGCACTAGCAAGATATGGTGCAGATATGAAATCATTAGCCATATTTGGCGCTGCAATGTGCGTAATTGTTTCGATGTATGGCGGTGGCTTCTCAACTATTCCGGCTTACCTTGCGGACATGTTTGGTACACAGTTCGTAGGCGCAATTCACGGCCGTTTGCTCACTGCATGGTCAACAGCAGGCATCTTAGGTCCAGTGATCGTGAACTACATGCATGATGTTCGTAAAGAAGCCGGCGTGCCGTTTGATCAAATCTATGCCCCTATTTTCTATGTTTTGGCAGGAATGTTGGCGATTGGCTTTGTGGCGAATTTATTAGTGCGTCCTGTGGCTGACAAGTTCTTCATGACAGATGCTGAATTGGCTGTCGAGAAAAAACTAGCGCATGAACAAGCAGCGCCAACAACCAAAGCAAGCGGGGCTGAATCAAGCGGCGGCTCAGCCATCACGGTGCTTGCGTGGGTTGCAGTGCTGATTCCAATCAGCTACGGCATTTGGAGCACAGCACAAAAGGCTTGGGCATTATTTAGTTAAGGTAATTTGATAGTTAAAAAAGGGGCGAAATGAACTGACCCTCATCAGTTGGATTTGTTGTCCAACTTTGCTGGGTCAGTTCAAAATATTCGCCCCTTTTTGCTGTCCACGGCGATTAAATTAACATAGCAAATGAATCCGTTAATTCTTCTTTAAACACGAAATAAATAGTCATTAAAGATTCGTATTGAAGTTTTTTTTAAATACTTTATATAACAAAATAGAATATAAAAATAATTAAATATTATTTAATGTTATTATAAAAATGTAATATATTTGCCACCAATCTGTTTTATATACGAATTAATTGATACATTTTGGGAGTGGCAAATGAAATTTAACAAGAAATTAACATTAGCGGTAACAAGCGCCCTGTTGGCTATATCATCACCAACTCACGCAGAGATCAATACTTTAAGTGACTTCCTGCAAGCTGATGCTCCATTCAAAAAAGACTTTAGCATTGCTGATCATGACGCTAGCGTTCAGTTCTATGGGATTGTTGATATTGCTTATGGCCATGCAGATCATGCTTTACCAGAGAGCGATTATTTGCCACAGGGTTTCTATCCAGCAAATAGACAAGCAATTAATGGCTCGTACAACAGCAATAACCAATCAAGAAACGACTGGTTCCCAGGTGGTCTCTCACAAAACCGCATTGGAATTAAAGCGGATGCATCATTATTTAAGCTAGAGAATGGCACCAACATTAATGCCGTATTAAACCTTGAATCTGGTTTTAATCCACTTGGATTCTATTTATATAACGGAGCCAATAGTTTGGCACAGAACTCTGGCAACAGTTCTGTGCTAAATCAAAAGACACAAACAATCTCTAACGAAAGCTCGCAAAATGGTCAACTCTTTAACCGAGCAGCCAACGCTGGTTTAAGCTTTGATCAATATGGAACGGTAACCTTTGGTCTAAATGTTAATCCACTTAAAGATTTGATTACTGTATATGACCCAGTGCAAGCGGATAACTTCTCCTTACTAGGGCAAAGCGGAACTGTTGGGGGGAGTGGCGGTGTATCCGAAAATCAACGTCTAGAAAACTCATTGAAATATACGAATGTTGTAGCATTGCCATCTCTTCCTCTAGAAGGCGCAAAGTTAAATGTAGGGGGTATCTACCAATGGGGTAATACTGTCAACATTAACTTCGGTCATAGCTATGGTGGCCAAGTGGGACTTGATAGCAACAGGTTTGGCGCAGCAGTTGGCTACTATAGAGCCACAGATGCTATTTCTGCACAAACTAGCAGCACCCCTAATGCGATCGACTTTTACAGCTTTAACACAGAAGCTTGGGTAATAGCTGCTAGATTCAATCCGGTGCCTGAGTTAAAAATCTCTGGCGGTTGGGAGTGGTTTAAAAGAAGCAATGCTTCTGATGATCTAACATATGCGTATGGCGATTTATGGGGCACCGCTCTTACTACATCTGTAACCTCAAGAGGAAATCGAGTATTAGGAAATGGAAATACACAAGATTTCAATGTGTACTGGTTAGGCGCTAGCTATGATTTCGGCACACAATTTCCGAAGTTAGCTGGATTAAAAGCCCAGGCCGGATACTATGACTACATTAATGAACATCCGACTGGCCCCACCACAATAAGCGATGCCACCAAAGCAGGTGCTGGACGTTCAGGCACATGGTCAGCTGTTCTCGACTATCAAATCAACAAGCGATTCGATGTTTATGCGGCGACCACAGAGAGCCACTTTACAGGTGCTTATTACAGCTCAGCAAAATATGATCCAGACCAGTTAGTCGTTGCTACTGGACTCCGCTTTAAATTCTAATCTCCCAGTTCAACAATCATAATTGTGAACGTAAGAAAACCGCTTCGGCGGTTTTTTTACGTTCATTATTTTTTTTAAGGCCCCTCATGTTAAAAAAACATAGTGCTTAAAGAGCATCTTTTTATATGCTTAATAGTTATTTATAAATACCTATAAAGTATTTTTAATTATTTATTATCGTTGTTAAAGTAACCGCTGTTCTTTTTAAAAAATAATTTGGACGCTGTAATGACAAACGAAAAAAATAAGAAACAAATTCTAGAACAACTCTCTGAGGCGATCGACTCGCTGCGCTTTGGCTCGATTGAAATTACCCTGCATGAAGGTCGTGTGACACAAATTGAAAAGCGGGAAAAAATAAGACTGAATGATCACAATGAAAAAAACCACCCTAAATACACCGTTAACTGCAACCAAGCATAGGATTTCAGTTTTTCATAAAATCAAGCCAAAAGAATCAATCAATTGAACTAGAGAATGTTTTTTAACATTAATTTTAAGGAAAATACGAATGAAGACTTCAATACTAAAAGTGAGTTTGCTATTAACTGCATTAATAATAAATGCACAACACGCAGTCGCGGCAGATATTAGCCTACTCAATGTATCTTATGACCCAACACGTGAGCTATACCAAGACTACAATGCGGCTTTCACAAAGTTTTGGAAAGCCAAAACTGGTGACAATCTAATTGTAAAAACATCAAATGGCGGCTCAGGTAAGCAAGCTCGAGCCATCATCGATGGTTTAGAGGCCGATGTTGCAACGCTAGGTCTAGCATATGACATTGACGAACTGAGTGAACAAGGTGGCTTAATTCCAAAAGAGTGGCAGAAGCGGCTTCCTAACAATAGCGCCCCCTATACTTCAACGATTGTCTTCTTAGTACGCAAAGGCAATCCGAAGCACATTAAAGATTGGGACGATATTGTTAAGCCTGGCGTTGCGGTAATCACTCCAAGCCCTAAGACATCAGGTGGCGCACGCTGGAACTATTTAGCGGCTTGGGCTTATGCACTCAAGACAAACAATAACGATCAATCAAAAGCAAAAGAATTTATAAGAAAACTCTACAAAAACGTTCCTGTATTGGATAGCGGCGCACGCGGAGCGACAACGACCTTTGTAGAACGTGGTATTGGTGATGTTTTATTGGCTTGGGAAAATGAAGCATTCTTAGCCCAAAAAGAGTTAGGGCCAGACAAATTTGAAATTGTCGTCCCTTCACTTTCTATATTGGCAGAACCTACTGTGACTGTAGTTGATAAAGTCGTTGATAAGCATAAGACGCGTGCCATAGCAACAGCTTACTTAGAGCATCTCTATTCTGAAGAAGGCCAGGAAATCGCGGCGCAGAATTACTACCGCCCAACATTAGCTTCAGTTGCTAAGAAATATGAAAACAAATTTCCTAAAATAAAATTAGTCACGATAGATGATGTATTTGGCGGTTGGCAAAATGCACAAAAAACACACTTTGCAGATGGCGGTACATTTGATCAAATTTACCTGAAATAACGATTCAATTTAAATAAATAGATAAAGGCGGTGAGATTACCATTCAAGCTGCCTTTTCTACTCTAAGGAGATCCCAAATGAGTAAAGCATTAATTGTTGGTGGCGATCAAATCGCTAGCATTAAGCAAGAGCTGAAAAATTATGGCATTACAGAGATTGATCATTGGTCAGGCCGCAAGGTTGGTGATGGGAAAAGAGTGATTCCTCACGAAACAAAATTGATTGTATTAATCACCGACTGGATTAGCCATCAATTTACACACAAGATTAAGCAAAACGCAGCAAAACGAGGATTGCAAATTATTTATACACCGAACGGCCCAACTGCTCTAAGAGCAAGACTAAAAAAACCGCATTAACTTTTTTGGTTCGACTTCGAAGTTTCATCTCCCATTCCCTGAATATCCAACATTGGGTTGCAGGATTTTTTTAATGATCAAAAACTAATGATTTGTACAGCTAAAAATTTTATGGTTATGTCTAATCATTATTTTAATTTATCGATAAAAATTGATAAGCTTAAGATTGAAGTAGCACCCTATCTATTTAAAAATTGTAATTGGTAATTTGGAAGAAAAATCATGGCAATCTTTGACGACAACTCTCAAACCATTGGCCGCACCCCACTTGTTCGCTTAAACAGAGTCACAGATGGTGCAAAAGCAACCGTATTGGCAAAAATCGAAGGCCGCAACCCAGCCTACTCGGTCAAATGCCGAATTGGCGCTGCCATGATTAATGATGCAGAAAAACAAGGCTTACTTGACCCTGGAAAAGAAATCATAGAAGCGACCAGCGGCAACACAGGGATTGCACTTGCATTCGTTGCAGCAGCAAGAAACATCCCACTAACACTCACAATGCCAGAGACGATGAGCCTTGAGCGGCGTAAATTGCTTACCGTACTAGGCGCAAAGATTGTATTAACAGAGGGCGCTAAAGGCATGAGCGGCGCCGTAGCAAAGGCCAACGAGATTGCGGAGGCTGATGCTAAATATGTACACCTCCAGCAATTCCAGAACCCCTCAAACCCAGCCATTCATGAAGCCACGACAGGCCCTGAGATTTGGGAAGACACCCAAGGGAATATCGATATTTTTGTTTCTGGCGTGGGCACAGGCGGTACCATTTCTGGCGTGACTCGCTATCTAAAAAACACAAAAAAGAAAAACATCCTGTCGGTCGCAGTTGAGCCAAGCGCAAGCCCAGTGATTACGCAAAAACGTAATAACGAAGAACTGAAACCTGCGCCACACAAAATCCAAGGCATCGGTGCGGGTTTCATCCCTAAAAACCTCGATTTGTCTGTCGTTGACCAAGTTGAACAGGTTAGCAACGAGGAAGCAATTGAGTTCGCAAGAAGACTTGCTAAAGAGGAAGGTATTCTAGTGGGCATTTCATGCGGCGCAGCCGCTGCAGTTGCGGTTAGGCTAGCGAAAAAGCCAGAAAATGCAGGCAAGACCATTGTGGTGATTCTTCCGGACTCGGCAGAGCGTTATTTAAGTTCAGCCTTGTTCGAAGGTGTCTTTAACGAAGCTGGCTTAGCGGTTTAAACAAGCGTGGCCTTATCATTTTTTGGCTCAGAGATTTACGCCCTTATTTTTTTGGCGTTAATTGGCGTATATGCTGGCGCGCAAAATGTCTTTGCGGGGGGAGGTTCTTTTATTACCTTCCCAGCATTGATGCTCGCAGGGCTTGATCCACTTTCAGCCAACATCACTTCTACCATTGCACTTTCACCATCACAGCTTACCTCAAGCATTGCAGGTAAAAACTTAGTCTCAGGCGTTCGCCAAACTAGTTTTAAGCAACTTTTTCTGATCAGCTTCATTGGAGGTGGCATTGGTGCACTTTTGTTGCTTTCAACACCTGTAAAAGTATTTGTGCAAATCGTGCCATGGCTCATCTTGTTTGCAACCATTGTGTTCGCTTGGGGTAGCTTTGGTCGCAAATCGGAAGCACATAAAAACATACCTCCTTATGCATTAATTACTATCCAAGGGATGGTAGCGATTTATGGTGGCTACTTTGGGGGAGGTATAGGTATCTTAATGTTGGCGCTCCTTACATTGGCAGGCCAGCAAATCAAAACAGCTACCGCCACAAAAAACGTACTCGCTTTTACCATGAACATTGCTGCAGTATCCATCTTTGCATTTTCACCGATGGTAAACTGGACTGATGTGGTCGCACTTGGATTCGGCGGCATCGTAGGGGGGGTTATCGGTTCATGGTTATTACATCGCCTACCTGAGAAGCTTGTTCGAGGATTTATTATTCTGGTGGGAATAGCACTAACCATTTGGTTATTCATTAAATAGATAAATATTAGATTTTTTTATCTTTATAATGCTCAATAAAAAATAAACGTTTAGTCGCTTAACTCTCAGGAACCCGCCCAATATAAAAAGTTTTTAACAGATGTGATGAGATCTATTGACTAAAAATAATTAAAAAAGCGTCTCTACAGATAAGTTCTATTTTGAATTATAGTTGTTCACTTATGAAGATCATTAAAACTAAAATTCAAATTTTCAATAAATCTCAAAATGCGTTTGGCCCTGGTAAAGCAGATTTATTAGTCGCTATATCTCACTATGGTTCTATTTCAGCAGCTGCTAAAAGTATGAACATGTCATACAAAAGAGCGTGGGACTTAGTCACTACAATGAACGAAGTTTTTCAACAACCACTAGTGACCACTCAAATTGGAGGTTCTCATGGTGGAGGGGCTACTGTCACGCCATTTGGTCAAAATGTTTTGCGTTTATACCAATATGCAATCAACAATTCTGAGCGTTATATTGATGCTCAAATGTCCGATTTACTCAAGCTTTTAAATTAGCTCCGTCTTGAATTCTTGTTTTTTTGTAGTTTTCACGATAATATTCGTTATATATAATAAAATATAACGAATATTATCGTGAAATCATCTTCCAGCCTGAAATACTCTCTTTTGTTGTTAACATTTGTTGGTCATGTCTATGCCGAAGATACATCCACAGCGGTTAATGATGAAGGAGGTTTGATAAACAACTGGATGTCAATGGTTGCTAAGACAAAGGAAGAACAGCCGCATTGGATTACCCCGCTTGCAACAGTAACACCTCGCCTTGAGCAAGAACTTCGCATGGACGTCTCCAAACAATATATGAACACTGGCTTCGATTATACGAACTATGGCGGCGGCAAAGGATTAGAACTAATACCGACAGAAAATACAGAAATCATAGTCAATGCTCCAAACTATCAAACACGTGATGTAAGAAATTTGACAGCAATTAACAGCCTAATAAGCAAAGGTTCATACCCTAATACGGGCTGGCAAGATGAGAGTCTTTTAGTGAAATATCGATTTTTATCTGCTAATGAGGAAAATGGGAATTATATTGTTACAGGATTCCTAGGCGCTTCTTTACCGACCGGTGATGAAGAGTTAACATCTCGTAATAACATTACTACATATAGCAATCACAAAGAGATCTACACAGCAACCCTTGCAGCGGGTAAAGGTTGGGGAGATCGTGAAAGTGGGATCTCTATTCAAAGTACTCTAGGCATGAGCGATATTGTCGGCAACCAGCTCAAAACAGGCACAAACATCCCTTCAGTCCAATGGAACACATCTCTGCAAGGCCATGTCTCAAAGTATTTTTGGCCAGAAATTGAACTCAATACCACGCACTTTGAAGACGGTTTATTGCATGGAAAAAACCAAGTATTAGTGACTTATGGTGTCATGCTTGGAAGATTCACAATAAACGAACACTCTAATTTTATTATAGGTGCTGGATACCAAAATGCAATTTCCAGCTCAACTTCAAATGCCTATGATCGTGGCTGGACAATGTCAGCAAGAATAACTTTTTGATTATTATATAAACTAATACTTTTGAATGTTTATTTCAATGATTTCATAAATCACGAAACCTAAAATCAAGGCGCTTACAAAAGTAAAACCATTCAAATTACCCTGCCCTAAAAGCACCAAACTAGGTCCAGGGCAAATACCAACCAAGCCCCAACCAATTCCAAAAATCAAACTGCCGAGAACGAGCCGTGTATCTATGACCTTATTCTCCGGCAAATTGATTGTTTCTCCTGTTAAACTAGTTTTACTTCGCTTTGCAATCGCAAAAGCTACCAACCCAACAGAAATCGCTCCAGCCATGACGAAAGCTAAAGATGGATCCCACAAACCAAACACATCCAAAAATCCAATCACTTTAGCTGGATTGGTCATGCCAGAGATAAGCAATCCAATACCAAACAAAACTCCAGCAAATGATGCAGCAAATAGGCCTTTAAAATTTTGTTTCGATTTTTTCATCATTTTCATCGCCCTAACATATGATGGGTTACGTAAACCGTGGCCATGCCAGAAAAGATGAACAGGCAAGTAGCGACTAATGAACGAAGTGATAAACGAGACAATCCACAAACACCATGACCACTTGTGCAGCCTCCAGCAAACCTCGTCCCTATTCCGACTAGAAGCCCAGCCAAAATAAGCAAATAGCGATTGTTATCTATAGCTGACTGAGGCAACTCTCCAAAAAAGCCATAAATCAACGGCGAAACAACCAAGCCGAAAAGGAAGGCAATTCGCCAAGCACGGTCTTGCATTTGAAAGTTAAAGAGCCCACCAAATATTCCAGAAATGCCAGCAATTCTGCCATTAACAAGCAACAACGTTGTTACGGCAATCCCAATCACAACGCCTCCTTGAAGCCCAGTTATTGGTGTAAAACTTTCCCAATTAATTGACATTTTTTCACTCCGTTTAGAATTTATAAGTATACAAACTAGTGATGCTTAAATAGTAAATCTTTGTCTCGTCCTAAAATAAGTTGACAGTTTTTGATGCTACTTTAGGTTAATTAAAAGACGCTCGATGCACTGCATCGGGCGTTTTGTATTTCAGGCTTAAGTGAGGCCTGCGCTCATTGTAAATCTCG
>Ga0214182_1000017_pt1 | contig 118672 bp, 115 predicted proteins | sample TroBogEpilimnion_8_FD_153020 | JGI IMG/M metagenome (GOLD analysis project Ga0214182, IMG submission 153020) | Freshwater microbial communities from Trout Bog Lake, WI - 14NOV2007 epilimnion | ecosystem: Environmental > Aquatic > Freshwater > Lake > Epilimnion/Euphotic zone | place: Trout Bog... | reverse complement strand
GTCTAAATATTGAGTGTCAAAAGATTTGACGCCCTAGTTGAAAAGTCGGGAATCCCGACAATATGGTGTGTAGTTGGTGTGTATTGAAATTGCAGGCAATAAAAAAGGAGTTAGATTTCTCTAACCCCTTAATTACATTACAAAATTCTTGGTGGGCTGTGCGGGGATCGAACCCACGACAAACGGATTAAAAGTCCGCTGCTCTACCAGCTGAGCTAACAACCCAATTAGGTAACTCGAAAGCTAACTAACGAAAGGGCGCAATTATCCATAAATTATTACCCCCCGTCAATCAAAGTCTAACGTAAACCCGGAAATTTCCCCTGCATGGCTCGCATCATCTTGCTCATACCTCCTTTTGCGAACATTTTCATCATTTTTTGGGTCTCTTCAAACTGATTGAGCAAACGATTCACATCTTGAACTTGCAAGCCCGCACCCATTGCAATTCGTCGCTTACGTGTTGCTTTAATTAGCTCAGGCCTTTTTCTCTCCAAAGGCGTCATAGAGTTAATAATGCCTTCAATACGACGAATTGCTTTATCCGCATCATCGCCATTCATTTTTCCAGCCATACCTGCCATTTGTGTTGGAAGCTTATCCATGAGCGCACCCATGCCACCCATATTTCGCATTTGCACCATTTGTGCTTTAAAATCCTCTAAATCAAAGTTTTTACCTGATTTAACTTTTTCAGCGAGTTTCTTTGCTTCATCTAAATCGACATTTTTTTGCGCTTGTTCAATTAGCGAAATCACATCACCCATACCAAGCACTCTTGAAGCCATACGCTCAGGATGGAACGGCTCTAAGCCATCTACCTTTTCACTTACCCCAATAAACTTAATTGGCTTGCCTGTTACATGACGCACAGATAGCGCCGCACCACCACGCGAATCACCATCCAGCTTGGTCAGTATGACACCCGTAAGCGGCAGAGCTTCACCAAAGGCTTTCGCAGTGTTCACCGCATCCTGACCTTGCATAGCATCAACGATAAACAGGGTTTCAACAGGATTGAGTAATGAATGCAGACCTTTAATCTCGGCCATCATCGCTTCATCAACCCCTAATCGACCTGCGGTATCAAATACCAACACGTCGTAATAAAACTTTTTAGCGTGTGCTAGAGCATCACGTGCAATGTCTTGAGGCTTTTGACTGCTGTTTGAGTCAAAGCAATCAACCTCTAAATTATTAGCGAGTGTTTTTAATTGCTCAATCGCCGCAGGGCGATAAATATCCGCACTAGCGAGCAAAACTTTTTTCTTTTGCTCTTTTAATAATTTAGCTAATTTAGCTGAAGTGGTGGTTTTACCTGATCCTTGCAAACCAGCCATAAGAATAGTTGCTGGCGGCACAGCAGCAAGGTTTAATCCCGAATTCTGCTGACCCATGAGCCTAGTGAGCTCATCATGAACAACTTGTATCACGGCTTGCCCTGGCGTCAGGCTATTAAGAACCTCCCGACCTTGAGCTCGGACTTTTACATCAGCGATAAAGTCTTTGACTACAGGCAACGCTACATCGGCTTCCAAAAGGGCCATGCGCACTTCACGCATAGCATCAGCAATATTTTCCTCCGTAAGTCGCGCCTGCCCGCGCAAAGTTTTAATCACGCTTTGTAAGCGACCGCTTAAATTTTCTAACATGTGAGGGTGCCTTATTTTTCTTTCAAACTCTTCACGAGACTAGCGTGAACGACCTATAAACCTCATGTTATAGTATGGGTTCACTCACGACTATTTTAACTCATATCATTACTTTGATATCAACACTATGCAAGCATCTACCTACATACCTTATTTAGCTGTGATTTTTTTATATTGCTCCGTCGCCATTCTTTTTTGGCGTACTTCATCAAGCCTAGTAAAATCAAAAAAAAATGCCGCTTTAATTGCGATTGGCTTATTAATTCATGCCATATTGCTTTATCAAGACATTTTTATTGGTGATCTTAATCTTAATATCGCCAATACTCTTTCACTGATTTTTTGGCTGACTGTTTTGATCTATTGGATTGCTGACATTAAACATGGTTTACAAAACCTTCAAGCTTTAGTATTACCCCCTGCTGCCGCAACGGTAGCATTACAAGCAAGCTTTCATAACAATGTTGTTGTAGCTTTTGCAAGTGATCCACTTTTTGTCATGCATATTACTATCGCATTGCTCGCATATAGCTTATTTACTTTTGCTGCATTACATGCGCTTTTAATGGCTGCAGCAGAACGCAGCCTTCATCAAAAAGCTTCGTTAATTAAATTACTAGATTTTCCTCCAATTATGGCCATGGAAAATTTACTATTCAAAATCATAGGGTTGGGGTTTATATTACTAACATTTACCTTAATTAGTGGCATGTTGTTTTCTGAGCAAATTTTTCATCAAGCGCTAAAATTTAACCACAAAAATATCTTTACAATTATTTCATGGGTTATTTTTGGTAGCCTACTATTCGGAAGAGAAAGGTACGGTTGGCGTGGTCGCACAGCCATCCGTTGGACGCTTTCTGGCTTTGCAGTCTTGCTGCTAGCTTACGTTGGAAGTAAATTTGTAATTGAAGTTTTACTAGGTCGCTAAATAGATTTAGCTACGTAGACTGATAATTGGCCAAGCTTGATCTTTAGCATAAGCTTCTAATATAGGGTCTGGGTTAACAGCCACAGGCTTATCTACCAATTTCATCAAAGGCAAATCGTTGTGTGAGTCGCTATAAAACCAAGTAACTCCAAAATCTTTTAATGTTTGCCCTCGTTCAGCAAGCCATTCATTTAAGCGCGTAATCTTTCCTTGCTGAAAGCTTGGCGTGCCAACCACCTTACCAGTAAATTCACCATTTAGTTCTTCAGGCACGGTTCCAATTAAATTAGGAATACCATAAGCTGTTGCAATAGGGCCTGTCACAAAACTATTTGTCGCAGTAATAATCAGAAGTAAGTCTCCATTGGCGCGGTGCTTTTCAACCAACGCAATAGACTTCTCAGTAATCATCGGTTGAATTTTAGTTTGCATAAACTCCAGATGCCAAGCATCTAACTGCGCTCTTGTATTTTTACTTAATGGTTTCAACTGAAACTCCAAGAAGGCATTGATGTCTAGCTTACCCACTTTATAATCAGCGTAAAATTGGTCGTTAATGCTAGCATGTGCCGCCCGCTCCACAACACCGATATCAATTAAAAATTCACCCCATTGATAATCGCTATCACCAGCCAAGAGGGTATTATCCAAATCAAAAATTGCTAAATCCAATGCAAACTCCCCTGATGAAAAAAGCCCCCGAATCCTTGGGGGCTTTCTAAGTATGTAAAATCTCAATCAAATTTGAGGATGTGCTCGTTCCGATTTAGTATGAAGCTTGTTCAAACCATTCAAATATGCTTTTGCAGAAGCAATTACGATATCCGTATCAGCACCCTGGCCATTCACAATACGACCACCTTTAGCAAGGCGCACAGTGACCTCACCTTGGGCGTCAGTGCCGCTAGTAATGTTGTTTACCGAATACAAAAGTAATTCAGCACCACTGTTAACAATCTTCTCAATCGCTTTAAATGCAGCATCCACTGGGCCGCCGCCATCAGCTTCTGCTCGTATCTCAGAGCCGCTATCAATGACAGCAACAACCGCATGGGGTATTTCACCTGTTTGTGAACAAACTTGCAAATAAGCTAATTTGAAGTACTCAGTCTCATCACTAACAAAATCATCACTCAATAAAGCTTGGATATCCTCATCAAAAATTTCAGATTTTTTATCCGCCAAACTTTTAAACCGAGCAAAAGCAGCATTCAAGGCTTCTTCTCCATCCAAAGCAATTCCCAATTCTTCCAAACGAGAACGGAATGCATTACGGCCAGACAACTTACCCAATGTTAATTTGTTTGCATTCCAACCCACATCTTCGGCGCGCATAATTTCGTAAGTTTCACGAAATTTTAATACGCCATCTTGATGAATACCACTTTCATGAGCAAAAGCATTCGCGCCAACAACTGCCTTATTTGGCTGAACTGGATAGCCCGTAATTGTAGAAACCAATTTTGATGTTGGGACAATTTGTGTCGTATCAATCGACGTTTCTAAATTAAATACATCACGGCGGGTTCGCACCGCCATGACCACCTCTTCCAAACTGGCATTACCTGCACGCTCTCCTAAACCGTTAATCGTACATTCCACTTGACGCGCGCCGCTCATTACCGCGGCTAATGAATTGGCTACCGCCATACCTAAATCGTTATGGCAGTGCGTTGACCACACCACCTTGTCTGAATCTTTAACGCGTGCAATCAATTGCTGCATGCGTTCACCCCAAAGAGCAGGTATTGAGTAACCCACAGTGTCAGGTACGTTAATAGTTTTAGCGCCTGCCTCAATAACTGCATCAAAAACTTGCACTAAAAAGTCCATATCTGAGCGGACAGCGTCCTCAGCAGAGAATTCAACGTCATCTGTATATTCCAATGCCCATTTAACTGCTTGCACAGCACGCTCTAAGACTTGATCTGGCGTCATGCGCAATTTGTTTTCCATGTGGATAGGCGATGTAGCAATAAACGTATGGATTCGGCCTTTTTTTGCCGGTTTAATAGCTTCACCAGCTCGGCGAATATCATTTTCATTAGCACGCGCCAACGAGCACACAGTTGACTGTTTAATAATTTCTGCTACTGAGTGAATTGCATCAAAGTCTCCAGGGCTTGCTGCTGCGAAACCTGCCTCAATTACATTTACACCCAACTTTTCAAGCTGACGAGCAATTCGAATTTTTTCTTCTTTAGTCATCGCGGCGCCTGGACTTTGTTCGCCATCGCGCAATGTCGTATCAAATATGATTAATTGATTATTTGTTGTCATTTTATTTTTCCATCTAAATTTTTATAGCAATACCCGCTATGAATAAGTCATAACGGCGTGGCCAATCTATACATGAGGAGAGCGTAAATATACTGCCTAAGGCAGTAGAGCTAGACGTAATAAAGCGACCGCCAAAAAATGGCTGAAATTTGAGAAAATAGATATGCAATTGTTTAACGACATAACGAAATAATATCATGCTTTTTTATCTAGCTTATGACAATTAAATTTATTGAGCTGATAAGTATTAATGTGAGTTTTACAGTTGCTCTTCTGAAAATTTTTCACTTCTAAAATATTCTACTACCCATAATGCATAGCCAGACAAAGCATACATCAAGGCCACAAAGAACAACACTTCTGGCGGGCTATAAGAAATTAATACAAATGCCAATACAATTAAAAGTATAACAACAAACGGTACGCTATTTTTGAGGTTAATATCTTTACCACTATAAAATCGCAAATCTGAAACCATGGATAAACCCGAAAATAATGTCACAGCCCACGCAATCCATTTCATTTTAAACCATGGATAAAATACGAAATCCCCAGGGATATCATTATCAAAAGCCACCCAAACTAAACCAGCCAATAATGCTGCAGCTGCAGGACTTGGCAAGCCTTGGAAATAGCGTTTATCAGCACTATCAAGTTTGGTGTTAAAACGAGCCAAACGCAAAGCAGCACTGACACAATAAATAAACGCAGCAATCCAGCCCAACTTGCCCATAGGCTTCAGTGCCCAAACATAAATCACCAATGCTGGCGCAACACCAAATGAAACCATATCGGACAAACTGTCATACTCCGCACCAAAAGCACTTTGGGTATTAGTCATACGGGCAACACGACCGTCCAAGCCATCCATCACCATGGCAATAAAGATCGCCACTGCTGAACTTTCATATTGCCCATTCATTGCTTGAACGATGGCATAAAAGCCTGCAAACAAAGCCGCAGTTGTAAATAAGTTTGGCAATAGATAAATGCCACGTTGGCGCAAACTTGGTTCCAAGGAGTTTCTTTTACGACGGGGACGAGTGGATTCAGCCATCTTGCTAGTTTCCAATAATAAATTTTGTTTAGTATATCAAAGCCATAGTAAATGAGGATGCTCGGGTATGATAGTATCGCGTTTTAATTAATTGATACTGATAAAAATCACACCATTATATTTCATGCATTTTTCTCTCATTACACAAGACGGCCAAGCGCGCCGAGGCGCATTAACCCTTAAACATGGTGACGTGCAAACCCCAGCTTTCATGCCTGTTGGCACTTATGGCACCGTTAAATCTTTGTCACCCAATGAAATTCGCGAAATTGGCGCCCATATTCTACTAGGCAACACCTTTCACCTGTGGTTGAGACCCGGCTTGGATGTAATTAAGGCACATGGCGGCTTGCACCAATTCATGAGTTGGGATGGTCCAATTTTAACGGACTCTGGTGGGTTCCAAGTTTGGAGCTTGGGCGACCTACGGAAGATTTCAGAAGAAGGCGTAAAATTTCGCTCACCAATTAATGGTGACAGTTGCTTCTTGACCCCCGAAGAATCAATGCACATTCAAAAGATCCTTAATTCTGACATCGTTATGATTTTTGATGAGTGCACACCCTACCCTGCAACTACTCAAGAAGCCCGGAACTCAATGGAACTTAGCTTGCGCTGGGCTCGCCGCAGTAAGAATGCCCACGAAGGAAATCCAAATGCTTTATTCGGGATTATACAAGGTGGAATGCATGAAGATTTACGAGATATTTCACTAAACGGCCTCACTGAGATTGGATTCGATGGTTACGCAATCGGTGGGCTCTCTGTAGGCGAACCTAAAGAAGACATGTTACGTATCCTTGGACACACAGCACCCAAAATGCCGCCAGATAAGCCACGCTATCTAATGGGAGTAGGTACACCTGAGGATTTAGTTGCTGCTGTAAGCAATGGCGTGGATATGTTTGACTGTGTAATGCCAACACGAAACGCCCGCAATGGCTGGCTTTTTACACGCTACGGCGACATTAAACTAAAAAATGCTCGATACAAAATGGACACGGGGCCATTAGACCCTGAATGCTCCTGTTACACCTGCCAAAATTTCAGTCGAGCTTATTTGCATCATTTACATCGATTAGGCGAAATATTGGGTGGGCGCTTAAATACCATCCACAATCTTCATTACTACCAAGAGTTAATGGCCGGCATGCGAGCAGCAATCGAGTCGCACACTTTCGAGGCGTTCAAGCAAGACTTCACTGCCAAACGAAGTGGATTAAACCAAGAGGTATAATAGGTACGTAGCGATACTCTATGCTAAAATTTCTAGATTAATTAATTGTTTCAAGCTTGATCTTCAAACGCAACCAAAAGAAAGGCTGTATCTCATGTTTATTACTTCTGCATATGCTGCTAGTGGCGTCGCATCAACCGATTGGACAAGTTTTATACCAATGATTGTAATTTTTGTATTGTTTTATTTCATGTTAGTTCGTCCACAAATGAAACAAGCAAAAGAACAACGTGAAATGATTGCAGCATTAAAAGTGGGGGATGAGGTAGTTACATCAAGTGGCATTCTTGGCAGAGTAACCAAAGTTGCTGATAGCATCATCAGCCTTGAAATTGCTGCTGGGATTATCATCAGCGTGCAAAAGCCAGCTATTCAAACCAAATTAGAAAAAGGCACGATTAAAGCGCTTTAAAAAGCATCTTCTTATTAATTAATCATTATATAGGCTTGCTCGCCAAGCCTATATCACAGATCTAAACGCGAGTAGCATTATGAATCGTTATCCAATGTGGAAATACATCTTAGTTTTAACAGTCCTATTATTAGGTCTTGTTTACTCTATGCCAAATATTTTTGGTGAGTCCCCAGCAGTTCAAATTACCACCACCAAAGCAACCACAAAACTTGATCCAGCAATTTTGGGCAAAATTGAGAACACGCTCAAACAATCAAATATTAAGATTGATGCCATATTGATGGATTCAACTGGTGTAAAAGTACGTTTCGAAGATGCTGATACGCAAATTAAAGCTAAAGATGTATTAAAAAACACTTTAGGTAAAGATTATGTGATTGCGCTGAATTTGATTTCTCGGTCCCCATCTTGGCTAACCAACATCCATGCGCGTCCTATGTATTTAGGTTTGGACTTGCGTGGTGGCGTACATTTCTTACTTCAAGTGGACATGAAAGCCGCTTTGGATAAAGCTGCTGATCGTTATGTTGGTGATTTCCGTTCGTCACTTCGTAAAGAACGCATTTCTTATAGTGGCGTCTCTCGCGATGATCAAAGTATTCAGATCAAATTTACAGACCCCAAAGAGCTCGTAAAAGCACAAAAAATTATCAGCAATGAATTCCCTGATTTAACTCTCAAGGAAAGCAACAACACGTTGACTGCAACTTTGAATCTTCAATCGCAAAAACGCATTCAAGAGTTTGCCCTTAAACAAAATATTCAAACACTACATAACCGTATTAACGAACTTGGCGTAGCTGAACCTATTATTCAACAACAAGGTTTAGACCGTGTTGTAGTGCAACTCCCTGGCGTTCAAGACACTGCTAAAGCAAAAGAAATTTTAGGTCGCACTGCCACACTAGAAATTCGTTTGGTTGATGAAGAAAAAAGCGATCCAACAACACTTGATCAAGCAAGTAAAGGGCAAGTTCCCTTCGGCGACGAATTCTTTATGGACCGTAACAACCAACCAATCTTAGTGAAAAAGAAAGTTGAACTCACCGGCGAATACATAACTGACGCTGGTCCTGGTGCTGACCAACAAAGTGGACGATCAACCGTTAACGTGACTCTTGATGGTCGAGGTGCACGTATTTTTAGACAAGTAACTAAAGATAATGTCGGTAAGCGCATGGCTATTTTATTGATTGAAAAAGGCCAAGCAGAAGTCATTACCGCGCCCGTGATTAACGAAGAAATTGGTGGTGGGCGCGTACAAATCTCTGGGATGAACAATGCGCAGGAAGCAACCGATATTTCACTGCTTCTGCGTGCCGGCGCGCTTGCCGCACCAATGGATATTATTGAAGAACGTACTGTTGGTCCAAGTATGGGTGAAGAAAATATCAAACGAGGCATGCACTCAACCCTTTGGGGATTTGCCGCTATTGCTGTGTTTATGATTATTTACTACGTAATATTTGGTGGTATTTCAGTCATCGCCTTAGGCATCAACTTACTATTGTTGTTAGCTATCCTCTCCATGCTACAAGCCACCCTCACCTTACCAGGTTTAGCTGCAATCGCGCTGACACTTGGTATGGCGATTGATGCAAACGTTTTAATTAATGAACGTATTCGTGAAGAGCTACGAAGTGGCAATTCAGCACAAGCATCTATCCATGCGGGTTATGACCGCGCATTCGATACCATATTAGACTCTAATGTAACGACTATGATTGCGGGTTTAGCGTTATTTATGTTTGGATCAGGCCCAGTAAAAGGCTTCGCCGTAGTTCACGTATTGGGTATTTTGACTTCAATGTTCAGCGCAGTGGTTGTCTCACGTGCGATTGTTAACTTGGTATACGGCTACCGTCGTAAAATTAATAAATTGGCAATTGGTTAATACCGTAGCCCTCAAATAAACGTTGATTAAGAGTAAAGATTATGGAAATTTTTAAAATTAAAAAAGACATTCCGTTTATGAGCTATGGTCGCCTGACCACAGCCATTTCATTGATTACCTTTTTATTCGCGGTTTTCTTCCTCGCAACCAAAGGCTTAAATCTTGGGGTCGACTTCACTGGAGGCACCGTCGTTGAAGTAAGTTACCCCCAATCAGCAGACCTTGTTAAGGTTCGTCGCGCAGTTGATAGCATTGGCCTTAATGAAGCTACTGTTCAAAACTTTGGCTCTAGTCATGATGTGATGATTCGCCTACCTTTGAAAAAAGGCGTCACTTCAGCTCAGCTTTCGGAACAAGTACTTTCTGCATTGAAAAAAGAAGATATCGCAGTTGAAATGCGTCGTGTCGAGACGGTTGGTGCACAAGTTGGTCAAGAGCTTTATGAAAATGGCGCTTTGGCTTTGTTACTTGTTTCTATAGGCATCATGGCTTACCTAGCTTTGCGCTTCGAATGGCGATTTGCGGTGGCTGCAATCATCGCGAATATGCATGACGTAATTATTATTCTTGGTTTCTTTGCTTTCTTTCAATGGGAATTCAACCTCACCGTACTGGCTGCGATTTTAGCAGTACTTGGTTACTCGGTGAATGAATCTGTAGTTGTATTTGACCGAGTGCGTGAGAACTTCAGAAAAATGCGGAAAGCAGCCGTGGTCACGGTAATTGACAATGCGATTACTCGCACAATGTCTCGGACTGTTATTACCCACTTCTGTACACAACTAATGGTTCTGTCAATGTTGTTATTTGGTGGTGAAACACTCCATAACTTCTCATTGGCACTGACTATTGGTATTTTGTTTGGTATCTACTCTTCAGTATTGGTAGCTTGCCCCATTGCCTTATATTTAGGCGTTTCTCGCGAAAACTTAATTACTGGGGCTGAAAAGAAAGAAACCATCAACGAGATGCCTTGACAAAGAAAGGTCAAAGCGAGGAAACTTAAGCATTACATTCAATAAAAACCTCACTTGGACGACATCTCGATACATATGCAATTCCTAATCCTAGGATTGCTAATATTACTGGCGGCTTTTTTCTCTAGCGCCGAAACCAGCTTGATGACCCTAAATCGTTATCGCCTACGTCATCTTGCAAAAGATGGGCATCGAGGCGCACGGCTCGCCCAAGCTTTACTTTCAAAAACTGACCATTTATTAGGCGCCATTCTGCTTGGCAATACCTTTGCTGCAGTTGCAATAGCGACTATCAGTGACGACATCAGCTTAAAAGTCCTTGGCGAAAGCAACACTGGCTTGTTTGCAGGAACATTAATCGTCACTTTCGTTATTTTGGTTTTCGGTGAAATTACCCCAAAAGTCATCGCAGCAGCCCATGCAGAAAAAATTGCATTTGCTTACAGCTATGTTCTTTACCCTCTCACCAAAGCGATTTATCCTGCCATTTGGTTTGTGAACTTATTCGTGACAGGCCTATTGAAGATCCTCAGAATTAAAGTCAACTTTAGCGAGGTTTCACATGCTGTTTCAACAGAGGAACTCCGCAGCATTGTAAGTGAAGCGGGTAGCTATATCCCGCAAAAAAATCGAGCAATTTTACTTAACTTGTTTGATTTGGAAAATGCCACTGTCGATGACGTGATGACTGCTCATACGCAAATTGAAGATATAGACCTCGACACACCATTTGAAGAGCTAATTCAGCAAATCTCATCGAGTAACCATACGCGCCTATTGGTAAAAGAAGGACCCGAAGAAGAAATTGTTGGCATCATACATATTCGCAAAGTAATTAATCAACTCCGCAATGGCGAACTCACTATTGAAGACATACGCGAAGTGATTAGCGAGCCTTACTTTATTCCTTCTGGAACCCCACTTTATACACAAATCCAACAATTCCAAGAGCATCACCAACGTATGGCTTTAGTTGTTGATGAATACGGTGAACTCAAAGGTTTGGTAACGCTCGAAGATATATTAGAGGAAATTATTGGTGACTTCACCACACAATCTCCGCTCCGTGCCAACACTTTCCATCAAGAAGAGGATGGTACTTGGGTGGTCGATGGTAGTTGTTCATTACGTGACCTGAACAAAAAACTCGGGCTTAACTTCCCAACAGAAGGCCCAAGAACACTTAATGGCCTAGTGCTTGAACATTTTGAGGATATTCCCGAGCCAGGCACTAGTATTAGAATTGGTGACTGCGCTTTAGAGATTATGCAAACACAAGACAAAATAGTGAAAAGCGTTCGCCTCATGCCACTCACTCAAGAAGTAGATATCGACTAAAACCATACTCATTTCAGGCTTGAATTTTTTTGTATTAAGCTCAATATAGGAACATACATGGCTGCTATTAAGCATCAAGAAAATATAATAGAAGCAACTAAAACACAAAAGCCTAAACCACCTTCCATGTATAGCGTGTTGTTATTCAACGATGACTACACACCAATGGAATTTGTTATTGATGTGTTAGAACGTTTTTTTAATAAAAACCGTGAACAAGCGACACAAATTATGCTCCAAGTGCATACTAAAGGCTCTGGAGTTTGTGGTATTTACCCGCTAGAGATTGCTGAAACCAAAGTGAGCCAAGTATTGGATCTAGCGCAGGCGCAAGGGCACCCTTTACAATGCAACATGCAAGAAATTTAATTAAGTAAGTAGTTAAAAAAGGTAGTAAAGATGATTGCTCAAGAATTAGAAGTATCCCTTCATATGGCTTTTATGGAGGCGCGTCAGAAGCGCCATGAGCTAATTACGGTTGAGCATTTGCTACTAGCGATGATAGATAACCCAACCGCTGCTGATGTTCTTCGCGCATGCGGTGCCAATTTAGACAGCCTTCGCTCAGAGCTTAATCATTACATTGAAGAACACACGCCTATGGTGAGTGGAGAAGAAGAAGTCGATACACAACCAACGCTTGGCTTTCAACGCGTGATTCAACGCGCCATTTTACATGTCCAGTCATCAGGCAAAAAGGAAGTAACAGGTGCAAATGTGCTAGTTGCTATCTATGGCGAAAAAGATTCACACGCAGTGTTCTTCTTGCATCAACAGGGTGTCACACGTTTAGATGTTGTAAATTACATTTCTCATGGCGTCGCAAAAGTAACAGAACAAGCCAAAAGTACTGAAACTGAACAAACCTCCGAAGCAGAGACCCCAACAGCAAGTGCATTAGACAACTACACGCTTAATCTTAATAATCAAGTAATCGCTGGGAAAATAGATCCGGTGATTGGACGCGATAAAGAGCTAGAACGTGTTATTCAAACCCTATGCCGTCGTCGCAAGAACAATCCACTATTAGTAGGAGAAGCAGGCGTTGGTAAAACAGCCATTGCCGAAGGTTTGGCGCGTCGTATTGTTGAAAAAACTGTGCCAGAAGTACTGGCCAAGACGGTGATTTATTCACTTGATATGGGTGCTTTATTAGCAGGCACCAAATACCGTGGTGATTTTGAACAACGGCTCAAGGCTGTGATGAAGAAATTAGAGGAACAACCAGAAGCTGTTTTATTTATTGACGAAATTCACACGCTGATTGGCGCAGGTGCGGCCAGTGGCGGGACTTTAGATGCTTCAAATTTGCTCAAGCCAGCGCTTTCTAATGGCTCGCTCAAATGCATCGGCGCAACTACCTATCAAGAGTATCGTGGTATTTTTGAGAAAGATCATGCGCTATCACGTCGCTTCCAAAAGGTCGATGTGGAAGAGCCTAGCATTGCTGAAACAGTTCAAATTCTTAAAGGCCTTAAATCCCGATTTGAAAAACATCATAGTGTTAAATACACTCTTAGTGCACTCAATACGGCTGCGGAGCTTTCAGCCAAATACATCAATGATCGCCACTTGCCAGACAAAGCAATTGATGTGATTGATGAAGCAGGTGCAGCACAGAGGATTTTGCCCAAATCCAAACAAAAGAAAATCATTGGCGACAAAGAGATCGAAGACATCATCGCTAAAATTGCACGTATTCCACCAAAAAACATCTCTAGCGACGATCGAAATGCTCTTAAAACACTAGACCGTGATTTGAAAGCCGTTGTATTTGGCCAAGATAAGGCGATTGAGTCACTTGCCTCAGCAATTAAAATGGCACGGAGTGGTTTGGGTAGTCAGAACAAGCCAATAGGATCTTTCTTATTCTCTGGCCCAACTGGCGTTGGTAAAACCGAGGTTGCTAAACAATTAGCCTATACCTTAGGCATTGAATTAGTACGCTTTGACATGTCTGAATATATGGAGCGCCATGCCGTCTCACGCTTAATTGGAGCACCTCCTGGGTATGTGGGTTTTGAGCAAGGTGGTCTAATGACAGAGGCCATTACCAAACATCCCTATTGTGTATTACTGTTGGATGAAATTGAAAAGGCACATCCAGATATTTACAATATCTTGTTACAGGTCATGGATCACGGTACGCTCACAGACAACAATGGGCGAAAATCTGATTTCCGCAATGTTACTATTATCATGACAACCAATGCTGGCGCAGAAGCACTTTCAAAAACTACAATGGGCTTTACTCAAGGCAAACAAGTGGGTGATGAAATGGCTGAGATTAAACGTCTATTTAGCCCAGAGTTCCGGAACCGCTTGGATGCTACTGTTTCATTTGCACCACTTTCACAAGAAATCATCATGAGAGTGGTGGAAAAATTCCTCATGCAGCTGGAAGACCAATTACACGAGAAGAAAGTAGAAGCCAGTTTTAGTGACAAACTTAAAGCCTATTTAGGTAAGAAGGGGTTCGATCCTTTAATGGGTGCTCGGCCGATGTCTCGATTAATTCAAGATACTATTAGAAAAGGCTTAGCTGATGAATTGCTGTTCGGGAAATTAGCCAATGGCGGCTATGTCTTGGTGGATATTGATGACAAAGAACAAATCACTTTAGATTTTGACAACATTACTTCAGAAAAATCTGACCGACTGACGGCTGATTTGATTGACTAAAAATTAAACGATCATCATAAGAAAAGGGATGCTAAATTGCATCCCTCTCGCTACTTACTTCCCCTCCAAACAGGATGCTTGTGCATCACATCCATAAATAACTGACTATTTAATATCCTATTTAACCAAGCTTTAAGTAAAGGGTAATAAACTGTTTCAAACCAGATTGCATCCACCATAGAAAACTGCCGCACAAAAGGAAAAATAGCGACATCGACTTTAGAGATTTTGTTGCGACTCAAATAACTATTTTGTTGAAGTAACGATTCTAAATGCTTTAAAAACTCCTCTCCTTGAGATCTATAAAAATCAGGTGGATTCTCAGGGAAACGAATCGAGTATTTGTATTTATCCAAAGCCTTTTTAAAAAAGCCATCATTTGCGACAATCAAATCTTGAGTTAATAATCGGCCTGCTTCATCATCAATAATCCATCCATCCACATCCGACTGATCCAAAGCCCAATCAATAATATCTAAGCTTTGATCAAGGACCTCACCGCTAGCAAGTACTAACACTGGTACCGTTCCTTTAGGCGAAATTGCAAGCATATCTGCTGGCTTTTCCCTAATAGAAATTTCGCGAACTTCAACATCAATATTGGCATAATGAAGCGCCATACGTGCTCTGATAGCATAAGGGCAACGGCGATAAGAATATAAAATAGGTCTTTGCAAAGAACTACTAAGCGATTAGGTGAAGCAAAACATTCCGACTATGAGGACCCGTACGATGCTCATAAAGAAAGATGCCTTGCCAAGTTCCAAGGGCTAATCTACTGTCAATCAGTGGAATAGAAATCGAAGTTTGAGTTAATGCTGTGCGTACATGGGCAGGCATATCATCGGGACCTTCTGAAGTATGAATAAACAATCTATCACCATCTGGTACTAGCCGGGCAAAAAAATTTTCCAGATCCTCCAGCACATCAGAATCGTAGTTTTCATTTATCAGAAGGCTAGCCGAAGTGTGCTGAACATATAAAGTGAGCATCCCCATTTTAAGACCACTACTCTTAACCCACAACAGCACTTGAGGAGTAATGTCATACAATCGTCGACCACTTGTTTTAACAATAATTTTGTGACTAAGTTGTAACATCAAAATTTATACCAGCGTAGTAACTAAAATGCAGTAAATGTTTATCGATAAGGATAAATTTAATAACTATCATAAGCCTAGCTTTATTATTACAAAACCTAAGCCTTTACCCTCTAAACTAGAATGGCTCTTCGGATAGGCTAGCAAAGTTGGCGACTGCTAATAGCGCTGCCGCCCACCATGCTAAATAATTAAAAGAGATACATAGCAATCATTTATCAATCTTACTTAGTGAACAGCATTTTTCCAGCTTTGAAGTCTACCTTAATGGTATCTTTAGGTGAAAAATTGCCTGCCAAGATTTCACGTGAGAGTGGGTTTTCAAGCTCACTTTGAATTGCACGCTTCAGCGGTCTTGCACCGTAAACTGGATCAAAGCCAGCATTAGCGATTTCAGACAATGCTGCTTGACTCACTTCCAATTGCATATCCATTGCAGCCAAGCGTTTAGCAAGATATTGCAATTGAATACTAGCAATCGCTTTAATATTACTTTCAGCTAGTGAATGGAACACAACCACTTCATCAATACGATTAATAAACTCTGGGCGGAAATGCGTTTTAACTTCACCCATCACAGCCAATTTCACCACTTGGTAATCATCGCCCTGCATACCTTGTATCATCTGGCTTCCCAAGTTCGACGTCATAATAATCACAGTGTTTTTAAAATCCACTGTACGGCCTTGACCATCGGTCAGACGACCATCGTCTAAAACTTGCAGCAAAACGTTAAATACATCAGGGTGAGCCTTTTCCACTTCATCTAGCAGAATCACTGAGTATGGTTTACGACGAACTGCTTCCGTTAATGTTCCACCTTCTTCATATCCAACATAACCAGGAGGAGCGCCAATCAAGCGAGATACAGAGTGTTTTTCCATAAATTCGCTCATATCAATACGAATTAAATGATCTTCTGAATCAAAAAGAAATCCAGCAAGCGCCTTACATAGCTCCGTTTTACCCACACCGGTAGGTCCCAAAAATAAGAATGAGCCATAAGGTCGATTAGGGTCACTTAACCCTGAACGTGAACGACGAATAGCATCAGAAACCAAACGTACTGCCTCGTCTTGCCCAACCACCCTATCGTGTAACTTGGCTTCCATGGTGAGCAATTTTGCTCGTTCACCCGTCATCATCTTCGACACAGGAATGCCCGTTGCTCGGCTTACTACTTCAGCAATTTCTTCTGAGCCAACTTGCGTTCTAAGCAATCTATTAAGCTTCACTTCACCTTTATCTTCTTCAGCCGCAGCATTTTTAAGCTGAGCTTCTAAAGATGGCAACTTGCCATATTGCAACTCAGAGACTTTTTGCCACTCACCTTTGCGAGTCGCTTCGTCCATTTGTTGCTTAATTTTTTCAATCTCTTCTTTAATGTGTGCAGAGCCTTGAACTTGTGCTTTTTCAGCTTTCCAAATATCTTCTAGATCAGCGGACTCTTTTTCTAACCGATCAATTTCAACTTCAATCAAGGCAAAACGTTTTTTAGATGCCTCATCTTTTTCTTTACGCACAGCTTCTCGTTCAATTTTCAATTGAATCAAACGACGGTCTAGTTTATCCAAAGCTTCTGGCTTACTGTCGATTTCCATCTTGATGCGTGCAGCTGCCTCATCAATTAAATCAATTGCCTTATCTGGTAAAAAACGATCCGTTATATAACGATGGCTAAGCTCTGCTGCTGCAACGATCGCAGGGTCAGTAATTTCCACACCATGATGTAGTTCATACTTTTCTTGCAAACCACGCAATATCGCAATTGTCGCTTCAACAGATGGTTCATCCACTAAGACTTTCTGGAATCTACGCTCTAAAGCTGCATCTTTTTCGATATATTTTCGGTACTCATCTAAAGTTGTTGCACCAAGACAATGCAACTCACCGCGAGCCAAAGCAGGCTTAAGCATATTGCCAGCATCCATTGCACCTTCGGCCTTACCGGCACCAACCATGGTATGGAGTTCGTCAATAAAGACGATGGCTTGACCTTCATCCATCGCCAACTCTTTGAGCACCGACTTCAAACGCTCTTCAAACTCACCACGATATTTTGCACCTGCGAGCAAAGCCGCCATGTCCAGGGAAAGAACTTTTTTACCTTTAAGTGATTCAGGTACTTCTCCATTGACAATGCGCTGCGCCAAGCCTTCTACAATAGCAGTCTTACCTACCCCTGGTTCACCAATCAATACTGGATTATTCTTTGTACGACGTTGCAATACCTGAATTGCACGCCGAATCTCATCATCACGACCAATGACAGGATCAAGCTTGCCCATGCGAGCTCGCTCGGTAAGATCTAGAGTATACTTTTTAAGCGCTTCTCGTTGACCTTCAGCCTCTTGATTATCAACGGACTCTCCGCCACGCACAGCGTTAATTGCAGCCTCCAAAGCAGCTCTATTTAAACCTACTTGCTTGAGCAAGCGTGCGACATCTCCCTTATCTTCAGCCAAAGCAAGCAAAAACATTTCACTTGCAATATAAGCATCACCTCGTTTTTGGGCGTGTTTGTCTGTAAGGTTAAGTAAATTGTTGAGGTCACGAGAAATTGTCACTTCACCAGAGCTTTCAGTCACCTTGGGAAGTTGGTTAATAGCAACTTGCAAACCCGCTTTAAGGGGCTCTAGATTGACGCCTGCACGCGCAAGCAACGATGAAGTACCACCATCATCTTGACTCAACAGAGCTGACAACAAGTGTGCAGCCTCAATAGTGGTATGGTCGTGACCCACTGCCAAGCTCTGTGCATCGCTCAAAGCTTGTTGAAATTTTGTAGTAAGTTTATCTACTCTCATGCCATTTCTCCATTTAGGATATTTGATAGTGCCTATATGGGGGAGATGAAATAGATTTCAATGGAGACTGTTAAGAATTCAAAATTTACTTGCCCAACTTTTGAGCCAGATCAAATCTGGACTACCGCTGACAGCCTTAACTTGATGTAGATTGTCATAGTAGTAAGTGCGCGGCAATTCTCCATACCAAGTCTTATCAATACTATATCTTAGACGATCTTCATCGGATTCAGAAAACTGCCAGGCTTCATATGCAAATGGCAATTTAATTTGCTTGAGAGCATTTTCTACTTCTTTTGTAGTACTTAAACCATCGGCATTTACTAATACTAATTTAATTTTTGGGTGATTTTTTACAAACTCACCCAAAGTGTTCAGTTCATCCAAACAATAAGTGCAATCCAGCGACCAAAAAGCCACAATCATAGGCTGGCCTTGATGTGATTTTTCAATTTCAAGCCGGCTAGACGCCATAAATGGCTTTAGCGAGTCAGCAAAAACTGATTGACTCAACATCAAAAAAATTAATAAAAAATACTTAACCATCAGTTTGATTGCAGGACTTTTAGCCATACTAAGCCATCAAGTTGAGTATTCCAAGCCAAATGCACCTGACCATCCTTTACTAATAACTGTGGATAATCTGACTTACCTTTGGTCTGTGAGATCATTATAGGTGGATCCCAAGAGCGGCCACCATCATTGGATTTAACAAGTTTTACTAAACTTGTTGTATCCGTTATTTCTTTCCAAGCAAGCCAAACTTTGTCACCATCGCTGATTAGCGCAGGATGACCAGCTTGACTATCACTATCACCAAAACGCTTTGCAGGTGAAGAAACCCAAGCTTCACCATCCATCCGAGCATAAAATAAGCCTGGTTTATCACCTCCATCAAACCATGCCATGTGATATCCCCAATCACCTCCTTTTGCTATAGCAGGACCGTGATGTGGACAAGCATCAATTTTCCAATTCCCAAAACTTGCCCGATGAATTTTAAAAGTTGCTTCATCAGGATTAATTCTTGCGATCGCATGATCACGCACCCCGCCATTAAACAAATGGCGCCACATCATTACTGCCTCTCCCATATCGTTAGCTAACATGGCAATACGGCAACACTCACAGCTTGCATCAGCAACCTTACGCTCTTCAGTAAAGCTAGCTCCGCCATCATCTGAAAATGAGTAATATATTGCAGCGCCATCGTAAGACTTTTTAGCTAACTGCGCGGCAATTAAGTCCCGCTTATCCACCCAAGCTACATAAATGCGACCTGATGGCGATACTGCAAGAGAATCAAACCGATGAGTAATTTCAGCCCGATCTCGATGCACGATAAATGGCTCAGAAAATGTTTTACCCCCATCCGTCGAACGAGAAAACCAAATATACCCAGAATAAGGGGATGGCAAGCCCTCAGTCCAGGTCAAGTAAATGTTGCCATTTTGAGCGATGGCAATTTTTGGGCGCGCATCTCCATCAACTCCAATCTTTTGAGGATTTTTATTAACTTTAAATTGATTAGTAAAAATTAATGGGGTTGATGCTAATGCACTATCAACCAAGACAAAACCATCTTTTACAGTGACACGCCAAAGCTGCCCGTTTGAATCAAGAGCAACTGAAACTGCCAAGGGCGGGCCATGGTCATGACCCTCATGTCCATACCCATTAATAGCTATGGACATGAGTAGAATTAAAAAAATTACTCTTATCATTTAATCTAAAATCTCATTCTAAAACCAACAGTTGCACTTAATGGCAATGCTAAACTTTCTGAATAGAGATAAGATGCTGTACTATCTGTGTACTTTTTATCGAACAGATTATTCACAGCTAAGAAACAATCCGTATTCTTATTGACTTGATATTTTGCATTAAAATTTGCAACCGTATATCCGCCTTCCGTGACAGATGGAACACCCGAAGCATATGCGAGCACCATTGATCCATTATATCGGATATTAAAATCTAGAGAGAGCTTTGGTATAGCTTCCCAATTCAAATCCAACCCTGCCACATTATGTGGCACTATTGTGAGTTGCTTCCCCACAGGGTTAGATGAAGTTGCTCCAGAAGCCCATACCGCAGTATAGTGAGCATCCGTATAGGTATAATAGCCATTTATCGAAGCATTAGCGCTTAAACGGTATTTTCCCTCCAACTCAAGCCCATGAGAGAAAATATTTTGATCATTCGTATAAAACGAGACTGATCCTGGACATGTTGTAGTGTTATATCCAAGTGTTCCTGACCCGCAAAAATTTGCAACCGCTGAAGGCAAAATGCCATTAACTTGGGTGCCAGTAGAGGCTGTATAAGTACCAATATAATTATCGACCGTATCAGCAAATAAGGTTGCACCTAAAGTTAAATTCTGCCCCTTATAATCCGCCCCAATTTCTCTGCCTATCAACTTTTCTGGAGTTAAATCTGGATTGGCGACTGAAGTGCTCGATCCAGTATAACTGCGATAAAGATTATTTAACCCAGGCGCACGAAATGTTTGGTATACCGAAGTTCTTAAATCAAATGAATCATTAAAATCATAACGGGCTGCTAAGGATGGATTAAACGCGGCTTTACTTGTATCAGGAGCAGATCCGCCACTTTGATATGCACCCTGCGGACTATAAACAGTAGATGACCCATTTTGATTTTGATAGTAGTCATACCTTAAACCTGCTGATACCTGCAATGCTTGCGTCAGATCATATTTTGTTTGAGCAAAGATTGCATAAAAATCTTGTTCGCCACTATTATTTACATAGGCTTTTATGTTTGAAGGAGTCAGCCCAAGTTCTGCAGCACTAAGACTATTGCTTAAGGTGGTTTGTGAAATAGAAGAAGTAGAACTACCGCTAGGCTGATTAAACAGTTGTAATTGTTCATTTGCAGCTAACCGACGATAATCAAAACCCAATTGGAAGTTCTCTAAAGACGCATTTAAATCCTTAGAAAATACAATTGATGTCCCATTTTCCTTGTAATGCATATTATCGGTTTGGGTTGCATATTGAAAAACTGAAGAGTTAATGTTGGTCGGTTGAGCAGCAGTTGCCCCTGAAGAACATGAGTATGAATATGAATAAGTAGTGACACCGTGAGATGTAGTAGAACTAGTATAAGGTGTTGTATGGCAACCCTCACCATTTTGTTTGTTGAAATTAACCCATTGAGACCATAAAGAAAAATTTAATTTATCTTCTTTATCAAATTGCTTTACAAACTGCGCTTGAATATCAGGACTTCTTTGATCATTATTCCCATACTGATACCCCCCCACATCTTGATTAGTCGCATCAAATCCAAGCTTCAAAAATCCTTTTAAATCTGCAGAAGGATTAAAAAATAAACTAAATCTCACATTTTGAGTGTTAGCAGAAGATGTTCCACGACCTGGATAATATGTAGACAGATATTGTGCTGGTGCAGTTTGATATCCATTTGAAGTAAAGCCTTCTGCATAAATATTTAACTTCAGTGCATCAGAAAATACGAAGTTTTTAGATGCTGAGCCATCATATGTAGCACGACTTCCCGCTGATGCTGTAACTACACCTTCAGAATCACTTGGGATTTTTGTAATGATATTAATGACACCGCTTGCAGCCATATTGCCCCAAACGGTTGTCCCTCCTCGAACAATTTCAATACGCTCAATATTAGCCAGCGGAATTTTATACCACTGAACCGTTTCATAGAATGGGTCTAAAGCTGGTATTCCATCAACCAAAACTAAAGTCGTAGACTTAATACCCCGTGTGGTGATACTTTGCCCTGTGGGGTCAGCAGTAAAGAAAGGTGCGCCTGGAATTAATAAACCAGGAATATTTCTTAGTAACTGATCAACAGTCTGAGCAGCACTGTTTAAAATCTGCTCTTGGCTGATAATGGTTGTGTGTTGTGGCATTGATTCCAATGTTGCATTGGAACGACTAGCAGAAACAACTACTTGATCGACATTGAGTTGTTGATCATCTGCAAATACAAAAGAAGAAGTCGTGAGTAATGTTGCTAATAATAATTTTCTCATTTCATTCCCCTTCAGGCGCTTAACTTCAGATTATTATCGTTACTGGCAGCTGTGCTTGGCACATATCTCACAAGCTCATTCAAATCACATTTGAAATATGAGCACAATTGATCAATGTGATTTGTAACCGTGTTATACCCCTCATTTCGCATCATGCGATTGAGCGTCATACGACTGATACCCGTAGCTTCTGAAAGTTCGTTAATGGTAATTTTTCTGCCCCATTGCGCTGTTCTAGCTGCAATAAGCTCTTTAATTTGTAAGTGAATCATTGGAAACCTCAATCTAAAATCTAAAAGCACGATGCGTTAATTCATAGGCGCAATGAAGCGCTTACGCATCAATAAAAATTACTTAGATTTAAATTGCAGGTGGTGCTTGAGGGGGGTGTGAAGATTGGAAGTGCGCTTGTAGAACAGGAGCCTCATACTCAGTAAAAAACTGGGAATATGAAGGTATAACAACAGAACCTATTTGGACTGTGTCCGATGGCAGGTAAGCCTTATCAGAGGAAAAAGAACAGTAAGCGCAGTGCTGCATATGCATTGCCGAATGTTGATCAACTGGAGAATAAGGGCTTGAAGGGATAAGTTTAATGCCAGTTGCAGTGCAAATTTCTTGAGAGCCCTGTAGATCATTTAATGCCTTGGCATGAGAAACAATAGGCGCAAAAGAAACCATCAAGATTGCGCAAATGGCAATCAAACTGGCACATCGTTGTACGCTACGTCTGAACATAGGGTGATTATATGTGAAAATGTAAAAATAAATCAATTAGCTAAAAATGATCATGAATAAAACTTTCCTTAAAAAAGGTGAATTTAAGACGTGATCCCGACTGATTGTATTTCTAAATAGTTTATATTGGCTGAAATCTTAAGTTCAGCCAATCAACCTCGAGGTTTTTTGAGACTATCAAGCAATAGCAATCCCACCCCACAAGTAATGGCTGAGTCAGCCACATTAAAAGCCGGCCAATAATAGTCATAACTAGTCGAGTGAAAGAATAAAAAGTCGACCACATAACCCAAAGTCAGCCTATCATAAAGATTTCCTAATGCACCACCTAAAATCAAAGCTAAGGCAAAACAAAATAGGGTTTGTTCGGGGTTTTTACGAATCAAATAAACAATGACGATTGAAGCCAAAGTTGCAATGCCCGTAAAAAAGAAATGTTGCCATCCACCTTGGCTCGCTAGAAAACTAAAAGCCGCACCCTCATTATGAAAACGCACTAAGTCAAAAAATGATGTGATTTGAAGACGCTCGCCATACTGAAAAGCCTCTTGAATAAGATGCTTGGTATAAACATCTATTGCAATCACAAAAACACTTAAGCTAAGCCATTTACGCATAGATACGTTTTTCACCTGGGCCAAATAAATTACTCACACAACGGCCACAAATAGTGGGATGTTCTTCAGATAAGCCAACATCCTCACGATAATGCCAACAACGGTCACACTTCGCATGTTTGCTTGCTGCAACTTTGAATGTCAAACCAGATAGCTTTTCCACTTTAACCTGTGAAGTAATAAACACAAAACGAAGCGCGTCATCCATACGAACAAGTGAATCATAAGCTGGGCCATCAACACTAATGTGAATTTCCGCCTGTAATGATGAACCCACCTCACCAAGACTGCGCTTTTCTTCAATCGCTTTATTTGCCAACGCACGGATATTGATAATATTTTTCCAGTCAGCAATTTGTGCATCGCTTAAACCATGCGCTGGCAAGTCATACCAAAGTTCTTCAAATACCGTTGCTTCTTTATCCAAGCCCAGTGTTTGCCAAATCTCATTTGCAGTAAAACTTAATATAGGTGCCATCAAACGCATCATTGTTTGGGTGATATGATGCAAAGCACTCTGTGCAGCACGACGTGCATGTGAATTCTCACCTGTGGTATAAAGTCGGTCTTTGAGGATATCTAAATAGAAACTACCTAAATCTTCTGAACAGAAACTCACAAATTTCTGTACCACCAAATGAAATTCATAACGGTCAAAATCCGCCAAAATATCTGTTTGAAGGTTTTGAGTTAACACCAAAGCATAACGGTCAATTTCTAGCCATTGGTCAACAGGCAACAAATCTCTACTTGAATCGAAGTCAGCCAAATTAGCCATCAAGAAACGTAAAGTATTTCGGATACGGCGATAACTTTCTGCAACCCGTTTAAGAATTTCGTCTGAAATCGTCAACTCACCTGAATAATCAGTTGATGCAACCCATAAACGCAAAATATCTGCACCGTAAGTATCCATGACCTTTTGCGGTGCAACCACGTTTCCTTTAGATTTACTCATTTTATGTCCGGCACCATCCACCACAAAACCATGCGTGAGCAATGCCTCATATGGCGCGCGAGCATCAATTGCACAACCAGTTAATAGAGAACTTTGAAACCAACCACGATGCTGATCAGAACCTTCCAGGTATAAATCGGCGGGATGTTTTAATTCTGACCGACATTTAAGTACCGCAGCATGAGTTGATCCAGAATCAAACCAAACATCTAAAGTATCAATCACCTTTTTATATTGATCTGAGTTTTCTGGCGCATGTTTAGCTAAGAAAGTAGCACCATCCAAACTAAACCAAGCTTCAACTCCGGTTTGCTCAGTAAGCAAAGCAGCTTGTTCTAACAACTCATAGGTTTTTGGATGTGGCTCACCAGTTTCTTTATGCACAAACAATGGCATCGGCACACCCCAATTACGTTGACGTGAAACACACCAATCTGGACGGTTTTTAATCATCGCCTCTAAACGTGCACGTCCCCAGCTTGGGAAAAATTGGGTTTCATCAACAGCTTTATTTGCATATTGACGCAAGCTTTTACCGGTTGCATCAGTTTCATTCATGCCAATAAACCATTGGTGTGTGGCCAGTTGCATGAGCGGTGTTTTATGTCGCCAGCAATGTGGGAAGCTATGATTCAAACGCGCACTAGCAATTAAAGCGCCACTTTCTTGCATCAAGCCTAAAATCACCTTATTAGCTTCTTGGCGGCTTAAACCACGAATCGCTTCAAGCTCAACCAAATTGCTCGTAAAAAACTTCCCATCTGAACCAATAAGAACGCGCGGTTTTTCATGTGGGAAATTTGCACGCATCACCAACCAGTCATCGTTGCCATGTGCAGCAGCTGTATGCACCAAACCTGTTCCGGCTTCGGTAGTGACATGTTCACCACAAATAATAGGCACTTGACGGTTATCGAATGGGTGATTTAGCTTGATGCCATTCAAAGCATAGCCTTTGCATGAAGCGAGAATTTTAGTCTCACCTTCACCATAGCGTGCTAACGTCGCTTGCACTAAATCATGGCATAGGATAAACAAGCCTTTGCTAGTTAGAATCAAATCGTAATCTAACTCTGGATGAACGCTTACTGCTTGGTTAGCAGGTAACGTCCAGGGAGTAGTTGTCCATATGATTGCAAAAACATCGCCTGAAATATCAACACCAAATAATTTAACTAGGGCAGCCGTATCGGCCACCTTAAAACCCACATCAATCGCAGGGGAGTTCACATCCTCATACTCAACTTCTGCCTCTGCCAAAGCTGAGCCACAATCCACGCACCAATGGACGGGCTTACTCCCTTGATACAAATAGCCATTTTTATAAATATCGCCCAAAGCACGCATAATGTCAGCTTCGGTTTTAAAATCCATCGTTAGATAAGGATTATCCCAGTCTCCCAACACCCCAAGGCGGACAAAGTCTTTCTTTTGCCGTTCTACTTGTTCTTTTGCATACTCACGACAAAGCTCGCGGAATTTAGCAGGCGCGATCTCTTTTCCATGATTTTTTTCAACAACCAATTCAATGGGCAAGCCATGACAATCCCAACCAGGTACATAAGGAGCATCAAAACCACTCATGGTTTTAGACTTGACGATAATATCTTTTAGAATTTTATTAACAGCATGACCAATGTGAATATCACCGTTTGCGTATGGAGGGCCATCGTGAAGAATGAATTTTTTAGCGCCTGAACGAGCTTTGCGAATACGCTGATAAAGCTTTTTATCTTGCCATTCTTTAAGCCAAGCAGGTTCGCGCTTAGCTAAGTCACCACGCATTGGGAAGCTAGTTTCAGGAAGATTAAGCTTATATTTCGAGTCTTGTTTTAAATCTTCAGTCATTACAAACTTTCGGTCTTTTATTTTTAATTATCTTAAATTTAGTTTAAAAAAATCTCGCGCAACATTCGCGTCCTTTGCGATTTGAGCTTTTAGCGAATCCAAACCATCAAATTTCATTTCATCTCGAATTTTATGATAAAACTCTACATGTACATGCTTATCGTACAAATCGCCATCAAAATCAAATAAATGAACTTCCAACAACAACTTAGGCACACCCGCAATGGTTGGTCTCACCCCTAAATTGGCAACCCCATTGATACCATCTAATTTTACTGCATACACACCGGTTAAGGCAGGTCGTTCATGCCGCATATGCACATTTGCAGTCGGAAAACCCAGCTTTCGACCTAATTGCACACCGTGAATAACTTTTCCGCTAATGCTATAAGATCGGCCGAGTAAATTTTTAGCTACATTTAGCTGACCAAGTGCAAGCGCATTTCTCACGCGGGTGCTGGAAACACGCTCACTATCCCCTAGTGACTGAATATCATCATCATTTAAATTCACTTGCGGCAAGCTAATGAGATTAAGTCCTGCATTAGCAATATCCACAATACCGCCGCACCGACCAGCGCCAAACCTAAAGTCTTCGCCAACTAAAATAGTTTTAACATTTAGTGAGTTAATCAAGATCTCCTGAATAAATGCATTGCTACTTAATCTAGCAAAGTGCTGATTAAATCGAGTTAGATAAACAACATCAACGCCTGCATCTGAAAATCGCTCCAACTTTTCCCTCAACGAAGTAAGTCTTGATGGTGCTTTTTCTGGCGTAAAAAACTCCCTTGGATGGGGTTCAAATGTCATTAATGCTGCCTGAAGTGACTCCGTATTTGAAATAGTCTTAAGCATCTTGAGTAAAGCTTGATGGCCTAAATGCACGCCATCAAAGTTGCCAATAGCCAATGCACATGGCTGACTATTTTTTTTAGGGAAGTGTCTGAAGATTTGCATAAGGACTAAATTACCGAGCGCTTCATAAAGTCTTTAACACGAATTCCCAGCGCCCATAGCACAAAGAAATAAGTCGTAGAACCAAGCACAAGTAGGACCAACAAATGTAATAACTTTGGTAAGAGCTTATAAGACATCCAAATTACATCTGATCCGGCAGCAAAATTCAAAACAAGCGCCATTACTCCTACAGCTAACACGAGTTTAGCCATAAAAGCATACCAGCCAGCTTGTGGCTTAAATACGCCCGCTTTACGTAAATAGAAATATAGCAAACCTGCATTCATACATGCTCCGAGGCCTATCGCCAAGGCTAATCCAGCATGCTTAAATGGACCAATAAAGACTAGATTCATTAGCTGTGTTGAGGCCAAAGTAAATAAGGCTATTTTGACTGGTGTTTTAATGTTTTGGCGTGAGTAAAAAGCTGGGGCAAGAACTTTAACTAAAATAAGACCGAGCAAGCCAAGGCTGTATGCCATCAACGCTTGACGCGTCATTTCAACGTCCAGGGCACTAAACGCACCATAGTGAAACAAGCCAGTAACGAGCGGCACAGATAGCACTGCCAAGGCAACAGCAGCAGGCAATGCAAGGATAAAGGTTAGGCGTAAACCCCAATCTAAAAGCTGAGAGTATTCATCATCCGCTTTGTCGGCATAACTTTTCGCTAAACTAGGTAACAAAATAGTACCTAGGGCAACGCCGAGAACGCCCGTTGGGAACTCCATTAAACGGTCAGCGTAATAAAGCCAGGAAACGCTACCAGTTGCCAAAAAAGAAGCAAAAATCGTATTAATTAGCAATGAAATTTGAGCAATAGAAACCCCAAAAATCGCTGGCCCCATCAACTTGAGGATGCGCCAAACCCCTTCATCCTTAAGGTTAATTTCAAACCTTGGCACTAACCCCAGCTTTCGTAAATAAGGAAGTTGATAAACCAACTGTGCCAAGCCACCCACAAAAACAGCCCAACCCAAGACCTTAACAGAATGATCAAAATAAGGCGCCACCAATAAAACAGAGGCAATAAAAGAAAGATTTAGCCATACTGGCGTCATTGCTGGCACACTAAAATTTCCATAGGTATTAAGCACGCCGCCAGCGAGCGAGACCAATGAAATAAAGAAGATATAAGGGAAAGTAATCCGAAGCAAGTCAACCGTTAAATCAAACTTGGCTTTATCAACCACAAAGCCTGGCGCACTTACTTCTACCACCCAAGGCGCAGCGAGCATCCCTAAAATTGTAATCACTACCAAAAACAAGCCCAATAATGTGGCCACATGGTTAATTAATGCCTTAGTTTCATCGATACTACGCTGTTTTTTATACTCCGCTAGAATCGGTACAAAGGCTTGCGAAAAAGCACCCTCAGCTGAAATACGGCGTAATAGATTAGGAATTTTAAACGCGACAAAGAATGCATCAGTCTCTACCCCGGCACCAAACACCCGCGCAATCAAGGTGTCGCGAACGAAACCCAAAATGCGAGAAAGGAAAGTCATGCTACCAACTGTGGCTAGTGCTTTAAGCAGATTCATGCGCGTGTATGCTGTCGTGTAAAATAGCGTTGAAATTAAGAGTGATTTTAGCATGAGCGCACGCAAATCCCCGAACGCAATTGCTTACAACCGCATCATCCACAATGATATTATTATAAATATGCACAATTAAACGGTGACAGTATCTTGCAAAACCCCGAATAAACCGTTAAGATACTCGGCTTCGTATTTTGTTAATTAGGAAAATTCATGGCTAATACCGCGCAGGCAAGAAAACGTGCTCGTCAGGCAGTTAAGCAACGCGCCCATAACGCCAGCTTGCGTTCTACTTTGCGCACCGCGATCAAAAAGATCATCAAAGCGGTAGAAGCTGGTGACAAAGTTGCTGCACAAGCTGCATACTCTGAGAATGTGAGTGTTATTGATCGCATTGCCGACAAAAACATTATTCACAAGAATAAAGCTGCTCGCCATAAGAGCCGTTTGAATGCTTCTATTAAAGCAATGGCTTAAAAAATTATTGTTTTAACTAGCTCCAAGCAAAAAAGCCGAATTTAATTTTCGGCTTTTTTATTGTCTACTACATGAAGAATACAGTGGTTACCCGATTCCCAATTCTTCACGCGCTTTAATCGCACTCACAATCACCGTTTCTTGGTCAGCTCCAATCACTGTAAAATGACCCATCTTTCGGCCTGGACGCGGCTCATGCTTACCATATAAATGTAATTTCAATGCCGAATGTGCAAAAATCCAATCCCATGATGGTTCTGCACCGTTTCTCCAAACATCGCCTAGAATATTCACCATCACAGCCTGACTATGCAAGCGATTGTCGCCTAAAGGCAAGCCAACCAAAGCGCGCAATTGCTGCTCAAACTGATTGGTAACATTAGCATCAATCGTGTAATGACCAGAATTGTGAGGGCGAGGCGCCATTTCATTAGCAAGTAACTCGCCATTACTGACAAAAAATTCAACTGCGAGAACACCAACATAATCAAGCTGTTCGGCAATTTTAATCGCCAATTGACGTGCTTGGTCTTGAATAGCTTTTGGTGCCCGTGCTGGCACAATGCTCACATCTAAAATTCCGTTCAAATGACTATTTTCAGCCAATGGGTACGATGCAACATTGCCTTCAAAGTCTCGCGCCAACACTACTGAGACTTCGTAATCTAGACTTAACATCTTTTCTAGTACGCATGGCTCACCCTTGAATCCTTCAAAAGCTTCTTGGGCTTGGGTTAGGTTAGCAACCCGCGCCTGACCTTTGCCATCGTAACCAAAACGCGCGACTTTTAAAATGGCTGGATAAATGGCTTCGCCATCTACCGGCAAATCTTCTGGACTATTCACCACTACAAATGGCGCCACTGGGATGCCAGAATCACGAATAAATTGTTTTTCTAAAACACGATGTTGCGCAATTGAAACAGCTTTGGCAGATGGCCGAACCGTACATGTCTGCGCCAAGGTTTCTAATGTACTGGCAGGGACATTTTCAAATTCGGTTGTAATTGCTTCACAAGTTTGCGCCATTTTTTTTAAAGCGGCCGAATCATCATAAGCAGCGCACAAATGCACATCTGCAATCTTACCTGCAGGACTATTTTTATCTGGATCAAGCACAGTAACACGATAGCCCATTTCATGAGCTGCAATTACAAAAAAGCGACCAAGTTGGCCACCACCCAACATGCCCAGCATCGCTGGAGGTAAGATGATATTAGAACTCAAGGTTGCTCCGTTAATGTCATGTTCAATACTTTAGCGGTCTGTGTTGCACGAAAATCTTGAAGTTTATTTGCGAGTGCTGAGTCACTATTCGCCAAAATAGAAACTGCAAATAATCCAGCATTCGTTGCACCTGCATCTCCAATCGCAAAGGTAGCAACTGGAATGCCTTTGGGCATCTGGACAATAGAAAGCAAGGAGTCATTGCCTTGCAAGTGCTTACTAGCAACAGGAACACCTAAAACAGGCAATGTAGTTTTGGCCGCCACCATACCTGGTAAGTGTGCTGCACCTCCCGCGCCCGCGATAATAACCTGAATACCTTTTGCGGCAGCCATCTCCGCAAATTCAAACATCAAGTCTGGTGTACGATGCGCAGAAACAACTTTTGCCTCATACGGCACATCGAAATCTGCCAAGATTTGCGCAGCCAATTTCATGGTTGGCCAGTCACTATCAGAACCCATAATGATGGCTACTTTTGGTGATGCTTTAGTCATGGTTGCCCCAGTACTTATGAATAAATCTTACAAAAGAATAAGGTTATCTCGGTGTATCAATTCAGATTCATCCACATAACCCAAAATGGATGCAATCTCACTACTCGGTTGACGCAAAATACGCACTGTTTCAGCCGAAGAATAATTCACTAATCCGCGTGCTATTTCTTTACCTTGCTCATCTAAACAACCAACAACATCACCACGCTCAAAAGCACCCTGAACCGCCACAACGCCAATTGGCAATAAACTTTTTCCCTCAGAGCGCAATACTTTAACCGCGCCAGCGTCTAATTTTAATTGTCCAGAAACTCGCAAATGGTCAGCTATCCACTGTTTCTTAGCAAGTATTTTCCCGTTCTCGGTATGAAGATGTGTGCCAATTACTTCTCCAGCAGCTAATTTAATCAGCACCTCATTTTCTCGTCCAGAAGCAATAATCGTGTGCGCACCACTTCGAGCTGCACGCTTAGCCGCCAAAATCTTAGTCAACATCCCACCAGTTCCAACGCTACTACCCGCTCCGCCCGCCATTTCCTCTAAGGCTTCATCACCCGCTATTGCATGCTGAATAAATATAGCATCAGGATTTTTACGCGGATCCGCTGAATAAAGACCTGCTTGGTCAGTCAAAATCACCAAAGTATCAGCCTCAATTAAATTGGCGACCAATGAAGCTAAAGTATCGTTATCCCCAAAACGAATCTCATCTGTAACAACAGTATCGTTCTCATTAATAATAGGAATCACACCTAAATCAAGCAGCGTGCGCAAAGTACTACGTGCATTAAGGTATCGCTTACGGTCAGCCAGGTCATCATGCGTCAGCAATACCTGGGCAGTGTGTAATGCGTGCTGGGCAAAACATGATTCATACATTTGCACCAAACCCATTTGACCAACAGCTGCCGCCGCCTGCAACTCATTCACAGCTGTTGGGCGCTTCTTCCATCCTAAACGCTGCATACCTTCAGCAACTGCGCCACTGGAAACCAGCACCACCTGTCTACTTTTGTCATCCACTCCATTTGGACGCACCAAATGAGCGATTTGAGCTGCCCAAGCAGCAATCGCCACCTGATCAAGACCCTCGCCATTATTAGTGACTAAGCTAGAACCCACCTTAATCACAATACATTTTGCGTCAGTCAATAAAGATTTCATCTCTCTTAAACTTTATTCAGTGCTTTCAGCTCTTTTAAGAGCCGCAGCTTCCTTGCGTGCTAATTTTTCGGCAATCAATTTAGCTTGCTCAGCTTCTTCCAATTCACGCGCTTTAACGCCAACTTCTTCTACATGATCCATAATCGCATAAACAAGTTCTTTACAGCCTATACCACTAATTGCTGATGTCGCAAAAGTCCGGCCTTTCCAGCCATATTGCCTTACAAACTCGGCTACTTTTTCAGCGGAATTTTCAAGCATATCAACCTTATTCAACACTAACCAGCGTGGCTTATTGTAAAGCTCTTCATCATACTTACGAAGCTCTTCTACAATTGCTTTAGCTTCAGCAACAGGATCAACCGCTTCATCATAAGGAGCCAAGTCAACAATATGAAGTAACAAACGCGTACGCGCAAGATGACGTAGAAATTGATGACCCAGTCCAGCACCTTCGGCAGCACCTTCAATCAACCCAGGGATATCGGCAATGACAAAACTGCGATTGGTATCCACTCGCACCACACCCAAATTAGGATGCAATGTTGTAAATGGATAATCAGCAACTTTTGGTTTTGCTGCTGAAACAGAACGAATAAAAGTTGATTTCCCTGCGTTTGGCATCCCAAGTAAGCCTACATCAGCCAAAACTTTGAGCTCTAAATAAAGCTCAATTTCCTCACCTGGTTCACCTTTAGTACATTGTCGAGGGGAGCGATTTAAGCTAGATTTGAAGTGAATATTACCCAAACCACCTTTTCCACCTTTAGCTAACATGGCACGTTGCCCATGTTCAGCCAAATCGATTAAAGTTTGACCTGATGCCTTGTCACTGATAACAGTGCCAACTGGCACACGCAGAACCATATCTTCACCACCAGCGCCATAACAATCCGAACCACGGCCATTTTCACCACGTTGAGCACGAAAACTACGGGTATAGCGATAATCGACTAATGTATTAATGTTACGGTCAGCTTCAAAGTAGATGGAACCTCCATGGCCCCCATCTCCGCCATTCGGTCCGCCCATAGGCTCATATTTTTCACGACGGAAAGTCGCTACACCGTTACCGCCATCACCAGCAAAGAGCTTAATGGTAGCTTCATCTATAAATTTCATTGATCACCGCACAATTGATTTAACAGTCCGGACTCAGCATTGGAAGTCAAGCTAAGAATCCATCTAGAACTAAACGTATCATACCGCCAACTTAGCCCCATATAAAACAAAAAAGCCCTACCAAGCGATAGGGCTTTTAAGAGTCTTTGATAACATTAAAGCGGGATAATGCTTACCATCTTACGACGCAATGCACCTTTAATAGCAAAAGCAACCTTACCATCTACTTTTGCATATAAAGTGTGATCTTTACCCATGCCTACATTTTCACCAGCGTGCATACGAGTACCACGTTGACGAACAATAATGCTACCAGCTGAAACCTCTTGCTCACCGAAGGCTTTAACACCTAATCGTTGGGCCTGTGAATCACGACCGTTACGGGAACTCCCGCCAGCTTTCTTATGTGCCATTTTCTACTCCTTATTCAGCAGCTTTAGCTTTTGCAGCTTTAGCCTTTGCTGGTTTAGTTGAAGCGCCACCGAAATCTGAGATTTGGATTTCTGTATAGCTTTGACGATGACCTTGTGTTTTACGGTAGTGTTTACGACGACGGAATTTAAAAATCATTACCTTGTCGCCACGGCCGTGTGATAACACTTTAGCTGTCACGCTAGCGCCAGCAATTAGTGGTGCGCCAATAGTAACGTTCTCACCATCAGCCAACACTAATACTTGATCGATAGTAACGTCGCTGCCAACGTCACCAGTTAATTTTTCTACCTTTAGCCTTAAGCCAGGGGTTACGCGGTACTGTTTACCGCCAGTCTTGATGACTGCATACATGATTAAGCCTCGTTTGCTACGCATTCAAATGAACTGCGCATTATACGTAAAATTCGTACTTAAGCAAATACAAAATCGGCTTTATCAAAAAAACCTTAAACGAACAAATGAACAAACTATAGATATTTTAACCCAAGTAAAGAAATCTCCATATTTTTAGCGCGTTATGAGTATAAAAAGTAGGTCAAAACTTCCATGATAAATGCTAAAATTAGTACAAACTTTATCGGTAACTTCAATTGTCACTTAGCCTTATTCAATCAAGCATTGCAGAAGACATGCGCGCCGTCGATGACGTCATCCGTGAATCACTCCACTCTGAAGTCGTCCTAATCAATCAAGTTGCTGACTACATCATTAATAGCGGTGGCAAACGATTGCGCCCTGCGCTAGTTCTTTTGTCTGCAGGCGTCTTCGGCAAAATTGAAACGCATCATCATACGCTCTCTGCAGTTATAGAATTCATCCATACTGCAACACTATTACATGATGATGTCGTTGATGATTCTGCCATGCGTCGTGGCCGCGCTACCGCCAACACATTATTTGGTAATGCAGCCAGTGTGTTAGTTGGTGACTTTGTATACTCGCGCGCGTTTCAAATGATGGTGAGTGTTAATAATATTCGTGTGATGGAAATTTTGGCTGAAGCAACCAATATCATTGCTGAAGGAGAAGTATTACAGCTACTCAATATCAACGATGCTGACATTAGCGATGAAGACTATCTTCGCGTCATTCATTACAAAACAGCCAAGTTATTTGAAGCAGCAACTCGGCTAGGAGCTGTCATTTGTAAAGCCTCAGCCCAAGATGAGGAAGCAATGGCAGAATACGGCATGCGATTAGGAACGGCTTTTCAATTGATTGACGACGTACTTGATTTAAGTGGAGAAAGCGAAGATATAGGAAAGAATCTTGGCGATGACATCGCAGAAGGAAAACCAACACTACCTTTACTTTACGCGATGAGAAACGGTAACGAAGACCAGCGAAAACTTATTCGAAGAGCAATCGAACTAGGCGGATTGGAAGATCTAACTGCTGTCATGGAAGCCGTTAAAGATACGGGGGCATTAGACTACGTTAGAAGCATTGCAAAACAAGAAGCTAAGCGTGCATGCCAAGCGATCTCTCACCTACCAAAAACATCGCAACATCAATCACTCATTGATTTAGCAGAATTTGCAGTAAGTAGAACCTATTAATTAAAAGTAATAGGCTCTCCATTTTCCGGATTGTAGTAAGTCAACTGAGCACAAGCATTCTTACCATTGGTGAGTGTGCCATTGAATAAAGACTCACCATCCACATCTACGACCGCATAACCACTGTGATATAAAGTAACTTCGGCCTCCTGACAACCCAAGCGCATCCCGTAACTCATATAATCGTCAGTTTCTTCTTCGTTAAATACTTCCCAATTTTTATGGCCAGTTAATTCTGCCATCCAATTAGGCAAATCCACCTCAACACGACAAACAACTGGTTTAGTCCAAGCTTCTACTTGAATTTTATCCATTTCCATTATTGAGGCTTCTACATTTGACGCATGGGGCATACAATTATTTCCTAACAGCATTTTTAAACATTATATATATTGGTGACTATTTTTTGAATTTCAATAGCAGAGATTATTTATAGAGTTGCTTAGAATAATCTTCAATGCGAATATGCTATTCATTAACCTAAACAAATAAACAAGAGAAAAATCTCATGCCTGAATTGATTAAACTCGTTCACCAAAATTCAACTATCTTCATCATTGTTGCCAGCTTATTTGGACTAGTAGTTGGTAGCTTCTTAAATACAGTGATACATAGATTGCCCATCATGATGGAAATGGATTTGCGAGATCAATGTGCATCGCTCAAACACTCTGAAAATTTACCCCCCCATCATTCTAGCAAATACAATTTAATCACCCCAAGATCGACTTGCCCGCATTGTCGAAAAGCAATTTCAGCATGGCACAACATTCCAATCATTAGCTTTTTATTACTTGGTGGACGATGCAAAGAATGCAAAGCTTCAATTAACTGGCGTTATCCTGCTATTGAAATCATTAGTGCGTTATTGGTTAGCCTCGTTGCAAATAAATTTGGTTTTTCACTCAACACATTGGTCGTTTCTATATTTGCACTTGCGCTATTGACGCTAACTTTTATTGATTGGGACTCCCAGCTTTTGCCAGACAATATTACTATGCCCTTACTTTGGTTGGGCTTGATTTTCAACCTCGATGAGGGTTTTACGGACATTCATTCTGCTGTAATTGGCGCGATTGCTGGTTATTTGATTTTATGGAGCATTTATTGGTTATTTAACCTGATCTCCCTCAAAGAGAACATGGTTTACGGCGACTTTAAAATGTTAGCGGCAATAGGCGCTTGGTTTGGCTGGGCCATGCTTCCAACGGTTATTCTGATATCTTCGCTAGTAGGCTCTATCATCAGCATTAGTTTGATTTTTTTTGCAAAAAAAGGAAGATGCTCCCCTATCCCCTATAGCCTTTTTCTAGCGACAGGTGGAATTGCAGCCTTATTTTGGGGAAATCAACTTTCACATTTGTATTTAAGTAACTAATCATGTATGTCGTTGGCATGACCGGTGGTATCGGCTCTGGAAAAAGCGAAGCAGCAAGGCTCTTTGCTGAGCTCGGCGTTCCCATCGTGGATGTCGATGCCATTAGCCATGAATTAACTTCGAGCGGTCAAATCACCTTAAAAAAAATTACCCAAACCTTTGGTCAAGATATTTTAAATGTCGACGGAAGCCTCAACAGGAAAGCCTTACGGAAAAAAGTATTTGCAGATAGCGAGGCTAGAAAAAATCTAGAAGCCATTCTTCATCCAGTTATTTACGATAACGTAATTAAAATGCTTCAAAATAATGCTAAATCACCCTATCAAATTTTAGCAATCCCCCTTTTGTTTGAAAGTGACCGATATTTAAAAATCATCAATCTCAGTCTAGTAATTGACAGCCCCCCTGAAATCCAAATCGCAAGAGCAAGCAAACGAGATGGTCTTTCAGAGGCTGACATACAAAAAATTATTGATGTACAAATGCCGCGTGCGCAGCGCAATTCACTTGCTGACGATATCATTTCAAATGAGGGCACAATCGATGAGCTTAGAGAAAAAATCAAACAAATTCATGATAAATATATCAATACTTGCGCAATTGACAAATCAAACCCATAATCTGTGGGATATAAGTGTTTAATAAAATATTTAAGCGAAAATAAAGTGGCGATTTACGAATTCCCTTTTAACGAAAGAATTAGAACTCTGCTTCGCCTAGAAGATTTATTCTCCAAGGTGCTGCTTAATATTGCCTCTGAACACCCCAGTCATCATCATAATGCCATTGTGTCTTTCTTTCAGATTCTGGATATTCTTGATCGTACAGATTTAAAAACTGACCTATTGCAAGAGTTGGATCGACAGAAAGTCATCATGACAAGTTTGGTAGGCAATCCAAACATTGCATCAGAAGTGCTACAACCTATTTTAGATAAAATTATTGGCACATCTGCCCGACTTAGAACAATTAGCACTAGAATAGGCCAACCACTCAAAGAGAATGAATGGCTTATGTCGATTAAACAACGTGCTGTAATTCCTGGAGGATTGTGTGAGTTTGACTTACCCTCTTACCATTACTGGTTGGAAAGTCCTACAGCAGACAGAAAACAAGATTTAGAAAAATGGCTAGGTCATGTCACCCCAATATACGATGCCATAGCAATTATTCTAAACATCGTTAGAGGAAGCGGTAAGAGCGTTGCAAATATTGCATTAGGTGGTGCTTATCAACAAATGCTTGGGAATGCTAAACCAGCACAAATGTTGCAAATTAAAGTCGATGATAATTTGAACTGCTACCCTGAAATTAGCGCTAATAAGTATGCAATTAATCTCCGATTTATTTCTATGAGTCGCACTGAAAAGCCACGCCCATGTGAAGAAGATATTCCTTTCTCACTCACACTTGGCAATCTTTAACTGAATATTAAGCTTAGTTATAAATGCAATCTAATGAAAAAAAACGTCTAGTACCTTGCCCAGAATGTGGCAGCCTCTCAGAATTTAGCCCAAGCAATCAATTCAGGCCTTTTTGTTCCGAACGATGCAAAATGATTGACTTGGGTATTTGGGCAAATGAAGGCTATCGTATTGAGACGCCTATCAACATAGATGATTTAGATACAGAAGGTCTGAATTAATATGCTAAACAAAAAGCTATATTTTTTAGTAGCTATCTTAGCGTTAACGCTAGGGGCTTGTAACAAAAAGTCGCCGCAAATTAGTATCACCGACAACTGGGTACGCGCTACAACTGAAGGCCAAAACATAGGTGCAGCTTACATGACAATAACCAGCCCAACCGATACGAGTTTAATCAAAGTAGAAAGCTCTGCTTCAGATAGCGTGGAAATTCACAGCATGAGTATGGAAAAAGGTGTGATGAAAATGCGCATGCTTGAAGAATTAAATATAAAAGCCAACATACCTAATAAACTTGCCCCTGGGGGCTTTCATTTAATGTTGTTTGATTTAAAGAAACCACTAAAAGTAGGTGAATCAGTTTCATTTACCTTGCACTTCAAGAATCAAGCTGGCAAAGAAGTTCTATCAACTGTTAAGAGTCCTATCCTTTCAGAGCATCCATAAGTTAATTAACCTGGTTCGCCCTGGCTGAAAATGGCAACTGAAAGCGTTGAACAGTTCCATCATCAAACTCAAGCACCATATTCCAATCACTTCTTCCTTGAACACATACTGGCAAAGTCACCTCTGATTGCCAATCTCCGAGTTGATTGAGTTGAATTAAGCGATAGCGATTTAGCCCCATTTCCATGTTTCTCATGGAAAAATCAACATACACGTTTTTAACATTGGTATTTGATTTAAAATGCACACTCAAATGCAACGGCCTCATTACTTGAGGCACTTCAGAAAACTGTACTTTAAACATCTCATTTCCACAAGATTTAGTAATATCAATACAAGACAAAACACTAATTGGGGTAACAACGGATTTTTCCCAATAGCATTTGAACGCTAACGTTAAAGCAATTAACGAAACTAAAGCTGCAAAAATGCGCCTCATTTATTCCCAAGCCCCTCTCTGCATAGCAATACCGTGAGCACCAACTTGCCAAGCATTTTTTATTTCGGTTCTTTTCATGCCACCTAACGCATACACAGGCAACGGAAAGTCTTGTTTAGTCTTCGCAAACACTTCCCAACCCATGCCTGGTGTTTCCGGATGGCTGAGTGTTGGCAACACTGGAGAGAGCATTACAAAATCTAAATTCAATTGTGCCGCCCTCTCCATTTCCAAACTATTGTGACAAGAGGCACCAATCATTAAGCCAAGCGGTTTCTCATACAAACGCATCAGTCGAGTACTATTCAAATGAACTCCATCAGCACCCGCTTTAATAACATCATTAATCTCAGCATTCATCAACACTCTAGCGCCATATGGCTTTGCAATCAAAATTACATTTCTTGCAAAAGAAATTAACTCTGCTCTACTCAACTGATTTTCACGTACTTGTATCAACTTCAATCGATTTTTTAATTGAATTTCCAATGCCTTAAAAAAGGATGCCTCACCCATCTCCTCAAGATTAGTAATCGCATAAATAGACGGCAAACTCAATGCACTAAGAATGGGAAGGTTCGCAGGCAACATAGGTTCAACTGTAAGCCTAAAAGGATCTTGCCAACTTAAGTGCTGTCCTTCTCGGCCGAAAGGGTCACCCTGCCATGACTTCACAATAAAAAAATTAAGTTTGACAGTTTTTTCTGGATAATCAAAAGTGCGAACGAGCCAAGGATAAGTTTCTGTAGCATGAATACCAAGCTCTTCATCAAGCTCTCGTTGCAAGGCCTGAATTGGCGTTTCGCCATCTTCAATTTTTCCGCCAGGGAATTCCCACCACCCCGCCCAAGCCTTGCCTGCTGGGCGATTGCCTAACAAAACCATGCCATCTTCTCGCAACAATACTGCGACTGCGACGTGAACTACTTTATTAGTGTTAAATTTAAGCACTCAAAAGGATATTTTGTGAATAGCCAAAGCCTGACGCCCAGCGTAATCGCGCGCAAATTGATAAGCAACACGACCACTTCGGGCCCCACGAGTCATAGAGAATGTTAAAGCCGCACGCCTCACTTCCTCGTTCATTTCAACAATGCCGTATTGAGCTAACCAATAGGCTGCGACTGTTAAATACTCCTCTTGGTCAAATGCGTAGAAAGACAGCCACAAACCAAAACGCTCAGAAAGAGAAACCTTTTCTTCCGATGTTTCTCCTGGTCGAATTTCGTCGCCGACATATTGGGTTTCTAAATTTTCTGCCATGTATTCAGGCATGAGGTGACGGCGGTTGGATGTGGCATAAACCACAACGTTATCTGATGTTGTGGCAATTGAACCATCTAGCACCACTTTAAGGGCTTTATATCCCGGGTCTGCTGCCTCAAAAGAAAGGTCATCGCAAAATATAATAAATCGCTCTGGACGAGCACGCAAAAGACTCACAATTTCAGGCAAAGCAACCAAGTCTTGTTTATCGACCTCAACAATACGTAATCCATTTGAAGAAAATTCGCTTAGCAATGCCTTGACCAAGGTTGATTTTCCTGTGCCACGCGCACCAGTCAGTAAAACATTATTTGCAGGAAAGCCACTCACGAACTGAGCAGTGTTACGAACAACTTCGGCTTTTTGTGCATCCACATTACAAATAGCTTCTAGCTTAATTTGATGGGGGTGTGAAACGGCTTGCAGATAGCCTCGACCATTCATCATATGCCAACGCCAAGCTAAAGCTTTCCAATCAACAACTTGCTGAACCGCCGGCAGATAGGCGGAGAGCCTCTCTAAAAGGGAATCAGCGCGATTAAGCAAACTTTCAATGGAGCTCATAGTTAAGATCGATAATCCGCGTTAATTTTCACGTAGTCATATGAAAAATCGCAAGTCCAAATAGTTGCGCTTGCATCTCCTCGATTAAGTACAACGCGCACTAAAATCTCAGACTCCTTCATTACAGCGGCGCCCTGCTCCTCTAGATAAGCTTGTGCACGACCTCCATGTTCAGCCACTAGAACATCTCCCAAGTAAAGCTGCATTGCATTCACATCCAAGTTCTCAACACCAGCATATCCAATTGCTGCCAGAATTCGACCTAAATTAGGATCTGACGCAAAAAAGGCTGTTTTAATGAGTGGGGAATGCGAAATCGCATAAGCAACTTTTCGGCACTCTTCGATATCTTGACCGGCCTCAACTTGCACAGTCATAAACTTAGTCGCTCCCTCACCATCACGAACAATCGCTTGTGCTAATAATGTCGCGACTTCGGTCATGGCATCACGTAATATAAGATAGTCTGGCGTACCCACTTGAATCTCAGCAATTCCTGATTGGCCAGTCGCCATCAAAATTAAAGAGTCATTTGTAGAAGTATCACCATCAACAGTTATGCAGTTAAAAGAGCGATTTACCGCATAATCAATAATTTCCTCAAGTCCAGCTTGGCTGATTGCCGCATCAGTTGCAATATACCCTAACATGGTTGCCATGTTAGGGTGAATCATGCCTGAACCTTTCGAAATTCCTGTAATGGTTATAAGCTTGCCGCCCAAAGAGATTTGTTTAGAGTAGCCTTTTGCCACAATATCAGTAGTCATAATGGCTTCAGCAGCGTTTAACCAGTTATCTTCTTTTAAGTTGAGGATACAAGCTGGCAAACCAGCGATGACACGCTCCAGAGGCAGAGGCTCTAAGATAACGCCAGTAGAAAACGGTAAAATTTGTGATGCTGATTGTGTACCCAACAAATTAGCCAGCGCCTCACAAGTTTGCTTAGCATGTTGCATACCAGACTCACCTGTACCAGCATTAGCATTACCGGTATTCACAACTAAAGCACGAATTTCGTTGCCACTAGCAAGGTGCTCTTTACACAAAGTCACTGGGGCAGCACAAAATTGATTTTTGGTGAATACACCAGCAACTCGCGCACCCTCGCTTAACTTAATCACCAAAATGTCTTTACGATTTTTCTTACGTATATTAGCCTCGGCAAATCCTAGCTGGACCCCTTTAACAGGCAATAGAGAATTAGATTGTGGTGCTGATAAATTAACGGGCATTTTTATCTCTAAATCATAAATAGATGAATAGGATTTTAACCGATACATAAAAATTAGATGATAAAAAAAACAGACATTACCTCTATAAAAAAAGCGGCTTAAAGCCGCTTTTCATTTAAAACGTCGTGTTGTCTATCAAACGCTGATCGAGAACTCCCATCACTTTTTCTCGCTCTTGGTCTGTCATATTCCACCACTCACGAATTTCCTCAACAGTGCGATAACATCCTTGGCAGAAACCATTGCTATCATTGATAGAACATACTCCGATACAAGGGGAAACGATATCTTCAATACTCATAAATTAACTCAATTTACCGTGACATTGTTTATATTTTTGACCAGAACCACAAGGACATGGGTCATTACGACCAATCTTAACGCCTTCGCGTTCAAATGGCGCATCTTCTTTAGCTACTGGCGAAGCTAAAGCCTCGTCATAGTCGGTATGTTGATATTGTACGTTTTCAAGCTCTGTTGGTTTCTCAACCGCCTCTAAATCAGCCGCGCTCTTTACTTGAACCTGCATAGTCACTTGTGTAACTTCGTGTTTCACAGTGTCTAACAAAGCAGCAAATAGTTCAAAAGCTTCGCGTTTGTATTCCTGTTTAGGATTTTTTTGTGCATAGGAACGTAAATGAATACCTTGTCGCAAATGATCTAATCCAGCCAAATGCTCACGCCAGTGATTATCTAAACTTTGCAACATAACTGCACGCTCAAACTGTCTGATTGTATCCGCACCAGCCATTTGTTCTTTAGCCATGTAAGCTTCTTCAGCGGCGCCTTGAATCTTTTCACGTAATGTTTCTTCATGCAAATCTGGGTTGTCTTCCAACATATTCAGAAGTGGCAAATGAAGGTTAAACTCACTCTGCAACATTTTTTCTAACGTAGCAACATCCCATTGCTCTTCAACACTTCCGGGAGGAATATAGGTTGATATCATCTGGTCGATCACGTCACGGCGCATCGCTGCAATTGTTTCGCCAACATCCGTTACTTCTAACAATTCGTTACGTTGTTCATAAATAACCTTACGTTGGTCATTAGCTACATCATCATATTCCAAAAGTTGTTTGCGAATATCAAAGTTACGGCCCTCGACTTTGCGTTGTGCGTTTTCAATAGCACGTGTGACCCATGGATGTTCAATCGCCTCTCCCTCAGGCATTTTAAGGCGTTCCATAATTGCTGAAACACGATCCGATGCAAAAATGCGTAACAATTGATCTTCAAGTGATAGATAGAAACGACTAGAACCTGTATCACCTTGACGGCCAGATCGACCACGTAATTGATTATCTACACGGCGAGACTCATGACGTTCTGTACCGATAATATGCAACCCACCAGCGGCTAAAACAGCATCATGACGTACCTGCCAATCAGCCTTGATTGACTCAATCTTTGATTGCTTATCAGTATCTGAAAGGGCTTCATCAGCACGCACAAGATCAATTTCAGGCTCTGGATTTCCTCCTAATACAATGTCAGTTCCACGACCTGCCATATTAGTAGCAATTGTAATCATCCCTGGGCGGCCCGCTTGCACAATAATATGCGCTTCGCGTTCATGTTGTTTTGCATTCAATACTTGATGATCCAATTTGGCTTTTGTCAGCAAGTTAGCAATCAATTCAGAATTTTCAATTGAAGTGGTACCCACCAATACTGGCTGACCCCTTCCTTGGCATTCCTTAATATCTTCGATCACAGCATTGTATTTCTCACGCGCAGTTCGATAGACCTTATCCATTTGGTCTTTACGTTGCATGATACGATGCGTTGGAATAACAACCGTTTCCAAACCATAAATTTGATTGAACTCATACGCTTCAGTATCTGCTGTACCAGTCATACCTGACAGTTTTCCATACATGCGGAAATAATTCTGGAATGTAATGGAAGCAAGTGTTTGATTTTCTTTTTGAATCGCAACGCCTTCTTTGGCTTCCACGGCTTGATGCAAACCATCTGACCAACGACGACCTGTCATCATGCGACCTGTAAATTCATCCACAATCACAATCTCACCATCACGAACAACATAGTGTTGGTCTTTGTGGAATAACGATTGTGCTCGCAAAGAAGCATACAGATGGTGGACCAAACTGATGCTTGCAGCATCATACAGACTCGCTCCCTCAGCCAATAAACCAGACTTTTCTAGCAACTGCTCAGCATGCTCATGACCGCTCTCAGACAAAATCACTTGTTGTGCTTTTTCATCAACCCAGTAATCGCCTTCACCCTCTTCTTCTATTTGACGAACCAATTGCGCGGCGATAGCGTTCATCTGACTATATAAATTGACGCCATCATCAGCTTGACCAGAAATGATAAGCGGCGTGCGCGCCTCATCAATCAAAATTGAATCCACTTCATCAATCAATGCATAGCTGAGACTGCGCTGAACACGTTCTTCAGCTGTGTACACCATATTGTCACGAAGATAATCGAAACCAAATTCATTATTCGTACCGTAAGTAATATCTGCCGCATAAGCTTGTTGTTTTGCATCATGCGGCATTTGCGAGAGATTAATACCAACGGTCAAACCCAAGAAATTGTAAAGTCGAGACATCCATTCAGCGTCACGTTTAGCTAGGTAATCATTGACTGTAATGACGTGAACCCCCTTACCTGTCAGTGCATTCAGATAGGCAGGCAGTGTCGCTACCAAAGTCTTACCTTCACCAGTCCGCATTTCAGCAATCTTGCCAGCATTTAGTACCATGCCACCAATCAATTGCACATCAAAATGGCGCATTTGGAATACGCGGCGTCCACCCTCACGAACAACAGCGAAGGCTTCGGGCAAAAGCTGATCAAGCGTTTCACCCGCTTGGAAACGATTCTTAAATTCTTCTGTTTTAGCGCGCAACTGCTCATCACTCAATGCTTGCATTTGAGGCTCAAGCGCATTAATAACCGCCACTTGCTCAAAATACTGTTTCACTAGGCGATCGTTACGACTACCGAATAGTTTTCTAAAAAGCTTGGATAACATAAAGGGACACCAACTTCCGCTAAGGCGGAACCTTCTTTAAAGATTGACTTAAAAATAAATTCTCACGATTTTACCATAACCAAGCCACCTCTCGGCAGCCATTAAAAGAACACTTAAAACACGAACTTTCAAACAAACGATATAATAAATAATAGTAAGAATTTATCACTCATTTATTTCAGTTGTGCGAGGAGTTTAATTTGCAGTTAATCAATGCAATACTTAAAAACAGCGCACTCTCAACATTAGCCGAAAAGGCTAACGAGTTGACGTTAATCCAAAAAATTTGGAATCAAACCGTACCCGCTCAACTAAAACCTTATACCCAAGCGGGAAATATTCAACATAAACGTCTGACTGTGCATGTTGAAAATGGTGCAATTGCCGCTAAAATTAAGCTCTTATTGCCAAGTCTAATTATCAAACTACAAAAAGAAGGCTTAGAAGTCACCTCAATAAGAGTTCAGGTGAATGTTCAATCTAAACAAGATAAACCACTCAAACCCACTCGTCACATAAGCGAAAATGCATCAACTAGCCTCAAGTCATTAGCTAGGCAGCTAGAAGGCTCAGAATTAGGTGAAGCGCTAACCAGACTTTCAGAACGAACCTAAAACAATGGCCACACAAGGTGGCCATTATTCAATCAAAAACAAAGTCTCTAATTATTTCGCACGTGCAACGCTTGCTACAATCTCAGCTTTAGCGGCATCAACCCCCTGCCACTGACCCACTTTAACCCATTTCCCCTTTTCCAAATCTTTGTAATGCTCAAAGAAATGAGCAATCGGCGCCAATTGGAACTCAGGGATATCCAGATAACTTTGTACATTTTTATATTGTGGACAGATTTTATCAACTGGCACAGCCAATACTTTTGCATCCATACCAGATTCATCTTCCATCATCAAAACACCAATGGCGCGGCAACGAATCACAACACCTGGTTGTAAAGGAATAGGAGTTATCACAAGCACATCTGTTGGATCACCATCCTCTGAAAGAGTTTGTGGAATATACCCATAATTACATGGGTAATGCATAGATGTTCCCATAAAGCGATCTACAAATATTGCACCAGATTCTTTATCCACTTCAAATTTGATTGGTTCGCCACGCATTGGGATTTCAATAATGACGTTAAAATCATTTGGAACATCTTTGCCCGCAGGCACGTTACTTAATGACATCGCTTTTCCTTAAGTAGGTTTTTAAAAAATTATAACAATGGTGAAAATTTTAATGTTTTAGGATCATAAGCAGACATGACACCATTTTCAATATCGAAATACCAACCATGCAAAGTTAATATCCCTGCATCTACTCGCTCTTTAATGAATGGAAAGGTAGCAAGATTTTCGAGCGAAACAATAATACCGGCTAATTCACACTGGCAAGCCATCTCAGCAGGGGTTGCATTAGGGAAGTCAGCCTTTACTCTTCGATATGCATGGCTTGCCATACTTACCCAAGGGCGAATAAACTCGCCAGCAACGCCTTCTGGAACACCTTCAGTTAAAGCTTTGATTCCGCCGCATTGTCGATGCCCCATCACCATGATATGACGAACATCTAAGCCGCAGACACCAAATTCAAGCGCCGCACTTACACCGTGATAGCCGCCGCCCTTTTCATAAGGCGGCACAAGATTTGCGACGTTACGAACCACAAACAAATCACCTGGCTTTGCATCCATTACAATTGCTGGATCTACGCGCGAATCAGAACAAGCAATAATCATTGCGCTCGGATTCTGTCCTTGACTTAACTCACCAAATAATGGTGTATCGCCCACGAAATAATTTTCGTGGAAGCGCTCATATCCAGCAACAAATTGATCGATATTACTCATCAGATTTTTTCTCTTTTTATCTGCTCGCGACAGTCCTGCACAAGTTCATCAGGAATCATTTTTAATGCAATATATACCAATAAAGGCACGATTACTAAATCATCTACCTGACCCATCACTGGAATAAAATCAGGAATCAAGTCAAAAGGCATTAATACATAGCCTATGGCAAGTCCTAAGAAAATCTTAGCTAAAACTGGAGTTTCGGGATGCTTTAAAACAAAACGATAGACTTCAAACTCTAGTTTTAATTGTGCAGCCACTCTCTTAAACTGGCTTAGCATTCAATATTAAACAGCCAAATCCAACCCTGTCAGTTTTGTGTAAGCCTCGCGATACTTTTCACTAGTTTTTTCTGCGACATCTGCTGGCAAAACTGGCGCTGGCGGTGCTTTATTCCAGCCAGAGGCCTCTAACCAATCACGTACATATTGCTTATCAAAGCTGGGCGGATTCTTACCAACTGAATATTGATCCGCAGGCCAAAAGCGAGATGAATCTGGGGTTAACACTTCATCAATCAAGTAAAGTTCACCACCAGCGTCTAAACCAAACTCAAATTTAGTATCTGCGATAATTATGCCTCGCGTAATTGCGTACTCAGCAGCCTCTTTATACAACCTGATACTAATGTTAGCCACTTTCTCAGCGAGTGCTTCACCTAAAAGTGAGGCACATTTTTCTAAAGTGATATTTTCATCATGATCACCCACGTCAGCTTTACTAGACGGGGTAAATATTGGCACTGGTAATTTTGACGCCTCGTGCAAACCGCTCGGCAATTCAATCCCGCAAACAGTACCGCTAGTTTTGTATTCTTTCCAGCCACTTCCCACTAAATAGCCACGCACAATTGCCTCAATTGGCAAAGGCTTAAGCTTTTTAACTACCAAAGCGCGTTTACCCAATTGGGCTTTTTCCATAGGATCACTGACGACTGTATCAGGATCAATACCTGTTAAGTGGTTAGGGACAATATGACCAAGTTTCGCAAACCAAAAATTTGCAATTTCGGTGAGGATTGCACCCTTATCTTTTATTGGCGTTGGTAAGATAACATCGAAAGCTGAAAGTCGATCAGTGGCAATTAACAACATGGTGTTGGCATCAATATCATAAATATCACGTACTTTACCTTGGTGAAGCAGCGGAAGGCTTTTGATACTTGATTGCGTAAGCGTATTAGACAATGCAGTTTCCTAACCTAGATTCGACAAATGACTTAATTCAAGAAAAAATAGCATAAGCAGTAACTCAATTTTCCTTATACAGCGTGATTATACCTTAACTACCTACATCTCTAAAAACGGAAAAGGTTGAGTTACAGAGCACTTTTGAACAAGTTTTGAGAAAAGATCCAGATACAAAACCTAACTCAATATATAAGCCCACAAATTAAAATTAAGCATTTTTTACGCCCACTTCTAAGACAGACAAAAACTTTGCATCAAACCCAAAATGCGTTGAGTCATTAAAATAGAGTGGTTGAAAATCTAACTGCGCTGTTCCAAAATCTCAACAGCGGGTAATTTTTTGCCTTCTAGAAACTCCAAGAAAGCTCCGCCAGCGGTTGAAATATATGAAACCTGATCATAAATATCATACTTTTGAATTGCAGCAATCGTGTCTCCACCTCCAGCCAAAGTGAAAGCCTTAGTTTTTGCAATCGCCAACGCAATCGCTTTAGTACCCTCACCAAACTGATCAAACTCAAATACACCTAATGGACCATTCCAAACAACGGTGCCAGCTTTCATGATAATTTCCGCCAGCTCTTGTGCTGACCTAGGACCAATATCAAAAATCATATCGTCTGGTTCAATAGCATTGGCATCTTTAATCACTGCAGGCTCATTTGCATCAAATTTTTTACCTGTCACCACATCTACAGCTATAGGCACAGCGGCTCCTCGTGCAGACATTTTTTCCATCAATGCAATTGATGTTGAGAGCAAATCGTCTTCACACAATGAATGACCAATTTCATAACCGGAGGCTTTTAAGAATGTATTTGCTATGCCACCGCCCACTACCAACTGATCCACTTTTTCCGCCAAACTTTCCAATACCGTGAGTTTAGTTGAGACTTTAGAGCCGCCCACAATTGCGACCATCGGACGGGCTGGGTTCAACAGCGCTTGACTCAAAGCATCTAATTCTTGTGTAAGCAAAATACCTGCCGCTGCAACAGGTGCAAATTTTGCCACCCCGTAAGTAGATGCTTCTGCACGATGCGCAGTGCCAAATGCATCCATCACAAACACATCGCAAAGCTTGGCATAAGCTTGTGCAGTTTCATCAAGGTTCTTTTTTTCACCTTTATTAAAACGACAATTCTCAAGTAATACCAACTCTCCAACAGCAACATCAAAATTTCCAGCCATCCAATCCTTGACCAAACGAATTGGCTTACCTAATTTGACTGAAATTACCTCAGCCACAGGCTTAAGTGAATTTTCTTCTGAATAAACACCTTCTTCTGGACGACCCAGATGTGAAGTCACCATCACCTTTGCACCAGCGTTAAGGGCAAATTCAATAGTGGCCATTGAGGCATTAATACGAGCATCGGAGGTTACTTTGCCATCCTTTACTGGCACATTTAAGTCCGCGCGAATAAACACACGCTGACCAGCCAAATCCAAATCGGTCATCTTAATAATTGCCATCACGACTCCTTAAGCGATATGTTCTGCTAGACGCAACATATTGCAGGTATAGCCATACTCATTGTCATACCATGCAACCACTTTAACGAAAGTAGGGTCAAGCGCAATTCCTGCTTCAGCATCAAAAACGGCCGCTAACGCTACACCACGAAAATCTGTCGAGACTACTTTATCTTTAGTAAACCCCAAGACACCCTTCATTGGACCTGATTCCGAAGCAGACTTCATCGCAGCGACGATCTCTTCATAACTCGCTTCTTTATTCAATTCGCAAGTCAGATCGACCACAGAAACGTCAGAGGTTGGCACACGAAATGCCATGCCAGTGAGTTTTGTATTTAGCGCTGGGATAACCTTACCAACGGCTTTAGCTGCACCAGTGGATGAAGGAATAATGTTTTCCAAAATACCACGACCGCCTCGCCAATCTTTACTTGAAGGACCATCAACCGTTTGCTGAGAAGCAGTTGCTGCATGAACTGTCGTCATTAAGCCACGCTTAATACCAAAAGTATCATTCAAGACTTTAGCAATTGGCGCCAACGCATTAGTCGTACATGAGGCTGCAGAAACAATAGCCTCACCATTATATTCTTGATGATTTACGCCATACACAAACATCGGCGTATCATCTTTTGGTGGTGCTGACTGCACTACCTTTTTAGCGCCCGCATCAATGTGCTTTTGGCAACTCTCTTGGGTCAAAAAAACACCTGTGCAATCTAACAGTACATCAACACCAATGGCACCCCAATTAAGGTTTTCTGGATTTCTTTCTGAAGTCAGCAGAATTTTTTTACCATTCACAACCAAATAGCCATCTTTATATTCAATGTTGCCTTTAAAGTTGCCGTGAACTGAATCATATTTCGCCATGTAAACAAGATAATCAGGGTCTTGTGTACCATTAATGGCGACCACTTCAATATTCTCAAAGTCCTGAAATGCCGCACGCAAAGCCATACGGCCAATACGGCCAAATCCGTTGATTCCTACTTTAACTGTCATGATTGTTACCTTAATTTTACAAACAAAAAGGGAGCCATAAAATACCGGCTCCCTTCGTCTAGCTTACTTCAATAATTACAGTACTGACTTAACGGTTTTCACTACGTTTTCAACTGTGAAACCGAAGTGCTTCATCAATACGCCACCAGGTGCAGACTCACCGAATGTGTCAATACCAACTACAGCACCTTCTAAACCAACATATTTGCGCCAGAAATCAGGATGTGCAGCCTCAACAGCGACACGTTTAACGCCAGGAGTTAACACACTGTCACGATAAGCTTTATCTTGACGGTCAAATACGTTTGTTGATGGCATTGAAACTACGCGCACTTTAGTACCCGAAGCATTTAATTCAGCAGCTGCTTTAATCGCCAAATCAAGTTCAGAGCCATTAGCAATAATGATCACATCGGCTTTACCAGCAACATCAGAGAAAACATAACCACCTTTACGAATTAGGTCGAAGTGAGCTGTGTCGTGTTTAATACCTGGCACATTTTGACGGCTTAATACCAAACTTGATGGACCATTATGACGTTCAGCAGCTGCAACCCAAGCTACAGCAGTTTCCGTTGAGTCAGCTGGACGCCATACATCCATATTAGGAATATAACGGAGGCCAGATGTGTTTTCTATTGGTTGATGGGTTGGACCATCTTCCCCTTGACCGATAGAGTCATGAGTCAACACAGCAACAGTACGTTGTTTCATCAATGCAGCCATACGCAATGCACTCTTAGCGTAATCTGAGAACATGTGGAATGTACCGCCGAATGGTAAGAAACCACCATGCAATGCCATACCGTTCATGATTGCGAACATACCAAATTCACGCACACCGTAGGAAATATAGTTACCTGGTTTTTTAGCATCAACGTGTGTGAAGCTAGCGCATGAAGTTAGGTTAGAGCCAGTCAAGTCAGCCGAACCACCCAAGAATTCAGGCAAAGTTGGTGCCAATGCAGCGATTACATTTTGTGAAGCTTTACGTGTTGCAATTGTTTCTGCTTTTTCATTTGTTGCGGCAATCAATGCATCAGATGCTTGTTTCCAATTAGCTGGTAAATCACCCGCCATACGGCGTTTGAACTCAGCCGCTTCTGCAGGAAAATCTTTAGCATAAGCATCAAACTTGGCATTCCACTCAGCTTCTAATTTAGCGCCTTTGGCTTTTTGATCCCAACCAGCGTAAACGTCTGCTGGAATTTCAAATGGAGGATAATTCCAACCAATGTTTGCACGGGTTGCTGCAACTTCTTCTTCACCTAGTGCAGAGCCATGGCAATCATGGCTACCAGATTTGTTTGGAGAGCCCATACCAATGACTGTTTTACAGCAAATCAATGATGGTTTGTCTGTAACAGCTTTTGCTTTCTTAATCGCAGCATCAATAGCATCAGAATCATGTCCGTCTACTGACTGAACGTGCCAACCGTAAGCCTCGAAGCGTTTAGCTGTATCATCTGTGTACCAGCCTTCGATATGACCATCGATAGAAATACCGTTGTCATCCCAGAAAGCGACTAGCTTACCCAAGCCCCATGTGCCAGCCAAAGCACAAGCCTCGTGAGATACACCTTCCATCATACAACCGTCGCCTAAGAAGCAGTATGTATAGTGGTCAACGATATCGTGACCTGGTTTGTTAAATTGATTAGCAAGTAATTTTTCTGCCATTGCAAAACCAACCGCATTGGTGATACCTTGACCAAGTGGACCAGTCGTTGTTTCGATACCAGGTGCATAGCTATATTCAGGGTGACCAGCACATTTAGAATGCAATTGACGGAATGTCTTAATTTCATCCATAGGCAAATCGTAGCCGGTTAAATGCAACAATGAGTAAATCAACATTGAGCCGTGGCCGTTAGATAATACGAAACGATCGCGATCAGCCCAGTTTGGATTGGTTGGGTTGTGACGCAAATTGTGGTTCCATAATACTTCAGCGATTTCAGCCATACCCATAGGTGCACCTGGGTGGCCAGAGTTAGCTTTTTGCACCGCATCCATAGACAAAGCACGGATAGCGTTTGCTAAATCTTTACGAGTTGCCATTTCTTTCTCCCTAATCAATCAATCAATCTATAAAGCGTAAAAAGTGCCAGCCAATCCAATGAGCTATACAGTATAAACACCCATCAAATTAAGCATGGCACTGAAATTCTTCAAGCCTCTCCCTCAAATTCATGAACATCAAGGTTACATTTTTCATGTAGCGCGATATTTACTTATTAGTTTTACGGGAGCTTAGGGCTGAATTATTGCTTAATAAGGGATTTTGAGCAATACCATTAATCTTTTAATGGTTGCAACACGCTCATTTAATAATGTTTTATTTCCATTTAATTGAACACCCAATACTTGCGACTTGATCTTTTGGGCCACTCCCTGTTGCCGCTATCAGCTTCATTGCTTCCAGTAAATCTTTTGTAGCATTTGGTTTAGGTGTTAAATCGCGCCCCTGATCATCAAATCGACCACGATATTGCAATTCAAGATTCGCATTAAATCCAAAAAAGTCAGGTGTACAGACGGCATCATAAGCACGGGCAACCTCTTGCGTTTTATCGAACAAGTAAGGAAAACCAAAATTAAATTCACTTGCAACTTCTTTCATTTTGTCAAAAGAGTCTTGCGGATAACTGACCTCATCATTTGAAGAAATCGCCACAGCATTGATACCCAAGCTTTTAAGCACGTTAGTATCTTCAACTAAACGCTCACGTATAGCTTGAACATAAGGACAATGGTTACAAATAAACATCACCACCAAGCCCCTTTCACCAGCCACATCCTTAAGCGTCCAATTACGTCCATCCACGCCTGGCAAATTAAAACTAGGCGCCCTCCAACCAAAATTACACAGTGGCGGATTCAAACTTACCATGTTGTCGGTTCCTTACATTAAAATACAGTTTCAGATTTTACCACTTTGGATGAATAAAGATGTCCACACCACGCTTTTACTGTGATCCTAACTCTGCTGACAAATTAGCACTCGGCGCACAAATCAAGCTTCCTGAAAGTGCAGCTATTCACGCCACACGTGCCTTAAGGCTAGAAGTTGGTGACAAAGCTGTTTTGTTTGATGGCAACGGGCAAGATTATTTAGCTGAACTTATATTCATCAAAAAAAGCGAAGTGATTGCAAAAATCTGCAACATAAAAGTTGTCGACAACGAGTCGCCTATTAAGGTGATATTGGCACAAGCCATTTCAAGCGGAGACCGAATGGACTTCACCATTCAGAAAGCTGTCGAAATGGGCGTAACTGAAATTCAACCCATTGCTAGCCAACGGAGTGTTGTCAAGCTATCTGGAGAACGGGCTGAAAAGCGTCGCGAACACTGGCAGAATGTTGTAAATTCCGCATGCGAACAATCTGGTCGAGCTTTTGTCCCAAAAGTTTTAATGCCCCTCACGCTTGCCAATTGGTTGGCCAGTCAACCAAATGCTCAAACAAAAGTAACTTTATCACCCAAGGCTGAAGTTAGCTTTAAAGATCTACCTTACCCCGCTGGCAACATCTGCCTGCTTGTTGGCGCAGAAGGGGGGCTTACTGAAGATGAGATTGCGCTTGCTTCATCACAAGGATTTACGCCTGTGCGACTGGGAAAGCGCATACTCCGAACCGAAACCGCACCCCTCGCCGCCATTGCTACCATGCAAACTATCTGGGGCGACTTCTGCGTCTAACACAATAAAATTTATAAAAATTTGCACTTTAAACAATTTTTAATTATTATTATGTTTAATAAACAATTTTCAAAAGGTGACGGATGCTACTAGGCGCTGCAATCAGAAATCAAAGGAAATTAAAACATCTTACCCTGCAAAACCTCGCCAATCTCATTGGCGCTGATAGTGGCAATCTATCAAGAATAGAAAGAGGTGAGCAAGGGGTTACTGAGTCCATGTTGCGTAAACTGTGTGCGGCTTTAGATTGCACGCCTGCCTTCCTTTATGCACAATCTGAACCAAAAAAATCTTTAATTACATCTGACAATATTGCGGATTACGCAATCTTTAACAACCATTCATTACAAATTCCTTCAGCCCAAAGTCTAAAAAGGCCCCATGAGTTCGTCAGCTGGTTTCGTTCCGTAGCCCCATACATCCATGCATTTGGAGGAAAAACTTTTGTTATCGCGTTTGGGGGGGAGGTGGTAGACGATGGCCAATTCGTTTCTTTATCACACGACCTTAATTTACTTGCTAGCCTCGAGGTAAGAATAGTTCTAGTGCATGGCGCACGCCCACAAATTGAATCAAGGTTAAAACGAGCAAACCTAAAGACCAAACTCGCAAGTGGCTTGCGTATCACGGATGATCAAGCAATGGAGATCGTCAAAGAAGCTAACGGATCCATACGTGTAGAGATTGAATCCTTACTTTCGATGGGTCTAGTAAACTCGCCTATGGCTGGCTCTGACATCAGAGTTGCGAGTGGAAACTTCGTGACCGCAAAACCGATTGGCATCCTTGATGGTATTGATTTGCAACACACTGGCGAGGTAAGAAAAGTGGATGCAATTGGCATCCAAAAAAGATTAGATGATGGCGAAATGGTATTACTCTCGCCACTTGGCTACTCACCGACTGGCGAAGCATTTAATATTTCATTGGAAGATGTTGCTGTTAGTACGGCAATTGCACTCGATGCTGACAAACTCATCTTCTTAATGGACTCCCCTGGTGTCCACAATGCGAGAGGAGAGTTATTGCGTGAAATGACAGCGCAAAAAGCCAAAAATCTTTTGCACCATGTTAAAAATAATCATTTAGCGAATCGTCAATCTCTCGCCCAAGAAGCACCAAAAATAACTGAGGATGAAGCTTATTATTTGCCAGCCGCCATTAGGGCTTGTGACCATGGCGTAGCTAGAACGCACCTCATTTGTAGACACACAGATGGCGCAATCCTTCAGGAGCTATTCACCCATGATGGCATAGGGACGATGGTAACCGAAATGCCACTTGAATCAATGAGACAAGCTGTAATTGGCGATGTAGGTGCATTGTTGCAACTAATAGAACCTTTAGAAGCTGAAGGTATTTTAGTTCGCCGTGGTAGAGAGCGTCTAGAAATGGAAATCGAGCAGTTTTATGTGATGGAGCATGATAGCCGCGTTATTGGATGTGCAGCGCTTTATCCATTCGCACAGGAAAAAACTGCTGAATTTGCTTGCCTGGCCATACACCCAGCCTTTAGAGGTGGGGGGAGAGGCGATAGACTTTTCCATTACTGCGAAGAACAAGCGAGCGAGTTAGGATTTAAATCAATATTCTGCCTTACAACAAGAACTGAACATTGGTTCTTGGAGCGCGGCTTTATCGAAAAAACAGTATCTGATTTACCTGCAGAAAAACAGAAAATCTACAATTTACAAAGACGTTCAAAAGTTTTTATAAAAAAGCTATGAGTATTTAACTAAAATGCAACGCCGCATCTGCTTTATTTCAATGTAAAATAATATGAAAATCACTCGCATTGAGATACACAACATGAGCAATGAAACTACATCAACTCAAAAAGCACAGACACTAGCCGAAGCATTGCCTTACATTAAGCGCTTTTTTGACAAAACCATCGTGATTAAATACGGTGGCAACGCGATGACAGACCCACAGCTAAAAGAGTCTTTTGCAAGCGACGTTGTCTTGCTTAAACTAGTCGGGATGAACCCTGTTGTTGTTCACGGTGGCGGTCCACAAATTAACGAAATGCTCGATAAAATGGGCAAAAAAGGTGAGTTCATTCAGGGCATGCGTGTGACAGACGAAGAAACCATGGACATCGTCGAAATGGTGCTTGGTGGTCAAGTGAACAAAGAAATTGTGAATTTGATTAACCGCAAAGGCGGTAAAGCAGTTGGTTTAACAGGGCAAGATGGAAATTTCATCCACGCTGAAAAACTGTTGATGGCAAACCTCAACAATCCAGAAGAGATGATTGATGTTGGGCAAGTGGGCGACATCAAAAAAATTGATCCCAGCATTATCAACTTCTTAGATAGCGGTGACTTTATTCCAGTGATTGCTCCAATCGGCGTAGGTCCAGAGGGCGAAACTTACAATATCAATGCGGATGTGGTTGCCGGAAAGTTAGCCGAAATCTTAGGAGCAGAGAAGCTGATTTTGCTCACTAACACACCTGGCGTACTTGATAAAAATGGCACCTTACTAACAGGCCTTACACCTAGGCAAATTGACGATTTAGTAGAAGATGGAACACTTTCAGGTGGCATGTTACCAAAAATAAGCTCAGCGCTTGATGCTGCAAGAAGTGGAGTTAAATCGGTTCATATCATTGATGGTCGCGTAGAGCACGCATTGCTTTTAGAAGTGTTGACCGATGATGGTGTAGGCACACTTATCAAAGCCAAATAATGCAAGATAATCGACGTGTATGGGTGTTTGACCTTGACGACACCTTACACGATGCTTCATCACACATATTCCCCGTGATGAACAAAGCCATGACACATTACATCATGGACACTCTTGATTTAGACGAACACAAGGCATTTGAACTTCGTAGACATTACTGGCGCATTTATGGTGCAACTTTAAAAGGCTTAATGCGTCATCACGGTGTTGACCCTTATCACTTTCTTTGCCAAACGCATGACCATATGGATTTAGAAAATATGGTCACAGAAACCTATCAGTTACGTCATTGCATTAACCAACTTAAAGGTCGAAAAGTGATCTTCACTAATGCACCCATGAATTATGCTATCCGGGTTTTAGATACCCTCGGAATAACAGATTTATTTAACTTAATATTTAGTGTCGAATCTACAAAGTTTCATCCAAAACCATCAGTGCGAGGTTTCAAGCAACTTCTTCGCACCATCAAAGCTGAGGCTAAAGACTGTGTGATGGTCGAGGATAACTTACCTGCCCTAATGACTGCAAAAAGATTGGGAATGAAAACAGTCTGGGTTTCTAATAAACTAAAAAAACCGAATTTTGTGAATTTAAGAATCAATAACGTGTTAGCACTTACTCATTCTAGAATATAATCTATATCAAGGTTATACTAATAAAAAATAATTACCTTAAGAATTTTTGGAGATTATCATGGCCACGAAACCAGGCGAACGCAAACAACAGATTTTAGAAACGCTAGCTAAGATGTTGGAAACCCCAACTCAAGAAAAAATCACAACAGCATCACTCGCTGCTAAGCTAGATGTAAGCGAAGCAGCTCTCTATCGCCACTTCGCAAGTAAAGCCCAAATGTTCGAAGGATTAATCTCATTTATCGAACAAAGCCTATTTAGCCTCATCAATAAAATCACCACAGAAGAAAATGACGGCATGACGCAAGTTCGCCGCATTGTAACTATTATGTTGTTATTCGCTGAGAAAAATCCAGGGATGACACGTGTGTTGACAGGTGATGCTCTTGTTAACGAGGATAATAGACTCCAACTTCGCATCAACCAAATGTTTGACCGCCTAGAATCAACCATCAAGCAGTCTTTCCGGATTGCGCAAACACAAAATGACAGAACAATGGACCCCGAATCTCAAGCGAATTTAATGTTATGTTTTGTGATTGGGCGCTGGCATCAATTTGCCAAGAGCGGCTATAAACGGAAGCCTATGGAATTTGTTCAACAACAATTGAATTACTTGAATGGCGCGGAATGACGATCTAAAGGACTCGTTTAATTGCGTCCAAACGCGCTTCAAATACAGCTTGCTTAATGGCCTCCGGCGCATTGTGAAGTTTTGCTACTGCGCCAACATCCACCGCCAATATCGCCTCAAGCAAACCAATCAATACCTTAGCTTCAGGACACTCGGCCTTTTCAAAACCTGCTCTTCCGCGTGAATCGCATTCACATGCTAATAAAAAATCTTTAAAGCGTTGTGGCTGTCGAATTGCATCCGTTTCAATTAAAAATTGTAACGCCGTATCTGGTCTCATCTTTAGCACTTGATGCACTTTTCCGTGAAACTTCGCAACTATTTGAGCTAGCTCCTTACACTCATTTGGCACGCGCAATCGCTTACTCAACTCTTGTAGCAAACTCAAACTGCGAACTTCATGCCCCGTATGTCTGGGCCACATATCCTGGGGCGTAGTCCCTTTTCCTAAATCGTGAGTCAGCGCAGCAAAACGAATTGGCAATGAATATCCACATTTTGCAGCGTAATCAATTACCATCATGATATGCACCCCCGTATCAATCTCTGGATGATACATTTCGGGTTGTGGAACCCCCCAAAGCCTATCTAGCTCAGGCATAATTTTTTGTAACGCGCCGCAAGCACGCAAAACTTCAAACATGCGGCTTGGTTTAGCCTCCATCAAACCCTTGGCCAACTCCTGCCAGACTCTTTCCGGCACCAAAGCATCAACTTCACCGCTATCAACCATTTCTCGCATCAAAGCCAAGGTTTCAGGGGCGACAGAAAAATCAGTAAAACGGGCAGCGAAGCGTGCCGCTCTTAAGATTCGTACAGGGTCTTCACTAAACGCAGGACTAACGTGTCTCAATATTCTATTTTTTAAATCATCTAACCCATGATGAGGGTCAAATAGCTGCCCCTTATCATCTTTGGCTATTGCATTGATCGTTAAATCTCTTCTAGCTAAATCTTGCTCAAGAGTAACATCTGGATCTGCATGCACCTGAAAGCCTTTATAGCCTTTAGCTGTCTTACGCTCAGTCCTTGCTAGGGCATATTCTTCATGAGTGCTAGGATGTAAAAAAACTGGAAAGTCTTTACCAACGGCTTTATAACCTAAACTTTCCATTTCTGAAGGGGTGCTTCCGACCACGACATAGTCGCGATCTTTCACAACAAGCCCAAGCTGCTCATCACGCACAGCACCTCCCACAGAAAAAACTTGCATCTTATCTGCCAGCCCTTGCTCGAAATCGATTATAGGTATTACGTGGGTTGTATTCACTCAGATAGTCGGGAACAACAGTTTCAAGTGCTGATGGTTGAAAATCTAAAAATGCAGGAAATTCTGTAAGACAAATACTATCCACTTCCATAGAGCGCACATTATCTCTAGTCATCAATTTCATTGGCAAAAACTCCATCATAAAGGCTTGAAGGTATGAAAACATATCATTTAGACCGATGATCACAGGCTTCTTAGCTAAGGTATTTGCCACATAAGTAACCAACTCACGCAACGTATAGACTTTAGGACCGCCTAAATCATAAGCTTTCCCATAAGTATCGATATTGTCTAATGATTCTACAAAAGCCTTCGCAACATCCACAACATAAATGGGTTGAAATTTAGCATTTGGTTTTGCCAATAATATCACTGGCAAGAGTTTTACTAGTTTCGCAAATAAATTGATAAATCCATCACCACGACCATAAATAATTGATGGTCTAAACACGGTGATATCTAGATTATTTTTTGCAGCTAGGACAACATTCTCCCCTTCACCTTTTGACTTTAAATAATTACTGGGTGCATCTCTAGAGGCTTGTAAGGCACTCATATGAACTAATCTTTTAATGCCTAATTTTGTACAAAGTTTGACTAAACGAAGTGGCAATTCTGCATGAATGACATTAAAAGTGGCTTTTTTACTATTGTGCAAAATGCCAATCAGATTAATGACGACATCTGTGCCCTTAAGCACTTTTGCTAATGCAGCATCGTCCATCACATCACACTCAAGCACAACCACATTTGATAACAAAAAAAGATGCTTACTAGACTCACGTTTGCGCGTAAGTACTTTAACGGCATAGCCAGACAAACTTAACTGATAAACTATCGCGCTTCCAACAAAGCCCGACCCACCCAACACACATACTTGTTTCATGGTTATGCTACTTTCTATTTGAATTTTTTATTAATGATCGCTTTCATCACTAGCGTTTGCATTTCCATCGCCAATAATGACGCCCAGTCTTTGTTTAAGACTAACCGATTTAGTTCCTAACGTATTGGAATAGAAACAGGTATTTGCCATTACTTTTTGAACATATTGGCGTGTCTCTAGAATTGGAATCGTCTCCGCATAAATCGCTCCTTCCATCGGCTTTTTAGGCGCCCAATGCCTCGCATTACCGGGCCCCGCATTATAAGCCGCTGTTGCCATCGCGGCTTGTCCGCTCATTAAATCCAAGATATAGCGTAAATAATAAGTCCCGAGCTTCACGTTTGTTTCTGTTTGATGAATCATATTCTGACGATATTCACTAAATCCCGTTTTTTTTGCTATCCATGCTGCTGTTGCGGGCATAACCTGCATCAGTCCAGATGCGCCAACACCAGATTTTGCGTAACTTACAAAACGGCTTTCTTGTCGGGTTAAACCATACACCCAAGCTTCATCAAGGCCGTTGGCTTTAGAGAAGGTCTGCACAGTTTCTCGGTAAGGTACTGGATATCGCAATACAAAATTATGTACAAACTTAGTTTTTTCAGCCGTATTAATTGCCAAATCATACCAAGATTGACGCATCGCAAATTCGGCAGCGGCCAACATTTGTTTATCGTCATAGTCTTTAGTCGCCCAAGCCCATTCGACACGACTCTCCCATCGCATATCAAGGCGTTGAAACTCAAGCGCTCTTTGCATGGCAGGTTGGTTCTTGATAGCTTGAACTTCAGCATCGGAAGGCTCATAATTGCTTGGCATGCTTGTCATTACATCGCCTAACTCATCTTTTGCTAATAATCCATAAAACGAATGCTCATGCGAAAGCGGCACAAGTATTGCATTTGCCTTAGAAATAGAATTTTGTGCTTTATAAGCCCTTGCCTTCCAATAAAGCCAGGGCTGCTCCTCTTGCTGAACGGCCGGCATATTGTCTATGGTTGCTAATACCAAGTTCCAGTTTTTCTCTAACAACGCGGCGCGTACTTTCCAAGCAATTTCATCTTGCTCCAGGTCGCTATTTTTTACTTTCGCATACAAACTTAAAGCCTGCTCATCGTGACGGCGTGCGGCTTGCATCGCCAAACGACCCCACATGTACACTTGCTCATCTTGTTCAAACTGTGGCATAAGTTTAGACCATGTGCTTAAACCAGCATCCAACTTATTTCGCGCCAACTTGTCAATCGCATAAAGATTAAGTGCTCGTCCCAAATGACTCTTAAATGGGATAATTTTCTTTTCAAGTGCGCCTTGTGGGTTTTGATAGACAGTATCAATCAGTTTCAACTCTGCTTTTGAAACACTAGTGTCACGTTGAATAATTGATTTAGCTAATACAATTTTACTTTCTTGCATTGCTAATCTAAAGCGCGCCCAAATGTCTTCCTGTGTCAGCACCTTAGATATTTGCATCATATCAAATAAATTTTCGCAATTAACTGGCTGCTCCACAGCACTCATCCATAGAGTCTTACCTTCTGTTAGTGCAATCACATCTCCTTTTTTGGCACGCCCTTCAAGGGTATAACAACTTACCGCTGAATCTTCATGCTTCAAATTTGGAAGCTCCTCAAAAAAGTCATCCCAATTTTGACGCTTACCTAAAATTTTAAGCCACTCGACACGAACACGTTCAGCAAAAGGATAATCCGAGTATTGAGATAAGAAATCACGGACCATGGCTTTATCACTACTTGTCAAGGTAATTAACATCAGCCAATAGTCAGCATAAGAGGCTAGGATATAGTTCTGACTGTGAAGCTGACTGGCATCTTCAGCAAGTGCTTTTGCGTTTTTAGTTTGGTATGCATTTTGAGCATGTGCGAACGTTTGGTCCACAGTCATACCCCAAGCATTACATACGACGAATAAAGCTAGACTTAATATGCTTGCCCAACGTCTCATTATTTTCCTTGAGCTAGAACCTTTAAAGGCAGCCCACACATTGTGAAAATTTTAGGGTAGTACAATTTAGACCAAGATAATACGCAAGACCGCCATGAAGACTGCAGCGACTAGTAATAATAAAAATGCATATTTAATGATTTGCCCTAAAAGGCGAAGATAGCGCTTGTCGCCTTTGACCAAAAAGGCCCCAAAGCAAACTGCACAAAAAAAGATTAGTAAGATTAATAGAATTCTAGCGATTAATAATCCCATAGTCATTGACTCACTTAAATATACTGCAAGGCAGGTGAGGCGATCATCGCTGATTGAAATCCTCTTGGCGCTTCCTCTGCTTTTTCAAAAGTTGCGTATTCCCAAGCATCGACATCGGCCAATAGCGCCCTTAGTAATTGATTATTAAGCGCATGGCCAGATTTGTATGCTGTAAACGCGCAAAGTAATGGATGACCAAGCACATATAAATCACCAATAGCATCTAAGGTTTTGTGTTTGACAAACTCATCATCGTACCGCAATCCATCATTATTCAAAATTCGATATTCATCTAAAACGATGGCATTGTCCAAACTACCCCCACGGGCCAAACCAACAGAACGAAGCGCTTCAACTTCGTGCATAAAACCAAAAGTGCGGGCACGACTAACTTCTTTGATATATGAATTGTCCGCGAAGTCAATTTTGACATTATTACCAGTGTGTTCAAAAACAGGATGAGTAAAATCAATTGTAAAGTCAACTTTAAAACCAAAGTATGGATCAAAACGCACCCATTTATCACCATCACGAACTTCAACAGTCTTTTTGATACGTATAAATTTCTTTGCTATAGATTGTTCAACAATCCCCGCTTGCTGAAGTAAAAATACGAAAGGTCCGGAGCTTCCATCCATTATTGGTACTTCACCAGCAGACAATTCAACATAAATATTATCAATCCCAAGCCCAGCTAATGCAGACATTAAATGCTCTACAGTGGCAACGCGAACTCCTTTGTATTCCAAGGCTGAACACATCCGAGTGTCACATACATATTGAGGTTGCACTTTGATTTCCACAGAATCGGGCAGATCGACACGACGGAAAACAATACCAGTATCAGGCAATGCAGGTCGCAAAGTCATTTTGACTTTTTCGCCTGTATGCAAGCCAACACCAGTGGCACTAATTGATTTTTTAAGGGTGCGCTGTTTCAGCATATTTACTTTTCTAATCTCACCTTACATAACCTAAAAAATCTTTTTATGGTCTCTTATCAACTAAGAAACTTTCTCAATAAAGACTACCTGTCCTGCTAAAAGCATAGCATAAATGTTGCGCTCACTCATTAACGAGCGCCATTCTAAAAGCTGGGCCAATGATTAAACTGACAGATTAATAAACTAACTTAATCGGCTTGTTTTCGTAAAAATGCTGGGATGTCATATTCTTCAATGCCATCTTTCTTCATCGCATCTACTTGGGCACGACGACCGCTATTTTGTGTAAACACGGCAGGCTCATCATCGTCAGTGTAACCAACATTACCAAGACCACTATAAATTGGTTGGTTAGTTGTACCATCACGAACAACAGGCGTTGCCATCACTAGTTTAGGTTTCTGTTGAGCACCTACACTGTTCAAGCCCGTTGCAACCATCGTCACTCGCAAGCCATCACCCATACTTTCATCAAATACGTTACCGATAATTACTGTTGCATCTTCTGCTGTAAATGAACGAATAGTATGCATAACGTCATTATATTCCTTCATTTTGAAAGAGTGACTTGCAGTAATGTTAACTAAAACACCACGCGCATTTGCCAAGTTTACGTTTTCTAGCAATGGGCTTGCGACTGCTTGTTCAGCTGCCAATACAGCACGATCTGGACCTGAGGCTACTGCAGAACCCATCATTGCCATACCCATTTCAGACATCACTGTGCGAACATCAGCAAAGTCAACATTCACCAAACCTGGGCAATTAATGATTTCAGCAATTCCTGAAACTGCATTATGAAGTACATCATTTGCTGCTTTAAAAGCATCGATAAATGTTACTTCATCGCCCAACACTTCCATTAACTTGTCATTAGGAATGATAATAAGAGAATCAACATGCTTAGAAAGTTCTTCCAAACCATCTGTTGCTACTTTGCCTCGCTTACCTTCAAATGCAAATGGTTTAGTAACCACAGCAACAGTGAGGATACCCATTTCTTTGGCAACTTCAGCAACGATAGGAGCAGCACCTGTACCTGTACCACCACCCATACCAGCAGTGATAAATAACATATCAGCACCATCAATCACTTCAGCGATACGGTCACGATCCTCTAAAGCCGCTTCGCGGCCAATTTCAGGTTTAGCACCTGCGCCCAAGCCTTTAGTAATGTCCATACCAATTTGCAGTACAGTCTTTGCTTGGCTCTTTTTAAGTGCTTGCATGTCGGTATTTGCACAAATAAATTCTACACCCCCAACATTTTTCGCAATCATGTGCTCGACAGCGTTACCACCGCAACCACCGACACCAATCACCTTAATAACGGCTTCTTGGTTTTCATTATCCATAATTTCAAACATTGTATTTCTCCTTGAGATCTGCCTAAACTAAATTACTTCTGCCTTAATTACTTTTACTACCACTACTAACACTACTACTACTAAAAATTACCTTGGAACCAACTCTTCATGCGCTCAAGAATCCGACCGAATGAATTTGCATCCAAGCTGACTTGAATTTGTTGCGCGACTTGGCGCTTACCTATCAACAACAAACCAACCCCCGTTGCATAACGCGGATTACTAACCACTTCAGATAGTCCACCTACATATCTTGGAAGGCCAAGTCGAACTGGCATGTGAAAAATTTCTTCACCTAGCTCGACCATTCCTTTCATCATTGCTGAGCCGCCTGTAATAACAATCCCTGAAGCGATCATTTCCTCTAAGCCGCTCCGGCGTAACTCAGCCAACACGAACTCATACAACTCCACAACGCGTGGCTCAATAACCTCTGCTAAGGTTTGAACTGATAACTGACGCCCCTCACGACCATCAGTGCCTTGAACTTCCACAACTTCACGGGCATCTGCCAATTGGCGTAATGCGCAACCATGTTTAATCTTGATGTCTTCCGCTGATTGCGTTGGCGTTCTTAAGGCAACTGCAACGTCATTCGTTATTTGGTCCCCCGCGATTGGAATTACTGCGGTATGACGAATCGCACCTTGCTTAAACACAGCAATATCTGTTGTTCCACCACCGATATCAACCAAGCACACTCCAAGCTCTTTTTCATCTTCAGTCAGCACCGCCTCGCTTGAGGCTAATGGCTGAAGAATCAAATCTGTTACTTCCAGACCACAACGCTTAATACTCTTCACAATATTTTGCGCAGCAGCAACGGCTCCAGTCACGATGTGCACTTTTACTTCTAACTTCATGCCACTCATCCCAAGAGGTTCACGCACATCTTCTTGACCATCAATGATGTATTCTTGCGTCAGGATATGAAGAATTTGCTGGTCTGAAGGCAGTGCAATTGCTTGCGCGGTTTCTATCACACGTGCCACATCTGCCTGAGTCACTTCAGCATCTTTAATTTTGACCATGCCGCGTGCGTTGATGCTCTGCACATGGCTCCCTGCGATGCCTGTAAACACATTCTTAATCGTGCAATCAGCCATGAGCTCAGCCTCCTCAATAGCTCGCTGAATCGCATTTACAGTTGAGTCGATATTAATCACCACTCCTTTTTTAAGGCCGCGTGAAACGTGTTGCCCAAGACCAATAACATTCATATTTCCATCGGCCATTAGTTCCGCAACAATCGCAACCACTTTAGACGTCCCAATGTCCAAGCCAATAATGAGGTTTTTCTCTTCTTTAGCTCTACTCATCGCATTTCTCCACTTTTCTTAATTCACTTTTATTCATACTGGTTAATGACCAATCTTACTTAAACTAGACCTTGGTTTTTTTCAATTCAATTTTCTTTACTTCAGGCTTCTTAATATCCTTCTTTGCTTGTTCCTTTTTAGCTGAGAGTTTTTTATCCGCATCTTTTTTAACTTCACTTTTACCATGACTTAGATTTTGCTCTTTCAACACTGTAGCCACTGGGACCGGCTTAAATGCTGCTAAAGCCATCGGACTTCTTACTGCAAAGCCACTTGGGTAGCGCAAATCCACATATTTCAAATCACCTTTTAAACCAGCATAAGTTTTGCTATAAACCTGCATAAAACGGGCTAGGCGCATATCCATCTTTTCGCGGCCTAGCGATATCACCATGCCTGTATTTGTCGTGACCTGCCAAGATCGTCTTGGCGTCAAAGCAATCTCAGTTAATTTCATCTTCATTGGCAAAATCAACTTGCCAAATTCACCATAATGCTCAGCTACTTCTTTTACCCCATCGCCCGGCCCATAAAAAACCGGCAAGTCTGCATCTGAAGCCGCATGAAAAAGCTCACCATGCGTATTTACCAACGCAATATTTCCCCAACGTGCTAATGCTTGATGCTCTTCAATCATTACTTCCAAGCGATTAGGCCAACGTCTTCTTACACTTACAGTTCTTGCCCATGGTAACTTTTCAAAGGCTTCACGCGTTTTTACCAAATTCACAGTAAAGAAATTACCTTGCAAGTAACGGCTAGAAATCAGTTTTACTTGCTCCCGCGTCACATGTTTTAATTCGCCTTCAACACGTACTTCATTGAGTGGAAAAATCGACAAATGCACAACAACGAAAAGAGTGCCGTACATAAATAGTACGAATGCAAATGCAAACAAAACATTTGCAATCCAATTCAAAATATTGGGTTTATCCCACACGTGCTTTAGCTCCGTGCTGTTTAATTGCCAATGTCAAAATACGTTTTACTAATTCGGCAAATGAAATGCCTGCCGCTTTTGCCGCCATTGGCACCAAACTATGATCTGTCATACCCGGGCTAGTATTTACTTCCAAGAAGTAATGTTTACCAGTTTCATCCATTAAAAAGTCCACACGCCCCCAACCTGCACCACCAATTGCCTTAAATGCTTGCAATGCTTCTTGCTGAATCTTGGCTTCTTGCACTGCTGTTAAGCCACAAGGACATAAGTATTGGGTGTCATCACGCAAATACTTTGCCTCAAAATCATAAAATTCATTTGCTGGTACGATTCGGACAATCGGCAATACTTGATCACCTAAAATACCCACGGTATATTCGCCACCGCCAACAAACTGCTCAGCAATTACAAGTGGGTCAGACTGAGCTGCCAACTCATAAGCAGCCTTCAAATCTCCAGCCACTTTCACCTTACTAATTCCAATGCTTGAGCCTTCGTTGGCTGGTTTTACAAACAGTGGCAACCCAAGTTTTTTCTCAATGGCAGCAAAATCAGAGTCCGCACTCACCACCTCAAATGCTGGTGTCGTCACACCTGCCGCATGCCAAATTAATTTGGTACGCCATTTATCCATAGCGATAGCTGAAGCCATGACACCAGAGCCTGTATAAGGAATACCTAACAGTTCCAAAGCGCCTTGTAAGGTGCCATCTTCACCAACCCGACCATGAAGTGAAATAAATGCAACGTCATATTGTTCCAAGTCTTGCAATGCACGTTTTTCTGGGTCGAAAGCCTCTGCATCGACGCCTTGCGACTTTAATGCTGCCAATACAGCCGAACCACTTTTCAATGAAACTTCTCTCTCAGCTGATTTTCCGCCTAATAAAACAGCTACTTTTCCAAATGTGTTACTCATGCTTTCTCACTCAATCTATCGCCTAACACATGCACCTCTTGATGCAAGCTAATTCCAAATTTCTCTTTTACTTTCTGACGCATCAGTACAATTAATTGCTCAATATCTTCTGCTCTAGCATCTCCCAAATTCACGATAAAATTTGCATGCTTTTGTGAAACTTGTGCACCACCAATTTTGTAACCTTTTAAGCCACAAGCCTCGATGAGACGAGCTGCATAATCACCCTCTGGGTTACGAAAAGTCGAGCCAGCATTTGGAAAGTTAAGCGGCTGTGTAGCAAGTCTTTTTGCTAATAAATTCCTGATTTTCTGCTCAGACTCTTCTGCATTTCCATCTGGTAATTCAAACCAAGCACCTACAAACCATTCTTTAGCTACGGGCTTTGTCACATGACGATAGGTCGCTACAAACTCAGAAGCAGTCCGTTCATGCACAATGCCCATTGCATCAATAGTCAGCACACGTTTAACACTATCCCAAGTTTCACCACCATGGCACCCTGCATTCATTGCCAAAGCGCCTCCAACTGTGCCAGGAATGCCTGCCCAAAACTCACCACCTTGTTTTGCTTGCTTTGCTGTAAAGCGCGCCAACTTGGCACAAGTCACACCAGCGTCGGCGTAAACCAAATGACCTTCCATGTGTAGACTATTGAGTACATTGTGGAGCACTACCACAGTGCCTCGCACACCGGCATCCCTCACTAGTAAATTTGAACCTAGGCCAATAAAATGGATAGGCTCATTGGCATCTAAACCTTGCAAGAAAACACTCAAATCATCCAGACTTGCAGGCATATACAAACGGTCTGCTTTACCGCCAACGCGCCAACTGTTGTATCGAGTCATAGACTCGTTCAACATTAAAGTTCCTTGTGCTTGGGTTTGTGCCATTAATTGCATAAATCCCTTGTTAAACTTGCTACATGGCCAATTGAACCTGCACCCATCACGATAACCACATCACCGTCTTGAACTGAATTCACAATCGCTTGTGGCAATTCAGAAGTTTTTTCTACAAATAGTGGTTCCACCTGTCCAGCAACACGGACAGCCCGAACCAATGAACGACCATCTGCAGCGACAATTGGTGCTTCACCTGCAGAGTAAACCTCAGTAAGTAATACCGCATCAGCACTTGAAAGCACCTTTACAAAGTCCTCAAAGCAATCACGAGTTCTAGTAAATCGATGGGGCTGGAATGCCAGCACCAAGCGTCGATTCGGGAAAGCGCCACGTGCAGCAGCAATCACTGCTTGCATCTCAACCGGGTGATGACCGTAATCATCAATCAAAGTGAAGGTTCCTCCAGTTGGCACCTTCACTTCTCCATAACGCTCAAAGCGACGACCCACACCTTTAAACTCCTTAAGTGCTTTAATCATGGCTGCATCAGACACATTCAGCTCACTGGCAATTGCGATTGCTGCCAGCGCATTTAACACATAGTGTTTGCCTGGTAAGTTCAAACTCACATCAAATTCAGTTGTTATGCCGTTAATGCGTTGGACTGTGAAGCGCATCTGATCATTGTCTGCAACTACATTCACTGCCCTAACACGCGCCTCTTCACTAAAACCATAAGTCATTACTGGCTTAGTGATGCGGGGCAAAATTTCACGGATATTGGCATCATCCACACATACAACCGCCATTCCCCAAAATGGCAATTGCTGAACAAAGTCAACAAACGCGGTTTTTAGCTTATCGAAGCTATGCTCGTAAGTATCCATATGATCAGCATCAATATTAGTCACCACTGCCATTACCGGCGTAAGATGCAAGAATGAGGCGTCAGACTCGTCTGCTTCAGCCACAATATACTCACCAGTGCCTAATTTTGCGTTTGCATTAGCTGATTCCAACTTGCCCCCAATTACATAGGTTGGATCCATGCCTGCTTCAGCCAAAATGCTAGCGATCAAGCTCGTTGTGGTAGTTTTGCCGTGCGTACCAGCCACTGCAATCCCCTGTCTAAAGCGCATTAACTCTGCCAACATCAAAGCACGCGGCACTACTGGAATGCTGCGAGCACGTGCTTCTTTCACTTCAGGATTTGCTTCATTTACCGCGCTAGAAACCACAACCACATCAGCATTTGTCAAGTTCCCCTTTTGATGGCCTTGGTAAACGGTAGCACCCGCAGCTTGAAGCCGAGCTGTAACGTTAGTACTTGCTAAATCTGAACCAGTCACATTAAACCCTAAGTTCACAAGCACCTCAGCAATACCACTCATGCCTGAACCACCAATACCAATAAAATGAATATTTTTCACTTTATGTTTCATAGGGCTACCTCCATACAAACACGTGCAACATCAGCTGTAGCATTTGGCTTTCCTAAAGCACGGGCTTTCGCTGCCATCTTTAAACAATTTTCACGCGTTAATGTCTTCAAAATACTCAGTAGCTTTTCTACGGTTAATGCTTTTTGTTGTACTAAAAATGCAGCTTCATGCTCTGCCAAATAAGCTGCGTTGGTGGTTTGATGATCATCTACAGCAAAAGGAAATGGCACTAATAAGCTACCCAATCCAACTGCTGACAATTCAGCCACAGTCATTGCTCCAGCTCGGCAAATCACAAAATCCGCCCATGCATATGCATCCGCCATGTTTTCAATAAATGCTCGACATTCAGCTACGACGCCATGCTTTACATAATTGGTTTGCAAAGCCTCAATGTGCTTAACACCTGCCTGATGAATTACATGAGGTCTATCTTCTACCGGCATTGCAGATAATGCTTTTGGAATTAAATCGTTCAATGCTTGTGCGCCCAAACTTCCCCCAACCACCAAAATCTTTAACGCAGACTTGTGCTGATCGAAGCGCACTTTAGGCTCAGCTACTTCAGCAATATCTGCTCTCACTGGATTACCAATTACATTTGCTTTATTTAATGTGTTTGGAAAAGCGGCCAATACTCGTGTAGCAATTTTCGCCATCAATTTATTCGTCAAACCTGCAACTGAGTTTTGCTCATGTATCACTAATGGTTTACCAAGCAAACGTGCCATTAAGCCACCAGGGAATGCTGCGAACCCCCCCATACCAAGTACAACACTTGGCTGATATCGGCGAATCGCGCGATAACATTGACTCAACGCTTTAGCTAATTTAATCGGCAACAATATCCAGCCCAATATGCCTTTGCCTCGCACGCCTTGCATAGTCATCATTGTTTTTTGGTAGCACTTACCCTCAATTAACCGATTCTCCATACCGCCCTCGGTTGCAAGCCAAACAACATTCCAGCCTTGCCCTTTCAAATAGTCGGCAACCGCCATGGCTGGATAAACATGTCCACCTGTGCCACCTGCCATCACCATGAGCGTTTTGGTGCTCATACTTGAATACCCTTAAACAAACGTTTATTTTCCCAATCAATTCGGAGTAATACCGCCATCGCTACGCAATTTGCCAAAATCCCAGTTCCGCCAAAAGAAAGTAGCGGTAAGGTCAAACCCTTTGTCGGCAACAACCCCATATTTACGCCCATATTGATAATACTTTGGACACCCATCCAAATGCCGATCCCCTGCGCCAACAATGCTGAGAAATATTGCTCATTACTGACTGACTCTTTAGCAATTTTGAAAGAGCGCACCACTACCCATGCAAACAAACCTACCAAGACCGCCACACCTAAAAATCCAAGCTCCTCCGCAATTACAGCCAATAAGAAATCGGTATGTGCTTCTGGCAAATACATTAATTTTTCTACACTCCCACCCAAACCAACACCCAACCATTCGCCACGACCAAACGCAATTAGTGCGTGCGTTAGTTGATATCCCTTACCAAATGGATCAGCCCATGGATCCATATAACCCACAATCCGTTGCAATCGATAAGGGGAAGTTTTAATTAAAATAATGAAGCCAATAAAAAGTAAAATCAGAAGTCCAACAAAAATGCGATAGTTAATTCCACCTAACCACAAAATAGCGATTGATATTGAAGCAATCACCACAAATGCCCCAAAGTCAGGCTCCATCAACAACAAACTACCCACTAAAAACATCACCCCCAACATCGGCAAAAAGCCATGCTTGAAGCTATCCATTAAAGCAGCCTTCCGTGTCGTGTAATCTGCAACATAAACAGCCGCAAGAAACTTCATAAACTCTGACGGTTGAATTTGGAACAACACTAACTTAATCCAGCGACGACTTCCTAAAACCTTATGTCCAATGCCTGGTACAAGCACCAATGCCAACATACCAAGGCCGATTAAAAACAGAAGTGGTGCAGACTTTTGCCAAATACGCGTTGGCACTTGGAATGCAATTCCGCCAGCTATTAAGCCTGCAACTAAAAAGCCAGCATGTCGCACTAAATAATATGATGCTTGATGATTAGTAATCGCCTTTCCTTCAGCCCATGAAATCGAAGCTGAATAAACCATCACCATGCCAAACGCGAGCAAAATCAAAGTAACCCAAAGCAAAGCTTGGTCATAGCTTTCACCTGTAATTTTGTTACGATTATTAAGCATCGGCATCATGCGACAGCCTCCTCTTTGGCAAGCGCTTTCACGCTTTGCACAAACACTTCAGCACGATGCACATAATTGCGAAACATATCGAAACTAGCGCAAGCAGGAGAAAGCAAGACTGCATCACCAGATTTAGCGAACCGATACGCTACTTTCACAGCAGCTTCTAAACTTTCAGCCTTTATCAAATCAACTTTTGTTTCATTTAGCACTGACTCAATCCGCGCTGCGTCACGGCCAATCAGGACAACTGCACGTGCGTTTTTCGCTACAATTTCAGTGAGTGGTGAAAAGTCTTGCCCTTTGCCATCACCACCAGCAATTAACACAATTTTCTTATTATCATTTTGACCCACTAAGCCCTGAAGTGCCGCATAAGTGGCTCCAACATTTGTACCTTTTGAGTCATCATAAAAAGCAACGTTGCAAATATCCATGACCCATTCCACACGATGTGGTAAACCTTTGTACTCTTGCAACCCTTTAATTATTGAGCTTTCTGGCAGACCAATCGCTTCACAAAGAGCCAATGCTGCCAAAGCATTCGCAGCATTATGCAGGCCTGCAATTTTCATTTCGTTTGTTGCCAATATCGCATGCGAACCACGCATTAACTTGGTAACACCAGCTTGAGTTTCTAAGCCAAAATCAGTTTCATTCAGAGCTTTATCTAAACCAAATGTCACAACAACATGGCCTTGCAAAGCCATATCCATACTCCAAGCATCTTGCCGGTTAAGCACTTGCGTACCCCCGCCGAAAAACACCCGTGCTTTCGCACGAGCATAATCATCAAGCCCATCGTAACGATCCATATGATCTTCGCTGATGTTGAGTACAGTTGCGGCATCCGCATTTAAGTTAGAGGTTGTTTCGAGCTGAAAGCTCGAAAGCTCCAATACATAAACATCAGGCACTTGGCCATCTAATGTATCTAGCACTGGCAAACCAATATTTCCAGCTACTACAGTTTTTAATCCTGCCGCTTTACACATCTCACCCACCAAAGTTGTCACTGTGCTTTTGCCATTGGCCCCTGTAATTGCGATGACTTTTGCTTTAGCTGGTTTGTATTGAGCGAACAATTCAACATCACCAACGACTGGTATACCCTTCTTAATTGCGGCTTGTACCAATGGCTCTGACATTGGTACCCCAGGACTAATTACGATAATCTCGGCATTATTAAACACAGCATCAGCAAAGGGTCCTGTGTGCAATTTCACGTTTGGCAATTCTGCTTTAAGAATTGCCATGCCTGGTGGCGTTTGACGAGTATCAGCGACAGACAAATTAGCGCCTTGACCATTAAGCCAACGCAATGCCGAGAGCCCCGTTTCCCCAAGGCCTAGCACCAACACCTTTTTGTCATGCAATTCGATTTTCATCGTATTTTTAAGCTCGCCAATCCAACCAAAACCAACATCATGGTGATAATCCAAAACCGAACTACTACTTGCGTTTCTTTCCAGCCTTTTTGTTCATAATGGTGGTGCAAAGGTGCCATCAAAAAGATTCGTCGACCTTCACCATATTTCTTTTTGGTGTATCTGAAATAGCTGACTTGAATTGCAACAGATAGGGTTTCAACTACAAACACCCCTCCCATTACAAATAGAATAATTTCTTGCCTAACAATCACTGCAACTGCACCCAATGCCGCACCCAAAGCTAAAGCGCCAACATCTCCCATAAATACTTCTGCTGGATATGCGTTGAACCACAAGAAGCCCAATCCAGCACCAGACATGGCAGCACAAAAAACTGTTAATTCACCTGCACCTGGCACATAAGGAATGCCAAGATACTTCGAAAAGAATATGTGACCAGTCACGTATGAAAATATCGCCAAGGCTGCAGAAATCATCAGCGTTGGCATGATCGCCAAACCATCTAATCCATCGGTTAAATTCACCGCATTACTACTTCCCACCAAAACCAAATAAGTGAGGACCACAAAAGCAATGGAACTTAATGGGAACACGAGGTGTTTAAAAAATGGAACGTAAAGAGTAGTTTCTGCTGGCAATGTTGCAGTTTGAGTCAAATAGATTGCCACTCCAAAACCAATGGCTGACTGCCAGAAATACTTTTCTTTAGCAGATAGGCCTTTAGGATTGCGATACACCACTTTGCGCCAATCATCTACAAAACCAATGATGCCAAATCCCAAGGTGGTGAATAATACGACCCAAACGTAACGATTACTTAAATCCGCCCAAAGCAAGGTTGAAATAGCAATCGCCACCAAAATCAATGCACCTCCCATCGTTGGGGTACCTGCTTTTACTAAATGGCTTTGTGGGCCGTCATCACGTACTGATTGACCAACTTTATATTCAGTTAATTTACGAATTAGCTTAGGACCCACGACGAATGAAATCGCCAAAGCGGTCATTGTTGCTAACACGGCGCGAAGCGTGATGTAGTTAAATACATTAAAACCGTGAATGTCATGCGCTAACCAACGAGCAAGTTCTAGCAACATCAGTCATTACCCCCATTAATATTTGTTTGTGCCAATTGAATCGCCTCAACGACTCGCTCCATGCGCATAGAGCGTGAGCCTTTTACTAGTACAGCTGTTTCTGCACTCATCAATTGTTTTATGGCTTCAACCAATTCTTCTGCCGTATCAAAATGCCTGGCATTTGCGCCAAATACTGCAACAGCATTTTTTGTTAACGTCCCCAATGCTAAAAAAAATTCGATACCCGATTCTTTAGCATAACTGCCGATTTCTTCATGCATTAATTCCGCATCAGGACCCAACTCAGCCATGTCACCCATAACAAAAATACGTTGACCGTTATTTGCTTTTAGCACATCAACCGCCGCCTTCATGGAGACTGGGTTTGCGTTATACGTATCATCAATAATTTTTGCGCCTGCAAAACCTTGCTTGAACTGAAGGCGTCCTTTAACACCCTTAAAGTTACTAAGGCCTATGCCGATCATCTCTAATGAAATATTCATAGCCAAGGCTGCTGAAGCTGCTGCCAATGCATTACTTACGTTATGTAAGCCAGGTGCTAGCATCGTGAATTTAACGGTGCCACTTGGTGTCATCAATTTCACGTCACTACTCGTTGTGTGCAATTCGTATGTTGCAGATACATCGGCTTTTGTTTTTAAGCCAAAAGTCATTTTTTGATGATTGCTCGCCAAGTTTTTCCATAAATCAGCAAATACATCATCTGCGTTAATAATCGCAATACCGCTGCTAGATAAGCCTTCAAAAATTTCACCCTTTGCTTTTGCAATCGCTTCAATACTTCCAAGTTCACCTATGTGGGCAGCACCTGCATTATTGACCAAGGCAATATTTGGCTTTGCTAAATTAGTTAGATAGGCCAACTCGCCTGTGTGATTCATCCCCATTTCAAGCACAGCATAACGATGCTGATTCGTTAAATTCAGCATCGTCATTGGCAAGCCGATGTCGTTATTCAAATTACCTTGTGTTGCCAAAACACTTGCGTCATCACCAGTAGCTGCTTTTAAAATAGCTGCCAACATTTCTTTAACCGTTGTTTTTCCATTGCTACCTGTGATGGCAACAACAGGTATCGTAAATTTTGTACGCCAATAGGCAGCCAAAGTACCAAGCGCCAAACGAGTATCTTCGACTTGTAAAGCTGGTACTACATCCAAAGACCTAGAAATTAATACTGCTGAAGCGCCTTGCGCTAAACTTTGCGCTGCATATTCATGCCCATCAAAATGTTCACCTTTGATGGCAACAAATAGTTGTCCTTTTTTAACTGCACGGCTATCAGTTCCTGCACAGCAAAACTCGATATCTGAGCCAATTAATTGCCCACGAGTTGCAAACGCTGCTTCAGATAAGCGCATCATGATGAGATTTCCTGCAATACTTCGCGCGCCACTTGCATATCACTAAATGGATACTTCACACCCGAAATTTCTTGATAATCTTCATGCCCCTTGCCTGCGATTAACACCACATCGCCTTTCTTAGCTTTTTTGATGGCTTGTTTGATCGCATCAGCACGATTCTCAATACCTTCTACATTCTGTCCTGCGCCAGCTATTATCGATTCAATAATGCTTTTTGGTGACTCATTGCGAGGATTATCAGAAGTAACAATGACATGACTTGCTATGGAGGATGACACTTTCCCCATAAGTGTGCGCTTACCTTTATCCCTATCCCCACCGCATCCAAATACACAAATGAGCTCAGCATTTTCTGGAAGTTGAGAATTAAGTGACTGCAATACTTGTCCTAATGCATCAGGTGTATGGGCATAATCCACAACAATTAAAGGATAATCTCCTCCACCGAGTTGCTGCATGCGTCCAACCACTGGCTTAATCATTGAGAGCACCTTGACGGCATCAGCCAAAACTACATCAGAACTCAATAAAGCCCCTAACACTGCTAGCAAGTTGTATACATTAAACTGCCCAATCACATTTGCGATAACCGTCCCAGAACCTTTTGGAGTGATCACCTCTAATCGCATTCCAACATCAGTCATTTGCATGCTACTCACAGCAATATCGTTTTCACCCACAAACCCTTCATTCAAACCATAAGTCATCACTGACTTACCCTGCTGGGAAAGCTCAACGGCAAGTTTTGCACCAAAAGCATCATCACGATTTAATACTGCGGTCTTTAATCCATCCCAAGCAAAAAGCTTTTTCTTAGCTTTGCCATAAGTTTCCATATCACCGTGATAATCCAAATGATCGCGAGTCAAATTCGTCAATACAGCTACATCAAAAGCTACGCCGTTTGCGCGCCCTTGATCCAAGCCATGTGATGAAACTTCCATCGCAACAACTTGTGCTTTTTGAGCAAGATAATCTGCTAACAAACCCTGTAAAACGATCGCATCTGGTGTGGTATTACTAGTTCTAGAAAGATTATTCAAAAAGCCATTGCCTAACGTCCCAACTACCGCGGATTCACGACCTAATGCTCCAAAGGCTTGGGCTAACCAATGACTACAAGTCGTTTTTCCGTTGGTGCCTGTCACTCCCACCATCCATAGTTGCTCTGATGGATGACCATAAAACTCACTAGCGACCAAACCTATTTCTTGCTTTAATCCATTAACTGATTGATTAGGCAGATTCCAATCATCGTTCCACTTAAAATTCTCTTGCTCCCACATGACCGCAGCAGCACCGTTTGCAATCGCTTGAGGAATATAAGCACGGCCGTCAGCCAAGTCGCCTTTGTAAGCAACAAACAAGCTACCTGCTTGCACTTTTCGACTATCGGCTGTCATGTGCTCAATATTTGCTTTTAGTTTTAATGAAGCAAGATTGGCGTGCATTAAGTTGCCTCCTTCACTTCAGGTAAGTCTGCTGGCGGCAAAATAACATTATTATTTGGTGCATCTTGCGGCACGCCCATCATGCGTAGTGTCGCGCCCATCACTGTACTAAATACTGGCGCTGCAACGACACCACCGTAATACTGACCATTACTGGGCTCATCAATCATGACCGCAACAATAAGCTGTGGATTACTTGCTGGTGCCATCCCTACAAATGATGCGATATATTTATCTTGATATCCACCAACACCTGGCTTGTGAGCCGTTCCCGTTTTACCTGCCACTCGATATCCCATCACTTGGGCTTTAGGGGCTGTACCTCCCGCTTGAACTACTGTTTCCAACATATCTCGTACACTTAATGCGGTCGCCTTTGAAAAAACCTGCTGACCTACTGCAATATCTTTGGATTTTAGCAATGTCACAGGGCGTAACTCACCGTCATTCGCAAACACCGTATAAGCTCGCGCAAGCTGCAATAGCGTCACGCTAATACCATTTCCGTATGAAATCGTGGCCTGTTCAATTGGATGCCATGTTTTGTAGTTTCTAAGCTTGCCTGCCGCTTCGCCAGGAAAATTCACATGGGTAATCGTGCCAAATCCCAACTGGTTAAAAATACTCCACATATATTGGGGTTCCATGGACAAGGCAATCTTAGCTGACCCTACATTTGATGATTTTTGAATCACTTGAGCGACTGTTAAGAGCCCATTAGGGTGAGAATCATGCACAGTTGCTGTACCAATCTTAAAGCTACCTGGTGCAGTTTGAATTTTGGTATCTGGCGTGTATTTACCGCTCTCTAGCGCTGCAGAGATTGTCATCGGCTTCATCGTTGATCCAGGCTCAAAAAGATCAACAATTGCGCGATTTCGTGATTTTGCAATGTCTTTGCTTGGATTATTGGGGTTGTAAGCTGGATAATTTACCATCGCTAAAACCTCACCTGTTTTGGCATTCAGTACAATCGCAGCGCCCGCTTTTGCCTTATTTTCCTCAACAGCTTTTGCTAATTCACGATAAGCCAAGTATTGCACTTTACGGTCAATAGAAGCGACCAGGTCACGTCCATCTTGCGGTAATTTAACAGCTTCCAAATCATCAACAATATGACCTTGCCGATCTTTAATGACATGGCGACTTCCAGGCTTACCTGAAAGCCAATTTTGATATTGCAATTCAAAGCCTTCCAAACCTTTTTCGTCAGATCCCGTGTATCCAACTAAATGTGCAGTAACTTCTCCTGCTGGATAGAAACGCTTATATTCACGCTGCATGTAAATACCAGGAATATGGAGTGCCATCACGTGATTTGCTAATTCTGGTGAAATTCGACGTTTCAGATAAACAAAATCGCGATTCTGATTCGCGAGCTTGAGTGAAATCTCATCAGCGCTCACCTCTAAAAGCTTTGCCAACTTTTCAAGCTGTTCTTTAGTTGCTTGCGCATCAGCAGGGTTTGCCCAAATCGATTCAACTGGAGAACTAATCGCAAGCGGCTCACCGTTACGGTCAGTGATCATGCCTCGATGCGCATAAAGTGTCATCGCTCGAGTAGTTCGTGCATCACCTTGCTGTTGCAAAAATGAATGGCGCATTCCTTGCAAAAATATTGCTCGACCAATTAATGCTCCAAAACCCAGCAACACCAATACCAACAAGAGGCGACGACGCCACTGTGGTAGTTTGATTGTTTGCTGAACGACGGCCATTATCTTTAAGTCCCTTTTATTTTATTCAGAAGCTTGCGGCGCCTGCACTTCATCAGGCGACACGATTTGTATATGTTTTGTATCTGGCACATGCATGTGTAACAAATCGGTTGCCACTTGCTCCAATCTGCTATGCATCGCCCATGTACTTTGCTCTAATTGCAATTGAGACCATTCGGTCTCATAAAGCTTCGCCGCTTCTTGCTGTTGTTGCAACTCAAAATACAATTTTCGTGACTTGTGCTGAGAAGTCACCAAACTCAACGCGCTGATTATCAATACTGCAAATAAAATAAGATTCAATCGTGTCATCTACAAACTCACATTTGTCCGTTCAGCCACTCGTAAAACAGCACTACGTGAGCGAGGATTTCTCTTTACTTCTTGCTCACTTGGTTTCTGCGCTTTTCCAATGGCCATCATTCTTGGCTTGGGCAAATCTTTTGCCATCACTGGAAAATTTGTTGGCAAATCGTCTCTGTCTTGCTCACTTTTAACAAACTGCTTCACAATACGATCTTCCAAGGAATGAAAACTAATCACAGAAAGTCGACCTTGTGGCGCAAGCATCCGTAAACACTGAGGTAATACTAGCGATAATTCCTCAAGCTCTTGATTGAGGAAAATCCTGATAGCTTGAAAAGTGCGCGTCGCCGAGTCTTGGCCAGGTTCGACTTTGGGGACTGCACTTGCCACGACCTTGGCAAGTTGTTTAGTAGTGGTGATGGCAACCCCCCCTGTGCGTGCCGCAACAATCGCCCTTGCAATCTGTTTAGCAAACCGTTCTTCACCATATTCTTTTATAACCTCCGCCAATTTTTTTTCTGTAGCTACCGCGACGAACTCCGCAGCAGTTTGCCCACTTGATTGATCCATACGCATATCCAATGGGCCATCAAATCGAAAACTAAAACCACGCTCGCCAATATCGATTTGTGGCGATGAAATCCCCAAATCTAACAAAACCCCATCTACAGCAGAAACACCTAGCTCCGCTAACACTTCTTCCAGGGCAGCAAAATGACGATGCACAATTTGAAAACGGGCATCTTGAATAGACGCCGCAGAACCTACTGCCGCCAAATCACGATCAAGTGCAATTAAGCGACCTTCACTTCCTAACTTTTCCAATATCTTGCGACTATGTCCACCCCGTCCAAACGTACCATCAACGTAAACGCCTGCGGACTTGATAGCCAAACCTTCAACCGCTTCCTCAAGCATCACCGTTATGTGTGGTGACACCTCTCCTGCCAAATTTTCAGACTGGGTCAATAGTGAGCTTGCGCTCACAGTGAAAAGCCTTCTAATTCTGTGGGTAACGCCAATTCTTCACTTGCCATCACAATATCCAATTGATCGCGCCACGCATCAAGATTCCATATTTCGAAGTGACTTCCTTGACCAACCAACATCGCATGTTTATCTAAAGCAGCAAATTCACGAAGTGCTGGAGAAATCAAGAGACGACCCGCAGCATCCATTTGCATATCTTCAGCATACCCCACCAAGAGACGTTGCAAAGCGCTTGAGCGCTTATCAAACGAAGACAAGGACATCATTTTGGCTTGAATAGGTTCCCAAGCAATTTGTGGATACAACAACAAGCAACGATGAGGATGTGCTGTCAATACCAACTGACCCGCACTTTGAGAAAAAAGGGCGTCACGATGCTTAGCTGGGACAGCCAGCCTGCCTTTCACATCCAAACTTAATGATGAAGCACCGCGAAACATAAACTCTTTCCAGATTCCTTTTTTTGATGGATGACGATTAAAAAAACAGAAAACTTGCTGGTCGCATCAGGAGATGAGCACAACCGAATTGGCCAGCAAATTCCCCACAAAACACCACTTTCACCCACTTGTTGACACTATAGATAAAAAAAAGAGCTTCTGCAAGCCCTTTTTCACGAATTTTCCTTTATAGGACAATGACTTAGCGCATTTTTGGCAAAAATAAAATGTCCTTATTAAATAAGTAGATAGCTAATTTAATGAATGTGACTTGTAAAGAGTGAAAAAATGCGTGAGATTTAAGATTATTTAAGAAACACAGGCCCAGAAAAGGTTTGCGAGATTCCAAACATAAAATCAAAAAAATTTATTAATTTTGAAAATAATTTTGGCGCAGAAATTAAGAAGTGTTTTAAAGAAAATTGAAGCTGGCCGATAAGCCGGGTTCTGTTCCCGCCTTGCGGCAAGTGACAGTCATTCATCTAGGCGTGCAATTACTCACACACTCAAGCAACCTACCCGCTGACAGCGCGAGCCACGCCATTGCCAGCCTATTTGGTCTTGCTACGGATGGAGGTTACCGCGTTTCACCGTAACTTAATACGCTCGTCTCTGTGGCCCTATTCCGCGCCTTATACTATTGCTAGTTTTCAGCGTACGGCTGTTAGCCGTCATCCTGCTCTTTGTAGCCCGGACTTTCCTCCCCTCATGACTGAGCGGCGACTGTCTAGCCAGCTTCAATATCATTTTAACACGCAAACGATAGCAGCTTTATAATCAAACATCTCAATCACCGAATACTTAAGTAATCATGAACGAAGAAGATATTGGCCAACTAGATGCCTCTTGGCAAGCCACTATTGGCGAGGAGCTTATCAAACCTTACATGCGATCTCTTAGGGCTTTTTTAAATCAAGAAAAAATGTCAGGAAAAATTATTTTTCCGCCTAGCACATTCATTTTTAATGCATTTAATCAAACACCATTTAATCAGGTTCGTGTCGTAATCATTGGTCAAGATCCCTACCATGGCCCCAATCAAGCTCATGGGCTAAGCTTCTCAGTTCCCCAAGGCATCGCGCTTCCCCCATCACTCAAGAACATCTTTAAGGAAATTGAAGCTGACTTAGGCATCGAAATGAGTGGGAAAGGCGATCTGACCAATTGGGCAAAACAAGGTGTGCTATTACTGAATGCCACATTGACTGTAGAAATGGCGAATGCAGGCTCTCATCAAAGACGGGGATGGGAAGAGTTTACAGATGTTGCAATCGCAAAATTAAATGAACAGCGCGAAGGCTTAGTTTTTGTACTTTGGGGCAATTACGCTCAAAAGAAAGGCGAGATAATAAACAACAAAAAACATCTAGTGCTGACATCATCACATCCATCACCCTTATCAGCGCATCGAGGGTTCTTTGGCAATCATCAGTTCTCAGAAATTAACGCCTACTTAAGAAGCCGAGGTGAGTCTCCCATTAATTGGCAAATCTAAATCATCTTCCAAGCAACGGTTTGTCCAGCACGCAAAGGAACTAACACATCACCCGCAAAAGCGATACTTTCAGGCACAGTCCAAGCCTCTTTTGATAAAGTAATTTGATCCGTATTACGAGGTAAACCGTAAAAATCAGCACCATAAAAACTAGCAAATGCCTCTAGCTTATCCAAAGCATTCATCGCCTCAAAGGCTTCAGCATAAAGCTCAATCCCTGCATGAGCACTATACATCCCCGCACAACCACACGCGGCTTCTTTAGCTGATTTTGCATGAGGGGCGCTATCTGTTCCCAAGAAGAATTTGGGGCTACCCGAAGTCGCAGCTTTCACTAAAGCCAGCCTATGCTCCTCTCGTTTTAATATAGGCAAGCAATAATGATGCGGACGAATGCCTCCTGCAAACATGGCGTTGCGATTCATTAGCAAATGGTGCGGCGTAATGGTTGCAGCAATATTACTCGGCGAATTCGCCACAAACTCTGCAGCATCTTTAGTTGTTATATGCTCAAAAATCACTTTAAGCTCAGGATAATTAACCACTAGAGAACTCATGTGGCGATCGATAAATACACGCTCACGGTCAAATACATCAATATCAGAATCTGTGACTTCCGCATGCACCAACAAAGGCATTCCAAGCTTTTGCATCGCCTCTAGTGCGTCAGAACAGGCTTCTAGGCTTGTGACCCCAGAGTCAGAGTTGGTCGTTGCCCCCGCCGGATAGAGCTTAACACCATGCACAAAACCGCTTGATTTAGCCTTTGCAATCTCATCTGCACCGGTATTGTCGGTCAAATACAAGGTCATCAAAGGTTCAAATTTGGCACCCTCAGGCAAAGCAGTCAAGATACGCTGGCGATATTCAGCAGCCAAGACTGTTGTCGTGACAGGCGGGCGTAAGTTAGGCATCACAATTGCGCGCGCAAAACGTTGGGCTGTGTCCGGCAATACCGCCTTTAGCGCACCACCGTCACGCAAATGTAAATGCCAGTCATCTGGGCGAATTATCGTGATTTTATCCATAATTACTCATCTTTAATTTTAAGTGCAAATTCATATAGGATGTTTTTCTTCAACCCTGTAATTTCTGTTGCCAATTTTACTGCTTGTTTCAGTGGCAATTCCGCCAACATCAATCTCAATACGCGCTCATACTCCTCACTCACATCAGCAGACTCAACAATATTAGCCGCTTCCACCAACAAGACAAACTCTCCGCGTTGTTGATTAGGATCACTTTCCAGCCAAATTTTAGCTTCTTCCAAGGAACAGCGATGAAAAGTTTCGAACGTTTTAGTTAACTCTCGTGCAATCGTGATGCGGCGCTCACCTCCTAATACCGTTACCAAATCCTCAACGCATTCAATAATACGATGCGGCGCTTCATAAAAAACTAGAGTGGTGGAATACGCTTTTAAGCGCTCCAAAGTCTTACGCCTTTGGGAACCACTAGCCGGTAAAAATCCGTGAAATAAAAACCCACTTGCGGTAATTCCAGATGCCGAAAGTGCTGTAATCACAGCACTTGCCCCTGGTACAGGGACCACATTAACCCCAGCATGTCGGAGCACATCTACCACAATAGCACCTGGGTCGCTAATACCAGGTGTACCAGCATCGGTGACAAGTGCGATAGATTCGCCTGAAGACAAACGTTCTAATAGGATATGAGCGGATTTTTGTTCATTATGCTCATGCACTGCAATAAGCTTTTTCTGAATTGCAAAATGCGATAGCAAATGTGAAGTGTGTCGCGTATCTTCTGCCGCAATCGCATCCACCGACTTTAAAATTTCAAGCGCGCGCAAACTAATATCTTGGAGGTTTCCAATTGGGGTAGCGACCACATATAATGTAGGAACATGACTAATACTCAAAACAAACTCTCTTTCATACTATATGCGCTGATTTTTTCAGCGATCACTATTACATTCAATATAAGCAGATTAGCTTATGCTGAACAAAATTCTAAAAACAACGCTGAAGATAACTTTATCGAGAGCTACAACTGCCTCAAAAAAAATGATAAAGAATGTGCTCAAATTGCAGCAGCACGCATTCCGAATCAGTCCGCATACTCCAAGCTACTAAATGGTATTTTAGCAAGCTTAGACGGTGATTTTGACACGACTTTTCGTGAGCTACTTCCGCTTCAATCAAACAAATCACTGAATCTGCAAGCAACAGTAAGTTTACACACAAGCCTTGCAATAGCCTATGAAAACCAATCTGACAGCCTACGCGCCCTCGAACAACGAGTTTTACTGGATACATTACTAGTTCATGTTAAACCTAGCAATCAAGAAGATATCAACACAAACCAACACCAAATTTGGGAAATTATTTCGGTGCTAAGCAAAGCCAATCTTACCGAAATGCGAGGCAACAGTTCAGACACCACCATTCAAGGCTGGATAGATTTAGCGCTGGCAGCAAAGTATCAAGACAATGGGGAGAGCAATGATCTTGCTATCGAGCGCTGGCGTAAAGCCTACCAAGACCATCCTGCAAAGGATGGCATCGCAGCTCAACTTTTTCCTATGACATCGGTAAAATCTGAAATACGAAAAGCAAAATTAAAAGGTACGGTAGCGCTATTACTCCCGTTTTCCAACCCAGAGCTTTATCCAATTTCTGATGCAATTGAACGCGGCTTTTCTGCCGCAAAAACAATTGCAAACGATAGTACCGATGTCAAAATTTACTCCAGCGAAGGAAATGAAGACTCTGCACTCAAACTTTACCAACAAGCATTAATTGAAAATGTGAGCTATGTTGTTGGCCCACTTACAGCAATTGAAAGCTATAGCATCAGTAAAGTGGAAAATAAAACAACCACACTCTTTCTCAATGAAGCACTCTCCAAACCAATCAACCCAAAAACTTTTGCTTATGGCCTATCTGTTTTAGACGAAATAAAACAGATAATTAAAACTGCTAAAAACTCGGGAATGCAAAATGTATTGGTAATTGCATCCAACGACGATTTAAATAACCAAATCAGCAGGGATTTCAGGGACTACTGGCTTGCTACAGGGGGGCAAATCATCGTTATTGATGCCGATGAACATGACCTAAAGAGCCGAATCAATGAAAGCGCAAGCGATATGATCTTTTTAGCGACCTCAGCAGAGAAAGCAAGACTAATCCGAGCTGACTTACCCATCAATATACCTACATTTGGTTTATCTGAAATATACAGCGGCATGCCAATCAATTCTGATGATCTTCCACTTAAGGGCATAAGGTTTGTAGATATACCTTGGTTGATAGATAGAAATAATCCTAATTTTGCCGCCTACAAAGAGGCTGCCGCAGAATTACCGCCAGGTGAAATGCAGCGATGGTTCGCCCTTGGCGCCGATGCTTATGAAATACTTATTAACCTTGATAAGATCCACTCGAACGGCACAACCATTGAAGGTCTTTCAGGAAGAATAGAAATCAACAGCGCAGGAGAAATTAGCAGGGCTTTAGCTAATGCAAGTTTTAGTAGCGACGGTATCATTCCAGAACCTTCGCAGTAAAAAGCATCAACGACTTAAAAACAAAAGAAAAAAGATACAATATAGCCATGGATTTAACTGCTCGCATTACTCGGCACTTTGAAGAAAGCGCTCAATTAAAATTGGCGTTGGCTGAATTACTCGCATCCCCCATTGCTGCTTCAGCAGAAATCATTGTTGACGCTTTTTTAAAAGAGAAAAAAGTGCTCACCTGTGGTAATGGTGCTGGCGCTGCCAACGCACAATATTTTAGCTCACGCATGCTAAACCACTTTGAAGTTGAACGTCCTGGTTTAGCAGCCATTTCACTGTGCGCTGACAGTACCACTCTTACCGCGATCGCCAATTTTGGTCATTACGACCAAACCTTTGCAAAGCAAGTACAAGCATTAGGACAAACTGGAGATGTGTTGATTGCAATTAGTACGAGCGGAAATGCTGCCAATATATTAAATGCCATTAAAGCAGCAAAAGACCGTAACATGAAAGTGATTGCTTTTAGCGGTGGCGACGGAGGCTTACTAGTTGAACTTTTGGAAGAACAAGACATCCATCTAGGAGTACCAGACGAAAGCCCAGCAAGAATTCAAGAAGCTTATATTCTTATATTGCATTGCTTATGTGATGCTATCGATTGTCTTTTACTAGGAGTAGATTAAATGCGTGCATTCAATAAAACCATACTTGGTACTTTAATCCTAAGCGCAGCACTGAGCTCTCAACTCACAGCCTGCGTTCCTGTCGTCGTGGGTGGCGCTGCAACTGGCGGAGCGATGGCTGCTGACCGCCGTACTTCTGGCACTTATATTGAAGACCAAGCTATTGAACTCAAAGCAGGCAAAGCAATTGCTGATAGTTTAAAAGACAAGGTGCATGCAAACGTGACAAGCTATAACCGCCAAGTGTTGATTACTGGGGAAGTGTCAGATGATGTAGGCAAGAAAAAAGCAGAATCGCTTGTTAAGCCAATTGAAAATGTTTCAGGTATCAAAAACTATCTTGAAATTGCAAAAAACAGTTCTATCGGCTCACGTACAAATGACACTTACATCACGTCGAAAATAAAGGCTAACTTCTTGAAAGAAAATAAATTCTCAGCCAACTACGTCAAAGTAGTCACAGAGAACGGTACCGTATATTTATTAGGTCTGGTAACTCACAAAGAAGCTGATGATGCTGTTGAAATTACTCGTAGTATTGGCGGTGTAAAAACCGTTGTGAAAGTTTTTGAATATATCGACTAAGCGCGGTGCAGTATCACTGATAAAATAACGCTTATACAAAAATAAGCAATTTTATTTAACGACTACTTAAAGATAACTAGGCAATTTATATGAGCGAAACAACTAAAGAAATTATCATCGAAGGCCTGACTAGGGCGGGCAAGCCTTTTCGTCCAAGTGACTGGGTAGACCGTATGTGTAGCACATACGCAAGCTTTGGTTCAGACCGTAAACTTAAATACTCTCCTTACTTAAAGCCACGCGTTGTCAATGGCGTACGTTGCTTGGCAGTAGATTTAAAATTAAAAGACATCAACCCAGAAGGTTACGCACAACTCATGCATTTTGCTGGGGAAAACAATTTGAACGTATTAGATGAAAATGGCGCAAGCATTGAAACACCCATCTAGAACCCAAAAATGAAAGATTCAAAATGCCGACTTAATTATAGTGGGCATTTTAATTTCATCATGGCGCATTTATATCAAGCAACTCAGTGGGGGATGCCAACATAATTGATTCGACAGTCTGCTTAGAAAGCTGACCTCGTTTAATCTTCACCAATTTACCTTGGGGGTTATATATATAGGTTGTAGGCAAAACCGATGACGAACCGAATTGAGCAAAAATTTTAGGTGTGCCAAGAATGATCGGATATGAAATCAGCATATCATCCACAAAATGACGCACTTCGTGTTCACTTTTATAATCCACAGCAATACCCAAAACAACTAAGTCCTTATTTTTATGCTGATCATATAATGAGACCAGATCCGGAATCTCGTCTAAACATGAAGGACACCAAGTCGCCCAATAATTCACAAGCACCCACTTACCTTGATAATCTGACAAACGATGCTCTTTTCCGACAAGATCTTTCATCATAAAAACTTTGGAGGCTTCAGCATTCGCATCAAGACTTATCAATGCAAAGAAGCTTAAGCCTAAGAAAAATTGACTCAGCGCATAAATAAGGTTAAAAGTGCTTCTAGCATTTATCATAAAATATTATCACCAAGACAAGTCAAGACGCAGATTCTTGCGACATTTAAAAGAAAAATCAACCTAAATTCAATAAAAAGAGATGCAGAGAACACTTCACTAATAGCAGTTTTTTCGCTAGGATAGCGAAATAGTATTTTTTTATTTAAAGCATTACTTCAATTTAAAGGTTCAGCATAATGAGCGCCCAAATCATTCACACTAGCGACGATTCTTTCGAGCAAGAGGTTTTACAATCACAACTTCCCGTATTAGTTGACTACTGGGCTGAGTGGTGTGGTCCTTGTAAAATGATTGCGCCAATCTTAGATGAAGTAGCTAAGGAATATGAAGGTCGTATCAAAATTGCAAAACTCAACATTGATGAAAACCAAAACACACCACCTAAATATGGTATTCGTGGCATTCCTACTTTAATGTTATTCAAAAATGGTAATGTGGAAGCAACTAAAGTTGGTGCTCTGTCAAAATCACAATTAACTGCTTTTATTGACAGCAATATTTAATCAATATATTCTTGTGTCTAGCTCACTCTGAGCTAGACACATGTTAGTAAGTTCTTAAATTCTACATCCCTCTTAAGCAGTTTCGTTTTCCAGTGAGCACCCTCATATGCATTTATCAGACCTAAAACACCTCCCAGTCACAGAACTCGTCGAAATGGCTATTGCCAATGAGATTGAAAATGCCAGCCGAATGCGCAAACAAGATTTAATATTTGCGTTGCTAAAAAATACGGCTAAAAAAGGCGACAGCATTTTTGGGGATGGGACTTTAGAGGTTTTACAAGATGGGTTTGGATTTTTACGTTCTCCTGACACTTCATATCTAGCAGGTCCCGATGATATTTATGTCTCACCATCACAAATTCGTCGTTTCAATTTACACACTGGGGATACGATACAAGGCGAGATTAGGACACCCAAAGATGGCGAGCGTTATTTTGCTTTAGTAAAGGTAGATAGCGTTAATGGGGAGTCACCAGAAAACACCAAAAACAAAATTCTGTTCGAAAACCTAACCCCACTCTTTCCAACAATTCCGCTTACTTTAGAGCGTGATATTCGTGGTGAGGAAAATGTGACTGGTCGCGTCATTGATATGATTGCACCGATTGGTAGGGGGCAACGTGCGCTATTAGTGGCAAGTCCCAAAAGTGGTAAAACCGTCATGATGCAACATATTGCACATGCAATTACTGCCAACCATCCTGACGTCAGTCTAATCGTCCTTTTAATTGACGAGCGTCCTGAAGAAGTGACCGAAATGACTCGCTCTGTAAAAGGGGAAGTGGTCGCATCGACATTTGATGAGCCTGCAACACGACACGTTCAAGTGGCAGAAATGGTTTTAGAAAAAGCAAAACGATTAGTCGAACACAAAAAAGATGTGGTGATTTTATTAGACTCCATTACAAGACTAGCGCGTGCTTACAATACCGTTGTTCCAGCGTCAGGCAAAGTATTAACTGGCGGTGTCGATGCAAATGCGCTACAACGTCCAAAACGTTTCTTTGGTGCCGCACGTAATATCGAAGAAGGTGGCTCACTCACCATTATCGCAACAGCACTTGTTGATACAGGCTCTCGTATGGATGACGTTATTTATGAAGAGTTCAAAGGAACAGGTAATATGGAAATTCACCTCGACCGCCGAATGGCAGAAAAACGTATTTATCCAGCAATTAACGTCAATAAATCAGGCACACGCCGTGAAGAATTACTGATTGAAAAAGATATTCTGCAAAAAATTTGGGTGCTACGTAAATTGCTTTACCCAATGGACGATTTAGAAGCGATGGAATTTTTACTCGACAAAATCAAAGCCACCAAAAATAATGCTGACTTTTTTGACAGCATGAGACGAGGTTAATGGTTGCTTAATTTAAAGAATTCATTGATAATATCTGGCTCAGTAAAAAGTTATTGAAAGAGATTTGACCATGAAGGCCGAAATTCATCCAGAGTACAACGAAATTAATGTATCTTGCAGCTGCGGCAGCAAGTTCAAAACACGTTCTACTAATAGCAAAGATTTGAACATTGAAGTATGTTCACAATGTCATCCATTCTATACAGGCAAGCAAAAGATTTTAGATACTGCTGGTCGTGTCGAGAAATTCCGCCAAAAATACGGCATGTAATATTGGGTGCATACTCAAAAAAGGCAGCTCACGCTGCCTTTTTTATTTTAGACTCTCTCTTATCTAAACAGACCTCTTAAAGGCAAAATCTAGATGGCATTTGAGATTGATCATGATTGGCAAGGCAACCTAGCAACACCAAGAGTCAGAATAGGTGAGTCAGTTAAAACTCGTCTTTTGATTATCCTTTGTTGCATTTGGATTTGCATCGGGCTAATTGGTCATCATCCCTGGAAACCAAACGAATCGACTAGTATTAGCATTATTAAATCGATGCTTGCCGGTGAACATTTGCTTGACCCTATCGCTATTGGCGAAAATACAATTAAAAATCCACCGCTGTATTACTTTTCTGCCGCGATATTCTCAAAAATACTCAGTCCATTTCTAAACATGCACGATGCTGCGCGCATTGTGAGTGGTTTTTGGATGGCGTTAACATTGCTCTTGACTGGTATGATAGGTCGAGAGTTTTGGGGACAGGGTATGGGGCGTCAAACCACTTTCATTATGATAAGCTCTATAGGGCTTATTGCAACGGCGCACTTATTAATGCCTGAAGTTTCATCCTTAACAGGAAGCGCAATGGCTTTCTATGGACTATCCCTCGCAAAACGCCGCCCTTTTAGAGCCAGTGTATTGTTAGGGACAGGGATCGGCATCAGTTTTATGTCCACAGGCTTAATCCCTTCCGCAATTAGTTTGCTCACGGCAATTACATTGCCTTTATACTTTAAAGCATGGCGCTCAAAAAGCTATGCAATTGTACTTAGCTTGGCTTGCTTCACATTAGCCCCTTGGGTTTTATTATGGCCGGCTTCAATTTGGCATATTTCACCTAGCCATTTAAGCATTTGGTGGCAAAACCAAATTCAATTTACGCAACTGAATCATTTATACACTATACGAACACTTTGTTGGTTCGCTTGGCCAGCACTGCCAATTGCAGCATGGGGGGTTTGGCGTTTCCGCTCTAGTCTACTATTCAAGCCAAAATTTCAACTTATTATTACCTTCTTTCTTATCGGTTTTATTTTGATTGGTCTCAAAGCCAAAAATGCTGATGTGAATGCTCTTACTTTACTAATCCCATTAGTTGCCATGGCTGGCGGATGTGCAGAAACGCTCAAAAGAGGCGCTGCGGGCGCACTTAATTGGTTTGGCTTGTCTTTGTTCGGACTAATAGGAATCCTCATTTGGCTGGGATGGATTGCGATAATGACGGGGCATCCTGCCAAACTCTCAGCGCGCATGCATATTCTTTCGGGGCTATCTGAAGCACAGATCAATATTCCATCACTTATCATCGCGCTATTTGCTACGCTGATTTGGGGAATTACGATTAATGCGAAACGTTCAAACCGCGCCGCAGTGAACGATTGGGCTGTGGGTATCACTATGGCATGGGCCCTTTTAATGACGCTATGGTTGCCTATGATAGATTCAGCAAAAAGTTATGAAAGTGTGATGTTTGAACTACAAAAATCTTTACCGAAAGAATATACCTGTATCAATAGCCATGGATTTGGTCAGTCTCAGCAAGCTTTGCTTGATTACTACACTAATTTACACGTTGTTCCTTTAGCTAAAAATGCTGAGCCAAGTTGCAACGTATATTTAATTCAAAAAGACAAAAATGATGATCAAATCACTCTAAGCGATCATTGGAAATTGATTTGGCAAGGAAAGCGAAAAGCTGATAGAAATGAAAAATTCAGCCTCTATCAAAAAATAGATTAGCCATTCCCACACTTTAAATAGCGTTGTATCTATTAGGACTTGGCTTTAATATCTAAGCTTAAGTCATTAATTATCTGCCATGCCCAACACGCCTAAAACCCTCATTGATGCATATGGACGACAAGTCGATTACATCCGCTTGTCGATTACCGACCGTTGCGACTTTCGCTGCACCTATTGCATGGGCGAGGACGTATCATTTCTCTCAAGAGATGAAGTCTTGTCACTTGAAGAATGTGCACGGATTGTTAAAGCTTTTGTTTCGCTTGGTGTGCAGAAGATCCGTATCACTGGAGGCGAACCTCTAGTCCGTAAAAACGCCATTTGGCTATTTGAGGAGATTGGTCAACTATCTGGCGTACGAGAGCTTGTAACGACCACCAATGGCTCTCAACTCGAACAACATGCAAAAGCCCTAAAAGCAGCTGGCGTTCGGCGCGTTAACATCAGCTTAGATAGCCTTGACGCTGAGCGCTTTAAAAGCATCACTCGAGTAGGAACCTTGGAAAAAGTCTTACGTGGTATAGCGGCAGCTAAAGAAGTTGGATTTGAAAATATCAAACTCAACACCGTACTCATGCGCGGGATCAATGATGATGAAACCTTGAGTTTAGTCCGTTTTGCCATCGATCAAGAAATCGACATATCCTTTATTGAAGAAATGCCGATTGGTATGGTTGAACATACTCGCAATAGTTCTTTTGTCAGCAATACAGAAACACTAGCAACGATAAAAAAAGATTACGCACTCATCAGCAGCGACCTTAGTACTGGTGGACCTGCACGTTATTGGCAGATTGCTAATACTAATACAAAAGTCGGCTTTATCTCTCCGCATAGCCACAATTTTTGTGAGGCATGTAACCGCGTTAGGATTACTTGCAAAGGCGAATTGTATTTATGCCTAGGACAAGATGACAAAATTGAACTGATGCCTATTTTACGTGCGTATCCTGATGATGATGCACCACTCATGAATGCGATTATCGACAGCATGAAGATCAAACCTAAAGGCCACGACTTTGATCTAAATCGTGCCGAGCCGGCTGTTATCCGTTTTATGTCACATACAGGCGGTTAAATGACTAAGGATAGCATCACAGGGCTGATTCTTGGAGGCGGCAGAGCGCGTCGTATGGGTGGCATAGACAAAGGGCTTGTACTTTTTAAAGGCGAGCATATGGTTTTAAAAGTCTTTAAAAATCTAGAATCCCAAGTTGATAAGATTTTGATGAATGCTAATAGAGAAATAGAAACTTACCAAAACTTGGGTTTAACGGTGATTCAAGATGAAATCTGTGATTTCCTAGGACCATTAGCTGGCCTACATGCTGGAATGAAAGCAGCGAACACTGAATTTATATTGAGTGTTCCTTGTGATGCTCCTTTTCTACCAGATGACTTATCACAGCGATTACTAGGGGCTTTAAAAGCACAAAAAGCGGATATTGCCGTTGCTAAAACAGGTGACCAACATCATCCTGTATTTTGCTTATGTCGAACAAATTTGATTCAAAATTTAGAGACTTATTTAAAATCAGGTGGACGTAAAGTAGATGAGTGGCAAAAAAAACACGCTTATGTGGAAGTGTGTTTCAACGATAATCCTTTAGCCTTCTCCAACATCAATACACCTGAAGAATTAAGGAAACTAGAGGCCGAATTTTGAATTCTAAGAAAACTCCAGTGCTAGGTTTTTGTGCGCACAGTAGCGGCATTGGCAAAACCACTTTACTGATTCAACTTATCCCCGCACTCATTAGTCAAGGCTTACGCATTTCGGTTGTTAAACATGCGCATCACGCATTTGATATTGACCATGAAGGCAAAGACAGTTTCAAATTACGCCAAGCAGGGGCAGTGCAGACGATGGTCGCATCCCCAAAAAGATGGGCTTTAATGACGGAGTTAGTACATACTCCGCATATTGAAGATGAACCAAATCTTGCACATTTACTCGCGCAAATGGACAGTAACTTAATTGACCTTGTGCTGGCGGAAGGGTTTAAACATGAAGCCATTCCCAAGATTGAAGTTCATCGTGCTGCGTGTGGTACGCCATTATTAGCATTAGTGGATGACAACATTATTGCCATTGCTACGGACACGCCCTTAAGTATTTCAATCCCACAAATTGACCTTAATGACATTAACGCGATTGCCGCATTTATTCATACTTGGCTTAAAAATGACAACTAAAAAAACACTCACCGAACTTGCAAATACCACGAATGTATGCGATGACTACGATCCAAATTCCATGCCTGTTGAGCAGGCCAGAGAATACATTAAAGCTTTTTTAAGCCCTGTAAAAGAAACTGAGCGTCTTCATCTTCATGCCACACTAGGCCGTATATTGGCAGAACAAATTCATGCCACCCAGAATGTACCTAATCACAACAACTCAGCCATGGATGGCTATGCTTTCAATTCAGACGCTCTAACCCAAGACACAACTCGACTAAAAATTACGGGCGTGGTGTTTGCTGGTAATGCCTTAACCGGCAATTTTGAAAAAGGCGCATGCGTAAGAATTATGACTGGCGCTGCAATTCCAGCAGGAGCAGATACCGTTATCGCTCAAGAGCGCGTTGAAATTGATGGTGATTTTATTCAGTTTACAGACAAGCCAATTCGGGGCGCCAATATCCGCTATGCAGGAGAAGACCTCAAAGCAGGTCAAGTGGTTTTAAATATTGGACATCAAATCAGTCCTGCAGATTTAGGGTTGATTGCATCACTTGGGATCGGCGAAGTGACAGTGTATCGGAAATTAAAAGTGAGCTTCTTTTCAACAGGTGATGAACTTGCCAGCATTGGTAGCACCTTAAAAATTGGACAGATTTTTGACAGTAATCGTTATACTTTATTTGGCATGCTGACAAGAATGGGTGCTGAGATCGAGGACCTAGGCGCAATCCCAGATGACCCCATATTATTAGAACAAATGCTGATTCAAGCTGCAGAAAATTCAGACGTCATCTTAACGAGTGGCGGCGTCTCCGTTGGCGAAGCCGACTACATGAAGCAACTACTTCAAAAACTAGGTCAAGTTTTGTTCTGGAAAATCGCGATGAAACCTGGTCGCCCACTTGCTTTTGGAAAGATTGGTCAGGCTCACTATTTTGGATTGCCTGGAAATCCTGTCGCGGTGATGGTGACTTTTTACCAATTCGTCCGCCAAGCACTGCTAACACTCATGGGGCAGCCTAAAGCAAAAGCCACCCCAATGCTCAATGTAGTTTGCACAAGCACAATAAAAAAGCTAAAGGGTCGTACGGAATTTCAGCGTGGAATTTTATTTGTAGGTGAAGACAACAATTGGCAGGTTAAAACCACAGGCAATCAAAGCTCAGGGGTTCTTAGCTCCATGTCACAGGCCAACTGCTTCATTGTGCTAGATGATGACGTAGGCAATATAGAAGCCGGCGCCACAGTCAAAGTGCAGCTATTTGATGGTGTTATTTAACTGGGCAAACCGACAGGCTATTTTAAGAAAAATTAAGCTCAATACCATTGCCTGCAGGGTCGCTAAAAAATATCTGCTTTTGCCCAGCATCGTTAATCTCTCTCACTCTATACTTAATTGTTAACTTTTCCAATCGAGCAATCGTCGCATCATAATCCGTTGCAGTAAAAGCCACATGGTCAAATGTAGTTGCCACGTTTTCCTTGCGCTTTTCTTCAGACTTTGCTTCAGACAAATGCAGCACATCTTTATTGCCTGCATAGAGCCAATAACCAAAGCTAGTTAATTGCGGACGCTCACCAATCTGGAGACCAACTACATCTCGATAAAATACTTTGAGCTGTTCCATCATTAAACGCTCAGCACGTAAATTGTAATGATTAAAACCAAGAATTGCCATTTGATATCCTGAAATAAAAAAAGCTTAGCTATAGTATAGCTAAGCTTTTTTCTTCAATAGTAATTATTAAAATCGATAACTAGCACTTAGACCCACAATGTAATTGCGACCAGCACCCGCCTCATAAAATTCACCATTACTATCATTAATTCTAACAGCGCTGATATAGTCTCGATCAAAAATATTATCAACTCGCGCGTATTCTGAGAAACGCCAATTACTTATCTCTTGCTTAAACCCAGCCCGAATATTAACGATGCTATATCCACTTGCATAAGCAGTATTGGTATCGTTAGCATAGGTTTTAGAGTTGTTTACAGACTCAACGGCTGTTGTGAATCCAAGACTAGGATACATCCAAGACAATTCACCATAAAGTTGGTTCTTAAAGGTTCCAGGAATAGTATTTCCGGAAGAAATAGTTCCTAATGAATTTGAACTAAATGTTCCATCATATCTAGCATCCATATAGGTATAAGCAGCATAAGCATTAAAGTTATGTTGTAGCTTACTATCCAATGAGATCTCCAAACCATTTCTAGAGGTTTGCACAGGTACATTTGCATAGCTAGCATATGCACCACCAAAATCAACTGCAATTTCATTGTTAGTGACCGTTCTAAATAATGCCAAATTTAAACGTGTGTTTTCATTCAAAAAAGATTTCAACCCGACTTCATAGTTATTACTTGTACTTGCTGACAAGTTGGTGTTTGGACCCAGGCCGTAACTCCCTAAAGAAGTTCCACTCGTACTGTCTTTGTATGCCATTTGAATACTATTCGGGGTTTGGAATCCCTTACCATAATTCACGTAAGCATTAGTGTCCTCTCTAACTTTCCAAAGAAGACCAATTGATGGTGTTGTGTTACTAAATTGAACACCAGAGGCTTGAATCTTAGCTGCTGGAATTGACCCAGTTGGGTTGTAAGCTAAATTAGGATTAAAATTAATAATGCTATGAATATTTCTAACACCCGCGTTTAAGTCCAAATTATTTAATAGTGATAATTTCCCTTGTGCGTACTCATCAAAGTTCATAGAGTTGTCTGTCTCATCACGGTTTGGATTATTTATCGCATACTGAGTAATTTGACCATTTGATGTTGCAACATCCATTCTATTATCTGACATATAAGCATAAGAAATACCAGAACTTAAAGTATAGTTTCTATCAAAAACCACACCTTTATTCGTCCAATTAATTTCTAAACCGACAAAATCCCTTGATATAGTACTATCTTTACCGCAATAGGTATTTGCGTTATGGAGACTTGGGTTTGTTGAACTTGTTAAGGTTGTAACAGATCCCAAACATCCAGTAGGTGCTTGTATGTAATTGTTATTACTAGTTGTAGTAGCCAAAAACTGATTGTTATTTCTATGTCCAGCATATGTGACTACATTGATCGAGTTATTATCATTGATTATGTGTTCAATATTAATTCCTACTTGAGTATTTTCTCTTGCAACCTTTGTATTCGCTCCGACTGCCGCATCAGGCACAGCCTGAGGATTGTTAGAGAAGCTTGGAATAAATGGAGCATTAGAACTATAAGCAGGCACACTCCCAATGGATGGGCTATAAGCGTAGCCGGTGCCAGTCTTAGTAGCAAGCACTGTTGAACTTCCTACGCCAGCTAGGCCCAGAGGATCTTGAGCTTCCATTTTCATGTAATCAGCTAATACGGTTACATGGGTATCTGTACTTAAGTCGAAAGAAAACTGAGCGGTAGATTGCTTCTTATGAGAAGCACTGTGATCACGATACCCGTCGGTATTAAAATTTGATTCATTGAGCAAATAGCCAATGCCATTAACCGTTCCTGTAGCTTGTGCTGATTCTTTAGTAGTTCCATAGCTTCCAGCTAAGAAACTTGCACTCACTTCATTATCAACAGGAGGTGTCTTCGTTGTTAATGAAATGACACCACCAGCACCGTTGCCATACATAGTAGCAAATGGGCCTTTTAATACTTCAATTGATTTAACTGTTTCAAAATCAATATTACCTGGCTGCCCAATGCCGTCTGGCATAGTTAAAGGAATGCCATCCACATAAAGTCTGATACCAGTTACACCAAAGTTAGAACGCGATCCAAAACCACGAATAGAAATTTGAGGATCTTGAGCAAACTGATTTCTACTTTCTGCAGTAACACCAGCGATACGATTAATACTTTCTGACAAAATCATGCCTGCACCAGCGTTTTCAATCACTGATTGATCTACGACATCTACAGAAGCTGGAGCATCAAAACTATTAACAGCAGAGCGGGTTGCAGTAACCACAACAGGATTTAACTCTACGTTATCAGCCAATACACTTGTTGAAAAAAGTCCAGCAACAAGCATTAATAATGGTTTTTTATTCATTGCAATTTATTCTTATAAATTTTGGGAATTCGAATATTAAGGATTTAACATCTCGAGCACCATAATGAAAATCATGAAATTTACATATTTGTAACATTTCTCGCAAAAAAATTGGCTATCTAATTTTATTGAAGTACGATGTCACCATATTTAAGTCATCGAAACTTAATTAAATATAAAAAGTCTACACAAAGTTGTTAAAACTAATTCGACTTAAAAATGAGAGGAACCGACCTTTGAAAAAACATAATTTATTATCGATTTGCATGTTTGCTTTATTGATCACCACAATATCATCAGCAAATGCAGAGTCAGACCCTAAAAAATGGCCTTTAGTAAAAGAGGCTTTTTTCGCTCAACGACCAATGACCGATGCACCCTTTATCACTTTTGTCGCACCACATCGTGCTGAAAGTGGTGCCCAAGTCCCACTTGAAATCTCAATCGACCAAACACAAGCCGATGCGAATGCGATTAAAACACTCTACATTTTAGTAGATTCAAATCCCATACCTCTTGCTGCAACTTATCACCTAACAGATAAATTAGGTAAATTTAAGTTAGCAACACGTATTCGTATGGAAATGGACTCCTACATCCGTGCGGTTGGTGAAACTGCTGATGGCAAGCTATATCTAGCATCTGTAGAAATTCGCGCTGCTGGCGGCTGCGGAGGTACAGTTGACGGTGACGAAAATGCCATACGTGCTGCGGCAGGAAAAATCAAAATGAATGTGGAAAGCCCAGTGAAATTTGGTGATGCAACTTCAGCAACTTTTATCATCAAACACCCTATGCGTACCGGTCTACAACGTGATTTGGTTTCTCAAGGTTTTGTTCCTGCTTTCTACATCCAAAAGGCATCATTTACATACAATGATGAGCCTGTCATGAATGTTGATTTTGGCGTAGGCACAAGCGAAGACCCTTATTTGCGCTTTAACTTTATTCCTAAGGCGCCAGGCGTATTAGCTGTCAAAGCCTTTGACAATGAAGGTAAAGAGTTTAACCATCAAACTGAAGTGAGAGATTAAGCTTATCTAAAGTCATAGCGGTAAAATAATAAGGGCGCTGATGCGCCCTTATTATTTTATATATGATTACTGCTTATTTCTTGCAAGCACTTTTGCAACACAGTCCACATAATGACATACGTTTCATGGTGCCATCTTTATCTATAAATTTATGTTTCAAAGCCCCGAGCACATGAACCCCAATCACTACCAACATGGTAATACCAACTACTTTGTGTACACCTACAAATGACTCACGTAAAACTTTGTTATCCAAACCATGCATCAAACTAATACCAAACCACTTCACCCCATATTCAAATTTACTATTAATCGCCATCACTAAACCAGTGATTGGTAGTGCAAACATCAACAAGTAGAGCAAATGATGTCCCCCAGTGGCAATCTTTTTCTCTGTAACTGTAAGGCTATCCAAAAGTGTCGGTGGACGATGAGTGATGCGCCAGAACATGCGAAACGCAACCAACCCAAGTATTGTAATCCCTATAGATTTATGTAAATTGAAGTAGAAAGTTCTAGGTGTAGCTTCCGCAACCATATTCCATGTATAAATGCCTAAGTTAAATAAATCAAATGCTGTTGTTTTTGGCTGATCTTTTGGAATGTCTGACATGAACCAACCTAAAGCAAACATCGCCAAAATTGCGATTCCAATCAGCCAATGCAAAACAATGGCTGTTTTTGTATATTGATTCTGCGTCATACTTTCCCCTTTTAAAATGTTACCGCTTGAACTTAGCGTGCTATATTGCATCATAAATGCATGTCTTGCTAGACCTAAGACACATATTAAAGTTTTATGTGTTTAAGGAAAAAATTGCCCTAAAGGATATTAAATGCTAAAAAAAATACTGCTAGTCATCACCTTACTATCAATAACAAAGCTGACGATAGCCGAACCATTAATCATGGAGAGCTTGGGCAACGGTATCTACGTCCATCACGGCATACATGAGGATATGTCGGAAGGCTACCACGGTGATATTTGTAATGTCAGTTTTATTGTTGGCAGTAAGGGTATTGCTGTCATAGATACAGGCGGGAGCCTTAAAATTGGTCAAGCGCTTCGTGAATCTATTCGTCAAATTTCTAATCTACCCATTCTCTATGTAATCAACACGCATGTTCATCCAGATCATATTTTTGGAAATGCAGCATTCAAAGAAGACAACGCAACTTTTGTGGGTCATGAAAAGTTACCCGATGCTATGGAGCGTCGCCGTGATACTTATCTAAGAATCAATCAACAATGGCAAGGTGATGCTTTTGCAGGGAGTGAAATCGTAAAACCCAGCATACTCGTTAAAACAACAACAAATTTAGACTTGGGTGACAGAACGCTGTTACTAACAGCTTACCAAACAGCGCATACCAATACCGATCTTACAGTTTTCGACAATAAAAGCTCAACGCTTTGGACAGGCGATTTATTATTTGTGGAACGCACTCCGTCTATCGATGGTGATATTAAAGGCTGGCTTGCAGTCATTAACGAACTTAAAAACAATCCAGCTGAGTTCGCAATCCCAGGGCATAGTAGCATTCTCAAAGACACCAATTGGAAAGAGCAATTGAATAATGAAGAGCGTTATTTATGGACGCTTTTAAACGATATTCGTACAAGCATCAAAAAAGGAGAGGTGATGGAAAAGGCGATGGGAACTGCCGCCGCTTCCGAACGAAATTATTGGCAACTTTTTGATATTGTTAATCGTCGCAATGTGAATAATATTTACCCCTCTTTAGAGTGGGAGTAGATTGACGGTAAATGAAGTAGAATTGAATATGCTTCATGTATAATAAAAAATATTTTTCACTATTAAACATAGAATTATCGTTTTTAAATTTTGGCTATTTTTTCTCAACTCTCATTTAATCGTGACAATGCTTTTGCTTGGGCATTAGCAATCTCTATAGCACTGCATGCACTTGCAGTGCTAGAAATTCCAGGGATCTCTTTTGATAAAATAGTCAAACCGTTAGAACTCACTATTGAATTAGCACCGCCTAAGCCAGTACCTCCGCCAGTTAATTTACCTGAACCTATTAAGCCCCCGGAACCATTGAAGCCAAAGGTGACACCCCCTCCAAAAGCTAAACCAGTTCCACAACAACAAGTAAAGCCAGTCCCACAACAAGAAGTGAAGCCGGTAGTCACGCCTACGCCTGTTAGTGAGTCCCCACCCCCTTCAGTAATTGCAGCAGCACCTAAAGCAGAGGCACCCGCAACGTTTGTTGCGCCTACGCCTAGTGTGGTAAAGGCAGAGCCCTCTAAGCCCACAATTAATCAAGCAGATCTTGATTCCGCTCGCAATCAATATGGCAGTGCATTAAGTCGTGAGATTGCCAAACACATTAACTATCCAACGATTGCGAAAATGCGTGGTTGGCAAGGCGTAGTTGAAATTGACTTTCAATTGGATGGAAATGGCAAAATCTTGAGTCAAAAAATCCGTACCTCTAGCGGATTTACCGTTCTAGATAATCAAGCCTTAGAGATGGTCAAAAAATCGAACTTCCCAACACCTCCGGAAGTCTTAAAAACTAACGCATTTAATGTAACGGTTCCTGTTTCATTCAAGCTCGAATAAAACAATCGACCATAAATTTGAAGACATCTTTAAATCTTCATAAATCTTACTTGCGTTAATCTTTTTTTTTAACAACAATGAGCATAAGCACATTCACATAAACATCATGAACAATAAAAGCTTTCAAGACTTTGAACTCCCATCAACCGGCGATAAAACTTTCAAGCTTTCTGAGCACCTTGGTAAAACATTAGTCATTTATTTTTATCCTAAAGACTCAACCCCAGGCTGCACAACTCAGGGCCAACAATTCCGTGATTATTATGCGGATTTCGTTTCAGCAAATACTGAAATCTTCGGCATCTCACGAGACAGCATTAAGTCACATGAAAACTTTAAAGCCAAATTTGAATTCCCATTTGATTTACTAGCCGATACCGAAGAATTGGCTTGCCAATTATTTGGAGTCATCAAAATGAAAAAAATGTACGGAAAAGAGGTGAGAGGCATCGAACGGAGCACTTTTATTATCAACACGGAAGGCGCTTTAATACGAGAGTGGCGTGGCGTCAAAGTTGATGGTCACATTCCCGAGGTATTAGCGTTTGTTCGCTCTTTGTAACTTTCAATTTGCGTGTTAACTGGGGAGACTAAATTTAATGGCTAAAAAATTAGCGGCTTCGAATAAACTATTTGTTCTTGATACCAACGTATTAATGCACGACCCTTCAAGTCTGTTTCGTTTTGAAGAGCATGATATTTACCTCCCAATGGTGACACTTGAAGAGTTGGATAACAACAAAAAAGGGATTACCGAAGTCGCTAGAAATGCCCGTCAAACCAGTCGAAATCTAGAAGAAATTGTCGGTGCAAGCCTCGCCAATCTAGATGAAGGTTGTCCCCTCTCAATCAAAGGTAATAAACATGCAACAGGACGCTTATTCCTGCAAACAGATGCAATGGATTTCTCGTTACCAATGCTCGCTGGCAGCATTGCTGACAATCAAATACTAGGGGTCGTCCTTGCTCTAAAAAAGAAGTATCCCGCACGTGAAGTTATTCTTGTCAGCAAAGACATCAACATACGTATTAAAGCACGCGCTTTAAGTGTCCCAGCTGAAGACTACTTTAACGATAAAGTATTAGAAGATACCGAACTGCTTTACTCGGGCATGAAAGAGTTGCCTGAAAACTTTTGGGACAAGCATAGTAAGGCAATGGAATCTTGGCAGGATGCGGGACGTATGTTTTACCGTATTACTGGACCACTTTGTAAAAGCTTTTTAATTAATGAATTTGTATTCTATTCATACGAGAAACCTTTTGAGGCGATTGTAAAAAGCGTTGAAGGCAACACTGCCGTGTTGGAAATTATCAGGGACTTCACGCAAATCAAACACAATGTTTGGGGTATCACTGCACGTAATCGTGAACAAAACTTTGCGCTTAATCTACTCATGGACCCCGATGTCGATTTTGTTTCACTACTCGGCCAAGCAGGTAGCGGTAAAACTTTACTCACATTGGCCGCTGCATTAACTCAAACGCTAGATAAAAAAATCTACAGTGAAATCATCATGACACGCGTCACCGTCTCAGTCGGCGAAGATATTGGCTTTTTACCAGGGACCGAAGAAGAAAAAATGGCGCCTTGGATGGGCGCACTTGAGGACAATTTAGATGTACTCAATAAATCAGATGACGATGCTGGGGAGTGGGGTAGGGCAGCTACTCAGGACTTAATTCGGACGCGGATTAAAATTAAGTCACTCAACTTTATGCGTGGCCGCACTTTCTTAAATAAATTCCTCATTATTGATGAAGCACAAAATCTCACGCCTAAGCAAATGAAGACATTAATTACTCGTGCAGGTCCGGGAACTAAAGTGGTTTGCTTAGGGAATATCGCACAAATTGATACGCCTTATTTAACAGAAGGTAGCTCTGGACTCACTTATGTTGTTGACCGATTTAAAGGTTGGGGGCATAACGGTCATATCACACTCATGCGCGGAGAACGCTCTCGCTTGGCTGACTTTGCGGCTGAAATTCTTTAATGAATAATGTAATGAGCAAAGGTTTTTATACGCTACTTGTGGCGCAGTTTCTTTCTGCGGTAGCAGATAATGCTTTGCTCTTTGCAGCGATTGCACTTCTTCACCAGTTACATGCTCCCTCATGGCACGAGCCTCTATTACGCGAATACTTTATCATCTCATACATCATACTCGCCCCTTTTGTTGGGCCTTTTGCAGATGCTTTGCCAAAGGGCAAAGTCATGTTTTTAAGTAATGGCATCAAATTCTTTGGTTGTGTTTTAGCGTTGTTAGGTGTTCCACCGCTCTATGTTTACGCTATCGTAGGCATTGGTGCAGCTGCTTACTCACCTGCAAAGTACGGCATACTAACGGAAATGCTACCCCCCAATCAATTGATTATGGCCAATGGCTGGATGGAAGGCACCACTGTGACAGCTATTATTTTAGGTCCAGTATTTGGCTCTACCATTTCTGCTAACGACCCTTACTTCGGAATTGCCATCATTACTGTACTTTATATGTTGGCAGCACTTTTCAACTATCACATTCCCAAAATGCCGATCGACCATTGTGTTGAACAACGCTCATTAAATTTTATCATCAAAGACTTTTGGCATGCCTTTACGACACTTTGGAAAGATACCCAAGGTCAAGTATCACTTGCAGTCACAACCCTGTTCTGGGGCGCTGGCGCTACCCTACAATTCGTTGTTTTAAAGTGGGCACACTTGTATTTAGGATTCAACCAAACTGACGCTACAAAACTTATCGCTATTCTTGCTGTTGGAATTGCAGTTGGCTCGGTGATTGCATCCATTTATGTGAAGCTTGAAAAAGCAGCGGATGTTTTGCCTGCTGGGATTTATATGGGAATTTTAGTGGTAAGTATGGTATTTATTCATAATCCAATTTTTGCAGCAATATTATTGTTTTTGATTGGCGTGTTAGCTGGTTACTTCTTGGTGCCGCTCAATTCACTACTCCAACACCGAGGACACACTTTGCTCGGTGCAGGACACTCAATTGCTGTACAAAACTTTAACGAGAATATCGGCATCTTACTTATGCTTGGCGCGTACACATGGATGGTTGGTCAGAATTTTGCTATCAATCACATCATAATGATATTTGGTGGCTTTATCATTTTCACGATGGGCTTAATTTCTCACCTCTACCGCAAACATATTCAACAAAAAAGCCCTGCTTAATCCAAACACGGCTTTCGAACCTTCATCACTTCGCCTTAGTGCAACTTTACTTGCGGCTCTGTACGACGCGTGATCATGCGTGCAATCGTCTGCAAGAATACTGTAAAGAATCCATGCAATGCGATTAAATGCATTTTGTATAGCGACTGATACATTAATCTCGCGAACATCCCTTCAATAAACATCGTGCCACCAGAGATTGAACCCATTAAACTTCCCACCGTTGAATAGCGACCCAAATTCACTAATGAGCCATAATCTCGATAAACATAATTTGGCAAAGCTTTGCCTTGAAGCCGAGCTTTAACTGTTTTAATAAGCATTGATGCCTGCTGATGTGCGGCTTGAGCGCGTGGTGGAACGTTATCAACACTGCCTATCATTGGACAGGCAGCACAATCTCCAAATGCAAATACATTATCATCGACAGTAGTTTGTAATGTGCGCTTCACAACCAATTGATTAATCCGGTTTGTCTCTAGTCCATCAAGTCCATTAAGAAAATCTGGCGCTTTAATACCAGCTGCCCACACCACAAGCTCTGATGGAATAAAACGACCACTATGAGTATATATGCCTTTATCAGTGACCTCAGTGACACGCTCACCGGCATATACGTGCACACGCAATTTTCGAAGCTCCAAATCAACTGCTTTTGAAAGATTGACCGGTAAAGCTGGTAAAACCCTCTCGGAAGCCTCAATGAGCGATATGCTAATATCTTTATCAGGATCAATCTTATCTAGCCCATAAGCAGTTAACTCACGCGTTGTGTTATGAAGTTCAGCAGACAACTCAACGCCAGTGGCACCCGCACCAACAATAACGACCTCAAGCTGACCAGCATGCACTGGGCCAGATTGTGTTTGCGCACGAACCAATGCATTATGTAGCCTTCTGTGAAATCGTTCAGCTTGATCCATAGTATCAAGGGCAATCGAATTCTCACGCGCGCCTTTAATACCAAAATCATTGGTCGTGCTGCCAATCGCAATAATCAATGTATCGTATTTAATCGTGCGTCTAGGAATAATCTCAGCACCGTCTTCATCATAGTTCGCACTGATATACACCTCTTGTTTAGCTCGATCCAATCCATCCATCTCGCCTAGCCTAAAGTTGAAATGGTGCCAATGGGCTTGCGCTAAATACTCAAGCTCATGTTTGTCTGGATTCATACTACCAGCAGCAATTTCATGTAGAAGTGGTTTCCAAACGTGCGTTCTTGTTCGGTCTATCAAAGTAATTTCAGCTTTTCCTTTCCGGCCTAAGCTATCTCCAAGTCGTGTAGCCAGCTCAAGGCCTCCTGCACCTCCGCCTACAATAACAACCTGATGAAGTTCTTCGCTTGAACGTTTTTTGAATCGCATAAATTAGAGATACCTATAAATTAAAAGTCTTTTATTTTTTTGTTCTAGCATTATTTTAACTCAACATTGCTTTGTCCCTATAATAAAAAAGGCTGCCCTTGGGCAGCCTTTTTTATTCACAACATATTAATTCTGTGGAGTTTCTGTCAACCATGGTTTATCGCCACCGCCTGCATACATACTACGCAACCAACCCATAATACGAAGAATTTCATCTGTTTTTAACAGTTCTGGATTACCAGCTGCTTGATTATGCCATGTTGGCATACCACCGTTTGTACCGCCGGCGATTGTTTCAAACATACCTTTATCTGTTACGTGTTTAGCATATTGCCATGTTGCATCTGTAATACTTGGACCTGTCTGCCCACCAGCATTACCGCCGTGGCATTGTGTACATGACCAATAGCCGAAAAGCTTTTTGCCAGTTTTAGCAACTTCAGGATCTGCTGCAGCTCTTTTGGTGTATGGGTTTACACAGGTAGCCAAGAATTCCTTAGCTTCTGGAGTATCTTCATCAACTGCTTTAATTGGTAAAGGGCTACCATCTTTTGTTGATACTAATTGACAAGCTGCACTAGCTTGAAGAGGCATTAAGCCAACCAAAGCTAATACTGAACTTAAAATAATTGCTTTTACAGCGTTGTTGCCTAACATGTCATCTCCTAAATTTCGAATAATTGCTTCTGTTATGTTTGTAGAACAAAAATTAAATTTTGAAGCGATATTCTATAACGAAAGGTAGAAATATGGTTGACTTTATTCAATAGAATTTCATCAACCATAGCACCTACTACATAGGCTTATCTACTTTTTCACCTCTGAACTGTTCGCGTGCTTTTTTCTCCAAGCTATCACCTTGAACAACTGCAGAATGTGGAACACCGTACTCATCTAAAATTCTATCAATATCAGCCTGACGTTTCGTAATGGCTTTATTTAATTCTTCGGCACGCGCCTTATCTTTATTGCGTACCCCAATAGAAATATTCCAATTCTCTTTACCCTTAACATTTTTATCTTCATATTCAGGGATAGGCATCACAACAAGTGGTATCGAGGCAGATTTGGCAAAATATCCTGCAATCGGACCCCATACAATCGCAATATCAATATCGCCTTTAACCAAATCATCAATTAATTGGCTTGGTGGGAAATTTAAATCACGTTGCAAACGATATGGGCGAGCATTTCCCATTAGATCATGATCGGCAAGCGGACGTGTTGGAGGACTTTGACCAACAATACCAATAATGCCTTTTCTCAAATCAGGTGCATCCCAGTCGGTAATGTTATATCCACTGCTCTTACGATATACAAATACAAAGCCTGAACGATAATAAGGAATTGATGTGCGCATAGAATCATTATCTGATGTCGTGCTCATCACGTAATCACAACGATTGGCATTTAATGTATTTCTTAAAAAACCTTGGCGATAATAAGCATATTGAAACGAAAGCTTTTTACCTAATTCTTCTGCAAGTACTGCAGCAATTTTGTCTTCAAAACCTTCCTGCTTGCTGTTTGAGTAAGGCATATTGTCCGGATCAGCACAGACCTTAAATTCTGTTGGATCTTCAACGCGACGAACTTCACCAATACGTCCTTCATCAGGATTGATTGGTGGAATGTCTGGCATATCTGCAGCCAGCACATTGCCGACTACAACACTGCCTAACAGAACAGACATTAATAGGTTTTTAAACATTTGATATTCCTTTATCCGTTAGATTGTATAAATCTAGACCTAAAAAAACACCCCGCCGAAGCGGGGTGTTTATATGACAAACTAACTAACGGTTAGTTCTATAACAATCGTTTTTCAACAATTAATTATAGGCTGAACACGTTCAATGCACCGCCGCCAGGAGCAGCGTTGTATTTTGTCAATTCAGCATAACCACCAGCAGCGCCAAGAGCGTCTGTTGGGTTAGTCATACCTAGGTTCATCGCTACACCAGCCCAGCCACCGATACCTGATAGCACGCCAACGTATTGTTTACCTGCATGACCGTATGTGAATGCATTACCAATCACGCCAGAACCAACTTGGAATTTCCAAAGTTCTTTACCTGATTGTGCATCAACAGCCTTGAACCAACGATCAAGAGTACCGTAGAAAACCAAATCTGAAGCAGTTGTTAATACACCACCCCATGAAGAGAATTTCTCTTTGTTGTACCAAACTGATTTACCCTTGATTGGATCCCAAGCAGTGAAACCACCCATTACGCCATCTGGACCAGCAAACATAGTCAATGTAGCGCCAACCCATGGTTGACCAGCAACATATTTAGATTCAACTGGCTCGTATGTCATACATACGTGGTTCAATGGAATGTACTCTAGACCTGTACGTGGGCTGTAAGCAGCTGGTTGTTGGTCTTTTGTACCCAATGCAGCTGGACATACGCCTTTTGCATTGTAGTCTTGGTGAGTTGAAGCTGAAGCCAATTTGTTTGGCACACCAGTTTTCAAGTCAACATCTGTTGCCCAGTTCACGAATGAGTGAACTTTGTTTGCAACAACTAAAGTACCGTTAGATGCATCCCATGTGTATACGAAGCCGTTACGGTCCATATGTGTAGCATATGTTTTACCAGCTTTGTCGAACAAGATCACTTCGTTAATACCGTCATAATCCCACTCGTCATGTGGAGTCATTTGCATACCCCATTTAGCAACGCCAGTGTCTAAGTCACGTGCGAATACTGTCATTGACCATTTGTTGTCACCTGGACGTACGTCTGGGTTCCAAACTGATGGGTTACCTGTACCGTAGTATACTAAGTTTGACTTAGCATCATATGGCCACCAGCCCCATACAGAGCCACCACCATGTTGCCAACCATCTTTAACTGCTTGTGGTTTCAACCATGTTTTAACGCCAAGGTCTTTTTCACCGATCTTCAATTGATCGTTAGCGATCTTCTTGAATGAACCGCCTTCTTTGTTACCACCGTTAACATCTTCATATACAGACAATGCTGAATATTGTGGGTTAGCTTTGTTGAAGTCAGCACCAATCAACATTTCTGAATCAGGACCTGTTGAGTATGCTTTCCATGCTAGTGAACCGTCTTTTAGGTTGTAAGCTGCGATAAAGCAACGAACACCGAATTCAGCACCAGAACAACCTGTCAACACTTTGTCTTTGATAACTTGAGCAGCGTTTGTGTTTGTAGCACCAACTTTAGGGTCTGTGTTACGAACATCCCAAACTTTTTTACCTGTCTTAGCATCTAAAGCAACTAACATACCGTCGTTTTGTTGCAAGAAGATCTTGCCATCACCGTAACCTAGACCACGTGATACGTTGTCGCAGCAAAGAACTGCTTGAACTGATGGGTCTTGTTTAGGGAAGTATGACCAAACGATTTTTTGGTTGTCGTTCAAATCAAGTGCGTATACGTTATTTGGGAATGCTGTATGTACATACATCATGTTACCAATAACTAATGGTGAACCTTCGTGACCACGGTTAACACCAGTTGCAAATGTCCAAGCAGCTTTAACGTTTTTAACGTTGCCCTTGTTGATTTGTGCCAAAGCTGAATAACCTTGGTTGTTGTACTGACCACGTGGGTGTGCCCAGTTGTTAGCGTCTTTCATTGCAGCTTCTTGGTCAGCAGCAGCAGAAGCAACCATTGGCATAGCCAATGATGCACCAACTACTAAACCTAGAGCTAGTTTGATTTTGCTCATCTCCATTTTTAAATCTCCATAGTGGTTACTACTAAGGGTTTAACTACAAAGTAAATCACCGAATTATTGTCATTCACATTTATATGCGATTAAGTCAACTTTCCAATTCATTACTTCCGCCTCACCTATGTGGGCGCATTGAGATATTAGAACAGTCAAAAATGATTTGCAATAGTCTGTTAACAATTTATTTACAATTAATCAAAAACTTTTTTAAATCATATTTTCGTCAGTGTTATCATATCCAAATAAATTCAAAATAATCAATGTGAAAGCACTAATACTGCATGAGTGGATCAACGTTTAATTTGTTTCCTGAGTTACTTACTTTCCATAGTGAAATGTTAAATGTCTCAGAAAATCACCTCATTTATTTCGAAGAATGCGGGAATCCAACAGGATATCCGGTTGTTTTTCTGCATGGTGGGCCTGGGAGCGGTTGTAACCCCTCCCAGAGACGTTTCTTTAATCCCAATTTCTATAGAATCATTCTTTTAGACCAGCGCGGCTGTGGACGAAGCACTCCACAAGGGAACATTGAAGACAACAATACAGATGCTTTAGTTGAGGATATTGAAAAACTCAAGAATTATTTAAGTATAAAAAAGTGGCTTGTATTCGGTGGCTCATGGGGGAGCACATTAGCGCTTGCTTATGCAATTAAATACCCAAGTTCTATCAGCGGCTTGATTCTAAGAGGTATTTTTTTAAGTCGTCCGTCTGAATTAAATTGGTTCCTAGGTGACGTTAAAAATTTCTATCCTGAAAGCTGGGAAAAACTACTGTCACACTTGCCATTAAATGAACAATCACAACCATTGAAAGCTTATGGCTCCAGGGTTTTTTCTAATGACATTAACATAGCAGGACCTGCCGCTATTCAATGGAATGCTTTTGAGAGTAGCATTATGTCTTTATTACCACGCATCTCATCAGAGCCAAACAACACGCCTATTGATGTGGAAATTGCACGCGCCAAAGTGCAAATTCACTACATATTAAATGAATGCTTTGTAGGGCATCGTAACTTACTTGCTGAGACAAAAGTTTTATCCACCATTCCAACGACCATTATTCAGGGCCGTTACGACATGGTTTGCCCGCCAATTAGTGCATGGGAGTTAAAAAATGCCATGCCGCATGCTAAATTCTTAATGGTTGCAGACGCAGGACATTCTGCCATGGAGGCTGGCATTACTTCAGCATTAGTAGAGGCCACTGAAGCATTTAGAATTCGCCATGAATAACAAATACTATATATAGAGCATCTATTTTGACGATTCACTTTAAACCCCCCAATAATTTTAGCGACCACCCTGCGATTGCCAAGCCAAAAGCACGTATCGCTAAACATCACTACGACACACCGCTATTTGTGATTCGAGAAACATTCAGTGCCTTTAAGTTACACAACGGCTGGGGGCTTTCTGCTTCACTCTCGTTTTATGCAATGTTCGCCATGATTCCAATGGCATTACTCATGTTTTTCTTTCTATCTCACTTAGTTTTTTCTTCCCATACTGCCGTTGTTAATCTAGCCAACATTACCAGCACTCTAGAACCCAAGCTCAGCAAGAAGATTATGCTTGAAATTCAGAAAGTGGCTTCTCACAAAACTGCTTGGAGTACATTAAGTACAATTGCACTGTTTTGGTTTGCAATTCCGCTTGCAAGTACGTTGCGAGCTGCCTTCCAAACTATTTTTGGCGTCGCTGAGCATCCTTCATTCATACGCAAATCGATTCAAGACATCCTATCAGTGATTGGCATTTTGCTGATGTTCTTCATGTTTACTTTTTTTGACTTGATGCTTGAAAAAGCCTCTCAATTATTAAATTTGTCCATCATTCACTCCAGCGTTCTAGATAGCATAGGCTCGTTAATTACCATTACCGTTTTACTCGCTTTGTTTTATCGTGCTTTCTTACCAGCCAATGCATCATTCAGAACCATCATAACCGGATCTGCAATCACTGCAGTCTTATGGATGGCTATGCGCCCCTTATTTAGCGAAGTACTTTCACTCAATCACACATATGGCGCTATTTTTGGCGGGATGAAAAACTTATTTATATCTTTAGCATGGCTTTATTACACGTTCGCAATTTTTCTATTAGGTACCGAGCTTATTTCCACCCTTAAAAAACGTGATACGCTTTTATTAAGGGGGTTATTTAATGACTCTGTGAGGAAGAATCCAAACTTCATATCCAAAGTAATGTCCCGCCACGGCTGTATTTACCAAGATGGAGAAGTAGTATTTAACATAGGTGATGAAGGGCGTGACTTATATTACATTGCAGATGGAAAGGTCAAATTGATCTACGAAAATCGATTAGTTAGACATCTAACGGCTGGAGACTTTTTTGGCGAAATGGCGATTCTTGGTGACAGCGTGCGGATTGCTGATGCAGTTGTAGACTCTGATTTTTGCGATATTATCGTAATCAACGCGAACAATATCCAAACCCTGATTCTGAATGAACCTAAAGTAGCCATGAGTTTTTTAAAACATATGGCACTTCAATTAAAAAATAGCCAACAAACTCAACCGTAATTTAGACTTAATTATTATGTCCAACCAATCTTACAAACAACCTAAGCAACAGGAAATTCAACCTCTACTAAATTTGCTTAATACGAGGCAACTTGCCAGCGCAGTCAACATGGCAAAATCCTTACTGGCGCAATACCCCAATACCTTTATTTTGCACAATGTATTAGGCATTGCATTAGATGGGCTTGGCCAATATGAAGGAGCAATCGATAGTTATCGAAACGCGGTTAAATTGCAACCCAATATGCCTGACTTGCATTTCAATCTTGGAATTGCGTTAACTAACGTTGGTCAATTCACCGAAGCTACCGCGAGCTACCGCAAAGCTATTGCTTTGCAACCTAAATTCTTTGAGGCTTATGGCAACCTAGGTACATTACTTCAAAAACAAGGCAAGCTAGAAGAGGCCGTTGCAAGTTACCGTAAAGCACTCTCTATCAATGAAGATCCACGCGGATACTTCAATCTTGGCACTGCTTTGCGCGACCAAGGCAAGCTAGACGAAGCAATTAAGAGCTATCAACAAGCAATTGCACTGTTCCCTAATTATGCTGATGCTCATAGCAATTTGGGCGAAACTTTACGAGATCAAGGCAATATGCAAGAAGCAATTACCAGCTATCAAAATGCATTGTCGCTCAATCCCAATCATCCAAGCGCAAATTACAACATGGCAGAGTTTTTATATCTTGCTAAACGTTTCGATGAAGCGATTCCATACTTTGAGCGCAGCCAGCTTGATGACTGGCTTGAGCGAAGCATGTATTGTTTGTACAAAGCAGAACGCTTTGACGACTTTAAGAAAAAGCTAGATGTAGTCGTCAAATCAGGACCGCATACTGCGCCTTTCCTTGCTACCCTAGCAACCCACTACGCCGTAAATTTCAGCGTAGAGGACCCCTATAATTTCTGTAAAAATGGTTTTGATTTCGTTTATAACGTAGCGATCCCTGAGCTTTCCGAACCGAACAGCCCTCTACTAAAGGCGCTTCTTAACGATATTAACAACGCAGAGATTGCTGAACGTGTACAAGGTATGTTACACAATGGAAAACAATCAGCCGGAAATTTGTTCAAGCGTCCCGAGAGCTCTTTTAGAACCCTAGCTGAATTAGTCAAAAAAGAGTTTATTAACTACAAAAGTAAATTTGCTGATGCTGATTGCGAACTGATCAAATCATTTCCAGAAGAGTTTGAATTTACTAGCTCATGGTATGTAAAAATGCGACAAGGTGGGCATTTAGATGCACACATCCATGAAATTGGCTGGATTAGCGGGGCGGTTTATCTTGCAATGCCTTCAGATAAAAAGACCCCAAACGAAGGCGGTTTTGAATACGGCATTCATGGTGATGCTTATCCGCAAAAGCACAAAAACTTCCCTGTAGGAATAGTCATTCCTAATGTGGGCGAGATTGTTTTATTTCCTTCTTCTCTATTCCACAGAACAATCCCGTTTACCTCTAGCGAAGAACGAATCTGCATCGCCTTTGATTTAAAACCTAGCGTTGCCTCAACAGCTCGTAGCAACTACTAATTAAACTAAATTCGCAGAAAGCCTGATTTTGCTAAAATGAGGGTGGACAGCTAATTTAGCTTGAATTAACTGATTCGCCTTGGTAATTGCTGATTGTGTTTTAAGCGCGTTATACGCGATCAGAACATCCGCTTCCACCTTACCATTCAAATAATGAAAGGTAACTTGCTCGGGTTTGGGAAGGCCATCAAATAAGTTAACTAAAGACTTCAATAGCTCCTCTCGACTGGGTAACTCAACCGGCAGACCCTCACCATAACCGGCATCATCTTCAGTATCGACATGCACCAAAACATTGTTGACCGACTCATGATGATCAATCACCCGCTTACGCGCTCTTTCAGCAATGCTATGCCCTTCAGATACACTAATTTTTGGATCCACCAAAATATGGGCGTCCACTAACACGCGATGAGCCATCTTTCTTGTTCTTAAATCATGGACATTTTGAACCCCTTGCGTATCCATCAACGTTTCACGAATGCTCGCAACCTCTTCAAAAGAAAGCCCTGCATCAATCAATTCCTGGAATGCTTCCCAAGCGAAAACAAACCCCATTCGAACAATCATAAAACCAACCACAATTGCAGCCACTGAGTCTGCATAGACAAACCCCAACATATTAGCAGCAATCCCTATAGCAACAACCAACGATGAAGCCGCATCAGATCTTGCATGCCAAGCATTGGCAATTAACATTGGCGACCTTAAATGCTCACCTATTTTTAGCATGTAACGAAACAACCCTTCTTTCGCAAGTAGGGCTATCCCTGCAGTCCAAAGAGCCAGAGAAGTGACCGGTGGCAAATTACCAATACTTTCTAATTTAATCGCTGCACCATACATGATGCCTACACCTGTTAAAACTAAAATTGCCCCCAATACTAATGAAGTAGCGGTCTCAATACGACCATGACCATAAGGGTGATCATCATCAGCTGGCGTTTTACTGTGATGACTTGCAATTAATACTAAAAAATCGGAAATTAAATCTGAAACCGAATGCACACCATCTGCAATTAAAGATTGGGAATGTGAAAATATACCTGCAGCTACTTGAGTTATTGTCAGTGCAATATTCACAAACACACTAATCCATGTACATCGGTTCGAAATCGCATAGCGTTGTGGATCATCAAACGACAAATGATGCGAGTCAGAATACAGGTTTTGATGGGTATGCTTATGTTGGCTCATCAATAAAATACCTTAAGGGTAATACACTAAAATAATAATGTTCACAGTCTATAACGAAATGCCCACATTATTCATCCATTACTTTAATTGATCTATACTGTTAGAGAAATCAGCTTATTTAGCTAGTATGCCTATATAAAAGCTTGGGGAAAGAATATTGCAAAAACTCACTACTCACATTGTCAGGCAGATCTTATTTGCTCTTTTTGTTGTCAGCCTTTGTATCGGTGTTTGGGTGGTATTATCCCCATTTTTCACATCGATTGTTTGGGCTTGTACCCTTGCCTATGTCAGCTGGCCTGCTTATATCTGGCTTGCAAAGAAGATGGGTGGTAATGACAATATTGCAGCGTTATTGATGACCCTGTCCATCGCAGCAGCAGTTATCCTGCCTCTACTTGGGCTAATCACTGCATTTAAAGTAGAAATCAATCTTGCTTCCAGTGCATTAAGTAGCAAAATTGCTGGCGGCACACTCGTATTGCCTAAATTTATTGCTGACTTACCCATTGTTGGAAATGACATTTCAACATGGTTTACCAAGTCTTTAAGCAACCCTACAGAATTTAAAACTGAAATACACAATGTAATGCTAAACGCCGACCAGAAACTTATCGACATTATAGGTGGCATTGGTAGGAACATTGCCAAAATGAGTTTTGCACTCATTGCATTATTTTTTGCCTACAAGGGTGGCTTTAACTTCATGACAGAGTCTGAACGGATTCTTGAATCAATGCTCGGCATTCGCGCCCGCGGCTACTTTAAAGCGGCAGGCGCAGCTACTCGAGGAGTCGTTTACGGCATTGTGCTGACCGCCATTGCTCAAGGTATTGTAGCCGCTCTCGGCTATTGGATGATTGGATTACAAGCGCCTATGATGCTTGCCGCCATCACCACGTTATTCGCATTTGTCCCTTTTGCTACCCCATTATTCTGGGGAAGTATCAGCTTATGGCTCTTAATTACCGGCAACACCATTGCTGGAATAGAGTTACTTTTATGGGGAACATTTGCTATTTCTTGGGTTGATAATATTGTGCGGCCAATGATCCTCACAAAAAACGTCAAAATTCCCTTTATCTTAGCCTTCTTCGGCGTACTTGGAGGCTTATCAGCATTTGGCTTTATTGGATTGTTCCTAGGCCCAGTTATTTTGGCAGTAGCGTTTGCGGTTTGGCAAGAATGGTTAGAAAGCCATCCAGATAGAAATCCTCATCACCAAGAAACTTAAGTCTCCAGCGATCATTAAGGACAGGAATCTTAATGATGCTCACCACCCTCAGGATGCTCGTTATGCCCAGTTTGATTATTGGTATTTGTATGCGTTGCTGGAGTAGGCATTCTCACAGGCTGATTTAAAGGTGGCTGAGCAAAATGCTGTTGAACCACTGGCTCTTTAGGCTGATAGTTATAATTATTCTGGTGAAGAGAATGTTGCTCCTCAATGCGCTGAGGGTAGTGATTCGCATCAAACCTTTGCTGATAAGTAGGCAATGGAGCCGGCCTTACACTTGGAGAAGGACGAAATTGATTAAATTCACGGCTTTTTTCTTGCCAACGGTTTCCCCAGCCCTCACGGAAATGTTCATCCCAATGCGGACGTTCATCAAGGCCCCATGCTCCAAAGTATGCAGGACGATTAACGTAGTATCTTACAGGTACATTAAGCAGATATAAGGGCACATTAAAAGGATCAACGGGATACCAAGGTCCACTATACCAACTACTCATATACCAACCATCATTAAAAAATGACCAGTAAACACCATCGTAGAAAAATAAATTTACCCCACTATTGGTAGCATAATATACGGGTGATCCAGGAATAATCTGCATACTTGGATAATCAGTTGATTGTTCATATCCTGGAGGAACGCGAGCATCTGGCGGAATGGTTGATGAATCAACATAACCTGCTTGCGCAGTATATGGTATTGAAATCAACAATCCTGCTAATGCGAATTTGATCAGTTTACGTTTCACTTTCTAAACTCCTAAATGTATTCCCAAGAAGAACAATTTTTTAAAAAAGTTCATTGGAACTTGATTCATTCTATTACTCTTCTGATTATCCAAATAAAAGCCCTCACCATAACTGATGAGGGCTTTATATCTTGGTGGGCCTCCTGTGAGTCGAACACAGCACCAACGGATTATGAGTAGGTTAAAGAAATATTAATTATTATAAATCAATAAGTTGCACAACAAAATAAAAACTGTGGAAGTAAATGTGGAAGCAAGTTAATTTCTTC
>Ga0214182_1000015_pt1 | contig 122687 bp, 119 predicted proteins | sample TroBogEpilimnion_8_FD_153020 | JGI IMG/M metagenome (GOLD analysis project Ga0214182, IMG submission 153020) | Freshwater microbial communities from Trout Bog Lake, WI - 14NOV2007 epilimnion | ecosystem: Environmental > Aquatic > Freshwater > Lake > Epilimnion/Euphotic zone | place: Trout Bog... | reverse complement strand
CGAGATTTACAATGAGCGCAGGCCTCACTTAAGCCTGAAATACAAAACGCCCGATGCAGTGCATCGAGCGTCTTTTAATTAACCTAAAGTAGCATCAAAAACTGTCAACTTATTTTAGGACGAGACATTAATACATGTAAGACCAAGCCAAAAATCGGCTTTTTTTCTGCCCTTGCGACATTTCAACAATTTTTATTTTTTTAGCGCCAATGGCTTTTATTGCGCGTTCGATTTTATTTAAATTACTTGCTTTGGAAACCAAGGTTGTAAACCAGTGACACTGGCTTTTATATAACGCACTTTCTAAAATCATGCGATCTATAAAACCAAGCTCTCCACCTGAGCAAAATAGCTCTGTCCCTTGCCCGCCAAAATTTAGTTTGGGCTTGGTTGATTTCATTGTTAGTGTTTTGGAATTTCTGGCCAAATTATTAATTTTCCGTCGTGTCCCGCTTTGTGCGTCTTCGATAGAGGCATGAAAAGGGGGGTTGCACATACTGAAATCAAAGAAATCGTCTGTTTGAATAATGCCTTTGAAAATATGATTTTCATTGTTTTGCAACCTGAATTGAATTGACTCATTTAAGAAGTTTGCATTCACAATGGCTTGAGCATTTTTAATTGCGCTTTTGTTAATATCCGTTCCAATGAAATCCCAGCCATATTCACGTTGTCCAATAAGCGGATAAATCGCATTTGCCCCCACGCCTATATCTAAGCCCTTACTTTTTTTGCTTTTAAGAGGCCCAAGTAAATCTGCCAAGTAATGGATGTAGTCAGCGCGACCTGGAATAGGCGGGCAAAGATATTGTACGGGAATATCCCAATTCACGATTTGGTAGTGGTTAGCTAAAAGTGCTTTGTTAAGCTCTTTTACAGCTTCGGGATTTGCAAAATCAATGGATAACTCATTGTAAGCGTTTGGTTTAATGAAAGCCTTTAGTGCGGGATTTGATATCGTTAATGTTACTAAATCATAACGACCTTGATGCTTATTTCTCAGATGCATTTATAAAATCAATGCTGCAGCCACATTACGGCCTTCGGCCATAAGGATATTAAAGGTTCTACAAGCCGCATCCGTCGTCATGCACTCCAAAGGTATGTTAGCCAATGTTAAGGCTTTAATGAGGTGTGGATGAATAAAACGATGTGTTGAGCCAGTTCCTAATAAAACCACCTCAGGCTTGTAAATCATTAAGCACTCAAAATTTTCCTCATTGAGGCTATCAAAATCGCTCACAGCCCAATTTAATATTAGTTTTTCAGGAAGTACAATTATGTTTTCCTCATAGACTAAATTGTTGATGGAAATCCAATCTTTGCTATAGCCTGTTATGAGCTGTTTGCCGGCGGCTTGGGTTAAATGCAACTTCATCTCAAACTCTCATGTTGAATTGGCTGGACCTTTAGGGCTGAAAATCGCTTGATTCATTGCCTGATATGGCCTTCGCGAGTAAGATAACATATTTTTCTGCTTAGGTTTTTGCCGTGCAACCTTTACTCAAATCTTCCAAGCTTAATAATGTGTGCTACGACATTCGTGGGCCGGTATTGGCGCGTGCCAAAAAAATGGAAGAGGATGGACATCGTATCATCAAATTGAACATTGGCAATCCTGCGCCATTTGGTTTTGAAGCGCCAGAAGAAATCTTGCAAGACGTTATTCGCAATATGGATCAAGCATCTGGCTACACAGATTCTAAAGGTCTATTTGCAGCACGCAAAGCTATTATGCATTACACCCAACAAAAGAATATTGATGGTGTGACGATAGACGATATCATTATCGGTAATGGCGTTTCAGAGCTTATCGTTATGGCAATGCAAGGCTTACTCAACAATGGCGACCAGATTTTAGTGCCTGCGCCAGACTATCCATTGTGGACAGCGGCAGTAAATTTGGCCGGGGGTACAGCGCGTCACTATGTCTGTGATGAAGTTTCTGGTTGGCTGCCCGATTTGAAAGATATCGAATCAAAAATAACTGCCAATACGCGTGGTATTGTGATTATCAATCCAAATAATCCAACAGGGGCTTTGTACCCCGATGAGATTTTACACGGCATTATTGAAATTGCACGCCATCACAATCTGGTGATTTTTGCAGATGAGATTTACGACAAGGTTTTGTACGACGGCAATGTCCATACATCAATTGCATCGCTTGCGGATGATGTGTTGTTTGTAACATTTAATGGCTTGTCTAAAAATTATCGTACTTGTGGGTATCGTGCAGGGTGGTTAATTATTTCTGGTGAAAAAAAACACGCTAAAGATTATATCGAAGGCTTAAATATGCTTGCTTCGATGCGTCTTTGCGCGAACGTTCCTGGACAGTTGGGTATCCAAACGGCATTGGGCGGATATCAAAGTATTGATGATTTAGTCTCGCCTAATGGTCGCTTATGTAAACAGCGTGATTTGGCTTATGACATGCTGACATCAATTCCAGGTGTAACCTGCTCTAAGCCAGCGGCCGCTATGTATCTGTTCCCTAAACTTGATCCAAAAATGTATCCAATTGAGGATGACCAACAATTCATTCTTGATTTGCTTTTGGAGGAAAAAGTTTTATTGGTGCAGGGCTCAGGTTTTAATTGGAAAACGCCTGATCATTTTCGCGTAGTTTTCTTACCTAATGTTGATGATTTGAAAGAGGCAATTACACGCATTGCTCGTTTCTTAGAGCAATATCGAAAACAGCATAGAACAAAATAACAGTCTTTAACGAAAGTATATGAACAGTATGAAGTCATTAAAAGTTGGTTTGCTTGGTATCGGCACTGTAGGTGGCGGAACCTATAATGTATTAAGACGCAACCAAGATCAAATTTCTCGGCGTGCAGGGCGAAAAATTGAAATTGTAAAAGTGGCAGACCGCAATCTTGAGCTTGCTAAAAAGCTCACTAACGAACAAGTTGAAGTAACAGATGATGTATTTTCTGTAGTGAATGACCCGAATATAGATGTGGTCGTTGAGTTAATTGGTGGGTATACGATTGCTAAAGATCTCATGCTAAAAGCCATTGAGAATGGCAAGCATGTGGTGACCGCTAATAAAGCTTTGATTGCGATGCACGGTAACGAGATTTTCGCAGCAGCCAAAGCTAAAGGAGTGATTGTTGCTTTTGAAGCAGGTGTTGCAGGTGGCATTCCAATTATCAAAGCGCTTCGTGAAGGGTTGGTTGCTAACAAGATTGAATGGATTGCGGGTATTATTAACGGCACTACTAATTTCATCCTGACAGAAATGCGTGACAAAGGACTTGCGTTTGCTGATGTGCTCGGTGAGGCTCAGCGCTTAGGTTATGCAGAGGCTGACCCTACATTTGATTTAGAGGGTATTGATGCTGCCCATAAGCTCATGATTATGTCTGCCATTGGTTTTGGTATTCCAATGCAGTTCGATAAAGTTTATACCGAGGGCATTACTAAGCTTGAGAGCAAAGATATTCGTTACGCGGTAGAGCTTGGTTATCGCGTGAAATTATTAGGCATTACTAAACATAGTGGCAATGGCATTGAGATTCGTGTGCATCCAACTTTAATTCCTGAAAAGCGTTTAATTGCCAATGTGGATGGAGCCATGAATGCCGTGGTAGTGAAGGGTGATGCAGTGGGTCCTACGCTTTATTATGGCGCAGGCGCAGGCGCAGAGCCTACGGCAAGTTCAGTGATTGCTGATTTGGTTGATGTTGCACGTATGCAAAACACAAGCATTGAAGAGCGTGTGCCATACTTGGCTTATCACGATACTACGTCAACAGCTAACACTCCTATTTTTCCTATCAGCGAAATTAGCACAGCTTATTACTTACGTATGCGTGCTCTGGATAAGCCTGGTGTATTGGCTGAGGTGACTAAGATTTTGGGCGATAGACAGATTTCTATCGATGCGATGATGCAAAAAGAACCTCAAGATGGCGAAACTGAAGCGGATATCGTCATTTTGACGCATATCACGGTTGAGAAAAATATGAATGCGGCAATTCAAGCGATTGAAGCCTTGCCAGCGATTGATGGCGCTGTGGTCAAGTTGCGTATGGAAGAATTAAATAAATGAAATACATCAGTACCCGCGGGCAATCGCCTGCTTTAAGGTTTAGCGAAATTTTGTTGGGTGGTTTAGCGCCTGACGGCGGCTTGTATTTACCAGAAAGCTACCCGCAATTTAGCGATGCAGATTTAAGTGCAATGCGCTGCATGAACTATCGTAATTTAGCATTCACGATTTTAAGTCGTTTAATTGATGAGCAAGATATTCCAGCGCAAGATTTACGTACAATAGTTGATAAGACTTATCGCGCAGAGGTTTATTGCTATACACGAGAAGGTCAAAATGCTGAAGACATCACGCCAACGCTTAAACTAGAAAATAATCTTTATTTGTTATCGCTTTCCAATGGCCCAACCTTGGCTTTCAAAGATATGGCTATGCAGTTGCTTGGTAATTTGTTTGAATACGTACTCACTAAAAAAGGTGAGACCACTAATATATTAGGGGCAACTTCTGGCGATACTGGGTCTGCTGCTGAATATGCAATGCGAGGAAAAGTAGGTGTGAGCGTATTTATGCTTTCTCCCCATCAAAAAATGAGTCGCTTCCAAGCGGCCCAGATGTTTAGTCTGCAAGATAAAAATATATTTAATATCGCTGTGAAAGGCGTCTTTGATGATGCACAGGATATCGTCAAAGCGGTTTCTAATGATCATGCTTTCAAAGCTGCCAACAAAATTGGCGCAGTGAACTCAATCAACTGGGCGCGTGTTGCAGCTCAAATTGTTTATTATTTCAAAGGCTATTTTGCAGTGACGCAAAACAATCGCCAAAAAGTCAGTTTTGCAGTGCCATCAGGCAACTTTGGAAATGTATGTGCAGGTCATATTGCCCGCATGATGGGCTTACCTATTGATAAATTAGTAGTGGCAACTAATGAGAATGATGTGCTTGATGAGTTCTTTAAAACAGGCGTGTATCGTCCGCGTGGTTCAGCTAATACTTATCACACATCTAGCCCCTCAATGGATATTAGCAAAGCCTCAAACTTTGAGCGTTTTGTATTCGACTTAGTTGGTCGCGATGCATCAAAAGTGCGCGAGCTCTGGTCATCAGTCGATGCGGGCGGTGCTTTTGATATTAAGCAAGCCGGCCTATTTGAAAAAATCTCTGGCTACGGTTTTGTATCTGGCAGCAGCAATCACAGTCATCGCATGGATACTATCCGTGAAGCTGAGTCTAAATATGGTGTTGTAATTGATACGCATACTGCAGACGGCTTGAAAGTCGCTTTAGAGCAACGCGATGTGAATACGCCGATGTTGGTCTTAGAAACGGCATTGCCAGCTAAGTTTGAAGATGCGATTGTTGAAGCTTTGGGCCATGCACCAGAGCGCCCTAAATCATTGGAAGGCATTGAAAATCTTCCACAACGTTTTGAAGTCATGGATGCGGATGTGGATGCAGTAAAAGCTTATTTAGTCGCCAATACATAAGTCTTAGGACGGAGCCAGTATGAAGCAATATCAAGATCTAGTGCGCCATGTGCTGACACACGGCAACAAAAAAGAAGACAGAACTGGCACTGGCACTATTTCTGTTTTTGGCTATCAAATGCGTTTTGATTTAAATGCAGGCTTCCCATTACTTACGACTAAAAAAGTTCATCTAAAATCTATCATTCATGAGCTACTTTGGTTTTTGCAAGGTAGCACGAATATTGCCTATCTAAAAGAAAACGGTGTCCGTATCTGGGATGAATGGGCAGATGAAAATGGTAATTTAGGCCCCGTTTATGGCTACCAGTGGCGCAATTGGCCCAAGCCGGATGGAACACATATCGATCAGATTACCCAAGTCGTGAACATGATTAAAAAAAATCCTGATTCACGTCGTTTAATTGTTTCAGCTTGGAACGTGGCAGATGTTGACCAAATGAAATTGCCGCCATGTCACGCCTTCTTTCAGTTTTATGTAGCAGATGGCAAATTAAGCTGTCAGCTTTACCAGCGCAGTGCAGATATCTTTTTAGGCGTGCCATTTAATATTGCCTCATATGCTTTGCTAACTATGATGGTCGCTCAAGTGTGTGGATTAAAGTTCGGTGATTTTGTTCATACGCTAGGCGATGCGCATATCTACAGCAACCATTTTGAGCAAGTTAATGAGCAACTCACGCGCGATCTGCGTGCTTTGCCAACCATGCACATCAATCCAAATGTTAAAGATATTTTTGATTTCAAATTTGAAGACTTTACGCTAGAAGGCTACGACCCACATCCGGCAATTAAAGGCCTTGTTGCGGTGTAGTATGGCATGTTTGTCTTTAATCGTTGCGATTGCTAAACACCGCGTCATTGGGGTTAACAACACCCTACCGTGGCATTTGCCAGAGGACCTCAAGCGATTCCGCGCTTTAACCTCAGGTCATCACATTATTATGGGTCGTAAGACTTACGATTCACTTGGTCGTTTGTTGCCAGGCCGTACAACAGTAATTGTGACGCGCAATCCAGATTACAAGGTTGAGGGGGCGGTTGTAGTGCATAGCCTTGAGGATGCAATTGCAGCTTGTGGTGATGATAATGAAGTATTCTTGATTGGTGGTGCTGAGCTATATAAAGATGGCTTGAAACTTGCCAATAAGCTTTACATTACTGAAATTGATGCCGCATATGTAGGAGATGCTTTTTTTCCTGAGTTTGATGAGGCTGAGTGGAAAGAGGGGGGGCGTGAAAATCATCAATCTCAGAATGGCTTGGGGTTTAGTTATATTACTTATCAGCGGGTTTGATATTGATTTATCGATTGTTTTTACTAATAAAAAAGGCGCTTATATTAAGCGCCTTTTTGTTTGCTCTGATGAGAGTTTACTCAGCAACACAATCTACATAATACATGGCTTTACCATCCACAACTTGTTTGACCAAGCCGTGAACATCGGTTTCAAAGCCAGGAAAGCGTTCGTTAAACTCGCGTGCAAATTTGAGGTAGTTGACGATAATTGCATTGAATTGTTCGCCGGGAATCAAAAGTGGAATGCCTGGTGGGTAAGGGGTTAGCAACACCGCAGTGATGCGGCCTTCTAGCTCATCAATTAATACACGATCAATCTCACGGTGTGCCATTTTTGCAAATGCATCAGTCGGTTTCATAGCTGGAACCATGTTAGAGAGATACATTTCTGTAGTTAGACGCGCAACATCATTCTTTTTGTAGATTTCATGGATTTGTGTACACAAATCTTTTAAGCCAGTGCGTTCATAGCGAGGATATTTTGCAGCAAATTCTGGTAATACTTTCCATAGCGGTTGATTCTTGTCGTAGTCGTCTTTGAATTGTTGAAGTGCCGCCACCATGGTGTTCCAGCGGCCTTTGGTAATGCCGATAGTGAACATGATGAAGAATGAATAAAGACCTGTTTTTTCAACAATCACGCCGTGCTCTGCAAGGTATTTAGTGACGATGGCAGCTGGAATACCAAACTCATCAGAGAAGTCACCATCCACGTCTAGACCTGGGGTAATGATGGTTGCTTTAATAGGGTCAAGCATATTGAAGCCTTCGGCTAGGTTGCCGAAGCCGTGCCAACGCTCGTTTGCTTTAAGCATCCAAGCTTCACGTTCTTCAATACCTTCTTCTGAAAGGTCGTTCGGACCCCAAACCTTAAACCACCAGTCAGCACCCCATTCTTCATCCACTTTGCGCATCGCGCGGCGGAAGTCTAAGGCTTCCATGATGGACTCTTCAACAAGCACAGTACCGCCAGGTGCTTCCATCATTGCCGCGGCAACGTCGCAGCTAGCAATAATTGAGTATTGCGGGCTAGTTGATGTGTGCATCAAGTAGGCCTCGTTAAATACGTCACGGTCTAGTTGAATGCCGTCTGCATCTTGTACTAAGATTTGAGAGGCTTGGCTCAAGCCGGCTAATAATTTATGGGTTGATTGCGTTGAGAAAATCATCGATTCTTTGCAACGAGGGCGGTCTGCGCCAATGGCATGGTAGTCGCCATAGAAGTCATGGAATGTAGCGTGAGGTAACCATGCTTCATCGAAATGTAGCGTATCAATCTTTCCATCTAACATTTCTTTGATTTCTTCTACGTTATAAAGGACCCCGTCATAGGTTGATTGGGTAATCGTGAGTACACGGGGTTTTGCGTTTTTGTCGGTCGCAAATGGGTTGGCTTCAATTTTTTTCTTGATATTTTCCCACTCGAACTCTTCTTTTGGAATTGGGCCAATAATGCCAAAATGGTTACGAGTTGGCATCAAGAAGACAGGGATAGCGCCCGTCATAATAATCGAGTGCAACACTGACTTATGGCAGTTACGGTCAACCACAACGATGTCTCCGGGGGCGACGGTTGAGTTCCAAACAATCTTGTTTGATGTTGATGTTCCATTGGTCACGAAATACAGGTGGTCGCAGTTATAAATGCGCGCTGCATTGCGCTCCGACGCAGCAACAGGGCCAGTATGGTCAAGTAATTGACCAAGTTCATCTACTGCGTTACAAACGTCCGCGCGTAGCATGTTTTCACCAAAGAATTGGTGAAACATTTGTCCTACAGGTGACTTCAAGAATGCCACGCCACCAGAATGGCCTGGGCAGTGCCATGAGTAAGAGCCGTCAGCCGCGTAATGCGTTAATGCTTTAAAGAATGGCGGTGGTAAGCTATCTAAATAAGCTTTAGCTTCACGAATGATTAAACGCGCTACAAACTCTGGCGTATCTTCATTCATATGTATAAAGCCATGTAGCTCACGTAATACGTCATTTGGAATGTGGCGAGATGTGCGAGTTTCACCGTGCAAGAAAATAGGGATTTCTTCGTTGCGGTAACGTATTTCCGTCACGAATGTCCGTAATTGCTCAATTGCCTCTGGTTTTTCTTCTACGATTTCTTCATCATCAATAGACAGAATAAATGCTGATGCACGACTTTGTTGTTGTGCAAAAGAGGTTAGGTCGCCATAACTAGTAACGCCCAGAACCTCAAAGCCATCTTCTTCAATAGCCTTTGCAAGTACGCGAATGCCAAGTCCTGAAGAGTTTTCGGAGCGAAAGTCTTCGTCGATGATAACGATAGGAAATCTAAATTTCATTGAGTAACCTTATTTTGATGCCTAAATTTTAGGTAGTGTCACGCCGACTTGGCCTTGATATTTGCCGCCACGGTCTTTATAACTTGTCTCGCAAACGTCATCAGCATCTGCTTCAAAGAAAAGTACTTGAGCGCAACCCTCATTTGCATAAATTTTCGCTGGAAGTGGTGTCGTGTTACTGAACTCTAGCGTTACATATCCTTCCCATTCTGGTTCAAATGGCGTGACGTTTACGATAATGCCGCAACGTGCATAAGTTGATTTTCCTAAGCAAACTGTTAATACATTTCGAGGAATGCGGAAGTATTCAACCGTCCGCGCAAGTGCGAATGAGTTTGGTGGAATGATGCAGTAATCTGCGTTCACTTCTACAAATGAATTAGGGTCGAAATTTTTTGGGTCGACAATTGTGCTGTTGAGGTTAGTGAATAGCTTAAATTCTTTTGAGCAACGAATGTCGTAGCCATAGCTTGACGTGCCGTATGAGACCATGCGTTCTCCTGCAGCGTTAACTTTGACTTGTTTAGGCTCAAACGGCTCAATCATGCCATGTTGTTCGGCCATGCGGCGTATCCACTTATCCGATTTAATGCTCATTTTTCACTCAACCATTCATTAAATAACAAAAAAAACAAAATTAAAATGCCCACGCATTATGCCATTTTACTGACAAATCGCGCAGGCATTTTGTAATGGATAAATAGAAGTTTAGTGCTCGTCGCCACCTAGTTCAATACTGTAACGCCAGAACTGGTCTTCTGCCTCAAAAATCACACTAGACTCTTTTGGATCACGTTCGCCGGCGCGGTATTGATGTAATGGTGTTTTGTCATTTGCCCAAGCATTAACTATTTGGTCAACTAAACGCCATTGTGCTTCAACTTCGCTGATGTGTAGATACTGTGAAGGGTCGCCTTCCATCAAATTAAGCATCAATGTTTCGTATGAGTCGATGGTCTCATCACCTTGTTGGCGTTGTGGACCATCAATGCTCATGGTGCGAGTTGCGATATCTAGACCTGGAATCTTTGATTCCATCTCAATTTTTACGCACTCACGTGGTTGAATATTGATGATGAGCCAGTTGTGATGTTGGCCTTCTTTCAATTCAATAGGTGAATGTTTAAAACGAATGGCAATCGCAGTGTTGCCTTCATGCATACGTTTGCCGGTGCGAACATAGAAAGGAACGCCTTTCCAACGAGGGTTGTCAATAAACAATTTAACGGCGGCGTAAGTTTCGGTAAAACTTGTATCGCCAAGACCATCACGTTTCACTTCCTCTAAATAGCCTGGAACATTTTCACCATGGCCATCACCTACACAAACACGACCTGCGGCATATTGCGCGCGGAAAACTTGTTTGTTGAAGTTATTTAAGTCGATTGGACGAATAGATTCCAATACCTTAATTTTCTCAGCACGAATGCTATCAGGCGTGAGGTCTTTTGGTTTTTCCATTGCGACCAAAGCTAAGGTTTGTAGTAAGTGACTTTGAAACATGTCACGAAGTGCGCCAGTGGCATCGTAGAAAGTGGTTCGTTCGCCAACGCCTAATGTCTCATTATTAGTGATCTGAACGTGGTCGATGTGAGCATTATTCCAAAGTGGCTCAAAAATCGCATTAGTAAAGCGAGTCAGCATGATGTTTTGAATTGCTGATTTACCCAGGTAATGGTCGATACGATAAATTTGGCTTTCTTTGAGGTGCTTGGTGATTTTTGATTGCAAATCTTGGGCACTTGCTAAGTCTGTGCCAAATGGTTTTTCAATTAATACACGGCGCCAGTATTTGCTTTCGTCTAATAAGCCAACGCCTGAGAGTTGCTCAACTACTGGAGCGAAATCAGTCGGGCGAACAGACAAAAAGTAAGCAAGGTTTTGCGGGAATACTTTTTCATCGCTTAGTCTGTCGCGCATTTTTTCGAAAGCATTAGGGTCTGTCGGTGGGTTGGCGTGGTAATGATTGCGATTTAGAAAACGCTCAAATACAAGCTTGTCGTAGCCATTTTTGAATTTGGCGTCCAGCATCCCCTTGATTTCTTTATGCCAATCTTCTCGCGCAACGTCACCACGACCTACAGATAAAATCGCCATGTGGTCTGGCAAACGGCCAGCAGCATCCAAACGGAAAAGGCCTGGAATTAGTTTTAGGCGTGATAGGTTGCCACTGGCGCCAAATAAAACAAGGGTACAAGGATCAATTTGTTTACTCATTACTTCAAGTTTCCTAAGGTTTCAGTATTGGTAAGCGGCCAATCTTATGCTGGCCGCGATGGTATGTTTATTTATTGATGATGCTTAGTCGTTGACTGACTTAACAAAGTGACCGCCAAAGCCATTACGCATCATAGATAGCAATTTGTAGCTATAGCCGGTTGCATCTTGGCTTCTGAAGCGGGCTTGAAGGGCGAGGGTTAGTACCGGCGCAGCAACCCCTTGTTCAACAGATTCCATCACTGTCCAACGACCTTCGCCTGAGTCCGCCACATAAGGAGCAACAGCAGAAAGCTCTTGATCTTCCTTCAATGCGTCAGCAGTTAGATCCAACAACCAGCTTCGCACCACTGAACCATGACGCCATAGTTCTGTGACTTGAGCTAAGTCTAAATTGAAATCAGTTTTGCCTTTAAGTAAATCGAGGCCTTCAGCCATGGCTTGCATCATGCCGTATTCAATACCGTTATGAATCATCTTGGTAAAATGGCCTGAGCCGATTGGGCCAACATGCGCCCAACCATTTTCTCTTGATGGCGCTAGTGCAATCAGTATAGGTTCAATTGTTTTTGCGACATCAGGGGTTGCCCCTACCATTAAGCAGTAACCATTTTCCAAGCCCCAGATGCCACCTGATGTGCCAGCATCCATAAAGCCGATACCGCGTTCGGCAAGCCAGGCGCCACGGCGTTGACTGTCTTTATAATTTGAGTTGCCGCCATCAATAATGATGTCGCCTTTAGCAAGAATCTCGGCAAGGTTCTGAATTTGAATTTCTGTTGGCTCACCACTTGGTAACATTAGCCATACAATCCGTTTCTCGCCACTGTCGCCTAGTTTTGAAACTGCATCAGCGACTGAGCTTGATGCAATCATCCCTTCTGTTTCCACTAACTTAGTTACGACTTCTACACTTCTATCGTATCCTACGACTTCAATACCACTGCGAAGCAAGCGAGTCGTCATGTTGCCACCCATCTTGCCTAAACCTATCATTGCTAGTTTCATTCATTTTCCTTGATTAGGATATAGTCTGCCATCGTCCTTTTGGGTAAGATGGCGGGCTAAATTGATTTATTGAAATAAGTCTACAATTATAACGTGAAGGCTTTGCATGATGCAAAACACAAACCAAGAAAATTCCCAAGAAAAAATGCAAGAAAAAACAATACAAGTCAGCCGTTGGCACAAGTTTGAAACACAAGAAGCAATTAATCAAGCCACATTAAAACGAATTTTAGCCGCCGCAAACGATGCTATTGCTAATCGAGGTCGTTTCTCTATTGTGCTGGCAGGCGGTTCAACGCCTAAGAGTGTTTATGCTTTGCTCAAAGATGCCAAGGCCGACTGGGTGAATTGGCATGTTTATCATAATGATGACCGATGTTTGCCAGTGGATAGTTCTGAGCGTAACAGTTTGATGGCGCGCACTACGTGGCTTGACCATGTGGCCATTCCCGCCAATCAAATCCACGATATTCCTGCAGAGTTGGGGAATGTTGAAGGCGCTAGAGCATATACAAAAACGTTGGCTGGCGTTCCTCAATTTGATCTGGTTTTGCTAGGTTTAGGTGAGGATGGACATACAGCAAGTTTATTCCCAAATCAGCCCGTAGATAATTCATCTGATGCTGTGCCTGTATTTGACGCACCAAAACCACCTGCAGACCGTATAACTGTTAGTCAACAACGTTTAAGTAATACAAGAGAAGTTATTTTCTTGGTCACGGGTGCAGGTAAGCAAGATGCCGTGAATAATTGGCGCAATGGAGTTGCAATCCCAGCTAGTTTGATTACGCCCGAAAGTGGTGTGGACGTTTATTGCTTTGGCGTGACTTTTTAAGCAGCGTATTTAATTTTAGATTGCCATAAAAAAGCCCCTTAATCAGTTGGAGGTTGAGTCCAACTTTTGGGGTGAAGTTCAAAATTCGGGGCTTTTTATTTATATAATTTGGCTTATGTGTTCTGAATCACAATATTTGGGAATTTACTGCTGTGGTCTAGCGCTAGCTGAGATAGCTTGGATGCTGTCTTTCTAGCAATTTGTTTGTAAATGCCCGCTATTTGGCTTGTAGGCTCACTAATAACTGTTGGCTTGCCACCGTCTGATTGTTCACGAATTTTAATGTCAAGTGGCAAACTACCAAGTAAATCTACCTTGTAGTCTTTACACATGGACTCACCGCCACCTGCGCCAAAAATATGTTCTTCATGGCCGCATTTTGAGCAAATGTGTGTGCTCATGTTTTCAACAATCCCTAGAATTGGAATGCCAACTTTCTCAAACATTTTGAGGCCTTTTCGAGCGTCTAATAGGGCGATGTCTTGTGGTGTGGTGACGATAATCGCACCTGTAACAGGTACTTTTTGTGAAAGTGTAAGTTGAATGTCACCAGTGCCTGGAGGCAAGTCGATAATTAAATAGTCTAAATCTTTCCAGCGGGTGTCTCTTAATAGCTGTTCAAGTGCACCTGTCACCATTGGGCCACGCCAAACCATCGGTGTGTCAACATCGACCAAGAAGCCTATCGACATGGCTTGAATGCCATGGGCTTGCATAGGCTCAATACTTTTGCCATCTGCGCTATCAGGGCGACCTGAGATACCCAGCATTTGAGGTTGGCTAGGGCCGTAAATATCAGCATCTAAAATGCCGACGTTAGCGCCTTCTTCAGCAAGTGCTAAAGCAATATTAACCGCAGTGGTGGATTTACCAACGCCACCTTTGCCTGAGGCAACTGCGATAATATTTTTGACGTTAGGAATTAGTGGTACGCCACGCTGTGCGCTGTGCGGAACAATCCGGCTGCCGATAGTGACTGTGATGTTTCCTATGCCAGCAATCGTTTTAAGTTTGTTCTCAACAAGCGCTTTAACTTCGTTTAATACGCTCTTGGCTGGGTAACCCAATACAATGTCTAATGAGACGTCATTCCCTTTTATTTGAATATTCTTGGCTGATTTGCTGCTGATGAAGTCTGCGCTAGTGTTGGGGTCTAGCAATGTTTTGAGCGAGTTTTGAACGTCTAATTCCGAAATTGCCATCGAGTTTTCCTTGCGATAATTCTTGAGTAAAAGATTAAGGTAATTTTAACGCATGTGAAAGCGCCCGTCATTTGTTAAAATGGGAGTATTCGAATAATTTATTCATAGATTGAAATTCATGAGCCGTAAAATTCTGGTCACTTCAGCACTACCTTATGCTAATGGCAGTATCCATTTAGGGCATTTGGTTGAATATATTCAAACTGACATTTGGGTGCGCTTTCAGAAGATGCAAGGTAATACCGTACATTACGTTTGCGCTGATGATACGCATGGCACGCCGATTATGTTGCGTGCAGAAAAAGAAGGCATTACGCCTGAAGCTTTGATTGCTAAGGTGCATAAAGAACATTTCGCGGATTTTTCTGACTTTTTGGTGGAGTTTGATAATTACTACTCCACTAACTCGCCTGAGAATAAAGAGCTGGCAAGCGTTATTTATAAAGCGCTAAAAGCGAATGGTAAGATTGCAACCAAGACCATCGAACAGTTTTACGACCCAGTCAAAAATATGTTTTTGCCAGATCGCTTTATTAAAGGCGAGTGTCCTAAGTGCCATGCAAAAGACCAATATGGTGATTCATGTGAGGTCTGTGGTGCCACTTACAATCCAACTGAGCTAATTAACCCATTCTCGGCAGTTTCTGGTGCGGCGCCTGTGCGCAAAGAAACTGAGCATTACTTCTTTAAGCTTTCAGAATGTAGCGATTTCTTACGCGACTGGACACGATCTGGCACGCTTCAACAAGAAGCCGCCAATAAAATGAATGAGTGGATAGGCGAGGCAGGCGAGAATAAGCTCTCAGATTGGGATATCTCGCGCGATGCACCTTATTTTGGTTTTGAGATTCCCGATGCACCAGGAAAGTATTTCTATGTTTGGTTAGATGCGCCAATTGGCTACATGGCTAGCTTTAAAAATCTTTGTGCTAAAAACGGATTAGATTTTGATGAGTACTGGAAAGCGGATTCAAAAACAGAGCTTTATCATTTTATCGGCAAAGATATTTTGTATTTTCATGCTTTATTTTGGCCTGCAACGCTTGAGTATTCGGGCTATCGCAAACCAACGCAAGTGTTCTCGCATGGTTTCTTAACTGTGAACGGCGAAAAGATGTCTAAGTCTCGTGGTACCTTTATTACCGCCCGTAGTTATTTAGATCACATTAAAAATCCTGAATATCTTCGCTACTATTATGCAGCTAAACTAAATGGCAGCATGGAAGATATTGATTTGAATTTGGAAGACTTTGTTGCGCGTGTAAATAGCGATTTGGTCGGTAAGTACATCAATATTGCTAGTCGCACAGCAGGGTTTATCAATAAGCGGTTCGCTGGCCAGCTAGTTTCAGCGAATAAAAGTACAGTGGTTGAGACTATAAAAGCCTCTGCGCCTGAAATTGCTAAGGCCTATGAGACACGTGATTACAGTCGTGCACTTCGTGAAATTATGCGTTTGGCGGACTTGGCTAATGCGGATGTTGCAGAAGCAGCGCCTTGGGTTGTAGCTAAGCAAGAGAGTGATGAAGCACAAGCTAAACTTCATGCTGACTGTTCAAGTGCACTTGAAATGTTCCGATTGCTAACACTTTACTTAAAACCAGCGCTGCCCGATTTGGCAGCAAATATTGAGCGTTTCTTAAATGTTGCACCACTAACATGGGCTAGCTTGAATGATTCATTTGCAGATGGCCATTTAATCAACGAATATAACCATTTAATTACCAGAATTGATCCGAAACACATTGAAGCCATGACTGAAGCTAATAAAGAAAGTTTGCAACAATCTTCTCCTGCAGTTGCCAATGTTACACCTGCAGTATCTGAAAATTCAGGCGACTATATCTCCATTGATGATTTTACGAAGGTGGATTTGCGTATTGCCAGAATTGTTAATGCTGAACATGTTGAAGGTGCTGAGAAGCTCTTGCGCTTGAGTTTGGATATCGGTGAGGGAAATGCTCGACAAGTATTTGCAGGCATTAAATCAGCTTATGATCCTGCGACTTTGGTTGGTCGATTAACCGTGATGGTGGCAAACCTTGCGCCGCGCAAGATGAAGTTTGGTATGTCTGAAGGAATGGTGTTGGCTGCAAGTGATGAGCGCGGCGGCCCGTTTATTTTGTCACCAGATGCAGGTGCTGAAGCTGGGATGCGCGTTAAATAAGAGTCGTTTTATTAGTCTGAGTATTGTTATTTATACAGCTAAAAGGATTTCCTCATGTATTCTTCTGAGTGTTTCGAGTGGATTTTTAGATTGTGTAATCGGGCGGCCAATCACTAAATAGCTTGAACCGAGCTCCAATGCTCGTCTTGGCGTTACCACACGAGATTGGTCATCAAGTGCTGCAACGGCAGGGCGGATACCTGGCGTCACTAGACAAAATTTGTCACCTAGTTTTTTTCTCAACATAGGTGCTTCTTGTGCAGAGCACACAACCCCATCTAGGCCTGATTTTTGGGTGAGGGTGGCTAGATTTAATACTTGGTCGGAAACATCACCAGCCACACCGACTTCGTTAAGCATCTGCTGATTCATGCTGGTGAGCACAGTGACTGCGATGAGGATTGGTTTTTCCCCTGAGCGTTCAACCCCTTCGCTCGCGGCCTCCATCATGGCGCTACCGCCTGATGCATGAACATTCAGCATCCAAACACCTAATCTACTGGCGGCTTCGCAAGCTTTTGCAACAGTGGTTGGGATGTCGTGAAACTTTAAATCTAAAAATACGCCAAAGCCTTTTGCAACAAAAGCCTCAACAAGATGTGGGCCTGCTGCAGTGAATAATTCTTTGCCTACTTTTAAACGGCAGAGGGTTGGGTCAAGTTGTTCAACAAAATTAAGCGCATCTTTAGGATTTGAATAATCTAGCGCTATAACAATTTTGGGGTCGTTTGTGGTTTGGATCATACGGCAGTTTCTTTAGGTTCTGCTGGAAGGGATTCCCATGCATTGCAGGCGGGGCATTGCCAGTGGAAGTTACGGGCTTTAAAACCACATTGATCGCAACAATAAGCATTTCGGTTGCCAATCGCATAGCGAATGGTTTGATGCATTAAGCTGTTATCACTATTTGTGATATTGCTTTGCAAGCCTCGTGCTTTTAATAATTGGTCTAATGTTTGTAAGCTAGGTTTTCTCTCTAAATCATTAAGTGCGAGATTGGCTGCTGCATCAGCACCTTGTTGAGCTAATGTGATTTCAAATACAACTGATAACAGTGAGGGTAATTTGTAGTTTTGGAAATATTGTCTGAGTAGCTGAACGCCTTCATCAAGTTCGCCCAACTCACGATAGCTATTTAGAAGTTTGCTGGCGACCATGCCGAGACATTCTGGCTTTTGAAATTCGACGCGTTTCCAGAAACTGATAGCTAGCTTGTGTGCTTTAATGCTTGCTTCCATATCGCCCAACATGATATTAGCTCTTACACAGTTTTTATTAGCATCAAGAGCCATTTCAAGTTCGTGTCGTGCGGTGTGGGCATCTTGGTCTAATATTGATTTAATTGCCATTTCACAATAGAAATGAGCTACTTCTTTTCGAAAAGAAACCCCAGAAACGCGCTCAAGCTCGGTTGCTGTTTTAATGGCTCTTTGCCATTCGCGCTCGCGGATAAAAATCTCCAATAAGGCTCGTAAAGCTGGCTGTTTGTAACGGCTATCATCAAGGCCGCTAAATAACTCCTCGGCACGGTCGTACAAGCCAGCCTTTAAATAATCTTGAGCGAGCTCTGCTTTAATTGCTTTGCGCTGTTCGCTAGGTAACTCTTTGCGGTCTAGTAAGCTTAAATGCAGATTGATAGCACGGTCTACTTCACCACTACGGCGAAAAAGACTACCTAAAGCAAAATGTAATTCTAGTGATTCAGCATTAGCTTGAGCTGCTTCAATAAATGCTTCGATAGCTTTATCATGCTGATCAGTAATAAGAAAGTTTAAGCCCTTGAAATAAGCAGCAGGCAAGCTTGTTGATTCAGATAGTAGTTGTTTTATGTCGATACGCGCAGCTATCCAACCAAGTGCAAAGAAGAGTGGGATAGCAATAAGCCACCAATATTCAAAATCCATTATTGAGCACCTTGATGGGTTTCTGCTGAAATGGTTTTACCCATTTTTCTGTAAATAATTCGCATACCTTGGATTTTACTGGGGCTGGTTAAAAAGGGCTAGGTAAAAATGACATAAAAAAGCGGTAGGTTCCTTATCAAATGATTTGGGGAAACTACCGCTTTTAAGGTCTAAATCAACATTATGTTGATTGATGTGAGGCTTAGACTAAATCAACGCGCTCGCGTAACTCTTTGCCAGCTTTGAAGTGAGGTACATGTTTTGCAGGCACTTCAACTTTGCTACCGGTTTTTGGATTGCGACCAAGACGAGGAGGGCGGAAGTTTAGACTGAAACTACCAAAGCCACGAATTTCGATACGCTCCCCAGCAGCCAAATTGTCCGTCATTGAGTCAAGAATAGCCTTTACTGAAAGTTCGGCATCCTTCACAACAAGCTGAGGAAAACGTGCTGCTAAGTTAAGAATGAGCTCAGATTTTGTCATTGCTTTCTGCCTTATTCGTTGTTTTTGCTATCAAGTTTAGCTTTAAGCAATGCACCAAGGTTAGTAGTGCCTGCTGTTGCCGCGCCATCATCTGGCACTTGTGTAGCTTCTTTAGCTTTAGCTGATTTAGCTTTTGGTTTTGCTTCAGTTTTTTCTTCTGAAGATGCACCTGAAGGGTCAGCTGTTAGTTGTTTAACACCCAATGAGATACGTTCTTTTTCAACATCGATGCTCAATACCAACGCTTCTAACTCATCACCCTTTTTAAAGTTACGAATTGCTTCTTCGCCAGTTTGTGTCCATGAAAGATCTGATAAGTGAACAAGGCCATCAATACCACCTGGCAAGCCGATGAATACACCGAAGTCAGTGATTGATTTGATTTGACCGCTAACCTTGTCAGATTTTTTATGACTTGCTGCGAAATCATCCCATGGGTTTGTTTGGCATTGCTTCATACCTAGTGACAAGCGACGACGATCTTCGTCAATCTCAAGAATCATCACTTCAACTTCGTCGCCTAATTGAGCGATTTTAGCTGGGTGAACATTCTTATTAGTCCAATCCATTTCTGAAACGTGAACAAGACCTTCGATACCTGGTTCGATTTCAACGAATGCACCGTAGTCAGTCAAGTTAGTAACTTTACCAAACAAGCGTGTGTTTGCTGGGTAACGACGGCTTAATGCAACCCATGGGTCATCGCCCAATTGCTTGATGCCAAGAGAAACGCGGTTTTTGTCTTGATCGAATTTAAGGATTTTAGCTTCAACTTCTTCACCAACAGTCAACACTTCAGATGGGTGTTTAACACGGCGCCATGCTAAGTCGGTAATGTGAAGTAAACCATCAATGCCGCCTAAGTCAACGAATGCACCGTAGTCAGTGATATTTTTAACGATACCCTTAACAATTGCGCCTTCTTTCAATGAGCCCATCAACGCTTCGCGATCAGCACCCATGCTGTCTTCTAGAACAGCACGACGTGAAACCACAACGTTATTACGTTTGCGGTCTAGCTTAATCACTTTGAAATCCCATTCTTTATTTTCGAATGGTGTAGTGTCTTTAACAGGGCGTAAGTCAACCAATGAACCTGGTAAGAATGCGCGGATGCCGTTAACCATAACAGTTAAACCACCCTTAACGCGACCATTTACCATACCCTTGATGATACGAGCTTCATTCATCGCTTCTTCAAGATCTAGCCATGCTGCTAGGCGTTTCGCTTTTTCTCGTGATAATTTTGTTGAGCCGTAACCATCTTCCAATGATTCGATGCAAACTTTAACAAAGTCGCCAACTTGGACTTCCATTTCGCCGCGATCATTTAAGAACTCAGCTGCGTCGATTACGCTCTCAGATTTGAGACCTGCGTTAACTACAACGAAATCAGAATCGATAGAAACAACTTCCGCGGTGATCACTTCACCAGAGCGCATTTCTTGACGTGCAAGACTTTCTTCGAATAGCGCCGCGAAACTTTCGCCCATAGAGGCGGTTGAGGTTGAAACTTTAGCCATTAAAAAGGTACCTAAATAATCCCACCGTGCAGTGGGGTAAATTAAAAAAATCACGAGTTTTAGAGACTCGGATGCCTAAAAATTTGAAACAGTAAGGAATTTTACAATAAAACAACCATTTAATTAAGTATTTTTTGATGTTTTTGTGAAACTGGAATTAATTGAGTTTTTCATTTGCGAATGAGTTTGGTTTAGTGCAACAGATTTTAGACTGATTAAGAGACTGTTAGTAGTGATAGTTTTGCTTCAATGATTTGTAATGCCTTGTTGACAGCCTGTTCGATGTTGAGCTGGCTTGTTTCTAAAAGGCTCGCGTCAGGGGCTTGTTGTAAAGGCGCAACTGTACGTTGGCTATCGCGTGCATCTCTGTCTTGCAGGTCTTTTAAAATGGCTTTGTAATCGGCCTCAAGGCCTTTATTAATCAGTTGATTGTATCTTCTTTCAGCCCGAACTTCAGCGCTAGCAGTTAAAAATATTTTTGTTTTTGCGTCAGGAAAAATGACTGTGGCCATATCGCGTCCGTCGGCAACTAATCCCGGTGCCTTGCGGAAACTGTGTTGCAAGTTAACTAATGCAAGCCTTACCAAAGGATGCGCTGCAACTTTCGATGCCCCTTGTCCCATTTGTTCAGTGCGTATCTTCTCGCTGACATTTACATCGTTAAGATAAATCTCACTATGTTCAAACTTAATGCTTAGTTGAGGAACAAGCTTTGCAACATCATGTTCATCTTGCCAATCAATGCCTTGTTCAAACGCTGCCAAAGCAACGATGCGATAGAGCGCGCCAGAATCTAAATAATGGTAACCAATTTTCTCTGCAACGATTTGAGCGACCGTGCCTTTTCCAGAAGCTGATGGACCATCAATTGCAATAACGGGAATAAGATTTGAAATCATTTTATTGAATGATTTCTGCAAAGCGTTCAAAGTAATCAGGGAAAGTCTTACCTACGCATTTGGGGTCATTAATAACGATAGGCACGCCGCCCAAGCTTACTAATGAGAAACACATTGCCATGCGGTGGTCATCGTAGGTATCAATCACTGCATTTGGCGTGAGCTTTTCTGGGGGGCTAATACGGATGTAATCCAACCCTTCTTCCACCATTGCACCGACTTTGCGAAGCTCTGTTGCCATCGCGCTAATGCGGTCGGTTTCTTTAACGCGCCAACTAGCGATATTGCGTAATGTTGTTGTGCCGTCAGCAAATAAAGCTAATATGGCAAGCGTCATAGCGGCATCTGGGATGTGGTTGCAGTCTAGATCGATTGCTTTTAGTTTGCCTATGGCTGGTTTCACAATTATGCAATTGGTGCCGTATTCAATGGTCGCACCCATTTTCACGATTTCATTAGCAAACTTGATATCGCCTTGAATACTATCGGATGTAACGCCTTCGATTTTTAGTCCATTTGCATCTGCTGCGATTGTGCCGGCAGCAAGGAAATAAGATGCTGATGAGGCGTCGCCTTCTACATAAATCTCTTGTGGGCTTTGATATTGGCTATTGGCAGGAATGTTGAAACGTTCCCAACCATTACGTTGCACGTCAACACCAAAACGACGCATTAAATTAAGCGTGATTTCAATGTAAGGTTTTGAAATCAGTTCGCCGACAACTTCAATCGTGAAGGCTTGGGTAGTCAATGGCAGTGCCATTAAAAGTGCAGTTAAAAACTGACTGGAGACATCACCGCGAATTTTGATCGGGCTTGAAGAGGCAATACTCGCAGGCGAGATTTTAAGTGGCGGGTAGCCGTCATTCCCCAAGTATTCAATATGGGCACCAGCTTGGCGAAGTGCATCCACCAAATCACCAATTGGACGTTCATGCATACGCGCAATGCCAGAAAGCGTGAAATCGCCTTGTGATAAGGCTAATGCAGCGGTGAGTGGTCTAAAAGCGGTGCCCGCATTTCCCAGAAACAGGTGTGCCTGTTTAACGGAAAGCTTGCCGCTATTACCACTAACACGCCAGTCATTCTCGCCAATTTTTTCAAGCGGAATGCCTAATTTTTCTAGCGCTTCCAACATTCTCGCGGTGTCGTCAGAAGCTAATAAATCGCGAATTTCTGTAACGCCATTTGAAAAAGCCGCAAGCAACAGAGTTCTGTTTGAGATGCTCTTAGAACCTGGTAATTTAATTGTTCCGCCAACTAGTGCGGCTGGTTTTAAGGTAATTGATTCCATTATTATTGCTTTTCTCGTTCTTTTTGCCAAGCTTGACGTGCCTGACTCGCATGCTCGAACATCGTCTGCAAGCCTTGGCTATCCTCGTTTTTTAATAGATTCTGTAAGGCTGTGATTTCAGCTTGGTAAGTCTCTAGTTCGCTTAATAAAGCAGTTTTGTTCGCCAGGCTAATATCGCGCCACATTTCAGGTGAGCTACCAGCAATTCGTGTGAAATCTCTAAAACCGCTGGCGGCAAAATCAAACAGTTGTTTTGCATTTGGGCGGTTTGCTAAATCACTCACTAAAGCAAATGCCAATAAGTGTGGTAAGTGACTCACGGCCGCGAAGATTTGGTCATGCGCTTGGGCTGTCATTTCAATTACATTGGCGCCTGTGATTTGCCATAGCTCTCGCACAAGCTTGATGGCCTCTGCAGAAGTATTTTCGTTGGGTGTAAGCACCACATTTTTGCCAATAAATAAGTCAGACTTTGCTGCAATGACGCCGCTTTTTTCTGCGCCTGCAATTGGATGGCCACCTACAAATTGGCTAAGAAAGTGTTGTGGGTTTTTGGCTTGTTTTGAAGCATTAATCACATATGCTGCAATGTCTGATTTGGTACTTCCAGCATCGGTAACGACTGTATCCTTAGCAAGGTGTGGAATAATTTCTTCTAAAATTTTTGGTGTTTGAGCAACAGGGGTTGCAATCAAGACTAAGTCAGCATCAGCAACTGCCTTGGCAACATCAGATTCTGCTTCATCAATAACACCTAAATGTATCGCAGTTTTAAGGTTATCAAGGTTGCGCCCGACGCCCACGATTTTAGGCGCCGCACCTGATTTTTTGAGTGCGAGCGCAACTGAGCCACCAATGAGCCCAACACCAAAAATGACGATTTTATTCAAGTGCATTGATTTAGGATGGTTAAAGCAAGAATTGTAGCATCGACAAGCTGGACTTGTCTGATTTATGGCCTCTTTATAGTTTAGCGTGTTTTATCTTTTGCCACTCGCCATCAATTAAAGCTTCTTGTGGGGAATAGTTCTCTTTGTAAGCCATTTTTCGGCTATTTTTTATCCAATAGCCTAGATAAAGATAAGGTAATTTGAGGTGTTTACACCACTCGGTTAGCCACATAATACTATAAGTGCCGTAGCTCACTTTCGTATCCGCAGTATCGTAGAAAGTATAAACCGCTGAAACACCATCTTCGACGATATCGACCACGCTAACAATTTTGAGTACACCATTTAAAGTGAAAGAAATAAACAAGCTGTCGACATTGCTTTGCAGTAAAAAATTTCGGTATTGCTCTACGGTTTCTTCTTGCTCACTGCCTTCGTGGCGAGCAATTTGGTATGCCTTATAAAGCTTAAAGTGTGCTTCATCAAAAAAAAGTGTAGAAACACTCGCATCTAATTTTTGATGTTGTTTGTAAGCCCGTTTTTGGCTTCTAGATGCTTCAAAATCCGCCACAGCTAAGCGCACAGGAATGCAGGCATTGCAGTTTTCACAATGTGGTCGATATACAAACTTTCCGCTCCGTCTAAAACCTTGCTGAATTAGGCTGCTGTATTGATGTGTGTTGACCAAGTGCTGTGGTGTTGCGATTAAAGATTGGGCAAATTGCTTTGGCAAGTAACCGCAAGCGTAAGGCGCCGTGACGTAAAATTGGATTTTTTTGAGTGCAGTATCGGCTGGGCTCGTCATATCAGTTCATTTAACTTGGTCATAAATTCAGTACGGTGAATTTCTTTAGCGCCTAAAGATGCTAGATGTTTGGTGCTCATCTGGCAATCAATCATCCTAATCTCTTTACTTTTTAAATAATCCACCATGTGTGCAAACGCAATTTTTGATGCATCCCTCACATGGTGAAACATTGATTCACCATAAAACATTTTATTGATAAGCACACCGTATAAGCCACCAACTAAAGTGTTATCTATCCATGTTTCAGCGGAGTGCGCATAACCCAATTGATGCAGTTCACAATAAGCATCAATAATGTCCGATGTAATCCAAGTGCCGTCTTGATCTGGCCGATTGGCATCCGCGCAGGCTTCAATGACTTGGCGAAATTGTGTATTAAATTTCACTTCATAATTATTTTTATTTAAGCGTTTTGCAAGTGATTTGGAGACTTTAAAGTCCTTAGGTAAAAGCACCATACGTGGGTTAGGGCTCCACCAAAGCACAGGCTCGCCTTGGGTAAACCAAGGGAAAATGCCAGAACGATAGGCTGTTAATAGGCGCTCGCTCGATAAGTCGCCGCCTATAGCTAACAATCCATTGGGTTCAGCCAAAGCGTCGTCGATGGGCGGAAACGGTGTGTCCTTATCTAATGCGGCCACTTTGCCAGTAGGTAGTTGATAGTAGTCGCCTTGCACTCAGAAGTCTCTCTGTAGTCACTTTGTTTTAAATCAGCATCCAAGCCGCCATGACTGCCATCAATAAGTCTTCTATGATGGTAATGGTCGACATGGGTAACTCGAACACTGTGCCTAGGCAGGCACATCTAATTTTTTGTTTATTCATCACAGCTCGAATCACGCCTAAACTGGAAAAGCCCATAATGACTAGGGTTAAAGTATTGGTGATTTGTGTTGCCAAGCCTAATAAATATGATAGTCCTAGTGCAAGCTCAATAAAAGGATAAATAAAGCCATAAGCCTTGCTACGCATGGCGAGTAAGTCGTACATCGCGTAGCTGCTGGCGAATGCTTTGAGATTAAGCATTTTGAAGAATGAAAACACTAAAAAGAAGCCAGCCATAAATTGCATCATCCATCGTTCGGTATGGAAACTTTCTTGAGCAATGTTGATGGCTAGGGTGGTCATGAGAATGTAGCCAAAGATTAAAAATAATGGCTGGTAAGTCGCTAACCAAGGTTTTTTGTCATTTGTTTTAACTTGCGCTTCAGCTATTTTCATTGGAATTGATTTAGATGCTTTGTAATCGCCAGCAGAAGCCAAAGCCTGATTGATTTGCGCGATGGTTGCGTTAGCGTTTTTTAGCGTGGCGACAGGCGGATTGAGTGAAATCACCACTTTTTCTGCAAGCGGGGTAAGCGCATTGTTGACCTTGTTTAAGCAACTACCACAATGCATACCTCTAATCTCTAATTCTATTGTTTTATTTGAATGCTTCATGTTAGCCAATCTAAACATTAAAACATTCAGTTTATACCAATTGAGGCAAGTAGGAGTTATAGTGAAATGCTACTTTTAGCTCGCTTGATGTATTTCTTTTCAAAGTCATTAATAGCTAGTGGCTTGTCGTACAAAGAATGTTGATCATAGTCACAATCAAACTCTTCCAGCCATTTTGCAACTTCGTATCTGTTCAACCCCTTCAGTAATTGTTTTGATGCCTAAGTTAGGATGAAACTTTGGTGATGACGTTTAGTCTTGAGAAAACAATTCCTTTGGGCGATATTCATCTCGATTTCGGGTAAAATAGCGCTTTTATACTTTCAGCTTTTTAGGCCATGTCCCAATCTATGCTCAGTTTGCGCGGTAGCGCGGCGCTATCCTCTTTCAGAATTCAAAAAATCCTTGCGAATTTAAGTCAATCAGCTCCTCAAATTAATACGGTGCATGCTGATTTTTGGCATTTTGCTTGGAATGAGGGCGAGCTAAGTGCGGCACAGTTAGAGACGCTGACAAAAATTCTCACTTACGGCCCTCGCTTGGCAGAAGAGGCGCCAGTGGGCGAGTTGTTTTTGGTGATTCCACGTCCAGGCACGATTTCACCTTGGGCTTCACGCGCTACGGATATTGCTAAGCATTGCGGCTTAGGCAATATGCAGCGTATTGAACGTGGTATTGCTTATTACGTAAGCAGAAAAGATGGCTTAGCTTTGACTGATGCTGAAAAACAAGCGGTGAAGGCCGCTGTGCATGACCGCATGACTGAATCGGTATTTGGTAGTTTGGATGACGCCGCTAAGCTTTATCATCAAGCTACGCCAGCACCTTTGTCTAGCGTGAACATTTTGGCTGGTGGTAAGGCTGCGCTTAATCAAGCAAATGCGGATTTAGGCTTGGCGCTGTCGCCGGATGAAGTCGATTATTTATTAGAAAACTTCACGCGCATTGGTCGCAACCCTACAGACGTTGAATTGATGATGTTTGCACAAGCAAACTCAGAACACTGCCGTCATAAGATTTTTAATGCGGATTGGATTGTTGATGGTGTGGAGCAGGCGCAATCATTGTTCGGCATGATTCGTAATACTCACAAACTCAACCCAGGTAGCACTGTGGTAGCTTATTCAGATAATGCCTCTATTGTTGCTGGATCAGCCGGTCAAAAAACTAAACGTTTCTATCCGCAATTAGGTGGCGCTTATGGTTTTGTTGATGAAGAGATGCACTATTTGATGAAAGTGGAAACGCACAATCATCCAACAGCTATTTCCCCTTTTGCTGGGGCAGCAACGGGGGCGGGTGGTGAGATTCGTGATGAGGGTGCAACAGGTTGCGGTTCTAAACCTAAAGCTGGTTTAACTGGTTTCTCAGTTTCGAATTTGAATATTCCAGGTTTTGAACAACCATGGGAGGGTTCTTACGGCAAACCTTCTCGGACAGCTTCCCCTTTGCAAATTATGATTGATGGGCCACTTGGGGGAGCGGCTTACAATAACGAATTTGGTCGCCCAAATATTGCGGGCTATTTCCGTACTTTTGAATTAGAAGCTGCTGGTGAAATGCGTGGTTATCACAAGCCAATTATGTTGGCGGGTGGCGTGGGTAATATTTCTGCTAAACATTCTAAAAAGAACCCCATTCCAGCAGGCTCGTGCCTTATTCAATTGGGTGGTCCAGCGATGCTGATTGGCTTGGGTGGCGGTGCTGCCTCGAGCATGGATACTGGCTCTAATGCTGAGAACCTGGATTTTGATTCCGTGCAACGAGGTAATCCAGAGTTGGAGCGTCGTGCACAAGAGGTGATTGACCGCTGTTGGCAGTTGGGTGACAAAAACCCCATTTTAAGTATTCATGACGTTGGCGCTGGAGGCATTTCAAATGCATTTCCTGAACTAGTTAATGATGCTGGTGTAGGGGCTGTATTCCAACTGCGCGATGTGCATAACGAAGAGCCGGGCATGTCTCCACGCGAGCTGTGGAGCAACGAGGCGCAAGAGCGCTATGTGATGGCAGTTTCTAAAGAAAACTTGCCCCTATTTGCTAATATCTGTGAGCGTGAGCGTTGTCCTTTTGCCGTTGTTGGTGAGGCAACTGAAGATCGCCATTTAACAGTTGCAGATAGCCATTTTGAAAACAAGCCTGTGGATATGGATTTGTCGGTATTGCTTGGTAAGCCGCCAAAAATGCTGCGCGATGTAAAGCATGCGACACGAACTTTGCCAGCGTTTGACACTTCAAAAGTTGATCTAAAAGATGCTGCAAATCGTGTTCTGCGTCTTCCAGGCGTTGCTGATAAAACATTCCTCATTACTATTGGCGATCGCTCTGTTACAGGATTGATTGCACGCGACCAAATGGTGGGTCCTTGGCAAGTGCCCGTAGCTGATGTTGCGGTAACACTTGCAGGCTACCAGACCTACCAAGGTGAGGCGTTTGCGATTGGTGAAAAAGCGCCTTTGGCATTGATTGATGCCCCTGCGTCTGGTCGTATGGCAATTGGTGAATCAATTACCAACATTGCAGCAAGCCTCATTAAAGACATTGGTGATTTGAAATTATCTGCAAACTGGATGGCTCCAGCAGGACACCCAGGAGAAGATGCTGCTTTGTTCGACACAGTTAAAGCTGTGGGTATGGAGCTTTGTCCTGCGTTAGGTATTAGTATTCCTGTTGGTAAAGATTCGATGTCGATGAAGACGGTGTGGGAAGATGCTGGCGAGAAAAAAGCCGTGACATCACCGATTTCTTTGGTGGTTACAGCTTTTGCTGCTACGCCAGATGCACGTAAAACACTTACACCACAATTAAGAACAGATCTAGGCAATAGTCAATTAATTTTGATTGATTTGGGCGCAGGTAAAAACCGCATGGGTGGCTCGGCTTTAGCGCAGGTTTACGGAGCGGTGGGTAACCAAGCACCTGATGTCGATGATGCCGCGCGTTTGAAGAATTTCTTTACTTCGATTCAAAGCTTGAATGCAGACGGCAAATTACTTGCTTACCATGACCGTTCAGATGGTGGTCTGTTCTCAACGCTTGTTGAAATGGCATTTGCGGGACATTGTGGCCTGAGTATAAATATTGATAGTTTATCTAGTGACGTGACGAGTGCGCTTTATAACGAAGAGTTGGGTGCTGTTATTCAGGTGCGCGCTGCGGATGCCGATGCGATTGTAGCAAGTCTTAAAAAATTACTGCCAAATTGTGTGCATCTTATTGGTGAAGTTATAACTTCGGAAGCCATTACTATCAAGCAAACGGGTAAGGTTGTATTTGAAGCTTCCCGTGTCGATTTGCATCGTGCTTGGTCTGAAACCACTTACCAAATGCAAAAAATTCGTGATAACCCAGCATGTGCCCAACAAGAGTACGACCGTATTTTAGATAAAACAGACGCTGGCTTGCATGCAAAACTGACATTCGACCCTAGCGAAAATATTGCTGCAACTTATATCGCTTCTGGCGCTCGCCCAAAAATGGCGATTTTGCGTGAGCAAGGCGTCAACGGTCAAACTGAAATGGCGGCGGCTTTTGACCGCGCAGGCTTTGCAACATATGACATTCATATGAGCGATATTATTAGCGGTCGAGTCAGTTTAAAAGACTTCTCCGGCTTTGTTGCTTGTGGTGGATTTTCTTATGGTGATGTATTGGGTGCTGGTGAGGGTTGGGCGAAATCTATATTGTTTAATTCACTTGCTAGAGATGAGTTCTCTGCGTTCTTTGAGCGCAAAGACTCTTTCTCATTGGGCATTTGTAATGGTTGCCAAATGATGAGTAATTTAAAAAGTATTATTCCTGGCGCTGAACAATGGCCACATTTTGTGCGCAATAAATCAGAACAGTTTGAAGCGCGTTTTGCAATGGTGGAAGTGCAAGAGTCCCCCTCACTATTCTTTAAAGGGATGGCTGGGAGCCGTATGCCGATTGCTGTTGCACATGGTGAAGGTTTTGCGGAATTTTCTTCAGAATCTGTTGTCAATGCAATTGTTGCAGATAAATTGGTGAGCATGAAGTTTGTAGATAATGCTGGCAATCCAACTGAGGTGTATCCTTTTAACCCAAATGGATCGCCGGAGGGGATTACTGGATTAACTACTCAGGATGGGCGTTTTAGTATTATGATGCCTCACCCAGAGCGTGTTTTCCGTACTGTGCAAAATTCTTGGCACCCAGATGATTGGGATGAAGATGGCGCATGGATACGTATGTTTAGAAATGCAAGAAAATTTATTAATTAAAACAAACTATTTGGAGAGAAATACATGAAAATGATTAAAACACTATTGATGGTAGCAGTTTTACTTCTGCCCGTTGCAGCATTCGCGATGGAAGGTGAACAGCAAGTTGAATATACTGAAGCATTACGCGATGGCAATGTGAAGATAGTTAAAAAATACTTGGACTCTGGTACTGATGTAAATGAGAAATTTTTTGCATGGTCAGCTTTGCAAATAGCAGCTAATCAAAACCAATTGGCTGTTGTGAAGTTTTTAGTTGAACGCGGTGCGGATGTTAATTATGTACATCCAATGACAAAGATGTCTGCAGGACAAATGGCGGCGTATGATGGTTATACGGAGTTGGTAAAATATCTTGGATCAAAAGGTGCTGATTGGAATTTAAAGCTTAAAGGTGATGTATCAATTCTTCGTGTTGTGCGTGACACAGGCAATACTAAGATGGTGGATTTACTTATTTCAATGGGCGCAAAAGATGACGGCTGTAAAGAAGAAAAATGTTTTTAAAAATCCTTACAAATCTTATTAACATGTTTTAATATGAACCCATGAAAATTCAATGGAATCTAGCTAAGTTAACCCACAAATCCCTATTGGGATTTGTGGGTTTTTTTGTGATCAGCGTAAATGCTCTTGCTGATGAAAATATAGTCGCAACACCGCATATTCAAATCTTGGCTGCATCATGTGCTGCTTGCCACGGTAGTCAAGGTAATAGCGTTGGAGGCACGTCAGTCCTTGCAGGATTGGATGCCTCTCATTTTGTCTTGCAGATGATGGCTTTTAGGAACGGTAGTCGAAGCTCAACAGTGATGCATAGACACGCTAAAGGATTAACCGTTGAAGAAATTAATGACTTGGCTGTTTACTTTGCTCAACAAAAGCGCGTTAGTCCTTTAAATCCACCAAATCAACGATTGGCTGAATAGTATGGCAATAGATAGACGTGATTTTCTGAAAATTGCTGCATCAACAGCGCTTTTTACTGTTCCACTTATTTCAAAAGCAACCCTCAGTCAGGCTAAGGGCCGTGTGGTTGTCATTGGCGGTGGCTACGCGGGTGCAACAGTTGCAAAATATTTACGTATATGGAGCAATGGTGGATTGGATGTGATCGTGGTTGAGCCGCGAACGCAGTTTGTCTCTTGTCCCTTGAGTAATCTGGTTTTAGGTGGCAATAAGAATATTAATGATCTGACTTTTGGTTACGACCTGCTTAAAAGCAATCATGGTATTCAGTGGATTAATGATGAAGTGATTTCCATAGATGCGTCATCTCGTGTAGTTAAAATGAACCAAAGTGAGCTTACTTACGATAGGCTAGTGATTGCACCAGGCATCGATTTTATGTATGAGCAATTGCCGATGTTGCAAAGCTCACAATCTCAAGAAGAGGTTCCGCATGCTTGGAAAGCTGGTGCGCAAACTGTGAATTTGCGTAAGAAGTTAGAAAGTATGAAAGATGGCGGTGTCTTTGTGATGAGTATTCCTAAAGCGCCATATCGTTGCCCACCAGGACCATATGAGCGGGTTTGCCAAGTGGCATTTTACTTAAAAAATAATAAGCCAAACTCTAAAATTATTGTGCTTGATGCAAACGCAGAAATTGTTTCTAAAAAGGGCCTGTTCACTAAAGTGTGGGCTGAAATGTATGCAGGCATGATTGACTACCGCCCCAACAGTAGTGTTGTAGATGTTGATGTGGCAGCCAAAATAGTCAAAACAGAATTTGAGTCTGTTAAAGCAAATGTGCTAAATATTATTCCACCACAGCGCGCTGGTAAAATAGCTCAAATCCTTGGGGCTTCTAATGTAGATAAACGTTGGTGTGAAGTTGATTTTCTAACTTACGAATCCAAGGTTGTTCAGAATGTGCATATTATTGGCGACTCAGTTTCTGCGTCGCTGCCAAAATCAGCTCACATGGCAACTTCCCAAGCCCGTGTGTGTGCGAATGCAATTGTCGCCCTTATGAGTGAGCAGGCTCCTGATGCTACACCCGTATTTGCGAATACTTGCTATAGCTACGTTTCTGACAAACTGGCTATGCATGTTGCTAATGTTTATCGATATGATTCCGCTAAAAAAATCATGGTATCTGCTGAAGGAGGAGGTGTGTCAGATAAACCATCAGAACTTGAAGGTAATTATGCGCAGGCTTGGGCAAAAAACATTTGGTCAGATGTGCTTACCTAAATCTTATATAATTATTGATAAACTTAAGGATCATGATGTTGAATTTTAAAAAGACAATACTCTTAATTGTCTTTTTAATGCTAAATAGTGTGGCTTTTTCTCATGAAATTGCTCCAACAAGTATCGCCATTTATATCCAAACCCAAGAATATAATCACCAAATCTTGCTGAAAAACTACTATCAGGATTATTGGTACAGCCAAGGCCCTATGCTGGAAATAGCGGCGCATGATATCTTAACTGCTGATTTTCAGGGTGTGGTTATGTGTGGTAGCCAACCAATCAATGGGCAGATAGTTCTATGGCTTCGCCCAAGCATGTTTTACAACCCCCAAATGCAAATCTTTTATGGCAAAGTTATCGCTGTCGCCTATACTGCTAATGGCAAACTTTTAGCAAATTACGCTGGTCAGGCCACTAAACATGCTTTTTTTGATGTAAAAACTGATCTCACATTAAGTGATGTTTATCATGCTGCGATGAAAGACGTGTCAACTAAAATTAAGGCGGATGCTAAATTTCAAGCGGCCTTAAAGGGTCAATCTTTTGCATCACCATGTGCAACGATGAATTTATTGCCTGAATCAAAAATTCAGTTCATGTCATTTCAATAGGAAATTTTATGGATAGTTCTAAATTGTTATCGGTTTTTACGGTGACTTTGGTATTGGTTTCAACTTCAGTTCAAGCGTATGAAACAAAAAAAATCCTAGGTCTAAAAATGCCTGAGTCAGCCATTGCTGCAACAGATGGTCGTGTGTTTGTTTCAGAAATAGGTGAATTTGGTAAGGATGGTGACGGTCAAATTACTGTAATTGATCAAAATGGCGAATCCAAAGTGTTTGCACAGGGCTTGGATGATCCTAAAGGTCTAGCAATTGTGGGTAAAGATTTGTATGTGGCTGATAATCACCGTGTGATTAAAATTACACCAGATGGCAAAAAATCAGTATTTGTTTCAGCTGAAGATTTTCCTAATCAACCACAATTTTTAAATGATTTAGAGTCGGATGCGAATGGCAATATATATGTCAGCGATAGTGGCGATTTAAAAGGAGTGGGCGGTGCGATTTATAAAATCAGTCCTCAAGGAAAAGTGACTATTGTTATCAATGGTAAACAAGATGCACGCATATTGGCACCTAATGGATTGTTGATGGGGAAAACTCCAAATTGCATCATGGTCGTTGATTTTGTATCTGGGGTTTTATACCGATTAGATATGAAGAAAGGCGCTCTCGTTGAACTCGCAAAAGGTTTCGGTGGCGGTGATGGTATAGCCAAAGGTAAAAAAGACATGATTTACGTAAGTGATTGGAAAAATGGCAAAGTATTTAGTGTTAAGCTAAGCAAGGGTTCCATAGTCGATGCAGCGCTAATTAAAGAAGGTTTTTTGGCGGCAGCTGATATTGCATCTAGTCTAGATGGCAAGTTCTTGCTAGTGCCAGATATGAAGGCAGGGGAATTGGTTTATTTGCCGACTCATTAGGTCATGTTGATGTATTAGAAGAGGCTTTTATATGAAAGCCTCTTTGTTTTTTAGTGCGTCTACATTAAAAATGTCTTATTGAATCACTGTTACTGATTCAATAAGAATAGTTTGTACAGGTACATCACCGCCATCCGTAGGCATTTTTGAAATGCGCTCTACCACATCCATTCCTTTTACGACCTTGCCAAAAACAGTATAGCCCCATCCACGTTCTGATTTTTCAGTGTAATTTAAGAAGGTATTATTTGCTACGTTAATAAAAAATTGTGATGATGCAGAATGCGGGTCATTTGTACGGGCCATTGCAATAGTGCCGATGTTGTTCGCTAGGCCATTATCTGCTTCATTTTTAATTGGAGCACGTGTACTTTTTTCATTCATGTTTTTGTCCATGCCACCGCCTTGAATCATAAAGCCGGAAATTACGCGGTGAAAAATTGTACCAGTATAAAAACCATCATTCGCATATTTAACAAAGTTAGCCACAGTGTTTGGAGCTTTTTCTTGGTTAAGTTCAACTACTATTGAGCCTTTGTTGGTTTTGATTTCAACTGTAGGTTGTGCAAATGCACTGATGCTTGAAGCAAGAAGTAAAACTAAAGTGCATGAAGGAAGTAATTTTCTCAATGACATGTTGATTCCTTATTTGAAAAGGTTAATTAATTAAATTGTCGAAAATAAATTAGCGATGCCGTCTAGCCCAACATAGTTAAGCGCATAACTAGCTTGAGCTTGTACGACAGGCTTGGCGTGATAGGCAATACCTGCTGCAGCTACACTCATCATGTTTAAGTCGTTAGCTCCATCGCCAATTGCAATGACTTGGTTAAAATTTAAGCCTAACTCATCACGTTTTTTAATGAGAAAATCAGCTTTGGCTTTTGCATCTACAATGTTGCCAAGTACTTTCCCTGTAAGTTTCCCGTTAACAATTTCAAGAGCGTTGGATTCTGCATAATCCAATCCTAACTTGTCTTTTACGTGGTTTGCGAAAAATTCGAAACCACCTGAAACGAGTAGTGTTTTAATCCCATTGGCTTTGCAGGTGTCTATCCAAATCTGTGCTCCCGGATTGAGTTGAAGTTTTTCATCAATTACGCGTTGAAGTGCAGACTCATCTAGTCCATTAAGCAAAGCAACACGGCGCGTTAGACTTTCTCTAAACTCAATCTCGCCACGCATTGCGCTTTCGGTGATTTTAGCTACTTGCGATTTGATGTTCATTAAATCGGCAATTTCATCAATGCACTCTATATTGATAAGGGTGGAATCCATATCCATAACTGCGAGCTTGATATTTTTGAGTGTTTGCGTTTTAGGGACATAAGCGAAATCAATTTTTTCAGTTACGCAAAATGCTTTTACTGCATCAGAGACTTTCTCTTGATGAGGTAAATAGTAAGCATGTTCGGCAATTTGTATGAATTGTGAACCTGCTTTTGAATTGCATAGTTGATGGATGTGCATCAAGTGTGGCAATTTAATAGATGGACCTTGGACAACTAAGCGCATATTGTATTTTATAGAAAATGAAAATATAGGGATATTATACATCGGCAACGCGTCGGAATTATCATGGCTTTGAGCTCAACTAGGCTGGCGTCTGAAGTCGTTTTGCGCGAGAATGTCACTTTAAGCACAATTAAACAATATCACCATGAATCTGCATGAATTTCAGGCTAAACAACTACTTCAACGCTATGGTATAGCAGTGCCTATTGGTCAGGTTGTTCAATCGGCAGAGGCTGCTGCTGTTGCAACTAAAGAAATCGCTGGTAATGCTTGGGTAGTTAAAGCGCAAGTGCATGCAGGTGGTCGCGGAAAAGCTGGTGGCGTAAAAATTGTTAAATCAGCGTGTGAAGCTCAATCAGTTGCACATGGTTTGTTGGGTAAGCATTTGATTACATATCAAAATGCTCCAGATGGTCAGCCTGTGCACCAGCTTTTAGTAGAGCAAACTTTGCCAATTTCGCGCGAACTTTATCTATCGATTTTAGTAGACCGAACGCTTGAACGTGTTGTAATGGTTGCATCAAGTGCTGGCGGTATGGACATTGAAGAAATTGCTACACTAACTCCTGAAAAAATTCTGGAAGAGGTCTGCGACCCTCTAAATGGTCTAGTTGATTACCAAGCTCGAAATTTGGCTTTTGCTTTAGATTTAGAGGGTGACCAAATCGCCGCATTCACTAAGTTAGCAAAGGGCTTGTACAAATTATTCAAGGAAAATGATTTGGCCTTGCTTGAAATCAACCCACTGATTGTGACAGCGGATGGGAAATTATTTGCCTTAGATTGCAAAATGAGTGTGGATGACAATGCGCTTTATCGCCAAAAAACATTGGCTGAACAACGTGACTGGAGCCAAGACGATGAGAAAGAGGCTGAGGCGCATCATGCAGGACTTAATTACATTGCTTTGAGCGGTAATATTGGTTGTATGGTAAACGGTGCAGGTTTGGCTATGGCAACAATGGATTTGATTAAGCTACATGGTGGCGCACCAGCTAATTTCTTAGATGTTGGCGGTGGTGCAACCGCTGAAACAGTAGCAAAAGCCTTTAAGATTATTTTGGCTGATAGCAATGTGAAAGCAATTTTAGTAAATATTTTTGGTGGCATTATGCGCTGCGATATTATTGCTGAGGGGATTATGACTGCGGTAAAAGAGGTGGGGATTGAGATTCCAGTAGTTGTGCGTTTAGAAGGCACCAACGTTGAGCTTGGTCGAAAGATGCTAAGTGAGAGTGGTCTCTCAATTATTTCTGCTGCTGGGTTGACCGATGCAGCCAAACAAGCTGTTGCTGCAGTTAGCGCGTAAGGTTTGAAATGAGTATATTAGTTAACAAAAATACCAAAGTGTTATGCCAAGGATTTACGGGCAAACAGGGAACTTTCCATTCAGAGCAAGCGTTGGCTTATGGCACGAATATGGTTGGTGGTGTGACACCTGGAAAGGGGGGGCAAAGCCACTTGAGTTTGCCTGTATATAATACTATGCGTGATGCGGTGCTTGAGACAGGCGCAAACGCTTCTGTGATTTATGTCCCGCCACCATTCGCAGCCGACTCAATTTTAGAGGCTTGTGATGCAGGTATTGATTTGATTGTATGTATTACCGAAGGCATTCCAGTCCTGGATATGCTAAATGTAAAAGCGGCACTAAAAGCTAATAATGTGAAGTTAGTTGGCCCGAATTGCCCTGGCGTAATTACCCCTGATGAATGCAAAATCGGGATTATGCCTGGCAGTATCCACTTGCGTGGCAAGGTTGGGATTGTGTCTCGTTCAGGCACATTAACTTACGAAGCAGTTCATCAAACAACAGCGCTAGGTCTTGGTCAATCTACTTGTGTCGGTATTGGCGGTGATCCAATTCGCGGGCTCAACTTTATTGATTGCTTGGAGATGTTTCAAGCTGACCCAGAAACTGAAGCGATTATCATGGTAGGAGAAATTGGCGGTGCGGATGAAGAGGCTGCGGCTGATTACATTAAGCACCATGTGACGAAGCCTGTCGCAGGCTATATTGCAGGTCAGACAGCGCCTAAGGGCAAGAGGATGGGCCATGCTGGAGCGATTATTTCTGGCGGAACAGGTAAAGCTGAAGACAAAATTTTGGCTTTAGAAAAAGCAGGAGTGATTGTTGCAAGCTCTCCTGCAGGCTTGGGTGAGGCTGTAATTTTAGCGATTAATGTGAAACAAAAAAATTGATGAAGCACAGTCTTAAATCTTATCTGATGAAAAAACAAGCACTCAACTTAATTGTTTTTGTATTGACCTTATCTTTTTTTAATATTGCCTTAGCTGAGGCTGATGTCCCATATCTTTTAACTGTTTCAGCTAAAGGCGATATCGCAACAGTTCGAGCTTTACTTGATAGCGGAACTAATCCTAATGTGAGTGATATTGATGGAGTGACGGCTTTGATGTATGCCGCTCGTAAAGATAAATCTGACATTGTTCAAGTATTGCTAGAGAAGGGTGCAGATCCAAACGCTAGAGATAATAATGGTTGGACATCTTTAATGCTATCTGCACGTAAGAACTACATTAAAACAGCTGAAGCATTGCTAAGTAAAGGGGCTGATCCTTCAATTCGTGATGTGGCTGGTTGGAGTGCGATGGGCATGGCGGCAACTTCTGGCTATTCCCAGATGGTTGATTTGTTGATAGATCACGGTGTTGACGTAAATACAAAGAGTGATGATGGTAAAAGTGTTTTAATGTATGCGTCGAAGAGTGGTGATGTGCCTACCGTTAAAGTGTTATTGGCACATGGTGCGTTGATTGCAGATCGAGATCGCTTTAAGGTGAGTGCTTTAATGTACGCAGCTCGTGAAGGTAATGTTGGTGTTATCGAGACTTTAATTGATGCAGGCGCTAAGGTTGATGATTATGATCAGTACAAATGGACTGCGTTAAGCTTGGCAGTCAAAAAGAAAAAAATTAGTGCTGTACAGTTTTTGATTACAAAAGGTGCAGATGTCAATCATAAGGATGACGAAGGTACTCCACTCTTACAAAATGCAGTGTTGAATAATGATGCGGCTATGGTGAATTTGCTTATTAAAAGTGGTGCAGATGTAAAAGCCAAAGATCAATATGGCTTAAGTGCTTTGGTATATGCTTTAAAAGGTAAGAACCCTCAAATTGTTAAGATGATTAAAGATGCAGGTGGCAACTATTAGTCGGTCTATTAATCTAGCAATAGCCCAAATAAACTGTACAGTCGGTGATATTGCTGGCAACAGCGATAAGATTGTCGAATCAGCATCTCAAGCGAAAGTACAGGGGGCATCACTTTTAATTACCCCGGAATTATCATTAACTGGTTATCCACCTGAAGATTTATTACTTAGAGAAGATTTTAACAAAGCTAGCGAAACGGCTTTGCTTGGGATAGCTAAAAAGTTACAAGGTATCACTGTGATTGTTGGGCATCCAAGAGTCCATGAAGGTTCTTGCTATAATGCGGCTTCTGTCTTGCAAGATGGCAGAGTAATTGCCACTTACCACAAACATGCATTGCCTAACCACACGGTATTTGATGAGCTACGCTACTTTAAAGCGGGCACAGCACCATTGGTTTTTGAACACCAAGGCGTGAAATGTGGTGTGTTAATTTGTGCGGATATTTGGGAAGCTAATCCAGCTAAATTAGCCAAGCAAATTGGAGCTGAAATTTTATTGACGCTCAATGCATCACCATACCATATGGAAAAACAAGATAGCCGTCATAAGGTTGCACGTCAACGGGTACAAGAGACCGGTTTGGCGCTGGTTTATACAAACCTAGTCGGCGGTCAGGATGAGCTGGTGTTTGATGGTGCTTCTTTTGTCTTGGATAGATCGGGTGAGCTTGTTCAGCAACTTCCAGCTTTTGAAGAAGAGTTGTCATTAATTAAAGTTGATTGTAGTACTAGTAATGAATTGAATCCTTATCCTGGCAAAATCTCGCCGGATCTCTCGATTGAAGCTTCCGTTTATAAAGCACTTGTTTTAGGCTTGAAAGATTACGTGACCAAAAACAAATTCAAGGGAGTGGTGCTTGGTCTTTCAGGGGGCATTGATTCAGCTTTAACATTGGCTGTGGCTGTAGACGCTCTCGGTGCAAATCAAGTGCACGTGATAATGATGCCGTCAGAATTTACTGCAGATATGAGTATTAGTGATGCTCATTTGATGGCTGATATATTAGATGTGCGTTATAGCGAACTCCCGATTGATGCACTCTTTAATCTTTTCAGGGAAACTTTGTCAGATGAGTTTGCTGGCTTGCCTTTTGATACGACAGAAGAAAATCTTCAAGCACGTATTCGTGGCATGCTTCTCATGGCTTTGTCGAATAAGTTTGGTAGCATTGTGCTTACAACGGGTAATAAGAGTGAGATGGCTGTGGGTTATTCAACTCTATATGGCGATATGGCAGGTGGCTTTGCTCTTCTTAAAGATGTGCCAAAAACAATGGTTTACGAGTTATCAAAGTATCGCAACTCATTATCACCTGTTATACCTGAGCGCATTATTAAGCGTCCCCCATCTGCAGAGTTACGTCATGATCAGAGAGATCAAGACAGTCTTCCCGCCTATGAGATTTTAGATGCGATTATGGAGGCGTATGTTGAGCATGATGCTAGCTATGCTGATATCTTAGGGATGGGATATAGAGCACAAGATGTGATTCGTGTAACATCTCTTATTGATAGAAACGAGTATAAACGTCGGCAGTCACCCATTGGTGTGCGGATTAGCCAGCGAGGCTTTGGTAAAGATAGACGTTATCCAATTACTTCTAAATTTGAGCCTAAAGCGTAAAAAAATTATGAAATTTTCACCAGAGGGGATGTAAATGAAAAAAATTGAAGCAGTAATTAAGCCATTTAAATTGGATGAAGTTCGTGAATCATTGTCTGAAATTGGTGTGAACGGACTAACCGTCACTGAAGTTAAAGGCTTCGGGCGTCAAAAAGGCCATACGGAACTTTATCGCGGTGCTGAATACGTGGTTGACTTTTTACCTAAAATTAAAATTGAATTGGTCGTTGCTGATGATATGGTAGAACCGGCAATGGATGCGATTATCAAAGCCGCACATACCGGAAAAATTGGTGACGGAAAGATTTTTGTAACAAACGTAGAGCAAGTAGTGCGTATTCGTACAGGTGAAACTGGCGAGTCAGCAGTTTAATTATTTGGATAAGCGCTAGGCGTCTAAAAGCCTAGCCAGCGAGCTGATTGATAAAATACGAAGCTGACCACCCAAGCTAATAGTAAAGACCAGACAATAGAAAGTATTGCAAATAGCCAGCTTTTCGCTTCGTTCTTAAGTGTAATAATCGTTGATAAGCAAGGCGTATAAATGAGCGTAAATAACATAAAGCTCATGCCTTGTACCCAATCTAGTTTTTGCGCCATTAGATGCATCAGTGAGCTACCTTGAAGTCCATAAATTACGGACAACGAACCAATTACAATTTCCTTCGCTACAAACCCAAAAATTAAAGTGATTGCTAGTTGACTATCAACTCCAATCGGATTTAATACAAATGTAAACCAATCCCCAATTTTTCCTGCGTAAGTTGCACTGCTTGCTGGTGTAACATTCATTGGGAAATGAGTTAGTGTCCAAACTAAAATAACACCTATTGTGATGAACTTGCTTGCCCTACTTAGGAAGTATTTAACTTCTTGCCAGCCTCTTAGATAAATTTGTCGGGCAGTTGGGAATCGATAAGGAGGTAGTTCTAGAATAAATGGCTCATTATTTTTGTAATGATTTTTAAATAACATCGCAGTGATAAAGATAGTAATAAAACTTACTAAATAAAGCGAAAATAACACGAGCGGTGCTTGATTTTTAGTGAATAGGGTAGCGGTCATGAACAAGAAAACTTGTAGACGCGCTGAGCATAGTGATAATGGAATAACTAGCATGGTGAGTAGTCGCATATTTTTTGAGCGCATTACGCGAGTACCCATTAAGGCTGGTACGTTGCAACCGAAGCCCATGAGTACCATTACGAACCCGCGTCCATCTAATCCCATCTTTGCCATGAGTGCATCTACCAAGAATGCAGCACGCGATAAGTAACCACTATCTTCGACCATGGTCATAATTAAAAAGAATAAGACGATGATAGGAATAAATGCTGCTACAGTTCCAAGACCGTTATAAACACCATCTAATAATAAACCGCTCAACCATGCAGGGGTGTGAATTAAAAGTGGCTCTAATGCGTTAGTGCGGAATAGTGAAAGTAACCATGCAATAAGATCTTGCAGTGGCTTTCCTGCATTGAAAATAAACTGAAATAGGACATACATCGCGGCAAAGAATATTGGTAGTCCTAACCATGGATTTAGCAATACATTGTCTATGCGTTGAGTGAGGTCCTCTCCAAGTTGTATGGGCATTTGTACAGTGTCTCGAATGATAGCTTCCATCTCAGCTTCGATTCCTGTATTTTTTTTAAGTAATTGATATACATCTTTGATTTCAGTATGAGGGTGATGATTTGATAATACTGCTGACGCAGATTTAAGTGCATCAGGGCAACGATCCCCATATTTTGCGCTAATTTGAACGACAGGCATGTCAAGTGCCGAAGACATTGATTCAGTATCTATCGTAATGCCAGCTTGCTTTGCCTCGTCACTCATATTAAGCAATAAGATACTTGGTAATTCCAAGTCGCGGATTTGCAATGCTAATGAAAGTTGTCTGTCAATTTGAGCGCTATTCGCTACAATCATTACTAAATCTACAGATTGATTACAAAGAAAATTACGAACCACTTGCTCATCATCTGAGTAGCCATTTAGGTCATATAGGCCTGGAAGATCAATGAGTTCAGCAATATGGCCGCCAATGAGGATCTTTGTGCTCATCAGATCTACAGTGATTCCAGGCCAATTCCCAACACGTGCGGAAGCGCCACTTAATCGATTGAATAGTGTAGATTTTCCTGTATTGGGCATCCCCAAGAGTGCGATACGTTTCATATTGTTTGAACTTGGATGCGGAAGGCTTCTGTTCGTCTTAAGATAATGTCCGTACTTCCAATTCGAACGTGCAACGGACCATTGAAGCTTGCACAGCGGACTAATTCTATTTTTTTACCTGTTCGAAATCCAAGTGCGGCTAAACGATGAAATAGAGATTTATCTGCGTTAATGTGGCTAATGAGTGCAGTCTCGCCGGGTTTTAAGCTTGATAGATTTTGTGTTGTAGCAGGACTCATTAGTTAAATGAAAAATCCTAAATGATAATAATTCTTATTATCGCACAATTTTGATGTTAGACGATAGTGCAAAATTCAAAAAGAAAACGGTCTGCAAGTAGATAAGCAGACCGTTTTTTGTTACTTAATATGTAAAAATTATTTTTTACCAGTCAGTTTTGTATTATCGATAACAGTTGCTTTAGCGCGCAAATCCGTCAACATTTTTTCCAATTGGCGTTGACTAAGTTGCTTTTGCAAATTTTCTTTTACTTTGTCGTAGGCGGGGGCCTTTAATTCGCGAACATCATCAAGTTTAATTACGTGCCAGCCAAACTGAGTTTGCACTGGTTCAGTGCTTGTTTTTCCTTTTTGAAGTTTAGCAACAGCTTCAGCAAATGGTTTAACCATTCCACCTAAAGCAAACCACCCTAGGTCGCCGCCTTTTTCTTTAGAGCCGGGGTCGATTGATTTTTCTTTAGCGATTTTTGAAAAATCTCCCCCTTTGTTGAGTTGTGAAATCACATCTTTTGCTTCAGCTTCAGAAGCTAGCAAAATGTGGCGTGCACTATATTCCTTATCGCCCAACTCAGTTTTGAATTTCTCATAAGCTGCTTTTGTATCAGACTCGCTAACTGGATGATTTTTCAAGTAGTCCTGAATGTAAACATTCACTAATAACTCACGGCGTGTTAATTCTTCTTTCGCAAGATAGTCAGGTTTTTTATCCATGCCTGATTTTTGTGCTTCTTGAAGTACCAATTCACTACTGATTAATTTAGACATGATGACTTCTCTAACATTGTCATCAACTTTTTGACCATGATCTGTTGCATCTTTAACGATAAAGTCGAATAGAGATTGTTTGATTGGTTTGCCATTCACCGTTGCTACTGCATCGCCAGCAAAAGCTGATGCACTAAAGAATAATGTAGCAAGTAATAGAAAGGTGATTCTAAAAATTTTCATTCAAGGTCCTTAAGTAAGGGGGTTAGTATAATCAAGTAATTGATTTGACAATATTATAAAGTTTATTCGTTGCTGGCGATAGCTTCGATACTGAGTGCGTGAATTTCTTTTGGGATAAGATCATCCAATAGCTGATAAATAATGCGGTGCCGAGTCACTTGAGATTTTCCATTAAATTCAGTGCTAACTATTTTTAATCTGTAATGTCCGCCGCCACCATTGCCTTTGTGTCCAGCGTGTAAAGCGCTATCATTTTGAATCTCTAATTGGTTTGGAGCGAGTGATTGCAGTCTATTTCTGATTTCTTCTATTAAGTTCATATTATGCAGGCAGGGTTTTGCGGAAAGGTTTAACGCTTACATTCGCATAAACGCCAGCGCTTACAAATGGGTCATCATTCGCCCAAGTTTCTGCTTCAGTTAGGCTGTTGAATTCAGCGACAATCAGACTACCTGTGAAGCCTGTTGGACCTGGATCTATACTATCAATGGCTGGAAAAGGCCCTGCCAATAATAGACGGCCTGCTTCATGCAAAGCAGTCAGTCTTGCTAAGTGCGAAGGGCGGTTAATTAAGCGCTTCTCTAGGCTGTTCGGTGTATCTTCGGTGACAATAACGTACCACATTATGCTTTGTCCTCATTAATGATGTATTTGTTTATAGCAAGGCTTTGGCCGATAATGAAAATGAACATTAATCCCATTGTTCCAAAAAGTTTAAAGCTTGCCCAAGTGTCGATTGTGTAGTTGAAAGCGACATATAAATTAAGCCCTCCTAAACAAATAAAGAATATTGCCCAAGCGATGTTAAGCTTGTTCCAAATCGGTTCTGGTAGGTTAATTTCTTTGCCCATCATACTTTTGATGACGTTCTTTTGTTTCAATAAGTTTGCGCCAATTAATACCGCAGAGAAAGTCCAATAAAGTAAAGTTGGTTTCCACTTGATAAATACATCATTTTGAAAGTAAAGCGTCATGCCTCCAAGTAAACTTACTAATAAGGCGCTAAGCCACAAAGTAATATCCACTTTTTTGTAATATAGCTTGGCCCAAACGATTTGAATTATACTGCCGATAATCACAGCAATTGTGGCCAGCATGATTGGCACTAAGCTTGACTTAACCGAAGCGACCATACCTATTGTGGTAAAAATTTTTGCTAAAATTAGGGTCGCTGAAGCGGTCTTTTCTGCTACTTTAAGCGTAATAAAAAATAAAATTACAGGAAATAGATCGAATAAGAACTTCATTGGTTGCTTTCGGTAAAAGAGTCGCTTCAAAAAAACGTTTTAAGTGTTGGTAAGACCTGTATTTTGCTATGATGTGAGTGCGCTGACAAGGCAACTTTTTTAATTTCATCAAGTACTAGTCCAATCATCATTAAAAATGCGTTCTTTGATTGATCTCCATTGCCACTCCACCGTTTCAGATGGGGTACTAACGCCCACTGAAATAGTGAATCATGCTTCTGAAAAAGGTATACGCGTATTAGCTTTGACTGACCATGATGATGTCGCTGGTTTAGAAACAGCGAGGGCAGTTGCTGAGTCGCTTGGTATACAGTTTATCGATGGCGTGGAAATCTCCGTAACATGGCGTCGCCGTACATTGCATATTGTCGGCTTAAAAATCAATCCTGAATATCCACCCTTGGTAGAAGGTCTTGCTAAAATTCGAGCTGGACGCCATACGCGAGCTTTTGGCATGGCTGAAGCTTTGGAAAAAATTGGTATTCATGGTTCACTTGAAGGTGCTTATAAGCATAGCAAAGGTGGAATTATTAGCCGTACTCATTTTGCACGTTTCTTGATTGAAAATGGTTACGCTAAAGATACAAAAGCCGTATTTAAGCACTACTTGGTCAAGGGTAAGCCAGGTTATTTTGAACACCAGTGGGCAAGTTTGGAAGATGCGATGGCTTGGATTATTGGCGGTGGTGGTGTGGCTGTGATTGCTCATCCAGGACGCTATGATTTAGGCCGAATAACGATGCTTGAATTAATGCATGAATTCAGAGCCTTGGGTGGCTCTGCCATTGAAGTGGTTACTGGCAGTCATACTGTTGAGCAATACCAAGAATTTGCAAAAATGGCTAAATCTTTTGATTTGGCTTCATCGATGGGTTCTGATTATCATGGAAAAGGTCAAACATATATAGATATGGGTCGTTTACCTAGCTTGCCAATTAACTGCGTGCCTGTTTGGCGTAATTGGCCAGAAGTACAAAGTGTGGATTTAGAGTCGCATTAAATGGCACAGTATTTTTCTATTCATTCAGAAACCCCCCAAGCACGGTTAATTCATCAAGCTGTTGAGATATTGAACCGTGGCGGTGTGATTGCCTATCCAACCGACTCTAGTTATGCCTTGGGTTGCATGATGGGTAATAAGGATGCGCAAACAAAAATTCGTGCTATTCGTGGTGTAGATGAAAGTCATCATTTTACTTTAGTTTGTAGAAACCTAGCTGAGCTTGCTAGTTACGCACAAGTTGATAATGTGCAATTTCGTTTGTTAAAAGCGAATACACCAGGTCAGTATACTTTTGTGCTCAAAGCTACAAGAGAGGTTCCTCGCCGATTACAACATCCTAAACGGAGTACATTAGGACTTAGAGTTCCGAAGCATGCGGTTACTCAAGCTTTGCTTGCTGAATTAAATCAGCCATTATTGAGTATGACGCTGTCTTTAAAAGATGAGGTTGAGCCTTTGAACGAGGCTTGGGAAATTCGTGACCGTTTAGAGCACCAGCTTGATTTGGTCATTGATGCTGGTGCTTGTTCAGCCTTACCAACCACAGTAATTGACCTCACTAAAGATGAACCGCAATTAATTAGGCGTGGCGCAGGAGATTTGGCGCCATTTGGTTTAGAAGATAAGTAATATTTATTAAAGGATAAAGCATGGAGTTAACTTACATACAGAAAATAGCAATTTATGCGCTTCCAGTTATTTTTGCTATTACCGTACATGAGGCGGCACATGGCTTTGCGGCAAGATATTTTGGTGATATGACGGCAGAGAGAGAGGGGCGAATTACCTTGAATCCTATCAAGCATATTGACCCTGTTGGTACCATTTTATTGCCGGCACTTACCTTGCTGGTTGGCGGTATTCTCTTTGGGTGGGCAAAACCTGTACCCGTAAATTTTTCACGCTTACGCAACCCAAAGCGGGATATGTTGTGGGTTGCTGCTGCTGGTCCAGCCTCTAACTTTGTAATGGCTTTATTTTGGGCGTTTATTATTAAGATGTCAGTCGTATATGTTAGTGTTTATTCGGAGCCTATGGCGCTGATGGGGCAGGCAGGTGTGATGATTAATGTGGTATTAATGGTATTGAATTTACTCCCATTGCCACCCTTAGACGGTGGCCGAATTGCAGTAAGTTTATTGCCCAATCATGTGGCATATAAATACGCGCAAATCGAACGCTACGGTTTCATTATTCTGATTGTTTTGCTAGCAACAGGTATTTTAGGTCGTGTTATGGAGCCTTTTATTGGTGCCATTATTCAATTTATTCAGTTCATTTTCTAATTTTTCGGGCGTGATTGCACGCCTTTTCGTATAATAGATTCATCTTTATTAATGGTTATTAATCACTATGGCAGTTGAACGCGTTTTATCGGGTATGCGTCCTACGGGAAGCTTGCATCTTGGACATTATCACGGCGTATTAAAAAACTGGGTGAAGCTTCAGCACGAGCATGAATGCTTGTTTTTTGTGGCTGATTGGCATGCGCTAACAACTCACTATGATACACCTGAGATTATTGAAGAAAGCGTTTGGGAAATGGTGATTGATTGGATTGCTGCGGGCGTGGACCCTGCAAAAGCCACCATTTTTATTCAATCAAAAGTGCCGGAGCATGCTGAGTTGCATACTTTACTTTCTATGATTACCCCACTCGGTTGGCTAGAGCGCGTGCCAACTTATAAAGACCAACAAGAAAAACTCGCGCAAAAAGATTTGTCCACTTATGGTTTCTTAGGTTATCCACTGTTACAAAGTGCAGATATTTTGATTTACAAGGCCACCCAAGTTCCTGTGGGCGAAGACCAAATCCCGCATATTGAATTTACACGTGAAATTGCGCGTCGCTTCAATCATATTTACGGTCGTGAAAAAGGTTTTGAAGATAAAGCGGAAGCAGCGATTAAAAAGCTTGGTAGTAAACGCGGTAGCTTGTACGAAGAGCTTCGGACACGTTACCAGGAAAGTGGTGATGATGAGGCTTTAGAGTCTGCTCGTGCAATGATTGAAGAACAACAGGGGTTGAGTTTGGGTGACCGTGAACGTTTGCTCGGCTACTTAGAAGGCGGAGGTAAAATGATTTTGGTTGAGCCAGAGTATAAGCTCACACCTGCTTCAAAAATGCCAGGTTTAGATGGTCAAAAAATGTCTAAATCTTACAACAACACCATTTCTATGCGTGAATCACCAGATGCTGTAGCTAAGAAAATTAAGACTATGCCAACTGACCCAGCGCGCATTCGACTGACGGACATTGGCGACCCAGATAAATGTCCTGTATGGCAATTGCATGAAGTATATTCAAATGATGAAACCAAAGCTTGGGTGCAAAATGGTTGTCGAACAGCCGGTATCGGCTGTATCGCGTGTAAAGGTCCTGTCATTGAAAGTGTTTTGGAAGAGTTGAAGCCTATTCAAGAACGTGCAGCACAATATGCTGAAGACCCAATGTTGATTAAAAATGTTGTTGCTGAAGGCTGTGAGCGAGCACGTAAAATGGCTCGTGAAACCATGCGCGAAGTTCGCGAAGTCATGGGTCTGAGTTACTCATAACCGCGTGACGATCTTAGTTACAGAAATCAGAGCTCACTTAGAGCCACGGTTGCATGGGGAGGTAATCACTTCACTCCCCCATGATTTATATATTCCTCCTGATGCTTTAGAAGTTTATTTGGAAGCTTTTGAGGGTCCGCTAGATTTACTCCTTTATCTTATCCGAAAGCACAATCTCGATATTCTCGACATACCAATGGCGGAATTGACTCGTCAGTATATGGGCTATGTTGAAAAAATGCAGGCGATTAAATTGGAATTGGCTGCTGATTATTTGTTGATGTCAGCCATGCTAATTGAGATCAAGTCTAGAATGTTGTTACCTAGGCCAACGGAGATTGAATCTGAAGATGATCCGCGTGCTGAACTGGTCAGACGGTTAATGGAGTATGAGGCCATCAAAGTTGCGGCCTACAAGCTCGATGATTTGCCAAAAGTTGGCGTGGATTTGATGGTGGCTAATGCTTATTTTGAAAAGATCGTTCAAGTGCAAGTCGCGCAAGTTTCGATGGAGGATTTAATGGCGGCCTGGCAAAATGTGCTTAAACGAGCGAGGCATTATGCACATCATAAAGTGGGTAAATCGGAGCTTTCAGTTCGTGAACATATGAGCCAGATTTTGCGCAAACTGAAAGAGAAAAATATCATGGAGTTTTCAGCGCTTTTTGACATCGAATCGGATGGAATTCCTAAGCTGGTAGTATGTTTCTTAGCGATATTAGAATTGGCACGTGAGGGCTTGGTGAAGATTACTCAGCAAGCCGCTTTTACGCCTATTTATTTAAAAATAAATCAAAGCTAATGATGGAGTCAAACAATACTACTAAGATGAAAGTGATGTTGGAAGCTGCTTTGCTGACAAGCCCAATTCCTTTGTCTTTAGATGATATGTTGCGTTTATTTTCTGAGCGAATTGAGCGTGCGAATTTGCGTATGTTACTTGATGAGCTTAAGCAGGATTGGCAAGCACGTTCATCCAATAGCATGGAGTTAGTGCAAGTGGCCAGTGGATGGCGTTTCCAAGCACTCCCTGAATTGGCACCTTTTTTGTCCCGTCTTAATCCAGATCGCCCACAACGCTATTCACGAGCAGCAATGGAAACCTTGGCCATTATTGCTTATCGTCAACCAGTTACGCGCGGTGATATTGAAGAGTTGCGAGGAGTAGCTGTTAATCCTAATACCATTCGTCAGTTGCAAGAGCGCGATTGGATAGATGTGGTCGGTCAGCGTGATGTGCCTGGTCGTCCGTCATTGTATGCAACAACTAAAAACTTTTTAGATGACCTTAATCTGAAATCCTTAGCTGATTTACCCGCGATGGAAACGTTTGTCGAGCAACCTTTTGTGCAAGAAGAAAGTATCGTTGAAGCTGTCCAAGAAACAACGACGCAAGTGGATTTTATTGATAACGACGAGTCTCAAGCCAATTAAATTATTTAGCTAGGCATTCTGCGGTAAAATCAGCACTACTTAATTATCGAAGTATCAAACATGGCTCGTCCTTTTAAGCAGCAGCGTGACCCACAGCGCACCATCAAGCGCCCAACGACTCATTTCACGCCTATCGCACAAGATCCTGATGCACCACCATTGCCCACGCAGCGTTTACATAAACTATTAGCCTTAGCTGGCTTGGGTTCTCGGCGTGATATGGAGGCTTTAATCGCAAGTGGCCGTGTGACGATTAATGGACAAGTCGCTATGCAAGGTGCTGGGGTTACTGAAAACGATATTGTTCGCGTAGATAGTCGCCCTGTGCGTTTATCATTTGAACCTGAATTGCCTAAGGTACTTATTTATCATAAGCCAGAGGGCGAAATCGTGAGTCAGGATGATCCTGAAGGTCGCGCTAGCGTGTTCGACAAGCTACCTAAAGTGCGCGGTGCAAAATGGATTGCGATTGGTCGTTTGGATATTAATACTTCTGGTTTGTTGATTTTTACAACATCAGGTGACCTCGCCAACCACTTTATGCATCCACGCTATGGCGTTGAGCGTGAGTATGCAGTGCGTATTTTTGGTGAACTCACGGATGAACAATTAGCGCAATTGCGTGTGGGTATTGAGCTGGATGATGGTCCTGCAAATTTTGACATCATCAATCCGCAAGGCGGCGAAGGTTCTAATCACTGGTATCAAGTGGTGTTGACTGAAGGGCGTAATCGCGAAGTGCGTCGTTTGTTTGAGGCATTTTTGGCGCCAGTGAGCCGTTTGATGCGTGTTCGTTTCGGTCCAGTGAATTTACCACCACGCTTAAAGCGAGGCATGATGTTAGAGCTATCGCCGAAAGAAGTTGTTGGATTGCTCGAGTGGGCTGGATTGCCTACACCTAGCGGTCCTATGCGACAGTTGACCACACGTGAAAAAGATAAACTAGGCACCGCATTTACACCGAAGCCTAAACGTGAGGCGCGAGAACGTATTGCTGCTGGTGAGCAAAATAAGAGTGAACGTCAAAATTATTATGAGCGTAACGCTCCACCAAGTTTGGCTGAAACTTTGACTGGAACACAACGTAAGAGTCGTGGGACCAATTCCGTTGATAAAAAAGCTTCAGAACGGGCGGCGACGGATAAAGAAAGGTTGGATAGAGCAGATTTTGCGAGAGATAAACGCAATACTCGTAGTAAGTCTTCAGTGCCTAAGAAGCCAACTAATCGTCGTATTAGACAAGTAACTGATATCGTTAAAGCGGGTGAAAAGCCACCAAAACGTCATAAATCCTAAGCCTCTTAAGGCCAAGGAGTTAAGTCTTAGGCGGGCAATTGTTCTTTTGTCAGCAGGAAAACGAACTGATTGCCCGATTCCACTTCTAGCCAAGTGAAGGGCACATCAGGGTAAGCCTCAAGCAAAGCGTTGCGGTTATGACCAATTTCAACAATCAACAAGCCACCGTCATTTAGGTAGCTTCCAGCTTCATTTAATAAAGTATGCGTATGGTCTAAACCGTCCGTGCCGCTACCAAGCGCAATTTGAGGCTCATTGCGATATTCTTTTGGCAGTAATGCCATAGACGGCGCATCTACGTAGGGTGGATTGCTGATAATTAAATCGTAAGTTTTGCCAGCAAGTGCAGTAAACATATCAGATTGAATTGCAGTAATTTGTTCCTCTAAGCCGTAGTTTTTGATGTTGATATTAGATACTGCAATTGCATCCGGTGAAATATCAACTACGTCTATTGTTGCATTTGGGAAGGTGTGCGCTAGCAACACGCCTAAGCAGCCGCTGCCTGTGCAAATATCCACAGCACTTTCAACCATTTCTTGATACTCAATCCAAGGGTGTAGTCCGTTCTCAAGTAATTCTGCAATAAATGAGCGTGGGACAATCACGCGCTCATCAACGTAAAATTTAAAGCCTCTTAACCAAGCCTCACGCAATAAATATGCGGTTGGTGTGCGGTCTATAACGCGCCTTTCAATCAGATGTGCCAAATGTTTAGCTTCATCTCTTGTCACACGTGCATCTAAAAAGTTATCTAAGGTATCTAAAGGTAAATGCAGTGCGCTCATGACGAGCCAAACGCTTTCGTCATAGGCATTGTCTGTGCCGTGACCAAAAAATACTTCAGCTTCTTCTAAACGGCTCATGCTAAAGCGCACCCAATCACGAATGGTGAGTAATTCTTCTATAATCTGATTAGGCGTCATGTTGGTCTTTCGATTTTTTGTTTGGTTTAGATCGGTTTGGGATTACCCATACCAGCCCGCACGTAACGATCAATAATACAATCAGTTCCATGTTTTACTCAGTTAGCAATAGCTTCTCAAGCGTAATGCGATAAGTATCTTTGAGTGGCTCAATGTCAGCTAAAGCTACACATTCGTTGAGTTTATGGATGGTTGCATTTAGTGGGCCAAACTCGATTACTTGTTTGCAAATGTCTGCAATAAAACGACCGTCTGAGGTGCCACCAGTAGTTGATAATTCAGGAGTGACCCCATAGCACTCTTGAATGGCTTTCGAAATCGCTTCCACCAAATTGCCTCGAGGTGTGATGTAAGGCGGTGAGTACTCCCAGTCCAAGTCATACTTAAGCTCGTGTTTATCCAAAATTGCATGAACGCGTTCTTTTAAATTTTGCTCTGTACTCGCAGTTGAAAAACGAAAGTTAAACAAAATTTCCACTTCACCAGGGACAACATTGGTCGCGCCTGTGCCGCCGTTCATATTTGAAATTTGCCATGAGGTTGGTGGAAAATATTCATTGCCGTTATCCCATACGGTATCCACCATGTCTTTAATCGCTGGGGCGACCATGTGAATAGGATTTTTTACCAAGTGCGGATATGCGATATGGCCTTGCACGCCTTTTACGAGCAACTTACCAGAAAGTGACCCGCGACGGCCATTTTTAATCATGTCGCCTACGATTTTGTTGGAAGTGGGCTCGCCAACAATGCAGTAATCGAAATGCTCTCCACGTGCTTTGAGCGCCTCAACTACTTTTACTGTCCCATCAACGGCTACACCTTCTTCGTCAGACGTAATAAGTAATCCAATAGAACCTTGATGGTTGGGGTGTGCCGCAACAAAGTCTTCGATCGCAGTAATAAAAGCGGCACATGAGGTTTTCATGTCCGCGGCACCACGGCCATATAACATGCCATCTTTTATAGTTGGTTCAAATGGTGGAGTATCCCATTTGTTAACTGGGCCAGTGGGCACGACGTCTGTATGACCTGCAAATGCAACCAGCGGACCAGTAGTGCCTCGACGTGCATAAAAGTTATCAACATCGCCAAAGCGCATACGCTCAATCTTAAAACCAAGAGGCTCCAAACGGCTAATCATTAACTCTTGACACCCTGCATCAATAGGGGTGTTTGATTGCCGTGAAATTAAGTCTTTAGCCAAATCTAACGTTTTACTCATGGGTTGATCACTTTTAAGAGGTCAGCTCTAATGGTTGAATAGTTGTTGGTATGTCGATTCGTTAAAACCTAAAGCGAGCAGGATGCCATCTTTAACTAATAAAGGGCGCTTGATCACAGAAGTCTTTAGAATCATTAACTCGGTGGCACTTTTATTGTCTGAAATAGCTGCTTTTTCTAAATCGCTTAAATTACGCCACGTCATGCCCGCACGATTGAGTAATTTATCCCAAGATGATTGCTTCAGCCACTCTTTAATCGTGGATTCATCTATGCCATGTTTTTTTAAGTCGTGGAACTCATATGTAATGCAATTTTCTTCAAGCCAAGTACGGGCTTTCTTAACAGTATTGCAATTTGGGATGCCGTAAAGTTTCATATCTGAGATTTTAACAGTAAAAGCGAGGCGATAAAGCAAAACAGCCCTCTAAGGGGCTGTTTGAGCATCTGGCTAAAAAAGATTAAATGCCGCGCAATAATTCATTAATGCCGACTTTGCCTAAAGTTTTCTCATCTACTTTTTTAACAATCACAGCACAGTAAAGGCTGTAGCTGCCATCTTTAGATGGTAAGTTGCCAGAAACAACTACAGAGCCTTTTGGTACCCGACCGTAAGTCACTGAACCTGTTTCACGATCGAAAATTTTTGTAGATTGGCCGATGTAAACACCCATTGAAATCACACAGTTGTCTTCAACGATAACGCCTTCGACCACTTCAGAACGTGCTCCAATAAAGCAGTTGTCACCAATAATTGTTGGGCCTGCTTGAACTGGCTCCAATACACCGCCAATTCCTACGCCCCCTGACAAGTGTACGTTCTTACCGATTTGAGCACATGAGCCAACTGTTGCCCATGTGTCTACCATCGTGCCTTCACCAACGTAAGCTCCAATGTTAACGTATGAAGGCATTAAAACTGCGTTTTTGCCAATAAATGAACCACGGCGAACTATCGCGTTTGGGACAACGCGGAAACCGCCAGCTTTAAAGTCTTCTTCTGAGTAGTTAGTAAATTTTGGAGGGACTTTATCAAAATACTGGGTACAACCTCCATCCATCAATACATTGTCTTGTAAGCGGAAAGACAGTAATACTGCTTTCTTGAGCCATTGATGAGTTTCCCATTCTTGGCTGTCGGCTTTACGTGATGCTACGCGTAATGTCCCTGCATCCAAATCAGCTAATACACTAGCAACTGCTTCTTTTAGCTCTGCTGAAGCATTGTTTGGGTTAATATCTGCACGACGCTCAAAAGCGTCTTCAATAATGGTTTGTAATTGGCTCATGACTAATTCCGTTAGTGTGTAAATTGGTAAATATAAATTAAGTGCGGCATTTTACCTGATTCTGCTACTTTGAAGCATGACATGATCCTAATTGCTTTTTTTAGCTGGTTCGCAAGGACATATTTGCATAGTTTATATTTTTTGATGTTCTTCTTAGAAGCTGACTTGCGAACCAAGCTCAACAACTCGGTTGGGTGGTAATTTGAATTGGTTGGTAATGGTCTCAGCAGATCTAAAGAGACCGATGAAAATTTTCTTACGCCAAAATGCCATGTCTGTGCTTTCGCAAGCAATGAGAATTTCTTTACCCACGAAGAATGATGTGTCCATGGCATCTAACTCTAATCCTTGGGTTGCACATAACTCCAAATCGCGGGGTAAATCAGGCTCATCTTTAAAGCCGTAGTTCACAGTTACTCGATAGAACTCATAGGGTAGTTTTTCAACTAAGACTAAATCTTCTTTAGGCGCATGAGGAAAATCTGAGAATTTAACAGTTAGTATCACGACTTTTTCATGAAGCACTTTATTGTGTTTAAGATTATGCAACATTGCATGAGGAACGCCGTCTGGGTTAGGTGTCATAAACAGTGCTGTACCGGGTACGCGTGCTGGAGGATGTTGACCGATTGCTTCAATAAATGGGTTTAGCTCCATCGCTTCATTTTTTAGATGTTTATATAGTAAAGAGCGGCCCGTTTTCCATGTAATCATTAGTGTGTAAATCAAAATGCCAATAATTAATGGCACCCAGCCACCGTCTGGAATTTTAAGAAGAGTTGCCCCAAAAAATGCCATATCAATAGAAAGAAAAATAAGAATTAATAAGCCAGTGCGATACTTACCCCACCCCCAGATTTTGTAGAAAACGAAACCAGCAAGAAGTGATGTGATCACCATGTTGCCTGTAACAGCAATGCCATAAGCCGCGGCTAAATTTCCAGATGACTTAAATCCAACAACCAATGCCATCACTGCTAGCATTAACCCCCAATTGATACGAGGCATGTAAATTTGGCCCTCTTGGCTCTCAGATGTATGTTCGACGTGCATACGTGGAAGATAACCAAGTTGCAATGCTTGTCGTGAAATTGAGTAGGCCCCTGTAATTACAGCTTGTGACGCAATCACCGTAGCCACGGTGGACAAAATAATCATAGGGAATAGCATCCATTCAGGGGCAAGTAAATAGAATGGGTTTTTGATAGCATCATGGTTGCTTAGTAATAATGCACCTTGCCCGAAGTAATTTAAAATCAATGCAGGTAGAACGAGAAAGGTCCAGCCAAGACGAACTGGGGCACGACCAAAATGGCCCATATCAGCATATAAAGCTTCGGCACCAGTTACACATAAAACAACAGAACCTAGGGCAATAAAACCAAGCCATGGGTCTAGTTGGAAGAAGTGAATGCCGTAGATTGGATTAAGCGCATAAAGCACAGATGGATTCTGAATGATGCTATTAAAGCCGAGGGTTCCAAGTGCAAGAAACCAAACAAGCATGATTGGACCAAAAAAAGCTCCAACGATGGCAGTGCCTTTGCTTTGAGCCCAGAATAAACCGAAAAGTACTAAAATTGTAAAAGGAATAATAAGCGGATGAAGCGCTGGCGTAGCGATTTCTAAACCCTCTACTGCGGATAGAACGGAGATGGCTGGCGTAATAATGCCATCAGCATAGAACATACATGCACCTAAAATGCCTAGTAGCATAATCCCATGCTGTTCTTTTAGGTTGCTACCGGTTTTTCTAATTGCTAGTGCCAAAAGTGCCATGATGCCGCCTTCTCCACGGTTATCAGCACGCATAATAAAAGCAACGTATTTGAGCGAAACTACCATAATTAAGGACCAGGCAATTAGGGATAGTATGCCTAGGATGTTAGCTTCAGCAAGGGCTACAGGATGTTTGCCCGCAGAAAAAATTTCGTGAATGGTGTAAAGCGGGCTTGTTCCAATATCTCCAAAAACTACGCCGAGCGCGGCTAGGGTTATTGTGGAAAGTTTGGTTTTATTGCCAGATGATGTTGACATTAACAATGAGCTTTAGGACATAAAGTAGCATTATCAATCAAGTTAGGGTCAAAACCAATACCAAAATCATAATCCGCCACTGATTAGAGAGGGATTAAGACGTTTTTGATATAACGGCTTCTGCTATGCCCACACCAAAAGTAAGATTGACGGAATCTCCAGTCTTGATTTGAGCGCTGCTTTTAATGATTTTCCCATCTTTGGTTTGAGCAAAAGCATAGCCACGCATTAAAACGGCTTGAGGGTTGAGATGATGTAAATTTTGCTCAATTTGGCCGAGATTGTTTTGTTGTCGTTGCAACTGTTGCTTAAAGTTTAAGGTTAGTCGATGCGTTAGCTGGGCTAATAGTTGTTTTTGTTGTGCAATTTGTTGTGATGGTGAAACGAGACGACGTCCCAAATAATCAAGCATCTGAGCGCGTTGCATTAATCCATCTAGGCTAGTCTTGCTGAGAAGCATACCTAGTTGTTTCAGTCTGTTTAATAATGATTCGCGCGAAGGGGAGGCTAGTTCTGCCGCCGCTGTGGGGGTTGCTGCGCGCGTATCTGCAACGAAATCACAAATAGTAAAGTCGGTTTCGTGTCCTACACCGCTAATAATGGGGATGCGGCACTTTGCAATCGCACGCGCAACAATTTCTTCATTAAATTGCCATAAGTCTTCCATGCTGCCACCGCCTCGGCAAATAATCAGTACATCACACTCGTTTCTTTCATTTGCGCTATCAATAGCTTGGGCGATTTGGCTTGCGGCACCTTTGCCTTGAACGGGTGTTGGATAAATAACTACAGGAATGCTCGGCATACGCCTTCTGAGCGTTGTGAGCACGTCGTGTAATGCAGCTGCATCAGGTGACGTGACAATGCCGATTTGTTTTGGGTTGGTTGGGATTCGTAGCTTTGAATTAGGATTAAATAGACCCTCTTGTTGAAGTTTAGCTTTTAGTTTTTCAAAGGCTTCGAATAGTGCCCCTGCCCCGGCACGTTGCAAAAACTCAATAGTGAGCTGAAAGCTTCCACGTGCTTCGTAGAGGGTAACCAATGCACGTGCCTCAACCTTGTCACCCTCTTTTAGGACCCAGTCTAAGTAACTGTTGCGCCCACGAAACATGACGCAACTTACTTGCGCGCCTGCATCTTTAAGTGAGAAGTACCAATGACCTGAGGCTGCACGGGTGAGGTTTGAGATTTCCCCAGATACCCAAAATAGCGGGAAACTTTGTTCGAGCACCTCTTTTGCCAGGCGATTTAGTTCGCTGACAGTGAGCACTTTGGGTGATGCAATACTCACTTGTTCTGTGTCTATCATTCGTGTTTATCCGTTACAATCTATGCTAACCAGTTGCTCATTATTATAAAGGATGAGTCGAATACAATTTGCGTCGATTGGATTTAAATATGTTGAATAAAATACTTAAGAGTCGAGCCGCTTATTTTTTAGGCTTTTTTGCAAGTTTTGGACTAGTGGGTTTGGCTTTGGTGATTCAAACCAAATACAATTTAGAACCATGTCCGCTTTGCATTTCTCAGCGTCTTGTCTTTATGGGCTTAGGTGTTTTGTTTTTAATTGCGGCCATTCACAATTCTAAAAAATCTTTTTGGATAAAGCTATATGCGCTATTACAAACCCTCACAGCAATTGGGGGGGCTACAGTTGCCATTCGTCATTGGTATTTACAAGTACATAAAGATGAAATGTTAGTCGATTGTGGCGTGGGCTTTGACTATATGTTCGATAACTTCCCACTTAAAAAAGCGCTCACACTAGTATTTCGCGGCACTGGCGATTGTGCCACGATTGATTGGACGTTTTTAGGACTAAGCCTCCCACAATTGGCTTTAATTGCCTTTTTAAGTATCTCTGCCTATACGATGCTATTAGTTAAAAAAAGAATTTAGAAAATTTTATGTATAAATATTTAGAAGATTTTGTTGGCAATACCCCTTTAGTCAAGTTAAAGCGTATCCCCGGTAGTAATAGCAATACCATTTTAGTCAAGCTTGAAGGTAACAACCCTGCTGGTTCCGTTAAAGACCGCCCAGCATTATCTATGATCTCTCGGGCTGAAGCCCGTGGCGATATCAAGCCGGGTGACACACTGATTGAGGCAACCTCTGGCAATACCGGTATTGCATTGGCAATGGCTGCCGCGATGAAGGGTTATAAAATGTTGTTGGTGATGCCTGAAAACCAAAGCATTGAACGTCGTCAAACCATGAAAGCTTTTGGTGCGGAATTATTACTCACACCTAAAGATGGCAGTATGGAGTTAGCGCGGGATGTAGCGATGAAACTGCAAGCGGAAGGCGAAGGGATTGTGCTAGACCAATTTGGTAATCCAGATAACCCACTAGCGCACTATGAAGGCACGGGTCCTGAGATTTGGCGCGATACGGAAGGTAAGGTTACCCATTTTGTTGCGAGCATGGGCACAACGGGCACGATTATGGGGACTTCCCGTTACTTAAAAGCGCAAAATCCGAATATCAAAATTATTGGTGTTCAACCTGAAGAGGGTGCACAAATTCCAGGGATACGTAAATGGCCGGAGGAGTATTTGCCATCAATTTACGACGCTCAAAATATTGATGAGTTAATTTATGTGAGCCAGGCAAACGCTGAAAAAATGACCCGTCGATTAGCAGCTGAAGAGGGTATTTTCGCTGGTATTTCATCAGGCGGCGGTTTGTATGCTGCAGTTCAGTTATCAAAGAAATTAGAAAATGCAGTGATTGTCTCTATTGTGTGTGATAGGGGTGACCGTTATCTTTCAACAGGAGTTTTCCCAGCATGATACCAACATTGGTCTTTGATATTGAGACCATCCCTGATACTGATGGCTTAAAAAGTTTGCTTGGGTTGCCTGCGGAAACGTCCTCCGATGATGTAGCAAAGATTGCATTTCATCAACGTCGTCAGCATAACGGCAGTGATTTTTTGCCTTTGCATTCGCACCGAGTGGTTGCGATTTCATGCGTTTTGCGCGAGAGCGAGCACTTCAAAGTATGGTCATTGGGCGCACCAGATGAGCCTGAAGGCCAGTTAATTCAACGTTTTTTTGATGGCATTGAAAAATATACCCCCAACGTGGTCTCTTGGAATGGTGGTGGTTTTGATTTTCCTGTATTGCACTATCGTGGACTGATACATGGCGTGCAAGCACCTCGCTATTGGGATATGGGCGAGGATGATAAAGAATTTAAGTGGAATAACTATATTAGTCGTTATCATTCACGCCATACCGACCTCATGGATTTGCTCGCGATGTATCAGGGACGTGCCAATGCCCCTTTGGATGACATCGCTAAATTGTGTGGTTTCCCTGGCAAGCTTGGTATGGATGGCAGTAAAGTGTGGGATGCTTATCAAAATGGGGAAATTGAGGCAATTCGTCATTACTGTGAAACCGATGTTGTGAACACCTATCTTGTCTATTTGCGCTTTCAATTAATGCGTGGCCAGCTAAATCAAGCGGCTTATGAACGCGAGATCACATTGGTGCGTGATAGCTTGAATGCTGATGCTGCTCCGCATTGGAAAGAGTTTATGGCCGCTTGGCAGTCTTAAGTATTTTTTCATCAATCAAGTTGTAAAGTTTATTCTTCATGCGTTCTCGTAAAAAACTCAAATCTGAAAATCCTATTGGTCATGCCATTATTGAATCTCTAGACCAAGAAGGACGTGGTGTAGCTCATGTGGATGGTAAGGCAATTTTTATTCGTGGCGCCTTACCGAATGAAAAGGTGACCTATCAATCATCTCGTATCAAGTCTAGTTATGAATTTGCTGAAGTAAAATCAGTTTTAAAAACCTCCAGTTTGCGCGTGACACCTAAATGTTCGCACTTTGGCATGTGTGGTGGTTGCGCGCTTCAGCATTTGGATTTTTCAGCACAAGTGGCGGCAAAACAACGTTTGCTTGAAAACGATTTGCGTCATATTGGTAAAGTAAAACCTGAAAGTCTGTTACCGCCTATTTATGGTCCAGCTTGGGGTTATCGCCATAAAGCGCGATTGCGTGTGAAATATGTGCCTAAAAAAAACCGCGTGCTGGTTGGCTTTAATGAAAAATCGACGCCTTTTGTGGCGGACATGGATAGTTGCGAAGTGTTGCCTCCTCGCATTTCCGCATTGATCACACCGCTACAAGAAATGATTGTGCAAATGAGCATTCGTGATGCCATTCCACAGATAGAATTGGCCGTTGGTGAGCACGCGATTGTGTTGGTGTTCCGCGTGATGGAAACACCGAATGCCAACGATGAGGCTTTGTTTAAATCCTTTGCAGATTGTTATGATGTGCAAGTTTGGATGCAGACTAAAGGCCTTGATACAGTTCAGCCTTTCTATCCCTTAGATGGCGCTAAGCTCAGCTATTCATTGCCTGAGTTTGATTTAACTTATCCCTTTAACCCGACTGAATTTACCCAGGTTAATCCGCATATTAATCAGGTGATGCTGCGACGTGCAATGCAGTTGCTATCCCCAAAGGCGGGTGAAAGGATTGCTGACTTCTTTTGTGGTTTGGGTAACTTTACTTTGCCAATAGCCCGTTGCGGTGCGGAAGTATTAGGAATGGAAGGATTGGAAACATTAGTTAATCGTGCTCGTGAAAGTGCTGCACTGAACGGTTTGGATCAGCAAGTGGAATTTGCAGAAGCTGACTTGTTTGATATGACCCCAGCATTATTAGCAGGCCTAGGACACTTTGATAAATGGCTTATCGATCCGCCACGCGATGGGGCAATGGCCTTAGTGAGTGCTTTGCCTAATGACGGCAGCTTTGGACCTGAACGAATGGTCTATGTTTCTTGTAATCCAGCTACATTAGCCCGTGATGCGGGCATTTTAGTGAATGAAAAAGGTTATCGCATGGTTGCTGCGGGGGTGATTAATATGTTTCCACATACTTCTCATGTCGAATCCATCGCTTTATTTGAGCGGTAGAACGATTTAACATCATGTTTAAAAAAATCTGTGTTCTGCTAATTATTTTGTGCGGCTTAAGCGCCTGCCATAATCAAGAAGCAGATCAGCGACAGGACATCCGCTTTGCTATCGCTCAAGCACCGATTAATCTCGACCCTCGATATGCGACAGACGCAGCATCTGCGCGTTTAAATCGCCTGCTTTATCGCTCGCTTGTCGGCTTTGATACTAGCTCAAAACCCATTCCTGATCTTGCCAGTTGGCAGGTGATAAACCCTAAACAATATCGCTTTATTTTAGGTAGTACAGGGCGCACCTTTCATGATGGCAGTGCATTAAGCGCTAAGGATGTAAAAGCAACTTATGAATCTTTAATGGCGCTCAAAGACTCTCCGCTTTCCGGTGAGTTTTACAATATCAGTCGCATTAAAATCCTGGATGACAATACATTAGATTTTTTCTTGAAAGCAGCTGATCAGGACTTTCCCACCAAGCTTATTATCGGAATATTGCCATCCGTTCAAATCTCTAAGGGGCGTGATTTTAGCCATCATCCATTGGGCTCAGGGCCACTAGTGTTTGTAAGTTGGGTCAATATTCTCCAATTAAAGCGGATGGCGGATAACCAAATTATTAGCTTCGTCGAAGTTAAAGATCCCACCGTGCGCATACTAAAGCTAATGCGTGGTGAAATTGATCTTCTTCAAGGCGACTTACCCCCAGAGCTGGTGCGTTACTTAAAAGCACAGCCAAATATCAAAGTAATAGAAAACAACGGTACTAACTTTTCTTATCTAGGCTTTAATCTCAAAGATAAAACGTTGGCCAATTTAAAAGTGCGTCAAGCGGTGGCACATGCCATTAATCGCCCAGAGATTATTCAAAAAGCCTTAGTCGGTTGCAGCCGTGAGGCAGGTGCTATCTTGCCTCCAGAGCATTGGGCGGGGAATAAAAGTTTAACGCCTTACGCATACAATCCGTCGCTTTCCAAGCAATTATTAAAAGAAGCGGGCGTGAAATTGCCACTGCACCTCGTTTACAAAACCTCTACAGATGCTCAGCGCGTTCGTCTCGCGACTATTATGCAAGCCCAAATGGCAGAAGTAGGCATAGTACTTGAGATTAAAAGCCTCGATTGGGGCACTTTTTTTGAAGATGTTAAACAAGGTCATTTTCAACTGTTTGGTCTTACTTGGGTGGGGGTCAATACTCCCGATATCTATACAAAAGTATTCGGCTCAAATAATGCCCCGCCTAAGGGCTTTAATCGCGGGCATTTTAGTGATGTTGCTTTAGAGGCCTTGTTAGCCAAACAAGAGTGGCAAACCGCGACAAGCTATATTCATCAGCAATTGCCTTATGTCCCACTCTGGTACGAGGGCCAGTTTGCCGCCACGCGTGCTGATATTAGTCATTATGCGCCAAAAGCAGATGGTAATTGGGATGATTTGGCCAACGTTGTTCTGACAACAAGTTCAAAGTCGCATTAGATTTTATAAAAAAGCCTTTCCAGAGTAAAATACTCAACTTATGCAAATTAACACTGTTCCTACCGTAAAACCAATCACTCAGTATCGTCCTTATTGGGCTAAGCGTTTTGGCACGTCCAAAATGTTGCCGATGTCGCGCGAGGAGATGGATAATTTGGGTTGGGATAGCTGCGACATTATTTTGGTGACGGGTGATGCTTATATCGACCACCCTAGCTTTGGTATGGCCCTGGTTGGGCGTTTGCTCGAGTCTCAAGGTTTCCGTGTGGGAATTATTGCACAGCCCGACTGGTCAGATGCCGAGGCGTTCAAAGCCTTGGGCAAGCCCAACCTTTATTTCGGGATTACTGCGGGCAATATGGACAGTATGGTGAACCGCTATACCGCGGATCGCAAGATTCGTTCTGATGATGCATATACTCCAGATGCTGTGGCAGGAAAGCGCCCAGACCGCGCTGTATTAGTTTACTCACAACGTTGCCGAGAGGCATTTTCAGATGTCCCTTTGGTTATTGGTAGTATTGAGGCTAGTTTGCGCCGTATTGCGCATTATGATTATTGGTCGGACAAAGTACGCCGCTCGGTATTGGTGGATTCTAAGGCTGACATTTTACTTTATGGTAATGCTGAGCGTGCTTTGATTGAGCTAAGTCATCGCTTGGGTAAAGGTGAAAATATCGCTGACATTACCGATATTCGAGGTACTGCATTTTTACGCAAACAAATCCCTGTAGGTTGGCAAGAGGTTGCTTCAACTAATCTAGATCGTCCTGGAAAAGTAGAAGCGCCGATTGATCCTTATGAAATGAAAATGGGTGCTGGGACTAGCTGCGAATCTGAAGCTAAAAAAGATGCGTCTGTACTGCCTGAAGGCACGCAAGCTGTTCAAATCGTTCGCAAACCCAAAGCTGATCGCGCGTTCCAAGTGGTGCGTTTGCCTAGCTATGAAGAAGTAGCAAAAGACCCTGTACTCTACGCGCATGCTTCTCGTGTTCTGCATTTAGAGGCCAATCCTGGCAATGCTCGCGCGTTGATTCAAAAGCATGGTGATCGTGAAGTGTGGCTCAATGCGCCGCCAATCCCACTAACGACTAAAGAGATGGATTACGTTTACGATTTGCCCTATGCACGTAGGCCACACCATGCTTATGGGGATGCAAAAATCCCTGCTTGGGAGATGATTCGCTTTTCTGTAAACATTATGCGTGGATGTTTTGGTGGTTGTACTTTTTGTTCGATTACCGAGCACGAGGGCCGCATTATTCAAAGTCGCTCCGAAGAAAGTATTTTGAAAGAAGTTGAAGATATTCGCGATAAGGTCGATGGCTTTACTGGCGTGATTTCAGATCTTGGAGGTCCAACGGCCAATATGTATCGTATGGCGTGTAAATCCCCTGAAATTGAGAAGTCTTGCCGAAAACTCTCATGCGTTTACCCAGGAATTTGCGAAAACCTAAACACAGACCACTCGGCCTTGATTCAGCTTTATCGCAAAGCGCGTAATCTTAAGGGCATTAAAAAAATTCTGATTGGCTCTGGTCTTCGTTACGATTTGGCAGTGACTTCACCTGAATATGTGAAAGAGCTCGTACAAAACCATGTGGGCGGTTACTTAAAAATTGCGCCTGAGCATTCTGAAGAGAATGTCCTTTCTAAAATGATGAAGCCAGGGATGGGCGCTTATGACAAGTTCAAAGAGATGTTTGAGCGCTTCTCAAAAGAGGCTGGCAAAAAGCAATACTTGATACCTTATTTCATTGCGGCGCATCCTGGCACGACCGATGAAGATATGTTGAACCTTGCGCTTTGGCTAAAGAAATATGATTTTAGGTTAGATCAAGTACAAACATTCACACCAACACCAATGGCGATGGCAACAGCCATGTATCACTCCGGTAAAAATCCACTGCGTAAAGTGACGGATGAAAGTGAAGAGGTCCCTATACCTAAAGCCGGTGGCGTGCGCCGTTTGCACAAGGCATTTATTCGCTACCATGACCCAAAAAATTGGCCACTACTGCGTGAAGCCCTTAAAAGCATGGGTCGTGCAGACTTGATTGGAAATGGAAAACACTGTTTGATTCCTGCATGGCAACCGCTTGATAAAACACCACCACGCCCGGTGCAAGTGGCAAGCAAAAAACGCCCTGCGCTTTCGCCTGCAGCGGTCGCTGTGAAAGCCAAAGGTAAAAAGCTCGAAATAGGAAAGCCTTTCCGCCGTTCTCGATAATTCGTCAAAATTGAACCCGAATGGTTGGCGTTTGTCAGATATTTACATTCAATGATTAAGGGTCAATCCGTGCGTTCATTTTTATTTAAAATCTCATTTGCGGTGATTGTTTTTGCCGCCTCTCAATTTGCACTCGCGGCTGACAATGGACTGCTTTGGAAGCTAGAAGCGCCTGGCGGGAAAGTGAGCTATTTGCTTGGCACGATGCACACTGATGACCAACGCGTGACCGAGTTTTCACCCAAAATTTCTGAAGCTTTTAATAAGACGGAAGCTTTCATGATGGAGACTTTACCGCCGCGAAATCCTTCTATTTTTATGATGAAGCAAGGCACCGTTGCCGAGATGCTTACCGAAAAAGAGTTTGACCAAGTTCGTGAACTTGCTGACTTTCATTCCATGCATATCGAAGCTGCGATGCACATGAAGCCTTGGCTTCTAGCAGTGATTTTTGATTTGCCTAAGCCCAAAGCGCTTTATTCAATGGACGAACTGTTGATGGCTAAAGCTGAAGAACAGGATAAGAAAATTATTGGCTTAGAAAAAACCAGTGAGCATTTTTCTGTGTTAGATGCTGTCAGCATGGATGATCAGATGGTTATGCTGCGCGCAGTTCTCAAGCGTAGCCAAAAAGATAAAGAGCGTGATTTCGAAAGGCTACTCAAAGCTTATCAGTCTGGTGATTTGAAGAAAATTATCGACTTGGACGACAAAATTACAGGCGGCATGTTGCCAAAAGCCGTTTGGGAAAATATGCGAGTTAAGCTGATTGACGAACGTAATGCGGGCATGGCTGAGGGCTTGGTGTCAGAGGCAAAAGATCAAGCGGTGTTTGCTGCGGTAGGCGCATCTCATTTGGCAGGTGAGGGCGGTTTATTAGGCCGTTTACGTGCGGCTGGTTTTGTGGTGACGCCAGTGAAGTGAGCGTGGAAAAAAGTTAACAAAAAAGCGTAGTGGATGTTCAGTGCGCTTTTTTATTGCTCAGATGTATTTCTAAATCTCGTTTTTATTGGGAGGGATAAATCAATTTATCCGTTTCAAATCCAAGCTTCTTCGCTTTCGAGACTAATTGTTGTTTCACAATATATGACATTTGCGGCGTGCGCGAAAGTATCCAAAGGTAATCTTTACCACCAGTCACAAGCGCATATTGATAGCCAGTTTTATCTAGATCGATGATTGTGTAAGCGCCATAAAATGGGCCAAAGAACGATACCTTTAGGCGCCCAACATTTGGAGTTTCAATAAAGTATGCTTTGCCAATTGCTTCATTCCACTTTTGCTTTTTGCTATCAAATCCACGGTTTACAACCTTCAATCCTCCATCCTCACGTAGGCTGTAGGTCGCATTCACTTTATCGAGGCCACGTTCAAATCTGTGGTCTAATCGAGCGATTTCATACCAAGTGCCTAGGTATCTGTCGGTTTCAAAGCCATTAATTGCTTTGTAGTTAGCATCGCCTACAGTACAAGCAATGAGTAGCAAAGAAATTAATAAATAAAGTTTTCTGATCATGACTTTTTCTCTATCAATTAACGACCGCGTCCGCCACCACCATTATGTCCGCTACGACTGCCGCCATTATTACGGTTGGTATTTCTTCCTGCATTAGGGTTTGGACCTCTATTTTGTGGCTTAGGCGCAAATAAAGCAGGTTGTGGCATAGCTTGATGTCTTGCAGCCTCTGACATATTTTTTGAAGGTTGGTTTTGTGGGCTTGCTCTGTTGCAATCGCTAAGCGCTTTATCGGTGCGTTGGCCTTGTGGTTTGTTGCGATGATGCGAATGATTAACACCTGTATTTTGCGGACGACGTTGTTCTGGCTTAGTTGCACGTGGAGCTTCTGGCTCTGCTTTTTCAGGTTGCACCCAGCCATCAGCTGGTACTTTTGGAATCTCGCGCTTAATTAGCTTTTCAATGTCTTTGAGTAGCTTTAATTCCTCACGGTCAACTAATGAAACAGCAGCACCACTACTACCCGCTCGGCCAGTTCTACCAATGCGATGCACGTAGTCTTCAGGTACGTTAGGTAATTCAAAATTAATCACTTGAGGCAATTGGTCAATATCCAAACCACGTGCGGCAATATCGGTAGCAACTAATACCCGCAACGTGCCATCCTTAAATTGCGCTAAAGCTTTTGTGCGAGCACCTTGACTCTTGTTGCCGTGAATCGCCGCGGCTTCAATGCCATCTTTTACGAGCTTTTCAGCTAAGCGGTTAGCGCCGTGCTTGGTCCGAGTAAAGACGAGCACTTGTTGCCAGTTATTATGTTTAACCAAATGGCTGACTAACTCGCGTTTAAAATTTTGGCTAATCATGTGAACAGTTTGTTCAACCAATTCAGATGCAGTGTTTCGGCGAGCGACTTCAACAAAACCAGGATTGTTTAGCAGTCCATCAGCCAGCGCTTTAATTTCATCAGAGAATGTGGCGGAGAAAAGTAGGTTTTGACGAGCTTTAGGCAACAATGCCAAAATCTTTTTAATGTCGCGGATAAAGCCCATGTCGAGCATGCGGTCGGCTTCATCCAGCACCAAAATCTCAACGCCGGATAAATCCACGGCTTTTTGGTTAGCCAAATCTAACAAGCGACCTGGTGTTGCAACCAATATATCCAATGGTTTTCTTAATCGAGAGATTTGTGGGTTGATGTTCACCCCACCAAAAATCACCGTTGAGGTGAGTGATAAATATTTGCCGTAAGTTTTAACGGACTCTTCAATCTGCGCGGCAAGCTCACGTGTTGGTGTAAGCATCAGGCAACGAGGGCGGCCTTTGCCTAAATCGGCCACTGGTTTTTTGCTAAGGATATGCAAAATGGGCAACGTAAAACCAGCGGTTTTACCTGTGCCTGTTTGTGCGCCAGCGAGTAAATCACCGCCTGTTAAGACTTGTGGAATCGCTTGCGCTTGAATTGGGGTTGGGGTGGTATAGCCCGCGTCGTTAATGGCGCGGAGAATAGGTTCTGCTAAGCCTAAATCGTTAAAATTTGGGCTAGCTTTAGTAACTTCTGATGACAATGTAAATTCCTTAAAGGAGATTTATAAGTGGGTCTGTTGCCTTTAAGGCAACACCAATCGAGACTAACAAATAAGAGATAAAAGTGTTGGCGCATGGCGCCTTTAGGCCGCTGTGCTGATTGGTATGGCACAGGGAAGGTTTGATTATACGGACTATTGTGAGATTAGCTAGCTAATTAAATCTTTTCAGTATGCGTGAGCAGATGTAACTCTTCAGCCGTGAGCCAACGCCATTCACCTTCCGCGAGGTCTTTCGGTAGCGTTACTTCACCAATCTTAATGCGTTTAAGCGCTTCTACACGGTTACTATTCGCGGCGACCATGCGTTTTACTTGGTGATATTTGCCTTCAGCCAATGTCATGTGCAGGATGTGGCTGCTGATTTGCTCGCAAGCAAGTGCTGCAATCGGTGCTGGTTCGTCGATAAGCTGTACTCCATCGAGTAGATTTTTAATTTGCGCTGCATCCAAAGGATGTTTGCAATGCACTTCGTACACTTTAGGCACTTTCCATTTTGGAGAACTGAGGCGGTGGATAAAGTGGCCATCATCGGATAGCAAAATTAAGCCGGTGGTGTCTTCATCCAAACGGCCGACACATTGCACGTCACGCTCGACTAATGGATGCGGCAGTAAGCTGTAAACCGATGGATGATGAAGGGTTTTATGTGAGCATTCGTAATGCGCGGGTTTGTTGAGCATTAAATAGACTCGCTCACAATAATGCCAAGGTTCGCCATCGACTGTGAAGTGCAAGTTTTCAGTAGAAAATTCTGCAAATGGGTCGTCACAAGGTTCACCATTGACGGTCACAGCATCGTGCCTAACTAAGATGCGGCAGGCTTTGCGAGAGCCAAAGCCTTGTGAGTGTAAAACGCGTTCTATCGATATTTTTTTAGACATGGCCGGATTATAAAGATTTTTTGGCAGTCATCACCTCAATATTGTCATTCTCTGCAATCAACACTTGGCTGGCGATGCCGTAAAACACCCCGTGTTCCATAATGCCTGGGATATTGTTGAGTAGCGTGTTGAGAGCTTCATCTTTGATGCTTTCTGGGAATTGCATATCCAACACATAATTACCATGTGCGCTGATGGCCACATTGTCTTTGCCAGCATTGAGGCGAATATCGCCCTGTGCGCCACGATTTTCTAATTGGTGTTTCACGATTTGCCATGCGTTAGGGATCACTTCAATGGGGATGATGAATTTTTCACCAATACGATTCACGAGTTTGCTTTTATCTGCGACTACAATAAATTGATCTGCCGCTTTGGCAAGAAGCTTTTCCATCACTAAATCTTGCCCACGCCCTTTGAGTAAGGTTAACTGAGGTGTGATTTCATCCGCGCCATCGACATACAAATCGATGCGTTTTAACTGTGCAATAGAAACGACTTTAAGCCCACAACTTTCGGCTTTAATTGCACTAATCGTTGAGCTAGCCACTGTGCTGATGTTAAGCCTTTCATCGGCTTGTCGTTTGGCGAGATGCTCAATAAAGTAATTGGCGGTTGAGCCTGTGCCTAGACCTATTACCATGCCATTTTTTACGAGCTTGGCGGCTTCAAAAGCCACTAATTCTTTATCGTTCATTCCTTGTTTCCTTAATGCAGGTTTTTAGGTGGCGTCAGCTTCACGTTTTTTAGCGCGAGCGAGGGCAGGGCGCTCTGAATGTTTATTCATGTAGTTGAGTAAAGTTTCGTCTAGATTTACTTTGACGTGATGCGCCCAATGTAAGACTGATACGCAAATAATATCCGCTGCGCTAAACTGTTTACTAGCAATGTATTGGCGGCTCTTTAGGTGGGCACTTAACACAGCAGCCGCTTTTTCAAATTCCCAATAACTCGTGTTTGCTATTTCAGGGATGCGTTTGTCGTCAGGTAGGAAACGGTCGTGTTTTGCGGCCGTCCACAAATGAACCTCTAGCTCTAAAACCACAAAGAATAGCCACTGAAAATACTCAGCACGTCCTTTTGCATCGTTTGGAATAAGTTTGGCGTCTGGAAATTTCTCTGCGATATGCGTGCAAATCGCAGCTGATTCACTAATGGCTTGTCCGTCATCAACTAAGGTTGGGATTTTGCCAAAAGGATTAATTGCTAAAAATGCAGGTTTTTTATGCTCGCCTGCGCGTAAATTGACCAGCACGTACTCGTACTCTGCACCTGCTTCTTCTAAGGCCCAAGTGGCGCGAGAGGAGCGGGTTTGTGGAAAGCCGTATAGTTTCATCATGTTTATTTCCCCCAACGTAAACCAGCAGTATGCACTGGGCTATCCCAATGATGTTTTATTTCGTCATCGAGCAAGCAAATGGTGATAGAAGCACCTGCCATATCGAGTGCGGTGGTGTAATTTCCAACCAGTGAGCGGCTAATTTTGATGCCTTTATCTTTTAGCATTTTCGCTGTTTCGTTGTAGATGAGGTATAGCTCCATCAGTGGGGTTGCAGCAAAGCCATTCACTAACAAAAGTACGTCGCTACTGGTGTAAAGCGGCATATTCTTTTGTCTGAAATCCTCCAAAATTGCATTCACCATATCTGTGACTAATGCTTTAGCATCTCGCATCGCTTCGCGGCGACGACCAGGTTCACCGTGAATGCCGACACCCATTTCAATTTCTGTATCGTTAATATCAAAAGTAGGACGACCTGCGGCAGGCACTGTACAGCTGGTTAGTGCTACGCCCATGCTGCTACAGCGTTGATTAACCTTGTCACCTAAGGCTTTGCATGTCGCTAAATCCGCACCTGTTTCAGCGAGGCTGCCTACTGTTTTTTCAACAATTACTGTGCCTGCTACACCACGACGACCTGTGGTGTAGCTTGAGTTAATCACAGCGGCATCATCATTGGTGAGCACCGTAGCATTTTCAAAAGGCAACATTTCCGCCGCCATTTCGAAGTTCATCACATCGCCCGCATAATTTTTGACAATAAATAGCACACCTTTGCCAGCTTCTACCGCTTCCGCTGCAGCCATCATTTGGTCAGGCGTAGGTGAAGTAAACACATGGCCTGGGCAGGCAGCATCTAACATGCCGTAGCCTACAAAACCACTATGTAGTGGTTCGTGGCCTGAGCCGCCGCCTGAGATAATCGCCACTTTGTTTTGTGCTTTGTTAGCGCGGGTGAGGTAGTTAGGATCTAGGTTCAAATTCACCAAATCAGCATGGGCGCTAGCAAAGCCTTGTAGGCTTTCGGTGAGTAAGTTATCGACGTTATTGATGAATTTTTTCATGTGTTTCCCCAAATGATTTTTAAGTATTTTTATTGGTTTGCGACTAAATTGCACACCGTGCTAATCATCACTTGGCAACTTTTAGCGCCAGGGTCGATATGGCCGATAGCACGCTCACCTAAGCCCGCCGCACGCCCTTTGGTGGCAATCATGTACTTGGTTGCAAGCACGCCATCCAAAGCTAATTGAGGCAATTTCTGAGCGATGACTTTGCTGTTTTGATGTGCTGCTAATGTTTTAAATTTCTTAGCGACAGGAATGAGCACGTCTAGCATGGTTTTTTCCCCTAAACCTGCTTTGCCGCGACTAGCAATGGACTCCACGCCAGCTTCAAAAGCATAAGCTAAGCTTGTAATAGACTCATCGTTTTGCTCTTTTAATGCTTTACTCATCGCTATAAAAAAGCTCGCGAAAAGTGGCCCAGAAGCACCACCTATGGTGGAAAGTAGCTTCATGCCTATTTTATTGAGTGCAACATCGGGGCTTAATGGTGCTAGTTCTTTGCGCATGTTTACGATGGTGGCACTGCCGCGTTTCATATTAATGAAATGGTCGCCATCTCCTATTTCGCGGTCGAGCGATTCAATTTCGGCCTCACTGTTGATGATGGCTTGGTTAATGGCTTCTGCGGCTTCCAAAATAAAGGCGGTTTTCATACAGGTCTTTCTGGCACTAATTCAGTTAAAATGTTGCTACCCTCAAGTTTAAGTAAAAATCTATGACATTCAAACACATTATTTCACGCGATAACAGTCTATTTAAGCAGCTGAAAAAATTGGCAGACTCCTCACGTGAGCGACGTAAACTGGGCGAGACCTTGCTCGATGGGGCGCATTTGGTGGAGACGTATCTTGAGGTGTTTGGTGAGCCACGTTTGCTGATCATTGCTGAGGGTGAAAGCACGGCCGAGGTGTCGCATCTTATTCAGCAGTTGGCAGATGTGCAGACTGTCATGTTCCCAACTTTAATGTTCCAAGAGTTAGCCCCAGTGGCAAGCCCAACGGGAATTTTGGCTTTGGTGAAAACGCCCACGATTGCACCGCCAGAAGCGCTTAATTTTGTATTGATTTTAGAGGACATTCAAGATCCAGGTAATTTAGGCTCTATGCTTCGCACTGCAGCAGCGGCTGGTGTGGATGTAGTTTATATGTCAGAAGGTTGTACCGAAGCTTGGTCACCCAAAGCCTTAAGGGGTGGGCAGGGTGCGCAGTTTACTTTGCCGATTGTTGAACGTGCTGATTTAGTGGATTTCGCAAGTCATTTTGAAGGCCAAGTATTAGCCACCACTTTGCGTGGCGATTCTATTTACAAATTGGATTTAACAGGTCCAACCGCGATTGCGATTGGTAATGAAGGTAACGGCCTTAGCGGCGCCATGCAAAAAGCATCAAGCCATCATGTGACTATTCCGATTGCTGAAGGTGTTGAGTCGCTAAATGCAGCAGCAGCGGCTTCGATTTGTTTATTTGAGCGGGTAAGGCAGACGATTTAGTTATTGCTTGGCTTTGAACGGTGGGTTTTGGTTGTATCCAATTTCTGGATTGTTAGATTGAAACTGCTTGATATATTCAAACTCAGTTTTTGTGAGTTCTTGCTGAGTCGCATCCTCTGATTCCCAAAGAATTTCTCTCGTTACTGAAAAAACTTTTCTTTGCTCCGTACTGAAATCTTTCGCTATCAGAGCGTCAGAGGCGCTTCCGAAATAATTGATGCTGTTTGTTCTGTCTTGTCCTATGTAAATCTTACCGTTTGGGTAAGTTATTTTGTAAATCACCTTCATAGCTTTTAATGTTTGGTTTTAGAAACTGGCGGTGTAATATCTGCCGAAAAAAGTTGCTCTGCATCTACCTTATCAAACACGTAAGCCGCATTACAAAAGTCACAATTCACTTCTATTTCACCTCGCTCTTCAATAATGCTCTTAACTTCTGTCGCGCCTAGCATTTTGAGCATGTTGCTGACGTTATTGCGTGAACAAGAGCAACGGAAGCTGATGTTGCGCGGGTCAAATAATCGGACATCTTCCTCATGAAATAGACGAGTCAGTAGCGTTTCGGCTGGGAGTGAAATCAACTCATCCTGAGTGATGGTCTCAGCTAAAAAGCCTGTTCTTGTCCAAGCATCTGCATCTTGCTCTGGTAAATCAGGGAGTTTTTGCAAGAGCATCCCAGCGGCTGATTGTTGGTCGCAGGCTAGCCAAATCCGTGTTTCAATTTGCTCTGAGCGTGCCATGTAGTTTTGCAAAATTTCGCTAATGCTATCACCTTCAATTGGCACAATGCCTTGATAGGTTTGGCCGCCATCTTTTGGGTCTAGGGTAATCACAAAGTGGCCTTTGCCAATCAGTTCAGTAAAGCTTTGATTGTTTATTTCGCCTTGCCATTTTGCCGTGGCGCGTATTTCAAGCGATGCACTGCACTCTACCACTAATAGGTTTAATGGTCCTTGGCCTTGAATCTGCAAAATCAGCGCACCATTTTCTAGTTTAAGTGTTGCGGCTAATAGCGCAGCTGCCGCCATTAATTCACCTAAAGCATTTCTTAAGAGCGGTGGGTAATCTACATGCTGAAGTGCGGTTTTGTAGGTGTCTTGTAAACGAACAGTGTTGCCGCGAATAGGGGTGTTGTCGAACACGAAGCGGTGGAGTTGGTCGTTGGATAGTGTGGTGTTTTTGAATGTTGTCATGGGCTGTATTTTATCATGACAAGCGCCTAGGCTTAAAAAACGATACTTCGTTGACTTGGTATTTTGCTGATATCCCAATGTTGTTTTGCCCATTCCAAGATATCACTAGGCGTGTATTCGCTCAAATCTTTGGGCGGTTGTTGTTCTAAAAAGTTGAGCGCTTGCGTTAGTAATGTTGATGCTTGTGCTGCATCAATGGCAGGTGCTAAGGTTTGTTTGCTGAGTTTCTCGTTATGCGCATTGCTGGCAACAGGAATGTGCGCATAATGTAGCGTTTGATAGCCAAGCAGTTGTTGAAGATAAATCTGGCGAGGCGTTGAATCTAATAAATCGGCGCCCCTGATGACGTGGGTGATCCCTTGTTCAAAATCATCCACAACGACCGCTAGTTGGTATGTGTAAAAGCCATCTGCACGTTTTAATACGAAATCACCTACGTCATATTTGAGGTTCTGTTGTACCTTGCCTTGAATGGTATCGTTGAAAGTAATTGGTTCGTCATTAACGATGACGCGACTGGCGTGAGGATTTTTAACATATGATTTATTGCGACATGTGCCAGGGTATACCAAGCCATCAATTCCGTGCTGAGCTGAGTCAGCGATTTCTTTGCGAGAGCAATCACATGGGTAAGTAAGTGATTTAGTTTCGAGTTGACTTAAGGCAGCTTGATAAAGACTACTTCGCTGAGATTGATATACAACTATGCTATCCCACTTAAATCCAAATCTTTCAAGGGTTCGTAGAATATGATCGGCCGCGCCTGCCATTTCTCTTGGTTTGTCGAGGTCTTCCATACGAACTAGCCATAGTCCGTTATTTGACTTAGCTTCGCAATAACTAGCGAGTGCCGCTAATAGTGAGCCAAAGTGAAGTGGGCCGGTAGGTGAGGGGGCAAATCGACTGATCATTAATGTCCGGCTTTTAATGAACCGCCTGCAGATATGGCGGAATATACCAAGACTGTAAATCGCGACCAAGTAGAATCAAATGGCAGTGTATGCGGTCGCCCCCATTTGCGCTCACTTCAAACTCGTAAGTACGCAAGATATGCACATGGCCTTTGGCGTTTCGACCTAAACGAAGGCGTACACAAGCAACGCTCTCATCTAAAAGCTGTAAATTGGTGCGATGCGTTAGGTCGTGGCCTTTTGTAATCGCAGCATCTCTTGCGGAAATGCTGTCGAACCAAAACCAAGCCAGCAGAACAATACTAATAAGAAGTAGATTTTCCAAGGCAATGTCTTATTGTGTTGTATATAGTCAAAGTTTAATCAATGTTGATGTTTTCGTCATGCCTTAATATTCAGGAGCTATTATGCACAAAACTAGTGCAATGCACTTAATGATGAATTATTTTAGTGCATTTTATTTTATTTGTATGATATAAAAGATATTTATAAACAATAAAGTATAAAATCTGGCTTAGTTTTTGCTATTGTAATGCACTAAATTTAGGCTGAACTATTAAAGGTGGGTCTAGAAAATAATTAAAAAACTTCAATGAGGATGAAAATATGGAAGCGCTTCAATCGGCGAGTAATGTTTTATTTGTGTTGTTAGGCGCCATTATGGTCTTGGCAATGCATGCGGGTTTTGCATTCTTGGAGGTGGGTACGGTTCGCCGTAAGAACCAAGTGAATGCTTTGGTGAAAATTATGGTGGATTTCTCTATATCGACTATCGCCTATTTTTTTATCGGTTATAGCGTAGCTTATGGCATTGGTTTCTTAGAAGGTGCTGAAGTGCTCGCTGCGAAAAACGGGTATGAACTAGTGAAGTTCTTTTTCTTGTTGACTTTTGCTGCTGCGATTCCAGCCATTATCTCTGGCGGTATTGCAGAGCGCGCAAAGTTCAACCCTCAGTTAGCTGCAACTTTTTTATTGGTCGGTTTTGTTTATCCGTTCTTTGAGGGTGTTGCTTGGAATCACCATTATGGTATCCAAGAATGGCTTAAAGCAAGCTATGGTTTTGAATTTCATGATTTTGCAGGATCAGTTGTGGTGCATGCAATGGGGGGGTGGGTTGCATTAGCTGCGGTCATTTTGCTTGGTGCTCGTCATGGGCGCTACGGTAAAGATGGTCGAGTGCATGCGCATCCACCTTCAAATATTCCTTTTCTTGCTTTAGGCGCATGGATTCTGACGGTTGGTTGGTTTGGTTTTAATGTCATGTCTGCACAAACTTTAACTGGTGTAAGTGGTCTTGTTGCAATTAACTCTTTAATGGCGCTTGTCGGTGGCACTATTGGTGCATTAGTGATGGGAAAAAACGATCCTGGCTTTGTGCACAATGGTCCATTGGCTGGTTTGGTTGCTGTTTGTGCAGGTTCTGATGTGATGCATCCGCTTGGTGCTCTGACGACTGGGGTCGTGGCTGGTATTTTGTTTGTTTGGGCCTTTACGCTTACTCAAAACCGTTGGAAGATTGACGACGTGCTGGGTGTGTGGCCATTGCACGGCCTATGCGGCGCATGGGGAGGTATTGCCGCTGGTATCTTTGGTGTAAAATTTCTAGGAGGCATGGGAAATGTAAGCATTGTTTCTCAGTTGATTGGAACGGGCTTGGGGATTATGGTTGCTTTGGCTGGCGGATTTGTTGTTTACGGCATAATTAAAAAGCTAGTTGGTATTCGCATGGATGTTGAGGATGAATATATGGGAGCTGATTTGGCAATCCATAAAATTGCAGCAACCCCAAACATGGGTGGTGACGAATAATTCTTAGTTTTTCAGGTTAAAAAAGGCTCGAAATTTTGAGCCTTTTTTAAATCAAATAATCTTTAAATTACTCTGATATTTTTTTAGGTTATCTAAGCCACTACGGTAAAGGCTAGTCATTACTTTAACTGCTGTGGCATCATTTGAACCTTCAGCAGGGGTAGCTGCTAAATCTTTAAGTTTTAAACTGCCTTCCCAAACGACTAATGCTTTATCTTTACCAGCAGCTTTAAAAGTCAATGAAGAAACATAGCTCGGTACAGGAAGAGCGCCTTCAACGATAGAGTATTTGAATGTTTTGCCCTGAGCATTGTAGCTAAGAAGTTTTTCTTTAATCGTGCCGCCATCTTGAAGTGTTAATAGTCGTAAAGCGCCAACTATATTATTTTTCCCTGATACGATTTCTATTGTTTTAACAGCAGGATGCTAAGCATTTAACTCATTGAAGTTGCTAACTTTAGTCCAAACTGTTGCTGCTGAAGTGTAAATCGTTACTTCTTCATGTGCTGAAAGATTTTTAGCATCTTCTGCAGAAGCATTGAATGCTGTGGTCCCTAACAATAAAGCAGGAAGTAAACTGTATTTCATGTGATGTCTTTTTATAAATGGGATTGTATATCTAATGTAGATATACAGGTCAGTATACCTCTATTATGATATGAGTCTATAAAAATTCGACTACAAGATAGTTTAATAATTTTGAAGTTGGTGAGGATCGTCTCAATTGTTAGAATGAGATATAAATAAGCATTTCTTGTTTTAAGTTATCACAAAAAAGAATTCAAATTTTGAAAAACACCTTCCGTTCGTTGTCCGGAAAACATTTCCGTTCTTACTTTTTTGGTCAATTAATTTCATTGGTCGGGTATTGGGTTCAGCAAGTTGCACTCTCTTGGATAGCTTATCGCATTACTGGATCTGCATTTATGCTGGGATTAGTGGCTTTTTCTGGGCAAGTACCAATGCTGATTGCAACGCCGCTTGGTGGGGTGCTCGCTGATCGTTTTAGTAAGCGAAACATATTGTTTTGGACTGAAGTGGTTGAGTTAGCAGTGGCTATTACATTGTCGATTGTTGCATGGCAACAACTTTTCAGTCCTTCAATTTTAATTGTTGCATCATTAATTTTGGGAATCTCAGGTGCAATTGAAATGCCATCACGCCAAGCTTTTATTAATGAGATTATTCATGATCGGAGTATGTTGTCAAATGCAATTGCCTTGAATTCACTCACTTTTAATGTTGCGCGTCTTTTAGGTCCTGCTATTGCAGGTTTTACACTAGCTGTTTTTAATGAGTCTTTGTGTTTTATGATCAATTCTTTTTCTTATTTTGCTTCAATTTATACCTTGCTATCAATTCATCCGATGAAAGTTGATGTAACTGTAAGGATTAGTTCGATTAAGGACGGCATGGATTATATAACTCATCATCCAATCGTACGCTGTTTAATTTTGAGTGTTGCTGTCACCAGTATAGGTGTTTCGCCTTTTATGACTTTTATGCCTGTTTATGCGAAAACGGTCTTTCATGGTGGACCTGATTTACTAGGAATCCTTTTAGGCTCCTCCGGAATGGGCGCATTGGCAGCATCTCTTTATTTGGCTAATAAAAAAACAACTTCGAATTTGAAGTATGTAATTCCGATTTCTTGCATTTGTGGTGGTTTCGCTGCATTAACTTTTTCTTATAATCAGTTTTTGAGTTTGGCTTTGCCGCTTCTATTTGTTTCAGGCGCTGCTTTTATTACTGTAGTCACATCTTGCAACATTCTATTACAAGAAATAGTGCCTCAAGATCTTAGAGGAAAAGTAATGGCTTTATACACTATGTCTTTTATTGGGATGCTGCCTGTTGGAGGGCTTGTTTATGGAAGTGTTGCAGAGCATCTAGGAAGTGTGAAGCCTGTATTTATTATTGCGGGATTCATATCTATTTTTTTTGGAATTGGTCTTTTAAGAACTTTTCCCGCTATAGTTAGCGAGGCATGAGTTTTAGTAATTCTCAGCCAATTTCAACGGGAGGTAAGTTTTTTAATTCTTCGTCGGTAAATAGACGGCCTTTGGTGATAAATGCCTTACCTGTTCCACAATCAAGTGAAAAAGAGCCGCTAGAGGCATCCATAGCATCAAGGATTGTGTGGGTGTTCTCTGAAAACTGGAAATGGCTGTGACCCATGTAAAAGGCGGCGCCTTCAATTTCACCTATTTTGACATCCGATGATGTTTTTCGAAACTCATTTGCAGGCATGCACATTGGGCCGCTACCCTCACAACAGCCACCAGATTGGAAGAAGATAATGGGGCCATGTGCCGCTACTAGTTGGCGAATAAGCGCAATTGCGGAAGGTGTTCCTGAAATACGTTCAGCCATATAACACTCCTAACACATACGTAAAAAAAGAGGCGGTATTAACCGCCTCTTAATATTAGCTCTATTACTTGACTAATTCAATAGGGAATTAACCCTTTATAAATTAGAAGAAGCCTAGTTTTTTGGGGCTATAGCTGACTAACAAGTTTTTAGTTTGTTGGTAGTGATCAAGCATCATTTTGTGTGTTTCACGACCGATACCTGACTCTTTGTAGCCGCCAAAGGCAGCATGAGCTGGGTAAGCATGGTAACAGTTAGTCCAAACTCGGCCAGCTTTGATGCCACGACCCATGCGGTATGCACGACTACCATCACGGCTCCAAACGCCAGAACCTAAACCGAAAATAGTGTCATTAGCTATTTCCAAAGCTTCAGCCTCATCCTTGAAGGTTGTCACAGCAAGCACTGGTCCAAAAATTTCTTCTTGGAAAATGCGCATCTTATTGTGGCCTTTAAATAGTGTTGGCTTCACGTAGTAACCTTGTGACAAGTCTCCACCAAGTTTGTTTTGTTCGCCGCCAATAAGAAGTTCAGCACCTTCTTGTCTACCGATATCCATGTATGACATGATCTTGTTCAACTGGTCAGCAGAGGCTTGTGCACCAATCATTGTGTTAGGATCAAGTGGATTGCCTTGTTTGATGGCAGCAACGCGTGGTAATACACGCTCCATGAATTTGTCATAAACGGACTCTTGGATTAATGCACGTGATGGACAAGTGCAAACTTCACCTTGATTAAATGCAAACAATACTAAGCCTTCAACTGCTTTATCAAAGAAGTCGTCATCAGCTGATGCGATATCTTCAAAGAAGATATTAGGAGATTTCCCACCTAGTTCTAGGGTTGCAGGGATTAAGTTGCCAGCAGCAGCTTGAGCAATTACGCGACCAGTTGCTGTAGAGCCAGTGAAAGCAATTTTTGCTATACGGCGGCTGTTAGCTAGTGGCGCACCAACTTCTCGGCCGTAACCATTTACAATGTTGATAACGCCTGGTGGCACAAGGTCAGCAATTGTTTCCATTAGGATAAGCAAGCTTATTGGCGTAAATTCAGCTGGTTTCATTACCACGCAGTTGCCAGCAGCTACTGCAGGTGCGAGCTTCCATGCAGCCATTAAAATTGGAAAGTTCCAAGGAATAATTTGACCAACTACGCCTAGTGGCTCGTGGAAGTGATAAGCCACTGTGTTTTCATCAAGCTCTGAAAGTGATCCTTCTTGTGCGCGCAAGCAACCAGCGAAGTAACGAAAATGATCTATAGCTAAAGGGATATCAGCATTCACTGTTTCACGGATAGGTTTGCCGTTGTCGATCGTTTCTGCTGTTGCTAATAAATCAAGGTTAGCTTCTAAACGGTCAGCGATTTTTAGCAGCATGTTCGCGCGCTCTTGCACTGATGTTTTGCCCCATTTATCTGCAGCTGCGTGCGCTGCATCTAATGCCAACTCAACATCAGCTGCACCAGAGCGAGCTGCTTTTGTGTATGGTAAGCCGGTGATTGGGGTGATGACATCAAAGTATTCGCCAGCAACAGGTGCAACCCATTTACCGCCGATAAAGTTGTCATATTTTGCTTTGTATGGGATTTTTACACCCATGCCTTTAAGTAATTCTAAGCTCATTCTCATTATCTCCGTGGTATTTTTTTTAAGTGATTTACATTTGCCATGTTGCTTAAGTACCACTCGTAACTTTACTCCAAATCAAAAGAAAATGAAGCCCCTTATGCAATCAAAATATACGTTTTTTTTATAGCGGATGTAAAAATGTGTGATGTTTATGTATTGTTTAGATTAACCATAATTATATTGAGGGTTTAAGTAATCTGGAATTGGATATTTTTCCAAGCCAATACCGAACACAAGCTAATTAATGATTGATACAATGTGTAAATAATTTGTAACTTTTTTCGGGAATTTGCATCAAATGGTGCGATTACCTCAAAACAAGTCTTGGAGAAAAGTTGTGTCAGATGAAATTTTAGTGAGTATCGATCAGCATATTGAAGCTCATCTCGATGTGCCAGGTGCCTTAATGCCGCTCCTTCATGCTATACAGGATGATATTGGCTACGTGCCAGAAATCAGTTACCCGCGCATTGCTAAAGCGTTGAATTTATCTGTGGCTGAAGTACATGGCGTGGTCAGTTTCTATCATCACTTCCGTACGCATGAACCAGGCAAGCATATTCTCCAAATTTGTCGTGCAGAGTCTTGCCAATCAATGGGTTCGGAGGCATTAGAAGCTTACGTCAAAAAAACCTTGGGCGTAGATTACCACCAAACAACTTCAGACGGCGCAATCACTTTGGAACCAGTTTACTGTTTAGGTAATTGTGCTTGTTCTCCTGCTATATCGATTGATGATCAAGTCTGTGGCCGAGTCGATATTGCGCGTGTTAATGAAATTATTGCGGAAGCGAGGGGTGCGTAATGGCAATTAAGATTTATGTCCCAAGAGACTCTAGTGCACTTTCATTGGGTGCTAATAAAGTTGCCGCTAATATTCAAACTGAGGCCGCTAATCGTGGCGTTGAAATTAATTTAATCCGTAATGGTTCACGCGGCTTGTTTTGGTTGGAAACCATGGTGGAAGTCGCAACGCCTAAAGGTCGCATGTCTTACGGACCTGTGATGCCAAAAGATGTGGCAAGTCTGTTTGATGCAGATTTCATTAATGGTGGCGCACATCCATTAAACCTTGGTCTCACTGACGAAATCGCATGGTTAAAAAAACAAGAGCGCTTGACCTTTGCGCGCGTTGGTATTACTGACCCAGTTTCTGTTGAAGATTATGTTGCGCATGATGGCTATAAAGGTTTAAAAAATGCCTTAGCTAAATCTGGCGAAGATATCGTCAAAGAAGTTACCGAATCAGGCCTCCGTGGTCGAGGCGGTGCTGCTTTCCCAACAGGTATTAAGTGGAACACAGTGCTTAACGCAAACGCAGATCAAAAATACATCGTATGTAATGCCGATGAAGGTGACTCAGGGACCTATTCAGATCGAATGATTATGGAAGGTGATCCGCTAGTGCTGGTGGAAGGCATGACTATTGCAGGTGTCGCAGTCGGCGCGACGCAAGGCTATATCTATCTTCGTTCAGAATATCCTGATGCCTTAGTGACGCTTAATGAAGCGATTGCAAATGCTTATCAAGCGGGTTATTTAGGCGATGATATTTGCGGTAGCGGCAAGCGTTTTCACTTGGAAGTGCGCCGAGCTGCTGGTGCTTATGTGTGTGGTGAAGAGACTTCACTTCTTGAAAGCTTGGAAGGTAAACGTGGTTTGGTGCGATTCAAACCCCCGCTTCCTGCGATTGAGGGTTTATTTGGTAAGCCAACGGTTGTGAATAACGTGATTTCATTAGCGACTGTTCCTATTGTCTTAGATAAAGGTGGCAAATTCTATCAAGATTTTGGGATGGGTCGCTCACGCGGTACGTTACCTATCCAATTGGCAGGCAACATTAAACAGTGTGGCTTGGTTGAAAAAGCTTTTGGTATAACTTTGCGCGAATTGCTCTATGATTTTGGTGGTGGTTCGGCCTCTGGTAAGCCAATTCGGGCGGTCCAAGTAGGTGGTCCCCTTGGCGCTTATCTGCCAGAGTCGCAATTTGATACGCCACTGGACTACGAGAAATTCACTGAGATTTGGGCGGTGCTTGGTCATGGCGGTATCGTCGCATTTGATGACACGGTTGATATGGCTAAAATGGCCCGTTATGCATTCGAATTCTGTGCAGTGGAATCATGTGGCAAATGTACGCCTTGCCGTATTGGCTCAACTCGAGGTGTTGAAGTGATGGACAAGATCATTGCTAAAGAAGATCATGCGAAAAATATTACGCTCGTGCGAGACTTAAGTGACACGATGTTAAATGGATCACTTTGTGCATTGGGTGGTATGACACCATATCCAGTGCTTAGCGCAATCAATCATTTTCCAGAAGATTTTGGCGTTAAGAAAGGTCAAGCGGTTTAAGGCCGCTTGGAAAAAATATGAGCAAATATACTGATTTTGGTACACCAGAAAAAACATCTGATAATCAAATCACGCTAGAGATTGATGGTACGCAAATTACGGTACCTGAAGGCACTTCGATTATGCATGCTGCGATGGTGGGTGGCGTAACTGTACCTAAACTTTGCGCGACAGATAGCTTAGATCCTTATGGTTCTTGCCGGTTGTGTTTGGTAGAAATTGAAGGACGTAGGGGCTTCCCAGCATCATGTACTACTCCCGTGGCTGAGGGTATTAAGGTTAAAACACAAACGCCAAAATTAGCTGACATCCGCAAGGGGGTTATGGAGCTATATATATCAGATCACCCGCTCGATTGCCTCACCTGTGCAACCAATGGGGACTGCGAGTTGCAAGATATGGCTGGCGTTGTGGGCTTGCGTGAGGTGCGTTATGGCTACGAAGGTGATAATCATCTCAAGTCAGAAAAAGATACGTCAAATCCTTATTTTCAGTTTGACCCTTCCAAATGTATTGTCTGCTCACGTTGTGTGCGAGCATGTGAAGAAGTGCAGGGTACTTTTGCTCTGACGATTCAAGGACGTGGCTTCGAATCTAAGGTAGCTTCTGGTATTGAAAACTTCTTGGAATCAGAGTGTGTGTCTTGTGGTGCATGTGTACAAGCCTGTCCTACTGCAACTTTAATTGAAAAATCCGTAATTCAGCATGGAGTTCCTGAACATTCAGTGACAACTACATGTGCCTATTGCGGTGTAGGCTGTTCATTTGATGCTGAGATGAAAGGAGAGCAAGTCGTTCGGATGGTGCCAAGTAAAAATGGCGGCGCGAATCACGGTCACTCATGTGTGAAGGGAAGATTCGCATGGGGATATGCCACTCATCATGACAGAATTACGACGCCAATGATTCGAAAGAGCATCCATGATGCTTGGACGGAAGTTTCATGGGATGAGGCAATTAAATACGCGGCGAGCGAAATTACTCGAATCCAAGCTAAATACGGTAAAGAGGCAGTGGGCGGTATTACCTCGTCTCGTTGCACAAATGAAGAAGTTTATGTCACACAAAAATTAATCCGTGCGGTATTGGGAACCAATAATGTTGATACTTGTGCACGTGTTTGTCACTCACCAACAGGCTACGGGTTAAAGCAAACATTAGGTGAATCAGCTGGTACTCAGACATTCGATTCGGTTATGCATTCGGATGTTATTTTTGTGATGGGTGCGAACCCAACTGATGGTCATCCAGTATTTGGTTCACAAATGAAACGTCGGTTGCGTGAAGGGGCGAAGTTAATTGTAGCGGATCCACGCCAAATTGATTTGGTTTCATCGCCGCACGTAAAAGCAGATTACCATCTTAAATTACGTCCCGGCACTAACGTGGCATTAATTGCTGCAATGTCTCATGTGATTGTAACCGAAGGCTTGATTAATGAAGCGTTTGTAAAAGAGCGCTGCGAGATTGATTCTTTTGAAGCTTGGTGTGACTTTGCAGCTAAAGCTGAAAACTCTCCTGAAGCTTTGAGTGAAACGTTAGGTGTGCCAGCAGAAGACCTACGAGCGGCGGCCCGTCTTTATGCAACGGGCGGCAATGCGGCTATATACTATGGCTTGGGTGTAACCGAACATAGTCAAGGTTCAACGACTGTTATGGGTATTGCAAACCTTGCGATGGCAACAGCTAACGTTGGCCGTGAAGGTGTCGGCGTCAATCCACTGCGCGGTCAAAATAATGTGCAAGGCTCATGTGATATGGGTTCTATGCCACATGAATACCCTGGCTACCGTCATGTGTCAGATGATGCAACCCGCGCTTTGTTTGAAACGGCTTGGGGTCGTCCACTTAGCAAAGAGCCGGGCTTACGTATTCCAAATATGTTAGACCAAGCGATTAGTGGCAGCTTTAAAGCCTTATATTGTGTGGGTGAGGATATTGTTCAGTCAGATCCAAATACACAGCACGTGACTCATGGCCTAGAGTCGATGGAGTGTGTGATTGTGCAAGACTTGTTTTTAAACGAAACTGCGATGTACGCACATGTGTTCTTCCCTGGAGCTTCGTTCCTAGAAAAATCAGGTACATTCACTAATGCAGAGCGTCGTATTTCACCGGTTCGTCGTGTGATGACACCGAAAAACGGGTTCGAAGACTGGGAAGTTACAGCTAAGCTTTCATCTGCTTTGGGTTACCCAATGCATTATTCACATGCCTCTGATATCTTGGATGAGATTGCAGCACTCACACCAACATTTAAAGGCGTAAGCTTTAAGAAATTAGATGAGCTTGGTAGTGTTCAGTGGCCATGTGACGATGCAAATCCTGCTGGAACACCAACCATGCACATCGATGAATTTGTGCGCGGCAAGGGTAAGTTTTTTATTACAGAATATGTACCGACCACTGAGAAGGTGAACGCGAAGTACCCATTGATTTTGACCACTGGCCGTATTCTTTCTCAATATAATGTTGGCGCGCAAACACGTCGAACGGATAACGTCACTTGGCATAAGGAAGACATTATTGAGATTCATCCACATGACGCAGAAGATCGCGGCATTAATGATGGGGATTGGGTTGGGATTACGAGTCGCGCTGGTGAGACCGTGCTTCACGCTAAAATTACTGAGCGTGTCCAGCCTGGGGTGGTATATACAACATTCCATCATCCAGAGTCTGGCGCCAACGTCATTACTACGGACAATTCAGATTGGGCAACTAATTGTCCTGAGTTCAAGGTGACGGCAGTGCAATTAACTAAAGTGACTCAACTTTCTGAATGGCAACGTGAATACAAGATCTTCAGTAATGAGCAAATTGGTTTTGTGCAGCACCCAAAAAACGAAGCTAACGTATAAATTGCTTGCATCCCGATGTTAGAAACTAAAAAGCCATTGATTGCGGAGGCGGGGAGCAGTCTTGTGCTGGTTGAGAAGTGGGAGGCGGGCGAAGTAAAATCGTATGAGGATGCTGTGGCAGAAGAGGTGCCGGTTGCGATGATCTATAACGGCATTTCGCATGCCGTGATGCTGGCAACCCCGCAAGACTTGCAAGACCTTGCATTAGGCTTCTCGCTCGCTGAAGGTATTTTAAGCAGTTCAAAAGAACTCTATAGCATTGAAGTTGTAGAGCAGGCCTTGGGCATTGAACTGCGTATGGAAGTTGCGAGTGAGCGTTTTGCTCAGTTAAAAGATAGGCGTCGCAGCATGACAGGTCGGACGGGATGTGGACTCTGTGGTGCAGAGAGTTTAGCGCAGGCTCTTCGTTTGCCAAGTAATGTGAATACTTCAAAAGAGGTGTTCGATAAAGAAGTGGTGCTCAAAGCTTTAGAAAACGCTGCCAATCAGCAAGTTTTGCAAGCGAAGACGGGTGCAACCCATGCAAGCTTTTGGGTGCAAACGACTGGAGACATTACGATGGTGCGTGAAGATGTTGGCCGTCATAATGCTTTAGATAAGCTTCTTGGCGCACTTGCCAAACAGTATAAAGCAGCAGGTTTTGTTTTAACCACAAGCCGCGCGAGTTATGAGATGGTACAGAAGGTCGCAGTCGCTGGTGTTTCGATGTTGGTGGCAATCTCAGCGCCAACAGGCTTAGCTATTCGTGTGGCGGAGCAGTGCGGCGTGACATTGATTGGCTTTGCGCGCCCCCAGCAATTCGTGGTGTATACGCACCCAGAACGTATTAAGTTGAAGTAAGTGTTAAGGAAAAGTAATGAATATTGAGCAGTTGATTACCATGGCCAACCAAATTGGCACATTTTTTAAATCTTCACCTGACACTGAGCAGGCTAAGAAGGATATCGTAATGCACATTAAGCGTTTTTGGGCTCTCAGTATGCGTCTGCAGTTAATTGAATATGCACAAAGTAATGCAGGCGAAGGCTTAGAGCCTATAGTTAAAGATGCGATTATCCAGCATCAGGCTTTGCTTGCTTAAATTTTCGGCATTTTCTTTGCCATTCATTCAATAACATCATCATGGCAAAATTTCACGTTATCATTCCAGCCGCAGGTTCTGGTAGTAGGATGGCAACAGAGTTGCCTAAGCAGTATATCTCAATCTTGGGTCGCCCCATGATTTTATGGACACTCGACACTTTTTTAAGGTCTGAACGAATTGCTGCAGTGTATCTTGTGCTGACTGCGAATGACCCTCATTGGCAGTCGCACGTCCCGGATCATCCAAAGTTATCCATATTGTTTTGTGGTGGCGACACTCGTGCTGAAACTGTCCTCAACGCGCTTAAAGACCTGAATCTTGATCGGACTGATTGGGTGCTTGTGCACGACGCCGCCCGTCCAGGACTGACCCATGCGCTTTTAGATTATTTGCTAGATGAAATGCAAAATGACGAAGTAGGTGGCTTACTAGCGATACCAGTGGCGGATACCCTAAAACGTGCTGATAACACGCAGCATGTTGTTAGCACTGAGTCACGTGAGGGTTTGTGGCAGGCGCAGACTCCGCAAATGTTTCGTTATGGCATATTAAAAGACGCCCTAACAAAATCAGGCGGCGCGCCTACGGATGAAGCGCAGGCGGTTGAGATGCTAGGTTTGAAACCGAAATTAGTGACAGGACAGTTACGCAATCTCAAGATTACTTTTCCGCAAGACTTGGCTTTAGCTGAAGCGATTCTTGCCGCGGATCAGCATGGAGTGAAGAAATGATAAGAGTTGGACAGGGTTACGATGTGCACCAGTTAGTCGAAGGCCGGAAGTGCATTATCGGCGGGGTAGAGATCGCCCATGAAAAAGGCTTGCTCGGTCACTCGGACGCTGATGTCTTATTGCACGCGATTTGTGATGCAATGTTAGGTGCAGCTGGCTTAGGCGATATCGGGAAACATTTTCCGGATACCGATGCGAATTACAAAGGGGCAGACTCCAGAAACATACTGCGTCATGTCGTGGCTTTGCTTAAATCACATGGTTTTATGCTGAGTAATCTAGATGCGACCATCATCGCTCAAGCGCCTAAGATGGCACCGTATATTGAAACAATGTGCATGAATATTGCTATTGATTGCGGTGTTCAAAGAAGTCAGGTTAATGTAAAAGCAACTACCACAGAAAAGCTAGGGTTTACTGGTCGAGGCGAGGGGATTGCTGCTGAGGCAATTTGTATTATCTATTAAGTTTGGCCTCTTCCCTTTTATCTTTAAGCACTTAGTGACCCCATTTTATTTAATGTGCTTGTCAACTATCGAGGCTGAAAAACGTTAATACCATGACTATTGAAGAAAGCTTATTGAGTCAAGGTCAATTAAATTAAAACTGCCAATAGATAGATTGAAATAATCCCATCATATTTATCAGCTACAATGTCAACAAATTTTATCAAAGGATTTTTCTAGAATGCGGTTAAATAAAGTTTCTTATTTAATAATTTCATTAGGACTTGTTTCATCACTTTATTTCTTGGTGGCAAGAATTGAAGCTGCTGATGGCAATCATAATGAAAATTCAAAACATGTTGATCCTGCAGATACTATCACCTTGACTGATAATCAAATTAAGCAGTTAAAGCTTGAAAATGCTTCTTATCATAATTTCAATCAAGAAACCTCAGCTGTTGGATATATTGATTTTAATCAAGATAAAACTGTACAAGTTTTTACTCCTTACCAAGGCCGAATTCGTCAAGTATTTGCAAAAGCTGGTGACGATGTAAAAAAAGGGGATGTTTTATTTACTGTTGATAGCCCAGATCTAGTGCAAGCTGAATCTAATTTGATTTTAACTGCGGGCGTGCTCAAATCGTCCTCACAAGCGCTTCAACGTGCTAAAGCAATGTTTGAATCTAAAATACTTGCTGATAAGGATTTAGAACAAGCGATTTCTGACCAACAAACTGCAGAGGCGAATTTTAAAGCAGCAATCGATACCATCAGAATATTTGGAAAGTCTCAATCGGATATAGAGCAGATTCTTGTTGCGAGAAAGGTGGATGTTGAACTCGCTATTAAAAGTCCTATAAATGGGCGTGTGACAGATAAAAATGCTACCCCAGGTTTGTTAGTTCAGCCTGGAACTCTTCCAGCCCCATATATAGTTGCTGATATCTCAACGCTTTGGATGATTGCGAATGTGATTGAGGAAGACATGCCAAAAATTAAATTAAATCAACCAGTATCTATTTCAGTTATGGCGTACCCAGGTGAAAATTTTAAAGGTAAAGTGACTAATATTGGTGCGGCAATTGATCCTGCAACACATAGAATTTATGTTCGCTCTGAAATTGATGATCCTAAACATAAATTAAAGTCCCAGATGCTAGCAACATTTGTAATTACTACTGGTAAACCACTATCATCTATTGGTATCCCTTTAGATGGAATTGTTAGAGAAGGGGATGGAACGATTTCAGTTTTTGTCACCAGTGATGACAAGCACTTCACAAAGAAAACAGTTCAAATTGGTATGGAAAAAAATGGGTATGCTGAAATCCTAAAAGGAATTTCACTAAATGAAAGAGTTGTGACAAGTGGAGCACTTTTCTTGAGTAATCAACTTGCGTTAGCAACAAAATAAAAAATAATATTTTAATTTAAAAGAGTTCAAATTGTTAAGAGATCTCATTGCGTCATGTCTAAAGAGAAGACCCGTAGTTTTATCAGGACTCTTTATTTTTATTGCGGCTGGTATTTTTGCTTTTAGTAAGCTTAATATTGAAGCATATCCCAATCCCGCACCAGTAATTCTTGAAATTACAGCTCAGTCTTCAGGTCAATCAGCAGAGGAAATGGAGCGTTACTACACTAGACCAATGGAAATAGGACTAGCTACTACGCCTGGCATAGATAATATTCGATCTACCTCATTTTACGGCCTTTCTTTTGTTCGTGTGACTTTTAAATACGGGGTTGATTATTATGCAGCTTACACACAAGCTGCACTTAATCTTCAACAAAATGTTAATTTACCCAATGGCGTAATGCCTCAAATTCAAGCCTCTAGTTTAGTAGGTGAGATTCTAAGATTCCAACTAGTAGGTCCCAAGCATTATGGTCTGACGAATTTAAGGTCTGTGCAGGATTGGGTGGTCACTAGAAGGTTATTAACTGTTCCCGGAATTGTTCAGGTGGTTACATGGGGTGGTACAACCAAGCAATATGATGTTCAAGCGGATCTTCAAAAGCTCGAAGGGTATAAGATTTCACTTCCTCAATTGATTGGCGCAATCGGTAACTCCAATATCAACGTCGGTGGGCGCACCGTTAATATTGGTGCTCAATCAGTTAATATCAGGGGGGTTGGTTTAATAAAGGATGTTAATGATATTGGTAATATTGTGTTGTCTCAAACGAATGGCACGCCTGTATTAGTCAAAGATGTTGCTAAGGTATCTGTAGGTTATGTTCCGCGATTAGGTAATGCTGGTCGTGACGATCAAGAAGATGTGGTGACAGGTATCGTCGTGATGAACAGAACATTACATACCAATGATGTAGTTGAAAGCTTAAAAAATGAAATTGTAAAACTCAATAAAGATGGCACTCTGCCACCGGGTTTGAAGGTGGTTCCTTTTTACGATCGTTCTACATTAGTTGCTGTTACAACCCATACCGTTCTTCATAACCTTATCTTTGGTTGTATTTTAGTTTTCCTGATTCAATGGATTTTTCTTGGTGATTTGCGAAGCGCAATTATCGTCAGCGCTAACATTCCAGTTGCTTTATTTTTCAGTATTATGATTTTGTATGTTTCGGGCGACTCTGCGAATTTGTTATCAGTGGGAGCAGTGGATTTTGGGATTATTGTCGACTCGGCTGTTATTCTAGTTGAGAATATTTTCAGGAATTTTCAAAAAACGGATAGTGAGCAAAGTAAATTAGTTGAAGAGTCTGGAAGTGCAGAATTGGACGCTATTTCAGGTAAGGATAGGCATAGTAAACGCTTTAGGCTCATTGTAAAAAGTGCAATGGAAGTTGATAAGGCCGTTCTCTTCTCTTCTCTGATTACTGTAGCTGCATTTATCCCACTATTTACAATGCAAGGAGTCGAAGGTCAAATTTTTAACCCCATGTCGAGAACATACGCTTTTGCATTATTGGGAGCTTTGATTGCGACTTTTACCATCACGCCAGTTTTATCATCTTTGTTATTGCCAGCAAATGTCAAAGAGACTGAAACATTTGTAGTTCATGCGATACGCAAAGTTTATTTGCCTTTGTTAGAGTGGGCGCTTAGAAAACGCAGACTTACTGTAATTATTGGAATGGTATTTCTTCTTGGTTCTGGCTTGCTGCTATCAAAAATTGGAACGGAATTCTTACCTACTCTGGAAGAGGGTAATTTATGGATCAGGGCTACTATGCCAACCACTATTTCTTTGGAAGGTGGCATGGATAAAGTCAATAGGATGCGACAAATATTAAAAAGCCATCCTGAGGTAATTACTGTGATATCACAGCACGGTCGTCCAGACGATGGTAGCGATGCTTCTGGATTTTATAATGTTGAACTATTTGTCCCATTGAAACCATTTGATGAGTGGCCCAAAGGTTATACCAAAGAAATGTTAGTAAAAGAGGTTTCTGCCGAGTTTGCAAAAGAATTTGCTGGTGTAGAGTTCAATTATTCACAATACATACAAGATAATATACAAGAAGGATTATCTGGAGTGAAAGGGGCTAACTCCGTCAAAATTATTGGTCCCGATCTGCAAGTTTTAGAGTCATTAGCCGATAAAGTGCTACATGAGATGAGAAAAGTTAGAGGAGTGGCTGATCTTGGTGTGTTTAGAGTGTTGGGTCAACCGAACTTTAATATTAATATAGATCGAGACAAGGCAGCGCGTTATGGACTCAATACTGGCGATATTAACAATGTCATTCAGGCTGCTGCTGGAGGTGCTCAGGCAACGACTATACTTGAAGGTGAGCGGCAGTATCCTTTGAGCGTCAGGTTGGCTCCAGAGTATCGATCCAATCTTGATGCAATTCGAAATATTAAATTAAGTTATACCACAGCATCAGGATCTATTGGCTACGTGCCTCTGAGTGAAGTAGCAACGCTTACTTTAGATACGGGCGCATCTTATATTTATCATGAAAAAAATGAAAGATATATCCCTATTAAATTTAGTGTTAGGGGGCGAGATCTTGGCGGTACTGTGAATGATGCGCAGCATATTGTAGAGAAAAATATATCCTTGCCAGATGGATATCATATTGAGTGGGCGGGAGAGTTTGAGGAGCTTCAACAGGCTAAAAAGCGTATGCAAATTGTTATTCCAATTGCCATAGTGATTATTCTTGTGTTGCTTTATACCTTGTTTAACTCATTACTTGACAGTTTGTTGACGCTTGCAGCTATTCCGTTCTCTATTGCAGGGGGGATTATTGCGCTTTATTTAACCGGATTGCACTTGAGTATCTCTGCAATCATTGGGTTCATTTCTTTATTTGGTGTATCTGTCATGAACGGAATTCTGATTATTACTTATTTCAATGAATTAATTGCCAATAAAAAATCTCCTCTAGAAGCAATGAGACAGGCGGCAGATCAGCGAATGCGTCCAATGCTCATGACGGCACTATCTGCATGTATTGGATTATTGCCTGCAGCGATTTCTACAGGCATTGGAAGTCAGGTGCAACGTCCTCTTGCAACTGTTGTTGTTGGTGGAATGCTTATAGGGCCATTAATGCTTCTTGTAGTTGCTCCAGCTATGCAGTTGTTGGTGATTGGTTGGGTAGAAAAAAGAAAACTTAGAAAAGAAAAGTTTAATTAAAAAGCACAGATTCAATTATTGGATATTTAAAATATATGACTTTTAAGCTTGAACATAGATTATTAGCTTTAACAATTGTTGTTATGACCTCATTAGCTGGTTGTACAGTTGGACCAGATTTTAAGCGACCATCATCACCAGATGTGACATCATTTACAAGGGACAAAGAATTAAATAAGACCTTTGATGGTGTTGGTAAGAGTCAGACTCAAGCTATTATGACCGTTAATCAAGTTGAGGCTGACTGGTGGAAATCATTTTCATCTCAAAAGCTAAATAGCTTAATAGAGATTGCTTTAAAAAATAATCCATCTATCAAAGCTGCTGAGGCATCTATAAAGCAAGCAAATGATTATCTTGCTGCTCAAAAAGGATATTTTTATCCAACGGCTCAAGCAGGTTACTCTGCAAGCCGTCAGGGAGACTCGAGTGTCATTTCACCTACGCTTCAGTCCAACAACAACCCCTATACTCTTCATACTGCTCAGTTGAGCATTTCGTATGCCCCTGATGTTTTTGGTTTAAATAAGCGTACTGTTGAATCCTTAGAAGCCCAAGCAGAGACTCAGAAATTTCAGTTAATTGCATTAAGAACAACTCTGATTGCTAATGTCATTAGTGCTGTGATTCAGCAAGCAAGTATTCAGTCACAAATAGAAGCTACTGAGCAAATAATATTGAGTCAAACAAACGCACTCAACATTATTAAAAAACAATCTGAACTTGGTTATGCTTCAGATATTGATGTTTCTGGGCAAGAAGCAAATCTGGCTCAAGCAAAACAGTTACTTCCGCCATTAAATAAACAGCTTGAGATTACTAAGGATTTAATTGCTATTCTTTGCGGAAAGTTGCCTTCCCAAGGTGGGTTTGATTCATTTACTTTGGAAGAAATTAATTTGCCAGTGAACCTACCATTAACCCTTCCTTCTTCGCTTGTCGAACAAAGGCCTGACGTACGTGCAGCTGAAGCTCAAGTGCACGCTGCAAGCGCATTGATAGGTGTTGCGTTAGCTAATAGACTTCCTCAGTTTTCTATTAGTGCCTTATATGGCGGATCTGCGACAAAATTTGGTCAAATGTTCTCTAGTAATAATAGTTTTTGGGGTTTGACCGGAAATGTTGGTCAAACATTGTTCGATGCCGGTACTTTGAAGTACAAACAAAAAGCCGCTGAAGCTGGGTTTGAGCAGGCTGAATCTCAGTATCGAAGTGTGGTTTTGGGTGCTTATCAGAATGTTGCTGACACGTTGTATGCTCTCGACTCAGATGCAAAATCTTTGTTGGCTGCAACAGACAGTGAGACCTCTGCAAAAAAATCTTTGGAATTAGTTCAAAAGCAGCTTGATCTTGGCTACGTTAATAGCTTGGCTTTAATTAACTCAGAGCAGTCATATCAACAAGCTAAAATTTCTAAGATCCAAGCTCAAGCGATGAGATTAACAGATACTCTAGCTCTATTTCAATCCCTGGGTGGTGATTGGGATGATACTCATTAAGCTTTTAATAAGACCAGCACAGCGCCGCCTCCCCCGTCATTTATTCTAGCTTGTGCGTAAGCTATCACCTCATCTTTTTGCATAAGCCAATATCGGAGTTTGTTCTTTAAGATAGGTTCTTTGTTGCGAGAGCCCAAGCCTTTTCCATGAACAATTCGTACGCAGCGAATACCACGTTTTTTGCAGCCTGCTAGAAATTCTGATACCGTTACTCTTGCTTCCTCACTGATCATGCCGTGTAAATCGAGATTAGCTTGGACTACCCAGTGACCGCGTCTCAGTTTGCTGAGCACTGAAGGGGATTGCCCCTCGCGCAGATAAAGAAGTTCCTCTCCACTTTCTAATTCATAAGATGGAAAATAACCGTCACTTAACGAATCAACAAGTGCTTGCTTTTCATCTCGAATGAACTGCTGTGGGACTGGTTTGGGCTTTGGAAGATTATGATGAATTCTATCTGTATTTAATGGCCGTGCATCTTTTACAGCAGATTTGAATAGATCTGAAAGCTGTTGTGCCTCTGATTGTTCAGTAGGTTGTTTGACTGAAAGCGCTTTTTTATCTTCAATTGCTTTCATTTGTGCAAGTTTTTGATCTTGCAGCAAACGCTTCACTTCTTCTATATTTTTTATTCTTGAGAGAGCTTTCATGGCGCAAGTCTTTAAACTAGGCAATGTTAACGATTCAAGCGAGGGGGGTTATTTAAGGCTTGTTAGGTAACGTTCAGCATCGAGTGCAGCCATACAACCGGTACCAGCGCTCGTGACGGCTTGTCGGTAGATGTGATCTTGAACATCGCCTGCTGCAAATACACCAGGAATACTAGTGGCCGTGAAGTTACCTTGGCGTCCTGTTTGAGTCACAATATAGCCGCCATCCATTTCAAGTTGTCCTTCAAAAATATCGGTATTTGGTTTGTGGCCGATTGCAATAAATACACCTCGCAATGCGATATCTTTGGTTGCACCAGTGTCGACGTTTTTAACTCGCATGCCAGTTACGCCCATATCATCACCTAACACCTCACTTAGCGTTGAGTATAGTTCAAGTGCGACTTTGCCCTCTTTGACACGATCCATTAGTTTGTCGATCAGAATGGCTTCTGCTTTAAACTTATCGCGGCGGTGAACAAGAGTTACTTTGCTTGCAATGTTAGCTAGGTAAAGAGCTTCCTCTACAGCAGTGTTGCCCCCGCCGATTACGGCCACTTCTTGGTTGCGATAAAAAAAACCATCGCAAGTTGCACAAGCAGAAACACCTCTTCCTGAGAATTTCTCTTCTGAAGGAATGCCTAGATATTTAGCTGATGCACCTGTTGCAATAATTAAGGCATCACAAGTGTATTCTCCAGAATCGCCTTCTAAACGAATTGGTTTTTCTTTAAGATGGGTTGTATGAATGTGGTCAAAAATCATTTCGGTATTAAATCGTTCCGCATGCTTTTGAAAACGCGCCATCAACTCGGGGCCCATTACGCCATCTGCGTCAGCAGGCCAGTTATCTACTTCGGTTGTGGTCATTAATTGGCCACCTTGCGCAATGCCGGTGATAAGCACAGGCTTTAAGTTTGCGCGAGCCGCATAGACAGCAGCTGAATAGCCGGCAGGGCCTGAACCCAATATAAGTAGGTGGGCATGTTTTGTGGCCATGATGTAAAGCTCCTAATAGTCAAAGCAAAAATATTTAACAGTTATTTTAACGCAATTGGATTCTTAAATTTGAACGAAATTGCAATAGGAAGAAATTTCTTTAGGATAGGCTATTTAAATGCTTGAAAATAGGATGATGCTTATAGTTGAGTGCGATGCTTTGTTTCGATTGTTACTGCTATAATTCACTTAATTTTTAAGTGTATCTGCATTATTTTTTCATTAATCATTCAAGTGAATCATTATTTTGTTTTTCAATAAAAAAACAGTTAATACCTCTAACGTTAGTAAGCAGCTTCACGCTGAAAGTGCAGGCCTAGCAAAAGAAGCTTGGTGGCTATTTTTCGCAGTCATCGGCCTTTATTTTGTATTGATTTTAGCATCCTATTATCACGATGATCCCTCCTGGACACACAGCGCGAGCGAAAATGCGGTTGTTCATAATGCGGGTGGTGCAGTTGGGGCATGGCTTTCAGATATGATGCTTTACATGTTTGGTTTTTCTGCTTGGTGGTTTGTAGTTTTTGCTTTTTATGCAATTTGGTTAGTTTATTTGCGCCTTGATGTGGTTGCGCAGGGTCGAAAACCTTTACTTTTTCTAAATTTCTTTGGGTTTGGGATGTTGCTTTTTTCATCATCTTGCTTGGAGTATGGTCATCTTATTCATTTGCCAGCTAATTTGCCACAAGATCCTGGTGGAGTAATTGGTAATATTGTCGATACAATGATTCGCCAATCCTTTGGTTTTGTAGGTTCAACCCTTGTCCTGTTATTCGCAATGGCTGCTGGCTTTAGCTTATTTACTGGCTGGTCATGGATATTGATTGTAGAAAAGCTTGGCGCTGGTCTTATTGGCACTTATCAGTTCATTCTTGATAAGTACCGTGATAAAAAAGATCGCGAAGCAGGCAAGATTGCTGAGCAGCAACGTACTGAGTTTGTTGAGCAGGAACGTAAACGTACTGAAGATCGAGCTCCACTTCAGATTGAAACGCCCGTGCTGGAGATTCCTAAGAGTGAGCGTGTTCAAAGGGAAAGCCAAGTTTCGTTATTTGCTGCCTTACCAGATTCACCTTTGCCACCGCTTCATTTGCTTGACGAGCCTAAGGGCGAGATTGAAGTGCAGTCTGCTGAAACGCTTGAATTTACTTCGCGCCTTATCGAACGAAAATTGATGGATTTTGGCATTGAGGTCAAGGTGCTTGCCGCTTTACCGGGTCCTGTTATTACACGTTATGAGTTAGAGCCTGCTGCTGGTGTAAAAGGTAGCCAAGTATTAAATTTATCTAAAGATTTAGCGCGTGCTCTTTCCGTTGTGAGCATTCGTGTGGTTGAAACAATTCCTGGAAAGAGCTGTATGGGTTTAGAAATTCCTAACCCTAAACGTCAAATTGTTTACCTTTCAGAAATTATGGGTTCACAAGCTTATGCGGATGTGAATTCGCCTTTGGCTATTGCAATGGGTAAAGATATTGCCGGTAAAGCTGTAGTTGCTGACCTTGCAAAGATGCCCCACGTATTGGTTGCGGGAACTACTGGCTCTGGGAAATCAGTTGCGATTAATGCGATGATTTTGAGCTTAGTTTATAAGGCCGAAGCAAGCAAGGTTCGCATGATTCTAATTGATCCAAAAATGCTGGAACTCTCTGTTTATGAAGGTATTCCACATCTCTTAGCACCTGTGATTACCGATATGCGACAAGCTGCGAATGCCCTTAATTGGGGTGTGGCAGAGATGGAACGTCGTTATAAGCTGATGTCAGCTCTGGGTGTACGTAATCTTGCTGGATACAATATCAAGGTGCGCGATGCGGTTAAAGATGGCAGTCCAATTACCCACCCATTTACTTTAACGCCAGATAGCCCAGAGCCGCTAGATGAATTGCCGCTGATTGTTATCGTGATTGATGAATTGGCTGATTTGATGATGGTGGTAGGCAAAAAAGTTGAGGAGCCGATTGCGCGTTTGGCCCAGAAAGCTCGTGCATGCGGCATTCACTTGGTCGTAGCAACTCAACGGCCTTCTGTGGATGTTATTACCGGTTTGATTAAAGCGAATATTCCAACTCGTGTTGCATTTCAAGTGTCTAGTAAGATTGACTCACGTACCATTCTTGATCAAATGGGCGCTGAGGCTTTGCTAGGTCAGGGTGATATGCTGTATCAGCCGCCAGGCACAACATATCCTCAGCGTATTCACGGTGCTTTTGTGAGTGATGCAGAGGTGCACCGTGTAGTTCAGCATCTTAAAGCGCAGGGCGAGCCTAATTATATTGATGGAATCCTTACTGGATGTAGTGAAGAAGGTGGTGATTTGGGCGGTATGGAGAGCACTGGTGGTGAATCAGATCCATTGTATGATGAAGCTGTTGCAATCGTAATGAAAACTCGACGTGCTTCAATTTCATCTGTGCAAAGGCAATTACGCATTGGATACAATCGCGCGGCGCGTCTGATTGAGGAGATGGAACGTGCAGGTTTAGTTTCATCGATGCAAAGTAATGGTAATCGTGAAGTATTAGCACCTAATCAGAACCAAGATTAATTTAATGAAAGCTTTCATGAACCGCTTTTTATTTGTTTTACTTTACTTTTTTGCGCAAGCTTCTAGCGCAACGGGTTTAGAACGTATGAAGGATTACTTTCTAAATATTCAAACCGCCCAGGCAGACTTTCACCAAGTGGTGACTGATAGGCAAGGGCATAAGACGCAAGATGTGACCGGCACTATGCAATTACAAAAGCCCAATAAATTTCGGTGGGATTATAACAAGCCTTATGTACAAAAAATTATTGGCGATGGTGAAAAGGTTTGGCTTTATGATCCTGAATTAAGTCAGGTTACAGTTCGCTCTTTCAGTAAAGCCGTAGGCTCAACACCTGCAGCTTTGTTGGCTGGGGGCAAGGAGATGGAGCGCTCATTTGTTATTAAAGACGCTAGCCGAAAGGGTGAGCTAGAATGGGTGTTAGCCGTTCCTAAAGTGAGTGAAACTGGTTTTGAGCGAGTTTTTTTAGGGTTCAAAGGGGATGCTTTAATGGAAATGGAATTGCATGATAGCTTTGGTAATCGCACATCTATTGAGTTTCTGAATATACAACGGAATCCAAAACTTTCATCTGAACTCTTTAAATTCACCCCACCTGCGGATGCAGATTTGTTGAGCCAGTAAATTAGGTGCTTTGCATTCTTGAATAGTCTTTTTGCTCCCAATCAACCTCAAGCACCTTTGGCTGAACAGTTAAGACCTCAAACACTAGATGAGGTGGTTGGTCAGTCGCATTTGCTCGGGCAGGGTAAGCCACTTCGCTTAGCATTTCAGTCAGGTAAATTACCCTCTATGATTTTGTGGGGGCCTCCAGGGGTTGGTAAAACAACATTAGCGCGCTTAATTGCCAATACAGCCCAAGCTGAATTTATTCCAATCTCTGCAGTACTTTCAGGTATCAAAGATATTCGTGAAGCAATTGAGCGTGCAGAACATACGCTTCAACAATCTCACCGTCGTACTATTATGTTTGTAGATGAAGTACATCGCTTTAATAAAGGTCAGCAGGATGCTTTTTTGCCTTTTGTTGAAAGTGGCTTAATCACTTTTATTGGCGCAACTACAGAAAACCCATCATTTGAAGTGAATAGTGCATTATTAAGCCGGGCTCAAGTATTTGTGCTCAATTCATTATCAGAATCTGAGTTGAGTCAGTTGCTTGCAAGAGCCCAAGCAGCTATGAATAATCATATTGGACTCACAGATGAAGCAAAGAATCATCTCATTTCTTATGCGGATGGGGACGCAAGACGTTTGCTTAATTTTGTCGAAGGTCTCTTTAATGCAGCAGCATCTGCCTCAATTAAAGAGATTGATATGGTGTTTTTGCAGTCCACGATGGCGACTAAAATGCGCCGTTTTGATAAAGGTGGTGAGGCGTTTTACGACCAAATTTCAGCGTTGCATAAATCAGTACGCGGTTCTAATCCTGACGGCGCACTATATTGGATGCAGCGCATGTTGGATGGCGGCGCAGAGCCACTTTATGTTGGCCGTCGCTTAGTGCGTATGGCCATTGAAGATATTGGCCTTGCTGACCCGCGGGCTTTAGAAATCTGTTTAAATGCCTGTAAAACCTATGAGCGCCTTGGCTCTCCTGAGGGTGAACTTGCTTTTGCGAATGCTGTGGTTTACTTAGCGATTGCAGCGAAGAGTAACGCCGTTTATATGGCTTACAATCAGGTCAAAGCCTTCGTTGCCCAGGATCAATCTCGACCGGTGCCGATGCATTTACGTAATGCACCAACGAAGCTAATGAAGGATTTGGATTATGGTAAGGACTATCGTTACGCGCACAATGAAGAGGGTGCTTATGCCGCAGGTGAGCAGTATTTGCCAGATGGTTTAGAAAGAATGAAATTTTACGAGCCGACAAATCGTGGGCTTGAAGGTAAAATAAGCGAGAAATTAGCATACTTGGCTGAGCTTGATAGAAAAGCCAAGAACTAAATTTATTAGGAAAACGCATGTTAGATATACAGCAATTAAGAAATGATTTAGACACCGTGGTGGCAAAACTCGCGAGCCGTAAGTTCGTGTTTGATGTGGCAGAATTTACCGCCTTAGAAGCAGAGCGCAAGGAGGTACAAACACGCACGCAAGACTTGCAAGCGAAACGTAATGCGACTTCTAAACAGATCGGGATGGCGAAAGCTAAGGGCGAAGATGTCAATGCGATCATGGCTGAAGTGGCTGGCCTTGGTGATCAACTTAAGGCCGACGAAGAGCGTCTAGCAGCAATTCAATTCCAGATGCAGGACTTCTTGCTCAATGTCCCTAATCTGCCACAAGACACGGTGCCAGTGGGTAAATCAGAAGAAGATAATGTGGAAGTGCGTAAAGTTGGCATGCCACGGAGTTTCGATTTTGAGATTAAAGACCACACGGATGTAGGAACACCTCTAGGGCTAGATTTTGATACTGGTGCTAAGCTATCTGGTGCTCGCTTTACATTAATGCGTGGCCAGATCGCTAAATTGCATCGTGCGCTTGCGCAGTTTATGCTGGATACGCAAACCGACAAGCATGGCTATGAAGAGTGCTATACCCCTTATATGGTCAATGCAGATTCACTGCGCGCTACAGGCCAGTTGCCTAAATTTGAAGAGGATCTCTTCAAGATGCCACATAATGATGGCAGCCTATACCTCATCCCAACCTCTGAGGTAACTCTCACTAATATCGTGCGTGATGAGATTGTTCCACTTGAATCTTTACCCATTAAGCTGACTGCGCATACACCTTGTTTCCGTTCAGAAGCGGGTTCCTATGGCCGCGATACGCGTGGCATGATTCGTCAGCACCAGTTTGATAAGGTGGAGATGGTACAGATTGTTCACCCGGAGAAAAGTAATGCGGCACTAGAAGAGATGGTTGGTCATGCTGAAAATATCTTAAAATCACTTGAGCTTCCTTATCGTGTGGTATCGCTATGTACAGGCGATATGGGTTTTGGCGCGGCTAAGACTTACGACTTGGAGGTGTGGCTGCCAGCGCAAAATACTTACCGTGAGATATCATCTGTGTCTAACTGTGAAGCATTTCAAGCGCGTCGCTTGCAAGCACGTTTCCGCAATGAAGCGGGTAAGCCTGAGCTTGTGCATACACTTAATGGTTCAGGCTTGGCTGTTGGTCGTACTCTGGTGGCTATCCTTGAGAATTATCAAAATGCAGATGGCAGTGTGACGATTCCTAAAGTGCTTCGTAATTATATGGGTGGCAAAGAAGTGATTCGTTAAATATGGTGTCGTCCTTGAAAGAACTTACAGAAATTTACTGCACCTCAAAGTTGGACTATATGACTAACAGACTAGGGTGCAGTTTTTTATGGCTATTGCATACTAGTTCTAATTAGAAATAGTATGCATGTTAATCATAGATTTTCTAGCATTACTAAGAGAAAACTATCAAGCCTTAGGAAGCTGCATTTTCGTCAATTTAGATTAACACCGCTGCAGTTTGACTTGATTGCCAGTTTGGGTAATCAGCCGCCGATGACTTGCAAGGAGTTGCGGGAAAAGTAATACACAGTCATTTTGTGATAGTGCTCATCAAGGCACATCTTTTACGTCGGTAGAGTATAAAGCAACTGAAAATAAGACGGTTTATTTCTGTGGTTGTAAGAAATCAAGAGCTCAGCTTATTTGTGACAGTAGTTACAATAAGTAGTAAAAGTTCTTGCTGATTATTGTTTTTTAATCAGCGGGGTGCTTGGTTTAAATTCAAAGTTCGGAAATAAAGATTCGTGCCCTGGGAAGTATTTCTCTAGGATGTCGTAATAGGTTCTGATTGACTCTACAAAAATCACAGGCGCACCGCCGTTGGCATAACCAAATTTTACCATGTTGTAATACTTGGCCTTATTAAGGAGTGGTAGGGTAGTTTTAATATCTGCCCAGCTGTCTGGATTAAGCCCCATCTTTTTTGCAAGCTCTCGGGCGTCTTCTAAGTGCGAAAAGCCGATATTGTAAGCAGCGAGGGCCATCCATGTGCGATCAGGTTCCTGTATATGTTCAGAGACCTGACGTTTGAGGTTGCTGATATAGCGTGCACCGCCCAAAATGCTTTGCTTGGCGTCTAGTCTATCTGTGACACCAAGCTCATCTGCAGTTTCTTCGGTTAGCATCATCATGCCTCGGACGTTGGTCGGTGAAGTATTGTATTGGTCCCAATGGGATTCTTGGTAGCTGATCGCGGCAATTAGGCGCCAATCGATATCTGTAAGTTCTTGTGCGGCTTTAAAAAGCGTAACAAATTTAGGTAATACTGAATGTGATTGGCTTAAGAAATTGCTTACATCTAGCTGATCTAGTCGCTCGGTGTGGCCATGATAACGATCGACCAGGTTCTTAAGCGTACCATCTTTGCTAATGCGATCAAAAAACGCGAGTGACTTTTGATAGAGCCATTCGTTGCCACTCTTAGGGAAGGCCCAAGCGATTTGCTCTGGATCGCCAACCGCCATGCCTTTGCCAATGTTAGGGTAATAGTTCTGGAGGATGGCAATAACACGATCATCCGCGACAGTGTAATTCAAGAGCCCCATGTTGACCTGCTCGAGAAGCTCGTCAGTACTGGCGTTCTCAACTTCTTGGAAGTTCAGCAGAGGGTTTTTTGCCTTTATTGATTTTAATCGTTCCGCATAGCTTGAACCTTTAGGGACATGGATGTGTTTTCCAAACAAGTCCTTAATTTCTTGTGGTTCATTGTTTTGATCTATGCCATAAGCGATGTGTTGTTGAACGTCGAGATAGGGAGCACCAAAACGAACATCTTTAGCGCGCTCAGATGTGATGCTTAAATTGGCTGCTGCTAGATTGGCCTTGCCATTTTTTAGCATCGGAATCACATCCGAGACCTTATCGGCGACAATAAAGCGCACTCGGTAGTCTTCCCCTAAGTCTTTCGCGAAAAGCATGGCGAGGTCATATTCTAAGCCTGCGTATTTGCCCTTGCCGTCGACATAATAGGTGCCAGCAGCATTATGGGTAACCACTACTAGCTCTTTAGTTTTGCGCACGTTGGGTGTGCGCTGATGCGAGAAATAATAGAGCGTTGCCAGACACAGTAACAGGATGCTGGCGATCATAACGTAGACGAAAGGCTTTCGTGCAAATCTCATGAACTGCAGTTTCAACAACTTCGGCTCACTTGTCTAGTTAAAAAATGCGATCTATTTACTCTATTTCTTGGCTTGCTAGATACTCTTCGTAGTTGCCTGAGTAGTCGATGATTCCATCAGCACGCACATCTAAAATCCGGGTTGCCAATGAGCTTACAAACTCACGGTCATGACTTACGAAGAATAAGGTGCCATTATATTTATCAAGCGCCGTATTAAGTGACTCAATCGACTCCATGTCCATGTGGTTGGTCGGTTCATCCATCAATAAGACGTTTGTCCTTGCGAGCATTAACTTACCAAACATCATGCGACCTTTTTCACCACCTGAGAGCACTTGGACTGATTTTTTAAAGTCCTCACCGGAGAATAGTAAGCGACCTAGCATGCTGCGAACCACCTGGTCGTCATCACCTGCTTGGGTGAACTGTTTCATCCAGTCAAAGAGGTTAAGATTTTGCTCAAAGTCTACAGCGTGGTCTTGAGCAAAGTAACCGATGTTGGCTTTTTCTGCCCACTTCACGGTGCCATGATTTGGTTTTAGATCGCCTGCTAGGCAGCGGAGTAGGGTGGTCTTACCGATTCCGTTCTCACCGATGATTGCAATCTTTTCCCCCGCTTCAACAAGTAAGTTGAAATCGTTAAATAGCACGCGGTCAAAGCCGTGACTCAATTTTTGGACTTCTACTGCGTTACGATGTAATTTTTCTCGGTCGTCATACTCAAAACGTATAAATGGATATTGGCGGCTCGAGGGTTTGATGTCCTCTACCTTGATTTTGTCGATTTGCTTTGCACGACTGGTTGCTTGTTTTGCTTTGGAAGCATTTGCAGAGAAACGGCGGACAAAGTCCTGCAGATCAGCAATCTGTTGTTTTGCCTTGGCGTTATCTTTTGCTTGTTGCGCGCGCGCCATGGTAGAGGCTTCCATGAAGTCATCGTAGTTACCCGGATAAACAGTCAGCTTCGCGTAGTCCATGTCTGCCGTATGTGTACATACTTGGTTTAAAAAGTGGCGATCATGCGAGATGATAATCATGGTGCAGTTGCGATTGTTAAGGATGTCTTCTAACCAGCGAATAGTGTTGATATCCAAGTTATTAGTCGGTTCATCGAGTAGCAATATATCTGGATTAGCGAAAAGTGCTTGAGCAAGCAGTACACGAAGCTTCCAACCTGGCGCAACCGCGCTCATGAGGCCATTGTGTTGGTCAATAGGAATGCCAACTCCTAAAAGTAATTCACCTGCACGCGCTTCAGCAGTGTAGCCATCGTATTCAGCGAACACAGCCTCTAATTCAGCTGCTTTCATGTAGTCTTCTTCAGTCGAGTCAAGGTTCATGTAGATAGCGTCTTTTTCTGACTTTGCTTTCCACATTTGCTCGTGCCCCATCATCACAACATCTAGAACGCGCTGGTCTTCGTAGCCAAATTGGTCTTGGCGAAGCCATGCCATTCGCTCATTGCTATCGAGTGCAATGTTACCAGTGGTTGGTTCAAGCACGCCCGCTATGATCTTCATGAATGTTGATTTTCCGCAACCGTTTGCTCCAATGAGGCCGTAACGATTGCCATCGCCAAACTTCACAGAAACGTTCTCAAAAAGTGGCTTTGCGCCAAATTGCATGGTGATGTTATTGCTAATAAGCACGGTTTAATTCCTAAAGTATTTTATATGTAATATTATTTAATAATTTGAATTATATATTAAATTTATTTTTAATTAGAACTTCATCAATCCCCAGTTGCCCCCCGCGTGGCCAAGCCTCTTTGATGCCTTTGCCGACAGTTATAAACATAGTTGGGATATGATCCTCTGGTAAATTAAGTAGTTTTGCGACTGCATCAAAATCAAAGCCATCCATAGGGCAAGTGTCATAACCCATCTCTTTTGCGGCAAGCATGATGTTCATCGCAGCCATTCCACAGGAGCGCATGGCTTCATCACGCTGCGCTTGTTCACGACCTGTGTAATATACTTTAATGGCAGGTAATAAGAAATCTGCGACAGCTTGTGGGGCATCTTTCCAGTATCTGCTTGGGTCTTTTTGCCAAGCTTGCACATCTGCAACCAATACAAGGAGAAGTGATGCTTCTGTAACTTGCGTTTGGTTCCAGCTTACTGCTTGAATTTCTGCGCGCAAGACAGGATCTTCTACAGCCACAAAACGCCAGTGTTGAATATTGAAAGCCGTCGGTGCTAGCATCGCGAGTGAAATTAGTTGATTTACTTCTTCGTCACTCAACTTGTGGGTTGGGTCGTAGGCCTTGATCGAGCGGCGTGTTTTAATAGCATCAATAACGTTCATGTTGTTTCTTTTCTTTTAGTATGTAATGTCAATAATTTCTAAATTTAAGTCACCAGCAGGGCGTTTCCAGCGTACATTGTTGCCTATTCCTTGTCCGATCAGTGCCGCTGCTAAAGGGGAAGCATAGCTCACTGTGCCTAATGCAATGTTTGCCTCATCTTCGCCAACGATTTGAAAATGATGCCGCTTACCTTCATCATCTTCCACGATCACAGTGGTGCCAAAGACAACAGTAGATGGTCTTTGATTCTGAGGGGTCTCAACTAAAATCGCTTGCTCTAAGCGTGCTTGTACGTAGCGTAAATCTCGATCCACCATCGCCAAACGCTGTTCAGTGGTTGGATCTTCTTTATTTGTTGCCAATAAATCACGTTCATCAAAAAGGGCGTTCACTGTTTCTTTTAACTGCTTTAAGCCGTTCTGTGTGACATAGTTAGGGAGTTCACTAATTGGGCGCTCTGGCAGGTCGGTACCGGCGAGCTCTAAGTCATCCTCTTTAACAAACCCTCGACTCAAGGCTTATTCCCACTCAATAGTTACACGACTAAAATAGTCAACTAAATCAAGCACTTATAACCACCTAAAAAGTAGCGTGTAACTTTTGTGTAACTATGATTAGAAAGTACTCCGTTTAGCAATTTGCTTTTCCAATTTGATATCAACGCTTAAGTGGCGCTTAACTTACACAGGTTGCGTCGGCTAAGTGCTAACCCAACTAAAACGCTGTGTTCTCAATTATTTGTCATCATACACGTGACACAGCATAGCTTACAGCATAAAATGTCTATAAATTTTAACAGGATTGTTGATAGATGAAATACAGAAAAGAGATAGACGGACTAAGGGCGCTAGCTGTACTACCCGTCATCTTGTTCCACGCAGGCTTCACAACTTTTAGTGGCGGCTTTGTAGGCGTGGATATCTTCTTCGTAATTAGTGGATATCTAATTACTACCATCATCGTAGATGAGATGGACAAAGGTTCGTTTTCACTGCTTAACTTTTACGAACGAAGAGCGCGAAGAATCTTACCAGCCCTCTTCTTTGTGATGCTGTGTACGCTTCCATTTGCTTGGTTTTGGATGCTACCGCAAGACTTGAAAAGCTTTTCACAAAGCTTAGTAGCTGTTCCACTGTTTGCTTCTAATGTGCTTTTTTATCTCACAAGCGGGTACTTTGATACAGCATCTGAGCTTAAGCCTTTGCTACATACGTGGAGCTTAGCTGTTGAGGAACAGTACTACGTCTTGTTTCCTGTGTTCTTAATGCTAGCGTGGAAATTGGGCAAGAAGTGGATTATTTCGTTATTAGCGTTGGTTGCTATTGTTAGTGTCATTGCCGCTCAATGGGGCTCAGCAACACACCCTTCTTTTTCTTTTTACCTGTTACCAACACGTGCTTTTGAGATACTTATTGGAGCTTTAATATCTTTGTATATTAATCATAAACAAAGTATAATTTCAGTCAGTCAGTCAGTCAGTCAGTCAGTCAGTCAGTCAGTCAGTCAGTCAGTCAGTCTGGCTGGTTTAGCACTTGTTCTGTACGCAATATTTGCGTTTGATGAGAACACTCCATCCCCTAGTCTATACACACTTATTCCAACAATAGGTGCTAGTTTAATTCTCATATTTGCGAATAGTGGCAACCTAGTTGGAAAATTACTGGGAAGTAAATTAACTGTAGGAATAGGCTTAATAAGCTACAGCGCATATCTTTGGCATCAGCCATTGTTTGCCTTTGCTAGGCTAAGGACTATTGATGAGCCAAGTAATTTTTTGCTTGGACTACTAGCCACTCTTTCTCTTGTATTAGGCTATCTAAGTTGGAAATATATTGAAACCCCATTTAGAAATAAGAACACAATCTGCCGAAAAAAAATCTTCACTTATGGCGCTTTAGCTAGCATATTTTTTATTGCGATTGGATTAATTGGACATATTAACAAGGGCTTTGATAGCCGTTTAGCACAAGAAACTAAAGCTATCGCAGAATGGCAAAACTATGACTTCACACAGACATTAAGGCGCTATCAATGCTTTATGGAGCCAGAAAATACTTATCTTGAATTTAAGAATGAGTGTTTCGGCGAGCGTACAGCAGAAGCTTATTTAATATGGGGTGACTCATACGCCGCCGCGTCATCTAAAGGAATGAGAGCCGTACATAATGATGTTATTCAACTTACAGCAAGTGCCTGTCCTCCTTTAATTGACACGACTTTTACAGAACGTCCAAATTGCTTAAAGATTAATGAATTCATTAAAAAAAAGATTAAGGAATTAAAACCGAAGAAAATTTTTCTACAGTCAAATTGGCATACCTACAAAAAGGAAAATGTTGTAGGCAACCTCCATAAAACAATTGAATTTATAAAGCGTGAATCACCGTTAACAAAAATAGTGATACTTGGTAGCGCACCACAGTGGGAGCCGACATTGCCTTTAGCTCTCCTAAAAAAACAACTTAACATCAATCAAATCGATTATGTTTATATGCCTTCGTACAGCAAATTAAAAAAAGTTGATGAACAACTTGTTGCTTTAGCAAATGATGAAAAAATTAACTATATTTCAATATTAGATAATTTTTGTATAGAAAATAAATGCCTAGCTGTGACTGAATATAATTCTACATATTGGCTCACAGCTTGGGATAATGGGCACCTAACAGAAGCAGGCTCTATGTATCTTTTTATGAAGTTAAAAAACGTCATTAACAACTAATACGATTTACAACCAAAGGAGCAGACTATGAATCGCATTGAACAGATTAAGGCAGAACAAAAAAAGTTGGCAGACGAACTTGAAAGCGAGATGCTTAAAGAGCGTGCCAACGTGCTTGCGAAGATGAAGGAAGACATTAAGTTGTTTGGCTTTAAGACTAGTGACTTTAAGGGCGTTCTTGCTACACGTAAGAAACGTGGTACAGCGGTTAAAAAAGTTGTAGCTAAGCGCAAGCCTTAAATGAGATAGGAACATCAATGCCTGCTCCTAAAATTCCTCGTAAGCCCATTCCTAAGTTCACTAAAGCTGAACTTAATAGAGCCAATCTTTGTGCTGAAGCACTTTGGTATGGAGTGAATTTTAAGACTGGCGACTTGTACCCTATCAGTGACGCAAACTTGATGAGCAGGTTTGCGTTTAACTTTTATCACTTCCACAAGAATAAGAAAAAGTTCCAACCCGATATTTTTGTTGCTGATGTACGTGAACTAATCTTGGCGTGTGGTATTAAGATGCTGTTTCGCGGCATAGCTGAAATGGACTTAAGAAAAGGAATTAATAGTCTGTATAAAGATGTTTATCCACTCTTTCAAAAGTCACTTAAAAGTCCAAGTAGAGTTAGCTCACATCAAGTGGCGGTTAAGTGCTTAGAAAGCTTAAGCAAAGGACTGGTTAGAAATCCTGCCGCCAATCGTCTTAATCTTGCGTCACGCATATTGTTCTTCTTATCGCCAAACATACAGGCGTTTAATATGAACAATAGCGTTGCTATATTTTTTGGCTTACAAACTCGTCCGCACCATCATTACGCAGAATACTTTGAGTTGTTTAGCAAAGGATTAGTTACTAATCAAACCAATCTTAGCAAATTCAAAATGCCTCCAGCACGTGACGATTTAGACATTGTTACTTGGAATGAAGCAAGTAGAACTGATTGGTGGAAACGTCGTGTACTTGACTTGGCTGTTTTGCTTCACACAAGCCCCAATATTTCTGTATACCCTAATCTACGGTATATGATTAAACAGCAGATTAAAGCTGATAAGCTCAACCAAACTTAAATCAGCTCAATCGCTTTACGCTTCATAGCATCATTAACATCTATGTAGCACTGAGTTGTACTTATATTGGCGTGCCTCGCAATGCTTTGTAGCACCCTAACAGATACTCCTTTATCGGCTAAATTGGTAATTGCTGTACGACGTGGTGAATGCGAACTAGCGCCATCTATCCCAACATTGCGGAATAAGTGATGAAAGAATTGGCACAAAGTATTGCTGTTCCAACCATCAACTGGACGCTTTTGTGAGTAGAAAAGCTTATCTGTAATAGACTTATAGGGTACAGCACGAACATAAGCTTGTAGCTCTTTGCGTAGCTTATCGCTTACAAATACAGTTCCAGTCTTGCCACCCTTAGTCTGTTCTGCGCTTAAGTAAATCTCAGCTTTAATCTTTCCTTCTGCGTCAAGAACGTCCTCATATCGCAGACTGGCGCATTCCTTAACCCTTAGCGCCGCATACAACATTGTTAGAAACATTGCTCTATTGCGTTCTGCGTGTGGACGTGTTGCCACGTAGTCCAGCACTCTACGTGTTTCTGTAGCTGTTAGTGTTTTGGCTTGTTTAGACATAAGTGCTCTCCTTAAAGTAAGCTTTTCAATGTCTAAAGTGTATTTTCTTTGTTTCTTAATTCCTACCGATTTTTCGTCTAAGTGTGTCAAAATAAAATCCTCAATGTTTACGCCAGGTTAGCGTTGTAATAGCAAAAAACCAAAGCTTTTGTTAATTAGCTTTGGTTCTGTATTTATTGGATTTAGTAGCTGATTGCGACATTATTAAGCAGGCTTGCGTATAAGCCCTACACGCTGTTTTAAGCTTGCTCAGCTACCAAAGCTTAGCTCAGCTTGTTTTTAGCGTTTATAGCTTGTTTAATTCAGTCTGCTGTAGCTTTGCTCTTTTACTTAAGCTCAGTATTAACTTTACTCTATTACTTTAAGTTTAAGTTTTGACTGTTTCAGTGTTAGCTTTGATTGCTTACTAGAATTTAGACAAAGCTTCGCCAATTAAAGCATTAAGCTTTAATTTTCATCAGCAAGAGCCAAACGTGGGCAGTAATGCTGTTAAGTCAAAGTCCAAAGCACGTTATCAGTGTCTTTAGTTCCAACTTCTTTTGTAATGTACTCAATCCAACCGCTATCCGTAATATCAACCTTATGCTCAGCGTCTATGTGCTCAACATTAAGCTTGGCGTTCATAACAAGTGCGTCAAACTGATTAAACTTAACGTGACTTGGTAAACCACCAATGGCAAAGTGAAGATGTAAATTCTTATTGCTACGCTCACCTTCAACTACAGGCAGATACTTAAGTGACTTACCGCCCTTCTCTGCGGCGTACTTTCCAAACACTTGTCTGTTAAGTTTCTGCGTAAAGCGTTTGGCTATACGTTCACAGTCAATACGTGTCAGCTTACGCTTATATGTTCCTTTATCTGTAGTCTCAATAATTGTTTGCTTCAAAGTCAACGTTAAAGCTAACGGAAAATCCTTACTCATTCCGCTTAACCACGTGCGTGTTGCCGCCTTCTGCGTAGGCAAGGCGTTTGGGTTATAGGCAGTACGTTGGCGAATTTCGTATAGTTTCATACTATTATTTATACAAAACCAAAGGATAGAAGAAATTTTCCTTTAGGTTGCTCTTAATAAACTCTGAAGTTACAGTAAAAGTTCACTTAACAAAAGGAGTTTTACTATGTCAGTAATTGCTAAATTGAAGCTTGTAGCTAGCAAGCGTGAACGTTTCTTAAGCCCAACTGTTGCTCGTCGTCAAAAGCTAGCAGACAAATTGGAAGAACAGTTAGCACTTTGTACAGCACAAAAGAATGGCGAAATTTACGCACCCAAGCGTATTAAAACTGTGACTAACGCTGACGGTGAGCGTGTGCGTGTAGAAGCTACTAAGCGAGTTAAAGAGTGGTTTTGGACTACTAGTAGCGGTAAGATTAACTTAGCTGTACGTTATGGTAGCAAGACTTTGGAACTTGGCAAAGGCAAGAACGCTATTGAACTTAGCACAGGCGACGAGCTTATCGCTACCATTAGCTTGCTTAAAGATGCAGTTATTGCTGGTGAATTAGACGATGCTATTACCAATGCTAGCGATAAGTTACGTGCTGGCTTTGGTAAGTAAATAACATAAGGACTGGCTTTAATTGCCAGTCCAATCTCCTATGCCTTGCTAAATATATAAGAATAGGAGTATTGTATGAGAATTAATGAAATAACAGACGCACAAGGACAGTTGGAGTTATTACGTACAGTAATAGACAACACTTGGACAGCCATAGCACAGCAAGCGGAACAAGAGAAACGTGCGGAAGCTGAACGTAAGGCACAAGCTAAGCTTAAGCCACGTAGCCGTAAAGCTGTTAAAGCACCCTACGCTAGCCCCCCACCCCCACTTAAAAAACCTCAACCCCTAACAACAAATAAGCCAACCCCCAACCCAACCCTAGCCAACCCTAACGCTGATAACACTATAAAGCCCATACGTAGCACAGCTAATCCAACGCCTAACCTACACCCTAACCATACCCAAGCAATGCCTCAAAATGCGCTTAATGTGCCAAAAGACGGGTATTTTGGTAAGAATATAGGTGCTACAGAAAAAGATGCTTATGGTGACGACAGGCATAGCAAAAATGGTATTGCTAGCCTAAAAAAATTACCGCGCAATTTTCAACACCCAAGTACTTAAGCTTTTATGGTGGTGATTTTTTACCTATACCCCCACCCTAAGCTGTAACTATCGGAACAAGTATTCCATCTCTATATTCGTAGTCAGCTAGCGCATTACTAATCATTTTCGCTTCTGTTGTATGGTAATAAGTTTTTTCGATTTGCGTAATACTTGTCCCACACATTTCAGCAACGCTAGCTATTGGCAATCCACTATTAACACGCTTAGTAATGAACGTGTGCCTAAAACTATAAGGAACTATATTGCGTGCCTTAACGTTAGTTACTTTAGCCTTAATCAATATTTTATCGAAGTGATGTAGTATTGCTCTTGGTGTTATCGCTGTCTTATTAGTTGCTCTAAATATTAACTCATCTATCACCAATTCACGTCTATCTGCTTCCTTAACATTTTCTTCTTTTCTCTTTGCTTGTAGCGCTAATAATCTAAAAAAGTATCCATAGTCTTTTACTACAAACTTTCTTGTATGCCCAACTTTACTTGTTTCTCCACGCACAGTTATCTTTACTAACTCAACCCTACGCTCTCTACTTTCCTTAACTTCCATCTCATATAAATCATTCCAAGTTAACTGTAGGGCTTCGCCGCGCCTTAATCCAGTTATCATTGATATACCTAAAAAGTAACCACACAATGCTTTAATTAAGTTTTGAGAATCATTAATGTTTTCTTCTGCTTCGTTAATGTAGTCCCATAGCGCCTTATCAATAGCTATTATTTCGTTATCCTCAAATAAGCTACGCCTATTACTTTCTTTGCCTCTGTCTTGCGCCTTTAGTTTTGGAAAATCTATTTGTCTAATATTGACTAATTCTTTGCTGTGTAACCACTTAATCATTGCGTTAATAGTGGTTTGTTCATTCTCTACCGTAGCTTGACTAGCTCCTTTATCTTTACTTTTAGTACGCTCGTGATAGTAGTCATCTCCGTCAGTAATTGCTAGTTCTTTTAGCTTTGTATCTTTACCAATAAACTTAAGCCAGTGCTCTAAATGCGTAACAATAGTTCCAAATCTACCTTCTTTAATTCTGTTACCAATTTGCTTTTTCTTCCACTCTAAATACAACTCTACGCCTGCTTTAGTTGTTATAGAGTAGTAGCTTTTTCCCGCTAATTGATTTGACATTAGTTCGTGATAATGTCTCTTAGCTAAGTCTAATGCTGTGCTTTTGCTAGTTGTTTTTAGACTAAAACGAGCGTACTTGTGTTCCTTAGTAAGCCACATACGGAACTGCCAATATGCGCCGCGTGTGTATATAACAGCGCCGTCAAATATCGCTTCTTCGTTGTCTTCAAACTTAGTTTTTTTGAGTGCCATTTTGCTTAACGTGACTATAGTTTTGAGTAGCTACATTTTTGTGTAGCTTTCTGTGTAACTATAAATTCAAACGCTAATTAAAACAAGCACTTATTTAGGTTCGTGAAACTTTTGTGTAAGTAAAGAACCTAGCATTTATACGGTTTGCGAGAGGAAATCCTACTCCCACTCAATCGTAGCCGGAGGCTTGCCTGAGATATCGTACACTACCCTGTTTATGCCACGTACTTCGTTGATGATGCGGTTAGAGACCTTGCCAAGAAGACTGTAAGGCAGTTCAGCCCAATGCGCTGTCATAAAGTCGCTAGTGATGACTGCCCGCAGTGCGACCACATAATCATAGGTGCGGCCATCACCCATCACGCCAACAGATTTTACTGGCAGGAATACCGTGAAGGCTTGGCTTGTTAATTCATACCAAGTTTTACCGGTTGCTTCGTCTTTGGTATTGCGTAACTCTTCAATAAAGATGGCGTCAGCCAAACGAAGGAGGTCAGCGAACTCTTTGTTCACTGCGCCCAAGATACGCACGCCAAGTCCTGGGCCTGGGAATGGATGGCGATAAACCATGTCATGTGGCAAGCCAAGAGCCAAGCCAAGTTCACGTACTTCATCTTTGAAGAGGTCACGGAGAGGCTCTAAGAGTTTTAAACCTAGTTTTTCTGGTAAGCCGCCTACGTTATGGTGGCTCTTAATCGTGACCGCTTTTTTGGATTTCGCACCACCAGACTCAATCACGTCTGGGTAGATTGTGCCCTGCGCTAACCACTTAGCATTCCCTAATTTCTTCGCTTCTGTTTGGAATACTTCGACAAACTCTTTACCAATGATCTTACGTTTCGCTTCAGGATCAGATACGCCAGTGAGTTCCCCCATAAACTGTTCTGATGCATCTACGTGGATCACTTTTGCATGCAAGCGGCCAGCAAACATCTCCATTACCATCTTGCCTTCATTGAGTCGGAGAAGTCCGTGGTCAACGAATACGCAGGTGAGTTGGTTCCCAACGGCGCGGTGAATTAAGGCTGCTGCAACACTAGAATCCACGCCGCCGGAGAGACCAAGAATTACTTCTTCGTTGCCCACTTGTTCGCGGATTCTCGCTACAGCTTCTTCGATATAGTCACCCATGATCCAGTCGGCGTGGGTGCCGCAAATATCTAGTACAAAACGTCGAAGCATCGCATCGCCTTGTTTGGTATGCGTCACTTCTGGGTGGAACTGAACAGCGTAGAATTTGCGGTCTTCATCGGCCATTCCTGCGATTGGTGTTGTGTCGTTGCTTGCAATGACTTTGAAACCGGGAGGTAATTCGGTCACTTTATCACCGTGGCTCATCCAAACGTCAAGTAAGCTGTGACCTTTATCATTGATACTGTCTTGAATATCTTTAAATAGAGCAGAGTGATTTCTTGCTCGCACTGACGCAAAACCGAATTCTCGTTTAGCGCCAGCCTCTACTTTTCCGCCAAGTTGCTGTGCCATGGTTTGCATGCCATAACAGATTCCAAGGACTGGCACGCCTAGCAAAAATACAGCATCTGGAGCTTTATCTGTATCCTCTTCATAGACGCTGGCATGACTGCCTGAGAGCACAATACCTTGCGCTCCAAAGTTACGAACAAAGTCGTCGGAAACATCACAAGGATGGACCTCACAGTAAACGTGCGCTTCCCGAATGCGTCGTGCAATCAACTGGGTGACTTGTGAGCCGAAGTCTAAAATCAGAATTTTTTGATGAGACATAAGAAATAAAAAGCCTATACGCTAAAAATAACGAAGGGCAAACGACTTTGAAATTATGGATCAAAGTGGTTTGCCCAACAAAGTTAAGTTAAGAATTAATCAATATGATAATTCGGCGCCTCTTTGGTAATTTGTACATCATGCACATGAGATTCACGCATGCCGGCTGAGGTGATTTGTACGAACTCAGCCTTGTTACGCATTTCTTCAATCGTTTTGCAACCTACATATCCCATTGAAGCACGAAGGCCACCCATTAATTGATGAACTACGGCTATCATGCTACCTTTGTAAGGGACGCGACCTTCAATTCCTTCCGGCACTAACTTGTCTGCGTTACCATTGTTTTCTTGGAAGTAGCGGTCGCTAGAACCTTTTTGCATTGCGCCGATAGATCCCATGCCGCGATAGGATTTATATGAACGGCCTTGGAATAGCTCAATTTCACCCGGTGCCTCTTCGGTACCAGCAAACATGCCGCCTAGCATTACAGAATACGCGCCAGCGGCGATTGCTTTTGAGATATCTCCAGAGTAGCGTATACCGCCGTCAGCGATAAATGGTACGCCTGTACCACGTAAAGCTTCTTCAACATTACTAACCGCGGTAATTTGTGGAACGCCTACGCCAGCGACGATACGGGTCGTACAGATAGAGCCCGGGCCGATACCGACCTTGACGCCGTCAGCACCTGCATCGACTAATGCTTTAGCCGCCCCACCGGTCGCGATGTTGCCGCCGATGACCTGTACATTTGGAAAGTTTTTCTTGACCCAGGTAACCCGGTCAAGGACGCCCTGTGAGTGGCCGTGAGCAGTATCTACAACAATCGCGTCCACTCCAGCTTCAGCAAGCGCTGCAACACGTTCTTCCGTTCCTTCTCCTACACCAACCGCAGCACCAACGCGTAAACGGCCCTGCGCATCTTTACAGGCTAAAGGATGGTCACTGGATTTCTGAATATCTTTAACGGTTATTAGGCCCTTCAGGTTAAAGGCATCGTCAATCACAAGCACTCGTTCAAGGCGGTGCTGATGAAGGAGTTCCATTACTTGTTCACGACTAGCACCTTCACGTACCGTCACCAAGCGATTCTGTGGAGTCATAATGTTGGCGATCGATTGATCTAGATTAGTTTCAAAGCGCAAGTCGCGGTTGGTCACAATGCCAACCACCTTGCTACCATCGACCACAGGTAAGCCTGATATCTTATGTAAACGGGTGAGTGCTAAAACATCACGCACGGTCATGTGCGGTTGAATAGTGACTGGGTCGTTAACGACACCAGACTCAAAACGTTTTACCCTAGAAACATGGGTTGCCTGCATTTCAGCTGTCATGTTCTTATGAATTATGCCCATGCCGCCTTCCTGAGCCAGTGCAATCGCAAGTGGCGCCTCTGTTACTGTATCCATAGCAGCGGATACGACAGGAATGTTAAGACGAATAGAGCGAGTTAATTGAGTGGCGAGACTGACTTCGCGAGGGAGTACATTAGAGTGTGCTGGTACCAACAAAACATCATCGAATGTAAGCGCATTTTGCAACAAACGCATGGTGAATATTCCTTGCTTCCAAAACAAGATTATACCGATTTGTCTCTCGCCAGACAATCACGAATCGAGTTTTGTAGGCAGATTTTTATATGCTTAATGTTTATTCTGCGATGTCGCCGCCGCCTTTTTTCATAACTTTGCCTTCAGCGGCACGTTTGCGGCGAACTTCTTTAGGGTCGGCAATTAGCGGACGATAGATCTCGACACGGTCCAAATGGCGTAGTTTGGTGTCCAGTTGACTAAGTTTGCCAAATAGGCCGATCTTATTGACAGCCAAGTCAATTTCTGGAAATTTGGCGAGCACTCCAGATGCTTGAATAGCGACTTCAGCCGTAGTGCCCAATGCTACCTTAACGGGTAAGATTACTTGTTGGCTTGGTAGGGCGTAAGCAACTTCGACCATGATGTCTTGCGTATCTATATTCACAAAAAAAGCTTTCGTTCGTTATTTGAGTATATTGTCGGCACGTGTGACAAAAGAGTCAACAAAGGTATTCGCGATTTGACTAAAAATAGGAGAAATTAATTGGCTAAGCCATGGGCTTGAAAATTCATACGCCAGTTTAAACTCGATTTTACAGGCATTCTCACTGAGGGCGATGAAGCGCCAGTTACCTTCGAAATGTTTGAAGGGGCCGTCTTTAAGCTTCATATCCATCTCACTCGGAAAAAGTTTCTGATTTTGTGTTGTGAACTGCTGTTTCAGGCCATGAAAATCAATATGGAGCGTTGCTGTCGTCGTTTCATCTGAGCGTTCAATTAAATTTACACCACCACACCAAGGCAAGAACTCTTCGTAGCATTCTACTTCGTCCACGAGCTTAAACATCTGAGCCGCGGAGTGGTTTACTAAAACAGTCTTTTCAACATTGATCATGTGCGTTTTATATTTCTGTTTGTTTGTCTTTGGTGTGTTTTTATCTTTTCAAAGGCAAGTAGAGTAAAATACATATTTTAAGCTATTTAAATCTTGTGTCTATCGATGAGTATTGCCCAAAATAAAAAAGCGTTTCATGATTACTTCATCGAAGAGAAGTACGAAGCAGGGATTGTACTCGAGGGATGGGAAGTCAAAGCTATTCGTGACAACCGTGCCAACATCAAAGAAGCCTATGTGATTATCCAGCATGGCGAAGTTTATTTGATTGGCTGCCACGTGACGCCACTAGGCGCAGCTTCTACGCATATTCGTCCAGATGCTATTCGTACGCGTAAGCTCCTCTTGCATAACGAAGAAATTGCTAAGCTCATCGGCAAGGTAGGGCGAGCAGGGTATACCTTGGTGCCGCTCGATCTTCACTTTAAGGATGGGCGTGTGAAAGTTCAGATTGGTCTTGCCAAAGGAAAAAAACAATATGACAAGCGTGATGCAGAAAAAGAACGAGACTGGGAACGTGAACGCGGGCGGATTGTTCGTGCCCATAACAAATAAAGCGTATAATTAAATCCTCTAGAGCTGTGCTCCTTGAAATATGCAAGAACAGCACCATCTATTAATGACTGATATACAACTACCCGGGGCTGACCAGGTTTCGACGTGGGTTGCAAAGCAGTGCAGGGCATACCGAGGCTCAGTTCCCTCGTAAATACAGCTGAAAAAAGTATAGTCGCAAACGACGAAACTTACGCTCTAGCCGCTTAATCCGGCTGGACGCTGCACCATCTCTCCCGTGGGGTGGGTGGCCTTAAAACCATCGCAGCGTCATATACACGGGATACGTGATGTGTTGGGTTACTTAGCACTTCATTAACCTTAAGGTAACTCGCTTATTTCTTGCTTGCTCGTTGGTGTGGAATAGGTTAAATCAAACAACACAGCTAAGTATGTAGAACTGTCTGTGGAGGGCTTGCGGACGGGGGTTCGATTCCCCCCAGCTCCACCAATACGTTGTCCATCCCGGTCCAGTGGGATGCTGTGAAACCCGCTAACCATGCGGGTTTTGCTTTTTATATCGTCCAATTTTGTGTATAATAATGCAATGAAATCCTAAATTTTTGTTGGTAAATATGTTGGTAACTTAAACTTTACTAAATATATTTAACATTGTTACCAACAGCAGCGAGGTGATTATGGCACTTAATGACACAGCAATCAGAAATGCTAAACCAAAGGCAGCTCCCTACAAGTTATCCGATGGGGGCGGTTTGTTCCTTCTTGTTAATACCAATGGCTCCAGATGGTGGAGATACTCTTATCGGTTTGATGGTAAGCAAAAAACAATTTCGTTGGGTGTTTACCCTGATGTTAGTTTAAAAGATGCTCGAGCTAAGCACGCTGAAGCAAGGATAACTTTAGCTAAAGGGATTAATCCATCTGTTGACAGGAAACTTGAAAAGGCTGCACGAATTGAGGATGGAAAAAATAGCTTTGAGTTCCTAGCAAAAGATTGGGTGACAACGCAGTTAAAATCATTAACTCAGTCCCATCGCGACAGAACATTAAAGCGTTTTGAGCATTATTTGTTTCCCTGGATAGGTAATCAACCTATTAAATCAATAAAAGCTCCAGACTTGTTGGACTGCTTAAGAAGAATACAAAAGCTTAATAAATTAGAAACAGCTCATAGAGTCCTCCAGGCGACAGGTCAGGTTTTTAGATATGCTGTGCAGCAAGGGTTGGTTACACGAGACATCACTGCGGATTTGAGAGGAGCTATCCCAGCTCCAACCGTAAAACATATGGCTTCTCTTACGGAGCCCGACCAAGTTGCTGATTTGCTAAAAGCGATTGAAGGCTTTACAGGTGGATTGATTGTTCAGCATGCGTTGAAGTTGGCGCCTTTAGTTTTTGTAAGGCCTGGTGAGCTTCGTCGTGCTAAATGGGCGGATATTGACTTAAAGGCTGCTGAATGGAAGTATCAAGTAAGCAAAACTAAAACAGAACATATCGTCCCCTTGTCAACACAAGCTTTGGCCATTCTTAATGCATTACATCCTATTTCAGGCAATAGAGAATTTGTTTTTCCTGGCGCGCATGACCCTAAAAAGCCAATGAGTGATGCTGCGATTAACGCAGCCCTTAAACGACTTGGATATGACACTCAGAAAGACATAACTGGTCACGGGTTCAGAGCGATGGCTCGAACAATTCTGCATGAGCGTTTAAATTTTGACCCACTGATTATTGAGCAGCAGTTGGCTCACAGAGTGCCCGATGCACTGGGCTCAGCCTACAATAGAACAAAGTTTTTATCACAGAGAAAATTGATGATGCAACACTGGGCTGATTATTTAGACAGTTTGAGGGCTGGCGCAAATGTAGTTTCAATAAGGGAAAAGGTTGCTTAACCATGCCACGTAAACCTCGGGTAGACCCGCCACCATTGGGGCGCTTTGAAATAGAAGCTGATGGCGAAAAGATTGAGTTTGAAATACGAGATGACTCTTGCGTTATTAAAAGCGCAGGATATATCAATCGGGAGTTGTATTCAGCACGGTTGTGGGAATCAATTATGCCAAGGGTAGCAGCTGATTATTTAGACGTAAACGGCAGAAAATGCGTGCCATCAAGTAAAGATTATTTATCAAGCCCTACTAAGTTTGCTAACCAAATGACACGGTTGGGACTCAACCCATCAGGCGATTTAACATCGCTACGTAAAGATTATTACCAAGATGTATTGAAACAAGTACAAGTTTTTGAAAACGCTATTAAGGCAAAAAAACAATCTTAGGTACATCCTCCCCCCCAAAAACTGTTTTTCACAGGCATATTATTCGTATCGTGTTCAATACTTAATAGGATGAAATACGATGCATACAGATACGCAAACTGCCCAATCAATTGGGTTTTATCGATTACCAACCGTACTAACTAAAATTCCCGTAAGCCGTTCAGCCTGGTGGCAAGGTATTAAAGATGGTCGCTACCCTGCAGGTATAAAGATTGCACCCCGAACTACCGCTTGGTTGCAGTCAGATATTGAAGAATTATGTGCTCGCCTTAAACAAGGGGGTAAATAATTATGTTTGGTGATGATTTGATTTTTGACGATTTTCCACGCTGGTCTAGCAATCTTAAGCAATCAATAGAAGCTAACAAAAGATTCCAGACATTTTCAGCCTCTTTAGCTGCCAACCATTGGCATAGGTATTTTTGGGACATAGCTGAATCTGGTGAAGATTTTTCAGCAACCCCTTTTGAATCGCCAGATAAGGGGCCTTTAGCGGGTTTGGTACGCTATCGTAACTGGTATCAATTTGATACGGAGCCCTTGCCTGGAGCTGCTTTTGAAAATATCCCTGAGATTCTGCGAAGTCGGCAACAATGGATTTGGCAATCACCATCTCAAGATAAGAGGCCTAATCGGCATAGCCCTTACTTATGCCGCGGTGTAAAAGATGTTGAAGGTTTGTTGTCTAAGAATTGGATACGATTTAGTCCTGTAGGCTGGCATTGCGGAGATGACCCTTGCGGAAATGCTTATGTGCTCAACGATGATGTGATAGTTGATGACTTAAGATTAGTAGCCATAGAAATCAGCCCTGAAAGTGGTCTAATTAATAATGATGTAAGAAAACTTTGGATTGCACTTGGTAAACCATACCTTGAATATTCAAAAGATTGTCATGGCTGGACGATTCTTGGCTTAGTTAATCAACAATTACCCTCGATAAGCTGCGATGGGGTAAAGATTTTTACCGGTGGTGATTTTGTTGAGCTTTCAGGTTTGGGTGCTGAAGGAAGTCTTATTGATATTACTAAAGAAGTTTTATCGCTTCATGCATATAGGTTTCCTGCAACCACATATAAAAAGACTATATTCAACCCAAGACCTAATACACCGAGGGAAATTGCACGTTTAAAAGACATGCTTAATTTCATATCTGCAGATTGTCATTACGAAACATATATGCGGGTTGTTTGGGGTGTTTTGAGCACTGGGTGGCCTGAGGCAGAACAAATTGCATTGGATTGGAGCTTGACTGCTAATCACAGGTTTGAGCAGAAAAAGTTCAATGACTTAGTTCGCTGCTATGACCCAGACAGGTCTGGCTCAACAACTATGGGCACCATTTATCATCTTGCGAGAGTGGGGGGGTGGCATGGCTAGTTTTATTAATTCAGTTAAGCCATTCTCAGCACTCTCAGCATTGCAAAATAAATATGCTTTGCTGGATTTGGCGGGCGAAATAAGAATTATCGACAAGCAACAAGTAAACGATGTCCTTATTGGCAAAAGGCCAGAGATAAGCTTTTATAAGCGAACGGAAGGTTTGATAGTCATAAGTCGAGAACTTGAGAATTTGCCTTATTCCGTGAAGGCATCGGATGAATTCAAAAGTTTTTTAGTCAATCCCAAAACGCACGTATATAACGCAGTCGCATTTAGCCCTTTGGCAACGCCGCCAAGCACATTGAACTACTGGATTGAGCCTCCGATAAAACCTGTACAAGGCGATTGGTTTGTTATTCAAGAGTTCATACATACGGTTATTTGCAACAACTGGACTTCCCCGATTTCAGTAGACATTTGATAATGTCGAATGGACTTCCCACGCTTTTGTAGACACCTAGCCTTGTTTACGCCAGACATCTTCAAATGCCTCAGGGCTCATTCCATTTAGGTGTGAATGACGCCTAGCTCTGTTATAAAACACTTCAATATAATCAA